>Ga0114916_1000298_pt1 | contig 35612 bp, 29 predicted proteins | sample MalvirAntarct_66_FD_83501 | JGI IMG/M metagenome (GOLD analysis project Ga0114916, IMG submission 83501) | Marine viral communities from the Global Malaspina Expedition - Malaspina viral metaG Antarct_66 | ecosystem: Environmental > Aquatic > Marine > Oceanic | place: West Anvers Island... | reverse complement strand
TTAAAGTTTAATAAAACTTTAGCGGTTCTTTGTCCGTCATATTTAGCTGTTTTAAAAAACCTTAGTTTGTTGTGAAACTAAAATATCTGCAACAGTAGGATGGCTTCAAATACAACAATTGGTGTCGCAATTCCTCTAAAATCAATTCCATCACTACTTTAGAAGTTACAAATATAGTTGAAGTAAACGGCCGTAAAAAAAAATATTATTTTAATTTGAAACATTCACATAGTTACTTTTTTAAAATGATTTTTTAGCCGAAAAATTCTGATTAAAAGCAATTGTTTTCTTTATTTTTGGCGATAATTATGGACCAACCTCACTCAGTTTACATTGCACTTGGGAGTAATAAAGGCGACAGATTAAAACATCTGCAGGATGCTGTTGACCTCCTTTTTAAACACATTGGAAAAATCAACATCATCGCGCGAGTGTACAATACGCCAGCTTTAGGTTTTGAAGCCCATAGTACGCCTGATGATTTTTTAAACACGTGTGTGTTTATAGAAACCCAATATTCTGCGGTAGAGGTGATGCTTAAATTGCTGTCAATTGAAAATGAACTTGGGCGCACTAGGCATGCTAGCGGAGGTTACGAATCGCGGACCATTGACTTGGATGTTATTTTTTATGACGATCGGGTCATGGCATCTGAGTTGATAACCACGCCGCATCCGCACATGCACAAACGCAAATTTGTATTACAGCCCCTAAGTGATATTGCTTCAAAAGTGATACATCCTACTTTAGGGAAGTCTGTGTCAGAGCTTTTAGATGCAGTTGATGACGATAGTGCCATTGAGCCCACAAATGTTTGGTTGAAAAATCCCATGAAACGCTATGATTTTGGGTGTTATAATTATATCGCTATCGAAGGAAATATCGGTGCGGGTAAAACAAGTTTGGCACATCAAATTTCTAATGAGTTTAATGCCAAATTGATTTTGGAGCGTTTTGCGGACAATCCGTTTTTACCAAAATTTTACGAAGAACCGCAACGTTACGCCTTTACCCTAGAGATGTCATTTCTGGCCGACAGATATCAGCAAATTAGTGACGATCTTTCACAATTGGATTTGTTTAAGGATTTTATGGTCAGCGACTATGATATTTATAAATCTTTAATCTTTTCGAAGATCACCTTGCCCGAAGATGAATTTCGACTGTACAGAAAATTATTCTATTTGATGTATAAGGATATTGCCAAGCCCGATTTATACATCTATCTCTATCAGAATACGGAGCGCTTACAGGCCAATATTAAAAAGCGTGGCCGTGATTACGAACAAAATATTGAAAACAACTACCTCGAAAAAATTAATGCGGGCTATCTGGAGTTTCTAAAAAATCAAACAGAACTCAACGTGAAAATTATTGATATTTCAGATCGCGATTTTGTAGACAAGCGTGAGGATTATTTGTGGGTGTTGGGAGAGATTTGTACGCCGGTTGAGGTTTTGTAGTAGTGAGTATTAAGTATAGAGTATTAAGTAAGGTCTTGTAATAATTACAAGCTCTGGGGTCTGTATTGCTTTCTTGAACTTTATTGCTTATTGTTCTGCACTCATTTTTGCAAAAACATCCCAAACCACCACACCGCAACTTACCGAGATGTTTAAGGAATGTTTTGTTCCAAATTGCGGAATTTCTAAAATGACATCGCTCGCACTCACCACTTGTTGGGCAACTCCTTTTACTTCATTGCCAAAAACTAAGGCATACTTCTGATTGGCTTGAGGTTGGAAATCGTTAAGCATCGTCGCCTGTTCTGCCTGTTCCACCGAAACCACAATAACCTTATCAGCCTTTAATTTATCAACAACAGCCATGGTATGTTCAGCGTATTCCCAATCTACCGTATCTGTACTCCCCAAAGCCGTTTTATGAATGTCTTTATGAGGTGGTGTTGCGGTAATGCCACATAAATAAATCTTTTCGACCAAAAATGCATCACTCGTTCTAAAGACCGAACCAATATTGTTTAAACTTCTAATGTTATCTAAAACAATAATAAGTGGCGTCTTTTCAGTGGATTTGAATTCGTCCACACTTAAACGTTCCAATTCGCTATTTTTTAGTTTTCGCATGTTGCTTGTGTTGGCCAGAGCAGGATTTAGGTCATTCTGCTCGGACTTATGTTTCATTAAATGTAAATAACTATTCAGCGCTGCATTTTACAAAGCCTCAAATTATAAGTATCTTAGCGGTCCTGATAATTAGGGCAAAAATAGTATTTAAAACAGAAATCCATTGGCAAAGAACATAAAAAAGGAAACCCCATTAATGAAACAATACAATGCCATAAAAGCAAAGTATCCTGATGCTCTTTTGCTTTTTAGAGTGGGCGATTTCTATGAAACCTTTGGAGAAGATGCGGTAAAGGCTTCTAAAATATTAGATATTATTTTGACCAAACGGGGTGCGGGGAGTGAGAGCGAGATTGAACTTGCCGGGTTTCCTCACCATTCCTTGAACAACTACTTGCCAAAACTAGTTAAAGCTGGTTGTCGGGTGGCCATTTGCGACCAGTTGGAAGATCCGAAGCAAACCAAAACCATCGTAAAGCGCGGTGTCACAGAATTGGTGACACCAGGTGTTGCCTTAAATGATGATATTCTGCATTCTAAATCGAACAATTTTTTGGCCGCGGTTTGTTTAGGTAAAAATCAGATTGGGGTTGCATTTTTAGATGTCTCTACAGGCGAATTTTTGGTTTCTCAAGGCAATGCCGAATATATAGATAAGCTGCTCCAAAACTTTAGACCGAGTGAAGTGTTGGTCTCAAAACCGAAACGCAACGAATTTAAAAATGTATTTGGCGGCGAATTCCATACGTTTTATATGGAGGATTGGGTGTTTCAGGATGATTATGCCAATGAAACCTTGCTGAAACATTTTCAAACCAAATCTTTAAAAGGGTTTGGAATTGAAGATCTGTTTGAAGGTGTTGTAGCGGCGGGAGCTGCTTTACATTACCTCAGCGAAACGCAGCATCACAAATTACAACATATTACTACCATTCAGCGTGTGACCCAAAATGACCACGTTTGGATGGATCGTTTCACCATAAAAAACTTAGAACTGTACCATTCGTACAATCAAAATGCGGTCACCCTGATTGACGTCATTGATCGGACCATTTCGCCCATGGGAGGACGGCTGTTAAAGCGCTGGTTGGCTTTGCCGCTGATTAGTATCGATAAAATTAACCAGCGTCATGAAGTGGTCCAATACCTATATGATGATACCATTGTGTTGAAAAAGATTCAAAACCAGATTAAACATATTGGCGATATTGAACGTCTTATTTCTAAAGTGGCCACAGTCAAAATCTGCCCACGGGAAGTGGTGCAACTAAAAAATGCCTTAGAGGCGATTGTCCCGATAAAAACACTTACCCAAAACACCAATAATAAGGCGCTGCAGCATATTGGCGATAGTCTGGAGCTTTGTGAGGAACTACGTCAGCGTATAAAAGCAACCTTAAATGAAGAGGCACCCGTAAATATTTTAAAAGGGAATACTATTGCTTCTGAATTTTCTGCCGAATTGAAAGAGTTGCGGGCTTTGTCAACCTCAGGAAAAGATTATTTAGATGCCATGTTGGAGCGCGAGAGTAAAGTTACCGGCATTACCTCCCTCAAAATAGCTTCCAATAATGTGTTTGGATATTATATTGAAGTGCGCCACACCCACAAGGATAAAGTGCCAGACCATTGGATCCGTAAACAAACCTTGGTGAGTGCTGAGCGTTACATTACCGAAGAATTAAAAGAATACGAAACAAAAATATTGGGTGCTGAAGAACGCATTTTGGCCATTGAGCAGCAACTGTTTTCAGAACTAGTTTTGTGGATACAGCAATTTATCAAACCTGTTCAAAAGAATTCTGCATTAATTGCGCAATTGGATTGCTTATGCGGGTTTGCACAGTTAGCTTCCGAAAACAAGTATACACGTCCTGAGATTAATGAAAGCTATGCGCTAGATATTAAAAACGGGAGACACCCGGTTATTGAAAAACAATTGCCTCACGGCGAGCCATACATTGCTAATAACGTGTATTTGGATAGAGAGCAACAGCAAATTATCATGATTACCGGGCCCAATATGTCTGGTAAATCGGCAATCCTGCGTCAAACCGCACTGATTGTACTGTTGGCGCAAATGGGAAGTTTTGTGCCTGCGGAAGCGGCTACCATAGGCTTAACGGATAAAATATTTACCAGGGTAGGAGCGAGTGACAACATTTCAATGGGCGAATCGACGTTTATGGTCGAGATGAATGAAACCGCATCCATTTTGAATAACATATCAGATCGGAGTTTGGTGTTATTAGATGAAATTGGCCGTGGTACCAGTACGTATGATGGTATCTCTATCGCATGGGCCATAAGCGAGTATCTACATGAACACCCGAGCAAGGCCAAAACCTTATTTGCGACACATTATCACGAGTTGAACGAAATGACTGAAACTTTTGCGCGCATCAAAAATTTTAATGTGTCTGTAAAAGAATTAAAAAATAATGTGCTCTTTTTAAGAAAACTGGTGGAGGGCGGCAGTCAACACAGTTTTGGAATTCACGTGGCAAAAATGGCGGGCATGCCACAACAAGTCATCCATCGCGCCAATAAGATCTTAAAGCAACTGGAGAAATCACACAGTAGTGAAGAACTCACCGATAAAGTGCGAACGCTCGAAAATGACATGCAATTGAGCTTTTTTAATTTGGATGATCCTCTTTTAGAACAGATTAAGGAGGAGATTGTCAATATTGATATTGACGTGCTGACGCCAGTTGAAGCGCTTATGAAGTTGAATGAAATTAAACGTATGTTGTTGAAAAAGAAACGTGCATAAATATTTTATCTTTTTTTAGCTAAAAGGCTTTGCAATTCTAAGAAATATATTAAATTTGCCCTCGCAATCCGATACACGTCGGTTGCTAAGTTCTTAGATTATTGAATACAACGCGAAAATAGCTCAGTTGGTAGAGCGCCACCTTGCCAAGGTGGAGGTCGCGGGTTCGAATCCCGTTTTTCGCTCAATACCAAAGAAAATTGAAGTATGGATTTCGCTGCTGCGAAACATTGTTTTAAGCAATGAATACTTTTTATAGCTGCTCAAGTGGTGGAATTGGTAGACACGCCGGACTTAAAATCCTGTGTCCATTAGGACGTGCGGGTTCAAGTCCCGCCTTGAGTACAAAACCCTGATAATCATATGATTGTCAGGGTTTTTTGTTTTCAATTAGGACCTAAAAAAAGACCCAACTAAATGTTAGGTCCTTTTATATATGTAACGTAGGCCTTAATTAGTTATCGTCTCCAACAACTTCTTTTGCTGCGCCATCAATTGCTTTACCAGCTTCTTTAACTTCATTTGAGGCATTATCAATAGCTTTACCAGCTTTTTCTAAAGCACCTTCAGTTTCATCAGCAACATCATCAGCTGCGTTATCAATTGCTCTACCAGCATCTTCTAAGTCGTCTGCAACATCATCAGCCGTGTTTTCAATAGCGTCATCCATATCGTCCGCTTTGTTTTCAGTTTCTCTACATGATGTGAATGATAAGCCAAGGGCCACCACCAATACAGTACTTAATAATAATTTTTTCATTGTGATTGTTTTAGTGTTAATTTGAGTACAAATTTATAAAACTTCAGGACGTCTCCAACAAATGCTTTAACATTTTTTTAAGAACACCCTGCGTTCTCTGGATTATTTACGTATGTAATCCATAATTTGGATGACAGCACCCTGATGAATTTTTATAAAATCAGCATTTAATGCGCCCAATTTCGCTCGTGCTTCAGGATTTTCAATAAGAGTGTTGAGTGCGTTCTGTAAGTCGTAACCATTCTCAATAGCTTGAACACCCCCGTGCGCAATCATTTCAAAAGCTTCTGGAAATTTTTTGTAGTTCTTGCCGATGATGATGGGTACCCCAAATACGGCAGGCTCTAAAATATTATGCAATCCGGTGTTGCCCATAGCGCCGCCCACATAAGCAATGTCTGCATGACTATAGATTTTGCTCAACAAACCAATGGTGTCAACAATGAGCACCTCATAATCTGCCAACTGTTGGCCATCTATTTCTGAAAAAAGCACTGTTTTCCTTTTTAGCTGCGATTTTAAATGGGCTATTTGTGGCCCCTTGATGTTATGGGGTGCAATAATCACTTTAAGCTCGACTTGGCTGTTGTTGAGGAATTCAATAAAAAGAGATTCATCTTCAGGCCAGGAGCTCCCAACCACAATGCATAGCTGATCCGCTTTAAACTGTTCAATAAATGTTAACCTATTGTCTTGCAGCAGCTGATCAGAAACACGATCATAGCGCGTATCTCCAGCCACCGTGATATTAGTGAATCCAATCGAGTTTAAAAGGCTTTGTGACGCTTCATGCTGCACAAAAATATGTTCAAAACTGCTTAGAGCGTCGCGCATGATGCCGCCATAAATTTGAAAATAAGCTTGGTCCGCTCTAAATACGGCAGAAATAAGAATCGCTCTTAGGTGTTCTTGTTTTAAGGCATTCATATAATTGGGCCACACCTCATACTTCACAAAAATGGTCAACTCCGGCTTCAGCAGCGCAACAAAACGTTTGGCGTTGCTATTGGTGTCGATGGGCAGATATACTACCACATCTGCAACTGCTGTGTTTTTGCGGATTTCGTATCCTGAAGGCGAGAAAAAACTCAGGACAATTTTGTGGTTGGGATAGTCCGCCCGCATCTTTTTAAAAATCGGTAAACCTTGTTCGTATTCGCCTAAAGAGGCGCAATGGAACCAGAAGGTTTTGTCCTCAGTGCTGATTTTTGATGCTAATATTTTGAACGTATGTCCACGTCCGAGAACCCCTGCTTTGATTTTATCATTAAAAAGTCCTAGTATCTTAAGTAGAACTTGAGTACTATGGAGCGCTATGTTGTAAAGTAATTTCAAGAAGAATGATTTGTGCTAAAATACATTTCTTTATAATAAATTGTCTGAAAAAGAAGCCTGAATTTCATTACGATTCAACGATTGAATAATGTAATTTCAGTAGGTTCACGAAATTAAACCTTTAGGAATGATTGGTATACGCGAGGCAATTTTGTAATTTTACGCGTTGATGAATCCTTAGGGATTCAAGTATTCATTCCTACAATTATTTAGATGAAAAATATACAAATGGTTGATCTTAAAGGTCAATATCAAAAAATTAAGGAGCATGTTGATGCGTCCATTTTTCAAGTGCTCGATACGACAGCTTATATTAACGGGCCTCAAGTACACGAATTTCAGAAAAATTTAGAATCCTATCTCGGCGTCAAGCATGTCATTCCTTGTGCCAACGGGACAGATGCTTTGCAAATTGCTATGATGGGCTTGGATTTAAAACCAGGTGATGAAGTGATTACGGCTGATTTTACGTTTGCCGCTACCGTTGAGGTTATTGCGCTCTTGCAATTAACCCCAGTTTTGGTTGATGTAGATCCAAAAACCTTTAATATTGATGTGGAGGCTATCAAAAAAGCGATTACTTCTAAAACCAAAGCCATTGTACCGGTGCATTTATTTGGGCAATGTGCAAATATGGAAGCTATTATGGATATTGCCAAAGCGCATAATCTATATGTAATTGAAGATAACGCGCAAGCAATTGGAGCTACCTATACTTATGCGGACGGTACTAAAGCAAAGGTGGGCACCATTGGTCATGTGGCATCAACGTCTTTCTTTCCATCTAAAAATTTAGGGTGTTACGGTGATGGCGGTGCAATTTTCACGAATGATGATGCATTGGCCCATAAACTTAGAGGGATCGTTAATCATGGGATGTATGAACGGTACCATCATGATGTCGTAGGCGTTAATTCTCGGTTGGATTCCATCCAAGCCGCTGTTTTAAACACTAAACTTACTCATTTAGATAGCTATAACGCCGCCCGATTGAAAGCGGCGAATGCTTATGATAAAGCGTTTGAAGGCCACGACCATATCGTCACTCCATTTAGGGAAGGTGGTGCAGATAATCACGTTTTCCATCAATACACTCTAAAAGTGAAAGAGGTGAATAGAGACGCTCTAGTGAAGCATTTAAACGAAAATGGCATTCCTTGTGGCGTCTATTACCCAATTCCGTTGCATCTTCAAAAAGCGTATAAAGATGAGCGTTATAAAGAGGAAGATTTCACGGTCACCAATCAATTGGTCAAAGAAGTGATTTCATTGCCAATGCATACAGAGTTAGATGAGGAGCAAATTGAATATATCACATCTACAGTTATTAATTTTGTAAATAAAAATTCATAAATGAAAAAGGTTTTAGTTACTGGTGGTTTAGGTTTTATCGGATCACATACCGTGGTAGAATTACAGGAAAAAGGTTACGAAGTGATTATACTGGATGACCTTTCCAATTCGTCTATTGATGTATTGGCAGGCATAACGGCCATTACGGGAAAAGCACCAATTTTTGAGAAATTGGATTTAAAGGAAAAATCAAAAGTCGAATCATTTTTTGAACAACATCAAGATATTGTTGGGGTCATCCATTTTGCAGCGAGCAAGGCAGTAGGCGAAAGTGTTGAAAAACCTTTATTATACTATGAAAACAACATCAATACCTTGGTGTATGTGTTGAAATCTTTAGTGCAGTTGCCAACCCAAAATTTTATATTTAGTTCATCTTGTACCGTTTATGGCCAGGCTGATGAAATGCCAATTACGGAGTCTGCATCAATTAAACTAGCCGAATCGCCCTACGGAAATACCAAGCAAATTGGAGAGGAAATCATTAAGGATACCTGTAAAAGTAATGCGTCACTTAGTGCCATTGCGTTGCGTTATTTTAATCCGATAGGTGCTCATAGCAGTACAAAAATTGGTGAATTACCAATCGGTGTGCCTCAAAATTTAGTGCCTTTCATCACCCAAACTGCTGCCGGACTGCGTCAAGAATTGTCAGTATTTGGCAATGATTATCCAACCACAGATGGTACTTGTGTTAGAGATTATATTCATGTGGTCGATTTGGCCAAAGCGCACGTTATCGCTTTAGAGCGTTTGGTAGGAGGTAACAATGCTGCCAATTACGAGACCTTTAACGTTGGAACAGGAACGGGAAGTACGGTCTTGGAGGTGATTCAATCTTTTGAAAAAGTATCCGGTGAGAAATTGAACTATAAGTTTGCGCCAAGACGTGAAGGAGATGTCATTCAGGCCTATGCAGACACCACCAAAGCGAATACTGATTTGGGCTGGAAAGCAGAGCGCAATCTAGATGAAGCCCTATTGTCAGCTTGGAAATGGGAAAAGCACCTTAGAAATATCTAATTCACTATATATTATGAAAACATCCTTCTTTCTTTATTGTCTCCTACTGACCGCGGTTACATTTGGACAAAACACCTATTTGCACTGCGGAAAATTGATTGACACCAAAGAGGGAAAGATGTTAACCAATAAAACCATAATTGTTTCCGGGCAAAAGATTTTAGCTATAGAAGATGGCTATTCTTTACCCAAGACAGAGCAGGATGTGGTGGTCGATTTGAAGTCTAAAACCGTCATGCCCGGACTAATTGATTTGCACGTCCATATTGAAGGCGAAACGAATCCGAGAGCGTATCTCGAAAAATACACACTCAATGACGCGGACGTTGCTTTTAACGCGCAGCATTATGCAAAGGTTACTTTGATGTCCGGTTTTACTACCGTAAGAGATTTAGGGGGTTCTGGCGTTAATGTGGCATTGCGAAATGCCGTTAATGCTGGCAAAGTGGATGGTCCGCGCATTTTTACTGCGGAAAAATCCTTGGCTACCACAGGTGGACATGCTGATCCAACCAATGGGGCTAAAAAAGGTCTTTTAGAAAGTCCAGGGCCGGAAGAAGGCGTGGTCAATGGTGTTGAAGATGCCAAGAAAGCTGTACGCCAACGTTATAAAAATGGTGCCGATTGGATTAAAATCACCGCTACTGGGGGCGTATTAAGCGTCGCGAAAAGCGGCTTGAATCCGCAATTTACCGTAGAGGAAATTAGAGCCATTTGCCAAACCGCTAAAGATTATGGTATGGACGTCGCCGCACACGCGCATGGCGATGAAGGCATGCAACGCGCTATTTTAGGTGGCGTTAAAACCATTGAACACGGGACGATGATGAGTGAGGAAACCATGGCACTCATGAAAAAACACGACGTGTACTTGGTGCCGACCATTACCGCTGGAAAATCTGTTTCTGACAAGGCCAAAATTCCAAATTATTACCCTGAGGTTATTGTTGGAAAAGCGTTGGATATTGGTCCTAAAATTCAGGAAATGTTCGGAAGAGCCTATAAAAGCGGTGTCGGGATTGCCTTTGGGACAGATGCTGCGGTATTTGCCCACGGGGAGAACGCCAAAGAATTTGGCTATATGGTGGAAGCTGGAATGCCTGCCATGAAAGCGATCCAAAGTGCCACAGTAACCAATGCCATGCTGTTGAAAATGGAAGCTCAACTCGGACAATTACAAGCTGGGTATTTGGCAGATATTGTCGCCACCAATGATGACCCAACGGTAAACATTGACACGATGACTGAGGTGATTTTTGTAATGAAAGACGGAAAAATTTATAAAAATTAGTGCTTTTAACGTTTCGTATCTCCTAATGATAGGCCTTTTCAATTGCGTATTTGATAAGAAAACTATCTGATCTTTGAAGGTGTCGTAATTAAGATGTTGATTAACATGGTTTTACATTCTAAAACTTGGATTTCCGCCCTTAAAGCCGTTTCTTTGTAGGTAATGAATTCTGATATGCCATGCTCATGAGACCATCGTAGCGTTTGGATGGTGTTGAGATAAACACTTCAAAATCGAATCAAATTCATATCACATTAATAAAAAACAGAACGGACTTATGAAACTGATTAGTATTAAAAGAGAAACAAAACCAGAAGGAAGGTTTACACCAAAAATGGGAGCTTTAGTAACCAATGTAACCTATATTAAAAAGCAATTTTTAAGTATTCCGTACAAAACCTTGCACAAGTACAGAGAAACCTATTACGGTGAGGTAAAAGATTGTGAAGATTGCAATCTGGCACACTAATAATTATAAATAAAATAAGAAAGCCTCAGAAAATGAGGCTTTTTTTATGCGTTAGCTTTTTCTAATTTCCTCTGTTGAAAGCTGGCTATGATCAGTAGGATCATTCCAAAACTGACAGACATGTCCGCCAGGTTAAAAATGCCGGTCCTAAAGACACCTCCCAAATCGATATGAAAAAAGTCAGTTACGGAGCCATACATAAATCTGTCAAACACATTAGCAATTCCGCCACCCACGATGCAACAAAAAGCAATGAGGCTCAATCGGTCTAAGCTTTTATTAGTCAGGATATAGTATAGAACACCTCCCAAAACGATTACGGGTAGAATCAGCAGTAAGGCCCATTTTAACAGCGGACTTAAATCACTTCCCATCCCTAGAAAGGCCCCTTCATTTTCGACCTTGGTCAGGATAAACGCTTCACCGATAAGTTCAATGACTTCATATTGTGCAATTTTGGCTCGAACGATGAACTTAGAAATTTGGTCGATGGCAATATTTGCCGCAATCAATAAGATGATACTGGCAGTTCTGGATAATTTCATTAGTTATAAGTTAGGGGTAAATGTTGCGGCGGTTGTCTGCGCTTCTCTATTGATTTTTTTAACCAATCCTTGTAGCACATTTCCAGGACCAACCTCTGTAAATAAAGTAGCACCATCAGCAATCATTTGCTGCACAGATTGCGTCCAACGTACCGGAGCGGTCAATTGTAAAATTAAATTCCGTTTGATATCATTTTCGTTGCGCACCGCAAAGGCGGTTACATTTTGATAAATTGGACAACTTGGCGCTTTAAACGGGGTGTTTTCAATTGCAGCGGCCAATTCCTCACGAGCGGGTTCCATGAGAGGTGAATGAAACGCACCACCAACAGGTAAAACCAACGCTCGTTTAGCACCTGCAGTCTTCATAGCTTCACAAGCGCTATTGATCGCATCCACTTCACCAGAAATCACCAATTGCCCAGGACAGTTGTAATTGGCGGGTACAACTACCCCATCTATCGTTTTACAAACCTGTTCTACCATAGCGTCTTCCAGACCTAATACGGCAGCCATCGTGCTCGGTCGCAACTCACAGGCTTTTTGCATAGCTAAGGCACGTTTAAATACGAGTTTTAAGCCGTCTTCAAATGATAAAGCTCCATTAGCTACCAAAGCTGAAAATTCGCCTAAAGAATGCCCTGCTACCATATCTGGTCTGAAGTTATGGCCTAAAGTCTTGGCTAAAATAACCGAATGTAAAAAAATGGCAGGCTGCGTGACTTTGGTTTGCTTTAAATCCTCAGCAGAACCTTTAAACATCACGTCCGTGATGCAGAAACCCAAAATATCATTGGCTTCTTCAAAAAGTTTTTGGGCTATGGTCGATTTTTCATAAAGGTCCAATCCCATGCCTGTAAATTGGGCACCTTGACCTGGAAATATATATGCGTTCATTGTGTATTCAATTTAGGTTGCAAAAATAGGAATATTTTTTTAAGGTGTATAAAGGAACATGCGCATACACTTGATCAAACATTATAGCTCGATTTTAAAAGGTAACTAACGGATTACCTCCCGATGATAGCAGCTTCTGCACAGCGCTCGCCATCCATGGCGGCTGAAACAATACCACCAGCATAACCTCCACCTTCCCCACAGGGGTATAAGTTGGAAATTTGAGGATGTTCCAAACGTTCATTTCTGGGAATGCTAATTGGAGATGAGGTGCGTGATTCTACCCCGATAATATTGGCTTCTTCAGTATAGAAACCTTTCATTTTTTCGCCGAAGGCTTTAAATCCATTACGCAAGCGTCCACCAATCAATTTAGGAAGTAAGGAATGCAAAGGCGCTGATTTTAATCCGGGCTGATAGGAGGAAGGGTTGAGGTCTGCTGAGAGTTTACCATTTACAAAGTCTGTCAGACGTTGCCCGGGGGCGACTTGACTTCTGCCGCCTGCGGTAAAGGCCAAACGCTCTAAATCTTCTTGATATTTCAACGCTTTCAGCACCCCAAAATGTTTGTATTTATATAAGTCTTTTTCTGCATTGATTTCCACCACAATTCCGGAATTGGCAAATTGATTATTGCGTTTGGAGGGCGACATGCCGTTGACCACAACTTCACCGTTGGCGGTAGCTGCGGGCACAATAAAACCACCCGGGCACATACAGAAAGAATACACTCCGCGTTCATTTACTTGTTCTACCAAGCTATAAGCCGCAGCGGGAAGTAAAGCATCGCGCTCATTACTACAGCTGTATTGAATGGAATCAATAATATGTTGCGGATGCTCAACCCGAACGCCCATGGCAAAGGATTTCGCTTCGAGGGCAATGTTTTTGTCATGCAATAAATAGTAAATATCACGTGCGGAATGCCCTGTGGCTAAAATAACCCGCTCCACATCCATGGTTTGGCCATTTTGAAGGACCAATGCTTTGATTTCCTCTTTTGAAATAATAAAGTCTGTAACTCGCGTTTCAAAGTGTATTTCGCCACCATTATTGATAATAGTTTCCCGGACATTTTGGACCACTTTCGGTAATTTGTTCGTGCCGATATGGGGATGGGCATCGACCAAAATTTGATCTGTAGCCCCGTGATACACCAAATTTTCAAACACACGACGTACATCGCCACGTTTTAAACTTCTGGTATATAATTTTCCATCGCTATAGGTTCCGGCACCACCTTCTCCAAAACAATAATTAGAATCTTCATTAACAAAATGATCTTGATTGATGGCTTTTAAATCGCGCCGTCTGTCTTGAACATTTTTGCCGCGCTCCAAAACAATCGGCTTAAAACCTAATTCAATACAGCGCAGGGCAGCATACATTCCTGCGGGTCCAAAGCCAATGATGTGAATTGGTTTGGCGTTGGAAACATCTTTATAATCAAAGTGGTATTCAGAAGTTTCAGGCATCGGTTCATTGATATACACCGCCACTTTATAATTGAAGACAATTAATTTTTTTCGTGCATCGATAGATTTGCGCAACACTTTAATTCCCGAGATGTCACCCGAAGGGATGCTAAGAAATTGCGCCGATTTTTTAATGAGAATGTCCGGTTGCTTTTCTTCTGGAAGTGTTACGCGAAGCTGAATGTCTTTTATCATGATGCAATATTACTTAAAAACGGCTAAGAATAAACTCGAGCACATGTAATTATTTGTTGATTATAGGTTGCACAGGTCATTTAATTCCACAGATAATAATTTTAAAACCTATTACTCTGATGCTTTACGTAGGACTGTTTTCCATTTGCGAAGTAATAAACGGAATTCTTGGCGCTAAGAAATACCCGGTCAAACTAGCGAACAATATCGGGATAAAATAGGTAAAACCGGTGAGGGTAGCCAACAAGATAGTAGTACTCATGGGCGTCCTGGTGACACATGCATTTATTGCGGCCATACAGCTCACAATAGTTAATGACAGACTAATGTAAGGAATAAACTGATGGATAATCAGACCTAATGTCGCACCACAAAAGAATAAGGGAATGATAAAGCCACCGCGCCATCCGGAGGTTACGGTAATAGCAATGGCAATAATTTTAAAGACCAAAATCGCTATGAGCAATGGGATGGAGAAGTCCGCAACGAGCAACTGATTGATTTCGTGGTGACCGAAATAGCGGGTGATAGGAAGGTTAAAGACGATGATGCCCAACATGATTCCGCCAAGTGTCGTCTTGATGTAAATTGGAGTCTTTAATTTCCCGAAGGCCGTTTTAAAGAATTTTGTGCAAAAAATAAAGAGCCAGCCTACGAGGGTTGCCGCAATGGCGAAAAGGACTGCATATCCAAAATCGAATTTGTCCTGCATTTCATAAGACGGTAAATTCCAAATTGGACCAATGCCAAGATGTATAATAATAGCAAAAATAATATAGCTAAAGGAACTGGCCACAAAGGCGGGGATGATGGCTTTATAATATTCCACCGCATGTTTGTGGTGTAAAATCTCCAAGGAAAATAAACTTCCGCCCAGTGGGGCTCCAAAAAGTGCAGTAAATCCTGAGGCCATCCCGGCAATACTCATTGAGCGAAGTTCCTCACCTTTTAGTCGGAATAGTTTACCTAACCAAGTTCCGGTAGATCCTGTAACCTGAACTAATGGTGCTTCAGGCCCAAGACTTCCTCCTGAGGCAATGCATAGGAGGGAGGACAGCACCATGGATGGGTTGTTTTTAGGGTCGAGTTTGCCTTTATTAAATCGAATATTATTGACAATCAGATGGATTTCCCCAGGATCGCCAATAAAATGGATGATCAATCCGGCCAATAAACCACAAATGGCCATTGTAGGGATGACGAGCCAGCCTTCAAAAAAAGCGAGCTGATGGGTTAAGAATTCTAGTACAATCCAATAGACACTGGCAATGATGCCGCCAAAAAGTCCTAATACCGCCCAAAGGATAAATTTCCTACTAAATACAAAAGGATTGAATCGGATGGGTTGATCTAAGATGTTAAGATAGGTAACTAACTGGCGTCTTCTTTTGAGTTTCACTGGTTATAGTTTATCTCCTTTGGTAGGTAATGAATGAAAATGCATGAGCATGTTGCCCATCCTTTTGATGTAGTTTGCTTTGCGTTTCTATCCATTCTGAAGGATCAATTTTTGGAAAAAATGCATCGCCCTCAAAGGTTTCGTGCACTCTGGTAAGTTCAATTTTATCGGCATAAGGTAAGGCTTGTCGGTAAATTTCGCCACCTCCAATTATAAATGGTTGGGAGTCGTTCATGGCAGCATCTAACGCATCAGCAAGAGAGTGCACTACAATAACGCCAGTAGGCACTGAATACTGCTGTTGCCGGGTGATGACAATATGCGTTCTATTAGGAAGGGGTTTAGAAAAACTTTCAAATGTTTTTCTGCCCATAATAATGCAGTGATCAGAGGTGAGCGACTTAAAGCGTTTGAGGTCATCACTCAGGTGCCAAATTAAATCATTATCCTTGCCGATGACATCATTTTCCCCTGCAGCCGCAATCAGGGTTAGATTTTTATGAATTCTCGTTTTTTTTTCAGGAATAACAAACGTAGTCATCGGTTGTGTCTGATCTACCTCTGTTTTTAGGGTTTCAATTCGGGATTTTTGTTTCGCCACCAATTTGCTTAATTGAGCTTCTTCCCACGCCTTCCCCATAAATTTGTGGGTCACAAATACGTTGAACAGATGGAATACAAATAAAAATAACCACGCTAAAATGGCAAATACAAACCAATCCAATCCGAAGATTTTAGTGAATTCACCCACACCTAATACGGTGTTTAAAATGATTAAGAAAATAGCGCCAATTAGAAAGATAACAAAGTGAAAATACAAACGTTTCTTTTGTTTTATGCGGCGGTGGGCATTTTCTATCAGCTGTAACTGCTCCTTGTCAATTTGTGTGACTGGTTTCTTCTTTCCAAACATGGTGTTAAAATTTTAGGTAAAGTTAGTTTTTTTTGCTGACATCGGAAATTTGGACTCCAAAACTTTGAGAGTGGATTACAACCGTACCCGTATGTGACAGAACTTGTTAGAAATCAGTATTAACGCGGTATTTAATTTGTACATTATGTAATATAATAGGCATATCCTTCCCAAGTCTAAAAAATACAGAAATCATTATTGTCAAATTCGTAAATATTTGATTAGGGGCATTTTAATACGAACACACCAATGAAATGTTTTATACATTTGCTGCAAAATTAATCAATTTCAATTATGGCAATTACAAAACAATACTTAAAAAGTAAACCAATCTGTAAAGTGACCTTTTCTGTGCCTGCGGAAGGCGCTTCAAAAGTGACTGTGTTGGGAACTTTTAATGAATGGAATGCAGAACAGGCGCTCGCGCTTAAGAAATTAAAAAACGGAACATTTAGAGGTACTGTAAATTTAGAAAAAGATGCGTCTTACGAGTTTAGATACTTGGTTGATGACAATTTTATAAACGATGACCAAGCCGACGCTTATAAAACGAACGAATTTGGGGGCGAAAATGCAGTTTTACATCTGTAATTCTCAAAACTAAATCTTTTAAATTGAAAAAGCGTTCTCCCAGTGGAAAACGCTTTTTTTTATGTCGAGAGGTGTGTGTTTAAATGGCCACGACTCCTTTAATATGAGGGTGGGGGTTATAATCTTCTAAAGTGAAATCCTCAAATTTAAAATCGAAAATATCGGTGATCTCGGGATTTAAAACCATTTTTGGGAGTGGACGCAACTCACGAGAGAGTTGAAGCTCCAATTGTTCTATATGGTTATTGTAAATATGGGCATCACCAAATGTATGAATAAATTCTCCAGGTTGATAGCCACAAACCTGAGCCATCATCATCGTGAAGAGGGCATAAGATCCAATATTAAATGGAACACCCAAAAAGATGTCAGCACTACGTTGGTATAACTGACAGGATAATTTACCATCAGCTACATAAAATTGAAAAAAAGCGTGACAAGGCGGAAGTGCCGCTTTCCCGTTGTACACATTTTCCGAAAAGGATTTTGAAGTGTCAGGCAACACCGACGGGTTCCATGCCGATACTAACATGCGTCTGCTGTTAGGATTTGTTTTGAGGGTTTCGACAATGTCCTTAATCTGATCAATCTCATCATTGTTCCAATTGCGCCATTGGTGGCCGTAAACAGGGCCTAAATCGCCCTTCTCATCTGCCCATTCATTCCAAATTCTTACCCCGTTTTCAGTGAGATAATTGATGTTCGTATCGCCTTTCAAAAACCAGAGCAATTCGTAAATCATCGATTTTAAATGGACTTTTTTGGTGGTCACCAAAGGGAAACCTTCGCTTAAATTGAAGCGCATTTGGTATCCAAATACACTTTTGGTTCCAGTTCCGGTGCGGTCTCCTTTTTGAGTTCCGTGTTCTAATACGTGTTTGACGAGGTCGTGATATTGTTTCATGGCAACTTCCCAAGCAAGTGGGAATCTCATTAAATTAAACGTTTACTTTTCTTCAGTTGCAAAATTAAAGAAAGTTAAGAACTTCCTGAAGTTATATGTGTGTTAAAGTAAAATGTAGTGAAGTTCACTGGCTCCAAAAGCAGTATAAATTTGTACTCACCTGAAAAGTCCTCCTAGAGTTTATCCTGGGTGGAGACCAAAAATTGAATTTAATTTACCCAATGATCATCCCCGCAATCGTAGCCGACAATAACGACGCAATCGTTCCGCCAATAAGCGCTTTTAAACCAAACTCAGACAAGGTTTTGCGTTGTCCCGGAGCTAAAGATCCGATACCTCCAATTTGAATGCCTATCGATGCAAAGTTGGCAAACCCACATAACATATAGGTTGCCATAATAATGGATTTCTCAAATTTTAAATGGGTGGCACTGGCTACGTTTTTCAGTTCAGCCAATTGAATGTAACCTACAAACTCACTTGCTGCCAATTTAATGCCCAACAATTGTCCCATAAGTGCCATATCTTCTTTGGCCACACCAATCAGCCACATTAAGGGCGAAAAGATGTATCCTAAGATGAACTCCAAGGACAAGGCCAAGTAAGGCGTGTTGTTGGCAATGAGCATGTTTAAACCGGTAACGCTACCCAATTTCCCGAAACCATAATTGATCATGGCAATAAAAGCGATGAAGACCAAAAGCATCGCGCCCACATTGGCCGCCAATTTTAAGCCTTCAGTGGTACCATTGGCAATAGCATCTAAAATATTAGAGCCTATGTTTTCTTGAGTAACTTGAATTTCAGAATTAATTTCTTTTTGCTGTGGGTACAACATCTTCGAAATGACGATAGCTCCAGGTGCTGCCATAACGGATGCGGTTAAGAGGTGCTTTGCATAAAAAAGTTTTAAGGCTTCATCTTCACCACCCAAGAATCCAATATACGCTGCCAACACACCGCCGGCAACGGTTGCCATGCCACCAATCATCACCAATAGGATTTCTGACTTGGTCATTTTTTCTAGGTAAGCCTTGATCATTAATGGGGCTTCGGTCTGACCTAAGAAAATGTTTCCAGCGACGCTTAAACTTTCAGCACCAGATATTTTTAACAGTTTGGTCAACACCCAAGCCATGCCTGCCACAACTTTTTGAATGACACCCAAATAAAATAATAATGAGGTTAAAGCAGAAAAGAAGATGATGGTGGGCAATACTTGAAATAGGAATATAAAGCCAAAACTGCTTATGTCCATCATGCCTCCGAGTAGAAATTCGCTTCCCGCTTGGGTGAATTCAAGAACTTTAACGAACATTTTGCCCACAATTTCAAAAGCCTTTTGAATGAACGGGATTTTTAAAACACCAATAGCCAATAACAATTGGGCTGCAAGTCCGAACCCGATGGTTTTCCAGTTGATGGCTCTTCTATTTTGACTTAAAATATAGGAGAGCAACAATAGGACGAACATTCCTAATGCACCACGCATTAAGCTGTCCATAGAAAATCCCTGACTCGGTACAATGCCACTGGTTGCAGCTTGAGTGCCTGCTAAAAGTTCTTTTGGAGTGGAGAAAATATAATTATTATCTTTTGTGTCCTGAAGGACCAAGGTAGAATCCGTGAGGGTCTCTACGGTAAAATGTTTGATAACTTCAGAAGGCGTATCGTAATAAAGAACGAGTAATTTATTTTGGGTAATATAATTGCCTTCCGTCCGGCTACTGTCTTTTGCAGCCAAAAAGAAGGTGAAATCGCCGTCTTTAAGAGACAAGCCATCCGTGTTTTTATTAATGTTATAGAGATTGACGCCTTGATCATTTTGAACGGCCTCAAACTGCCACTTCTTCTCTATGCTTTGCCCTACTATTGTTGTTAATCCAAAAAAAATAGCCGTAAAAGCTAAAAAGAAATGTTTCATTGAGTAGATCGATTAGCGTTTAGAAATTTCATCTCTTAGTTTAGCTGCCATCTCATAATCTTCGCTTAACACGGCTTGTTCCAATAAAGAATGAAGTTCATCAAGAGTTTTATTTTTGTAGTTGTCCTGAATGCTAGATCCTATTTCTTCAGCCACCAAATCGTCCAAAAGAATACTGTCTTGTTGTTCGTCTTCTTTTTGAGGATTGACTTTAAGATAAATTCCGGCCTTATCCAAAATGTTTTTATAGGTGAATATGGGGGCCTGAAAACGGAGTGCCAAGGCAATGGCATCACTGGTTCTGGCGTCAATAATTTCTTCAATTTTATCCCGCTCACAAATGAGACTGGAGTAAAATACGCCGTCTACCAATTTATGAATGATGACTTGTTTAACGATGATATCAAAACGGTCAGCAAAATTTTTGAAAAGGTCGTGGGTTAAAGGGCGTGGAGGGCGGATTTCCTTTTCGAGTGCTATGGCAATAGATTGTGCTTCAAAGGCACCAATTACAATAGGGAGTTTGCGATCGCCATCTACCTCATTTAAAATCAAGGCATACGCGCCATTTTGGGTTTGGCTATAGGAGATTCCCTTTATGTTTAATCGAACTAAACTCATATTATTTAAAAGGCAAATAACTGTTTAAATTGGGACTTTACCAACTGTGATCCACATAATTTTTGGGAAGGTCCCTCTGTGGAAAAAAAGAAATTGAAAATTTTTGCCACAAATACATGAATCCCTTATGAGGATTTTAGTCATGTATCTATGGCAACTATTTTTTGCACCCGTCGCATTGCTGCTACAAGTTAAGAAATTTATGCGTTTTGAGCTTTAAATTCCTTTAATTTTTCTATGAGTTTAGGAACTACTTCAAAAGCATCGCCCACCACACCGTAGTCTGCTGCTTTAAAAAATGGAGCTTCAGGATCAGAGTTGATCACCACTTTAACCTTGGAGGCATTGATGCCCGCTAAATGTTGAATGGCTCCTGAAATACCAATGGCAATATATAAATTAGCCGCTACTGGTTTTCCGGTTTGACCCACGTGTTCGCTGTGAGGTCTCCATCCTAAGTCAGATACCGGTTTTGAGCATGCCGTTGCAGCACCTAAAACTTCGGCTAGTTCTTCAACCATGCCCCAGTTTTCTGGACCTTTAAGGCCACGTCCACCAGAAACAACAATTTCAGCATCTGCAATGGTTACGGTGTTTTTGGCTTTGTCCACAGATTCTACGTGAACGCCATTTTCAGGAATTGATGGCGCAAAATCTTCTGCCGTTGCACTGGCTGAATTTTCTTTCAGTCCGAAGGCATTTTTAGAAACGCCTACAATTTTCACATCGGTATCGATAGTGGAAAAATTGAATGCTTTATTGGTAAATGCTGTGCGTTTTACGGTAAATGGAGAGGCACTGGTTGGCGCTTCGACCACGTTGGATGCATAACCTGCATCTAAACCTACCGCCAATAACGGCGCTAAATATTTACTGTCAGCACTAGAGCTGACCACAACTACCTTGGTGCCTTCTTTTTCAGCAGCTTGCTTAATAAGGTTGGCGTAGGTTTTGGCGTTGAACATATCCAATTTTGAATCGTTAACTTTTAATACTTTATCAACACCGTAAGTTCCCAATTCTGAAACGTCGTCGGCATTGATGGTAAGTGCGGTAACCGTCGTTCCCATTTGGTCAGCAACGGCTTTTGCGTAAGAAGCCACTTCAAAAGCGACTTTCTTGAATTTTCCTTCTTCGGATTCTGTATATACTAAAACTGACATATAATTTTATTTTTTAAATGTTTCCTGAAGTGGATTCAGGAACGCATTGTTGATTTCTGAAAAATTTTGAAAGATTCCAAACGAGGTCTGGCATGAATTAATCTACAGCTAAATCACCTTCGCTTCGTTGTGCAGTAAGTTTACCAATTCATCCAGATTGTCAGGAGAAATCAATTTTACCGTTCCTTTAGCTTCTGGTTTTTCAAACTTTACCGTCGATGTTTCTTTAGTGGCATCAACAGGTTCTACGACACTTAAGGGTTTTTGACGCGCTTGCATAATCCCTCTCATGTTCGGGATGCGTAGATCACTTTCTTCAACCAATCCTTTTTGTCCTCCAATTACTAAAGGTAAAGTGGTAGAAACGGTTTCCTTTCCGCCATCAATCTCTCTTACAGCTTTTGCATTTGTGCCATCTATTTCAAGACTGATGCAGTTAGTTACGAAGTTAGCCCCGAGTAATTCGGCTAACATTCCTGGTACCATTCCGCCGTTGTAATCAATAGACTCACGGCCAGCAATTATTAAATCGTAGCCACCGTCTTTTACGACATTGGCCAATTGTTTTGCAACAGCAAAACCATCAGTTGCAGGGGTGTTTACACGGATAGCCGTGTCAGCACCAATAGCTAAAGCCTTACGTAAGGTAGGCTCTGTTTCAGGGCCACCAACGTTGATCACATCTACCGATGCGCCTTGTTTTTCTTTAAACCACATGGCACGGGTCAAACCAAACTCGTCATTTGGGTTGATTACAAATTGAACGCCATTGGTGTCAAACTTTGTGTCACCGTCCGTGAAATTAATCTTTGAAGTCGTATCAGGTACGTGACTAATACATACAAGTATTTTCATGTTTTATAATTTATTATATTATTAGTTTTTTAAGTAGAATCTGGATAAATATCAATTTTTAACTCCAACTACCGCTGAAAACTGTCTTCTTTTGAATAGGATACGAAGTTAATTATTTTAGATGACATTTTTACTATGCATGCATAATAAATATTAAATTATTCTTTTCCTTTTAGTTTTTGATTTATTCTTACTTTTGCTAATTGATTTAAATTTTACAAATGAAGACAATTCAATTTAGAGAAGCTATCTGCGAAGCCATGAGCGAAGAAATGCGCCGTGATGAGACCGTTTATTTAATGGGTGAGGAAGTTGCAGAATATAATGGTGCCTACAAAGCATCTAAAGGAATGTTGGACGAATTTGGGGCCAAACGTGTTATCGATACACCAATTGCAGAACTTGGTTTTGCTGGGATTGCTATTGGTTCTACCATGACCGGATGTCGCCCAATTGTAGAGTATATGACTTTCAACTTCTCTTTGGTGGGGATTGACCAAATTATAAATAACGCGGCAAAAATCAGACAAATGTCTGGTGGGCAGTTCAATTGTCCTATTGTGTTTAGAGGACCAACAGGATCTGCTGGGCAGTTGGGCGCTACCCATTCCCAAGCTTTTGAGAACTGGTTTGCCAACACACCTGGTTTGAAAGTGGTCGTGCCATCAAATCCTTATGATGCCAAAGGACTTTTAAAATCTGCTATTCGCGATAACGATCCGGTAATTTTTATGGAGAGTGAGCAAATGTATGGTGATAAAGGTGAAGTGCCAGAAGGAGAGTATACAATTCCTATTGGAGTTGCCGAAATTAAGCGTGAAGGTACAGACGTGACCATCGTTTCTTTTGGTAAGATTATCAAAGAAGCGTACAAAGCTGCGGATGAATTGGAAAAAGAAGGGATTTCTTGTGAAATTATCGATTTGAGAACCGTACGTCCTTTAGATAAGGAAGCGATTTTGAAATCAGTTAAAAAAACCAACAGACTGGTGGTATTGGAAGAAGCGTGGCCATTTGGAAACGTCGCTACTGAAATTACCTACATTGTACAAGCAGAAGCTTTTGATTATTTAGATGCTCCTGTGGTAAAAATTAATACTGCAGACACGCCTGCACCATATTCTCCAGTTCTTTTGGCAGAATGGTTGCCAAATAGCGACGAAGTCGTTAAAGCTGTCAAAAAAGTAATGTATAAATAAACTGCTCCCGATAGCTATCGGGGTTGCATTATCCAAACTTCATTGACATTTGTGTTAATGAAGTTTTTTTGTCTTATGAACTTATCCCTACGTGTCCTGTTTTTTTTCTTCGGAATGTGTTCCGTCTTTGCCCAAACCAAAGTAAGTGGTGTTGTGTTTGATGAGGACAACGTCTCTGTGGCCTACGCCAATGTGCTTTTTAAAGGTTCTACGGAAGGCACCATTACAAACGAAGAAGGTCGATTTTATCTGGAATCTGACAACACTTATGATACCCTTGTCATTTCCTTTATTGGTTATGAGACTTTAGAAATTCCGCTCAGCAAGAAGGTAAATTATGAGCTAAAATTCATCCTGAAGGAAGCCGCCGGCCAGCTGGATGAGGTATATATCGTAACGGGCAAGCAATCCAAGAAAGAGAGCGAAAACCCTGCCATTGCCATTTTAAAGAAAATTTGGGAACGCAAACGTCAAAACGGATTGCGACAGTTTAAACAATACGAATATGACAAGTACGAAAAAGTTGAGTTTGACATCAATACCATAGACAGTGCCTTAATTAAAAGCCGATTGTTTAAGGGGATGGAATTTGTGTTTGATCAGGTAGATACCAGTAAAGTCACCGGAAAAACCTATCTGCCCATCTTCATCAATGAAGCGCGGAGCAAAGTGTATGGTGATAATTTAAAGAATAAGGAAAAAGCCGATTTAAAAGGCAATAAAAACTCCGGCTTCAGCAATAATCAAATGATCATCGATTTTGTGGATGATCTGTATTCAGATTTTGATATTTATGATAATTACCTCAAGTTTTTCGATAAGAGCTTTGTCAGTCCACTCTCAAAAACTGGCGTCAACACTTACAATTATGTGCTTTCTGACAGTACTTTCATCGATAACAAATGGTGTTACAACATTATCTACTACCCGCGTCGAAAAAATGAACTGACCTTTAAAGGCGATTTTTGGGTGAATGACACCACGTTTGCCATTAAGGAAATCAATTTACAAGCCTCTAAAAGTGCCAACATCAACTGGGTCAAGGAAATTTACATTGAACAGGAATTTGAGGTGTTGAATGATTCTATATTTTTAATCAAACGAGATTATTTTATGTCTGATTTTGCCTTCAACAAAAAGGAGAAATCCCGAGGCATCTATGGAAAACGAACCACACTTTACGACAATTATATGTTTGATATTCCTAAGGAAGACAAATTTTATAGTGAGGAAGTTTACAGTTATAATGAAGATGTGTACAATAGGGACGATGAGTTTTGGGATCAAAACCGCATGGAATCTTTGAGTCAGGATGAAAGAGGCGTTTATAAAATGCTGGACACACTTAAAACGGTTAAAAAATTTAAGCGTCTTTACAATTTAGGAAGTATTCTGGCCTCGGGCTATGTGGAATTTTCCGAAATTAATTTTGATTATGGACCTATTTTTTCCACATTTGGCTTTAATGAAGTGGAAGGTGTCCGAATTAGAACTGGGGGTAGAACTTACTTTGGACCTAACGATCTTTGGCGCGTGGAAGGCTTTCTCGCTTACGGATTTAGAGATGATAAATTTAAATATGGCATCTCAGGGAAATGGTTGATAGATAAGAAGAATCGATTTATTATCTCTGCCGGAAATAGACGCGATGTGGAGCAAATTGGTGCTAATTTAACAGCCTCTACGGATATTTTAGGGCGTAGTTTGGCCTCTTCTTCTCTTATAGGAACAAGTACCAATGATAAGTTGACCAACGTCAGTTTAACCACTGTGGCTATGGATTTGGAGCCGGTAAGAAACCTTGTGTTTCGGTTGAGTGGCACCTACAGAACCTTGAGTTCAGCATCAAATACGTTTAGCTTGGATTATTATACGGATGTTACCCAAACGACTACCGAATCAGAAATACAACAATATGAAAATGCCTTTTCAGTATCCTATTATCCAGGCAGAAAAATGACCGGTTTTGGCGTAGAACGACGTCTGGCCAATGATGGTTACCCGAGCTTATTTGCACAAGTTACGCGCGGTGATCAATCGATTTTAAATAGCGATTTTGATTATACCAAACTTCAATTTTCATACATCCAGCCTTGGCAAGTTGGTGGTTATGGCCGATTGACCACTACGCTTGAGGCCGGAAAGACTTTTGGAGAAGTCCCGTTGGGATTATTGAATGTCGTGCCTGGGAATCAATCCTATTTTTCAATATACAACACTTTTTCGCAGCTGGATTATTATGAATTTGTGACGGATACCTATGCGTCCATGCATCTGGAACACAATTTTAACGGACGGCTATTCTCGCGCATCCCATTCCTCAGAAAATTGAACTTACGCGAAATTGTTGGTGTAAGAGGGGTTTGGGGAGATGTGTCACAGGGTAATCGCGATTTAAATGCATCTGGATTGGTGTATCTAGCACCTACGGATACCTTGTATTATGAATACAGCGTTGGTGTGGGCAACATCTTTAAAGTTTTTCGCATCGATTTTAATTTTAGAGGAAATTATTTGGACAATCCAGACGCACGCGCTTTCGGGGTGACGGGAAGTTTTGGGTTTAGTTTTTAATATTTTGCCCGAATTTGATGTGAAGTTTTATGTAGCAGTTTTTACTTAATTAGCTATCAAGTAGGTTACATTAACCAACGATATGGAGGTCGGAGTTCCTGCTTCAGGATTTAAAGGATATTCTTGATCAAATGTCAATATACAGCTCGAATTTGCTGCAATTTTGTTACAAGAGATGCTGGCGAGTTTCGAGTAATTACCATAGTATTCAAAACTGTCTCCAGACGCTTTGGTGGTTAAGAACGCTAAGCCTTCCACTGAATACCCATTAGGATTATTGAGTTTAATTTCAAACATTAATCGAGAAGTCTTTTGGCCTGTATCAGGAATAAAAGTAAAGTATATAACTTCATAAGTAAAGTTCTTTAAAGGTAGCGGGCCAGTGGTTTCGGGCGCAACAAAGTCGCAAGCCACCTCTTCCGAGACGTTATACGCCTCAAACTGGTTGTTGACAATCTTATAATGCTCAATAGGCATCATTTTTGTGCAAGGCCCATCATCGGTGGAACTACAGCTACTTATGAGCCCAAAAACTAATAAATACAGGATAAGTGAAAAACTTTTTTTCATAACTTTAGGAATTGCCTACGTTTTATATGACGTAAATAGTGCCGCCTAATGTAGGGAAAAAACCATATGGTTTTTTAAGTTTTATAACAGTGAAGATTTTTTTTATTGGAGGATGATCACCCGATTGATAGAAAGGTGTGTGAACTTTTAGAAAGTAGTGCCGAGACTATTGAGATTATTCAAGACGTTTAGTCTTCATGTTTTTCAACAAGCCTTTGCCGAAATCCTTTAAATTCCCGGCTAATTTTAAATGTGGACTGGGGATTTTATCAAGGATCATTTCTAACTTTCCTAATGCAGAATCGACGTTCTGTTCATTCAGTTCACTAAGTTTGATGCGCTCTACAATTTGTATATGCGGATCTAGGCTGGGCACCCCTTTAACAAACAAGCGGTAGACGTAACCAATTTCCACCACTTGACTGTTTTGGAAATAGCCTTTTTTGCCGTTCAAATTCTTATAAGGTTCTACATGAATGATGAAATCTGATTTTTCAGCCCCAGACATATAACCCTTTTCAAATTCTGTTTGTTTTTCCACCCGCATTTGATCTGAAATTTGATTCCTTTCCTTTTCAAAATTGATTTCTTTTTTGCTTAATGCAGTCAGATTTTTTTGTTTTTGATTGGACATGTAGATCAATAGTATGATAATCCAAATGAGTGATGCGGCAATAATGCCTATGATTGTATCTTGAGTCATCTCCTAGGTTTAATACATATCAAATAAAATAATTGGGCGATCCTTTTGTGCTATATCTTTTCGTATTTGTAATAAGGCGTATTGCAATTAAGTCCCAATTCATTGATATTATCTACCCCCAAAATACGATGTTTTAATCAATGACACAATACTTGACCAGAGGCAAATGAAACTTTAAAAACATTAAATTAGATTTAATTGGGATGATTAAACTCGTGTTTCACCATCCGTTCCAAAATAACACAGGCCTAAAATTGCAGATTACAAAGAGTTGCGTATCTTTGCACGCCGAAAAATTGAATAATACGTAATACAAGCCTCACATAAAAAAGGCTATTAAAATAAATACTACTATGAGTCCTAAAGGAAAAAAAACCTTTGATGTATTAATTGAAATACCAAAAGGAAGCCGTAATAAATTTGAATACGATTTTGAATTAAAGAAGATCCGTTTTGATCGTCTGTTGTTTTCTTCTATGATGTATCCTGCTGACTACGGTTTCATTCCTGAAACTTTAGCTTTAGATGGCGATCCGTTAGACGTTTTGGTGTTAGGTACTGAGCCTACCTTCCCAATGTGTGTGGTTGAAGTAAAACCTATCGGGGTCTTCCATATGGCTGATGAAAAAGGAAATGACGAAAAAGTTATTTGTGTTCCGGTTTCAGATCCTATTTGGAATTCTCTTAACGACTTGTCTGATGTGAATCCGCATCAAATTAAAGAAATTGAACATTTCTTTCAAGTTTATAAAGATTTGGAAAAGAAAAAAGTTGATGTAGGTGGATGGGGAGATGCCCAAGAAGCATACGATATTCTTGGTAAATGTGTGGAACGTTACGAAAATAGCGAGCACAAAACCAACGGGAATTTTACGATTTAAAGTAATTCCTTTTAGTAATTTTTCAGAACCTCTTATTTTACATAAGGGGTTTTCTTGTTTATCGGTGTTTTTTTTAATTACTTTAGCAATTGTTTAACACTAATCAATCTAAAATAATTATATGGGATCACTAATGATTTACATGCCAATCGCTATGGCAGCGCTTGGCTTAATTTATATGCTTATTAAAAAGTCTTGGGTAATGAAGCAAGACGCTGGAGATGGAAAAATGAAAGAAATTTCAGATCATATCTACGAAGGCGCCCTTGCTTTTTTAAATGCTGAATACCGACTGTTAGCAATTTTTGTAGTGATTGTGAGTGTCTTGCTTGCCATTGTATCAGTAGTGGTGCCAACAACGCATTGGCTAATTGTCATCGCTTTTATTTTCGGCGCAGTATTTTCTGCATTTGCGGGAAATATTGGGATGAAAATCGCCACCAAAACCAACGTTAGAACCACTCAAGCGGCAAAAACAAGTTTGCCCAATGCCTTAAGTGTGTCTTTTGGTGGGGGTACGGTTATGGGACTCGGCGTGGCAGGACTCGCAGTGCTTGGATTGACCGCCTTCTTTATATTTTTCTTTTGGTTTTTTATGGGTAGCACCTGGACCAATACTATGGATATGACTATTGTGTTAGAAACCTTGGCGGGGTTTTCACTTGGTGCGGAATCTATCGCATTGTTCGCCCGCGTTGGAGGGGGAATTTATACCAAAGCCGCTGATGTGGGTGCGGATTTAGTGGGGAAAGTAGAAGCAGGGATTCCTGAAGATGATCCACGTAACCCTGCAACCATTGCAGATAACGTGGGTGATAATGTTGGTGACGTTGCCGGTATGGGAGCAGATTTGTTTGGCTCTTATGTGGCCACGGTGCTTGCGGCTATGGTGCTTGGGAATTATGTGATTAAAGATATGGGTGGTGTCATTACTGACGACTTTGGAGGAATTGGTCCTATTTTATTGCCCATGGCTATTGCTGGTGTTGGGATTATCATTTCAATTGTAGGCACATTTTTAGTCAAAATTAAAAGTAATGATGCCAAGGAAGCTCAAGTAATGGGCGCCTTAAATCTAGGAAACTGGGTGGCGATCGCTTTGGTGGCCGTTTCCTGTTTTGCACTAGTAAAATGGATGTTGCCAGAAACCATGCAAATGAATTTCTTTGGGGAAGGACTTCAAGATATTTCCTCAATGCGGGTATTTTATGCCACTCTAGTGGGCTTGGTAGTAGGTGCAGTTATTTCATCCATTACCGAATATTATACAGGTTTGGGTAAAAAACCGATCTTAAAAATTGTACAACAATCCAGTACCGGTGCTGGGACCAATATTATTGCTGGTTTGGCCACGGGGATGATCTCTACCTTTCCTTCTGTTTTATTATTTGCGGGCGCTATTTGGACGTCTTATGCCTTTGCCGGATTCTACGGAGTAGCATTAGCGGCCTCAGCAATGATGGCGACAACGGCTATGCAGTTGGCGATTGATGCATTCGGGCCTATTTCTGATAACGCAGGTGGTATTGCTGAAATGAGTGAGCAAGAGCCTATCGTGAGAGAGCGTACGGATATCTTGGATGCGGTTGGTAATACAACGGCAGCTACTGGTAAAGGATTTGCCATTGCTTCAGCGGCATTAACTTCTTTGGCGTTATTTGCCGCCTACGTTACCTTTACAGGAATTGACGGTATTAATATCTTTAAAGCGCCGGTGTTGGCCATGTTATTTGTAGGTGGAATGGTACCTGTAGTATTTTCTGCGCTTGCCATGAACGCAGTAGGTAAAGCAGCCATGCAGATGGTGGAAGAGGTCCGTCGTCAGTTTCGGGAAATTCCTGGAATTATGGAAGGGACCGGAAAACCAGAATACGACAAATGTGTGGCAATTTCAACCGAAGCGTCTTTAAGGGAAATGATGCTTCCAGGCTTATTGACCATTGGCTTTCCAATAGTGATTGCCTTTGTCCCGATGATTTTCGGAATGAACAATCTAGCCATTGCCGAAATGTTAGGAGGCTATATGGCTGGCGTTACCGTAAGTGGGGTGCTTTGGGCTATTTTCCAAAACAACGCTGGTGGCGCTTGGGACAATGCTAAAAAATCGTTTGAGGCTGGTGTATTGATCAACGGCGAAATGACTTTTAAAGGCTCTGAAGCACATAAGGCAGCAGTAACTGGCGATACCGTTGGCGATCCGTTTAAAGATACGTCAGGTCCTTCCATGAATATTTTAATAAAGCTCACCTGTTTAATTGGGTTGGTAATTGCCCCAATCTTGGGTGGCCACGCTATTGAAAGTACAGTGACCAGCACACAATTTATGGAAGTTACCAATGGGGTGACTGATGCTCTGGACATTGAAATGGTTTCTGTAGATGCCACTAAAGCCAAGGCCATCATTACAAAAACTTATACTGAAAACGGCAAGGTGATGCAAGAAGAAAGCGTTTTGGAAGGCAGTTTAGAAGAAGTAAAAGCTGCCATAGCCATTCTGAGAAACGATATTTGATATTCATGATCTGTTGTCCCGACTGTCTGGTGAAGATAAGTCAGATAATTTACAACGGGAAACAATTAAGACGCTTTAAATAAATGTCTATTTTGTAATAAAATTCTTAATAAAGGCTGCAGCTTCATTCTGCAGCCTTTTGATTTTTTTAGTAACTTAGTCCGTATGAATTACGATGATTTAACCACATTGGGGATCGCTTTTGGCTTGGGCTTGTTGGTGGGCCTACAGCGTCAGAAAAGTAGAAGCGAAATGGCAGGCGTCCGGACATTTACCCTAATTTCTATGTTGGGGGTCATGGCAGGATTTCTTTCCCGCGAATATGATAACCCATTTATACTTCCTGCTCTGGGGTTATGTGTGGCCGCTATGTTGATGATGGCAAATTATATCAAAGTCAAGAAATTGGATCAGGCAGATGTGGGGCAGACCACTGAAATTGCCGCGCTGCTCATGTTTGCCATTGGAGCTTACTTGGTAATGGGAAGCCAATTGATTGGGGTTTTTGTTGGGGCTACAATGGCCCTCCTACTTTATGTTAAAGAGAAGCTCCACGATTTTATAGACCGTTTGACTTCTAAAGATCTATCGGCCATTATGACCTTGGCGGGTATAAGTTTGATTGTCCTTCCTATATTGCCAGACCGCACTTTTGGACCCTTAGAGGTTATCAATCCTAGAAACATCTGGCTCATGGTTACGCTTATTGTGGGGATCAGTGTGGTAGGATATTTTATCTATAAATTGGTAGGGAAGAAGGTAGGCATCATCTTTAATGGCATTTTAGGAGGTTTGATCAGCAGTACAGCAACTACGGTAAGTTACGCTCGCAAGACCAAAGACCAAAGGTCCATCAGCAAGATGGCTGTGTTTGTCATCACCACGGCCTCTATGGTTTCCATGATCAGGGTGTTGATTGAAGTAGCGGTCATTGTGCCGGAAAAATTGGGTGCGTTATTTTTGCCCATTCTGGCTGAAATCATTGTAGTGGCGTTATTGTCTGTAGCGCTTTTTTATAGCGTCAATAAAGAGGGGTCAGATGAACAGATGCCCGAGCCAGAAAATCCAGCACAATTTAAAAGTGCCATTATTTTCGGGTTATTGTATGGGTTTATTTTGCTGTTGGTTGCTTTTACCAAGCGACAATTTGGTGACAATGCGCTGTACATCGTGTCTATAATAAGTGGGTTGACTGATGTAGACGCCATCACCCTATCTTTATCACAGATGATGAAAGCTGACCGACTTGAAACCGACTTAGGATGGCGATTAATTTTATTGGCCACTATTTCCAACCTTGTTTTTAAAGGCGTGATGGCTATTGTCATCGGCGCAAAAGAAATGGCGAAATGGGTTATCATAGTTTTCGGAATAGCCTTAATTTCGGGATTATTAATATTATGGCTTTGGCCTGATACTTGGCATTTATAATATGAGTTTATTTAAAGAAGACCCCTTACAGGTCATAGTTTTTCAAAGTTACGGTACCGCATCACATTTGTACGTGCGCGGAAGAGCGTTAGAAGACGAATCTATTGATTTGGAAGGGAAACACCCCATCAAGTTATTGATCAATGCTTTTAAACGTTTTGAAACAGACGAAATTAAACACACACCCTTACTTTTAAAATTGCCTAACGGACGCATTTTTGAAACCAATACGGATGAAGAAGGTTATTTTCTGGTAGATGTGATGGTGGAAGGGTTAGATACCTTGACCAACGAAGAAGGATGGTTATCATTTGAATTGGCTTATAAAGACTTTACCAATACCCGAGTCATTCAATTAGACAATCGGTTTCCGGGAGAAATGCTGATTCCTTCAGATAAAGTGTCGTTTGGCGTCGCCAGTGATATTGATGATACTATTTTACATACCGGATTGGTTTCCACCCTGAAATGGCGAGTTATTTATAATACTTTCTTAAAAAGAGCATCTACACGATCGCCTTTAGAGGGTGCTGCAGAATTTTATCACATGCTGCATCGCGGCAGTTCGGGCGAGGAAGCAAACCCTATTTTTTACGTGAGCCACAGTCCGTGGAATATGTACCGATATCTTGAATTTTTTCTCAAAAAGAATGATTTTCCTAAAGGCCCAATTCTGCTTCGCGATTTTGGGAATTTCTTAAATCGGAAGAAAAACAAAGAAAAACCTCAAAAACAGCGTGAGATTTTAAACATCCTGAAGACCTATAGCAATTTAAATCTTATTTTAATTGGGGATAGTGGCGAACATGATGCCGATATTTATTTAGAAATTGCTGAGTTGTATCCAGACCGAATTTTGGCTATTTACCTAAGAAGCGTGAAGCACAAAAAGAAAATGCTACGCGTTAAAAGTTTATACGAAGGTTACAAAACAACCCCGGTGCTTTTGGTGAACAGCAGTAAGGAGGCCATAGAACACGCTCGGGAGAATGGTTTTATTGCATAAAAAAACCTCACAGTTTTTATAAATACTGTGAGGTTTTTGAAAGTCTAGTGAAAGTATTACTGCTTCAATTTTTTGAAGTACTCATATATTTCGTACTGAGAGCGTATTTCAGGTTTTTTACCCAATTTCACGTACTCGTTCTTTTGTTCTGCATCAATAATTCGCGCTTTTACAGTGTCAGCCATTTGAAGGTCGATCACATCTCTAATAATCTTGAAATTGTCCGGATCTAAAACTGGCGTGACTACTTCAATACGGTGCGTCAGATTTCGGGTCATCCAATCGGCTGAGCCAATATACATTTTCTCTTCACCGGCATTACCAAAAATATACACACGCCCGTGTTCTAAAAAGCGATCTAAAATACTGGTCACTTTTATGTTTTTGCTTTGGTCTTTAATACCTGGGACCAAGCTACACATGCCTCTGACCAATAACTCGATTTTCACCCCTTTATTACTGGCTTCATAGAGCAATTTGATCATTTTTTTGTCCTCTAGGCTGTTCATCTTTAAGATGATGTAGGCTTCCTTGCCAGCTTGCGCCAAATGGATTTCCTTTTCTACCAGACTTACAAATTTGTTGCGCATGGTAAATGGAGAAATCAATAATTTTTTCGCTTTTGGCACGATAAAGATGCCTTCCAGCACTAAAAAGAGCTTGTTGAGGTCTTCCGTTATTTTCTTGTTGTTGGTCATCAGACCAAAATCGGTATAGAGGGTTGAGGTGTTTTCGTTAAAGTTGCCCGTGCCAATGTAGCAGTAGGACGTCAGTTCTTCTCCTACTTGACGCTCTATATACAAGATCTTGGAATGCACTTTAATTCCTGGATAACTATAGAGCACTTGCGCCCCATTTTCCTTGAAAATTTCGCCCCATTTCAAATTGTTATGTTCGTCGAAACGCGCTTTCACTTCAATGAAAATAATGACTTTTTTGCCGTTGTTGGCAGCTTTGGCAATGGCGTTGTTTAAACGCGATTCTTCCGCCACACGGTACAAGGTCATTTTGATGGTGGTCACCTCCGGATCTTCGGCCGCTTCTTCCAACAATTTAATCACCGGTTCAAAAGACTGATACGGATAATGCATCAATTGGTCTTTGGTGTCTATAGCCTCAAACATTGAACTGTACTTTGTGGTAACCGGATGATCGAGTGGTGGAAGCGGTTTAAAGTAGAGGTCTTTTTCTGTCGGATTTGGAAATTTGAAAAAATCCTTGAAATTGTGATAGGTACCACCTAAAACCACATCTACATGCGACACGTCTAAAGCTTTTTTAAGCGTGTTTTGAAAGTTTTTGGGCATGCGCTGGTCAATTAACACTCTGGTCGCTTGTCCTGTTTCTCGCATAGGAAGGGATTCCTTAATCTTTTCCATTAAATTGCCCGAAAACTCGTCTTCAATATAAAGTTCGGCATCTCTAGAAATCTTTATGGCGTAGTAAGATATATCGAGTTCTGGCTGCGATTTATAAAGATTGTATTTTATGATGTCATCAATAAAAGTGATGTAATGTTGATCATCTTTAGGATCTGGAAAGACAAAAAAGCGTGGTTCATCTTTGGGGATTTGCACCACCTGAAATGTATCCTCAGAAATGGATGCGGTAATGTATGAACTTTCATTTTCAACAAAAACGGCATCTTTTTTAGAAAACTTAGAATTGTCGAAATCTATTTTGGTTTTTAAGGTCGATTCAAAATAGGCTTCAGCCACCTTTTTTTGAGCTGCGGAAAACTCTCTGTATTTTATCAGATTGATGCCTTCCTTTTGAAGATCAGGAATGATTTCATTTTGAAATAATTGTCCGAATTCCTGCTGCTGTGCATCAACCTGTACTTTAATTTCTGCAAGCACGCGGTTAGGCTTGGTGACCAATTTTTTACGCAGCGATTTGTCCAAATCTTTTACTTGTCTGATATCTGAAACCCTAACCCTAAAAAATTCATCTAAATTAGAAGAAAAAATAGCCATGAACTTAATTCGTTCATAGAGGGGATTTCGTTTATCTGCAACTTCTTGTAAAACGCGGTGGTTAAAGCGCAACCACGAAAGATCACGATGGTAATACTTAGAATTGTAAAGTGGTGATGCCATAAATTGTGTCTAAAGTCTATCTCCTTTAGCGGAGGTATTAAATTTTTAAAAGAAATTCAAG
>Ga0114916_1000294_pt1 | contig 35733 bp, 26 predicted proteins | sample MalvirAntarct_66_FD_83501 | JGI IMG/M metagenome (GOLD analysis project Ga0114916, IMG submission 83501) | Marine viral communities from the Global Malaspina Expedition - Malaspina viral metaG Antarct_66 | ecosystem: Environmental > Aquatic > Marine > Oceanic | place: West Anvers Island... | reverse complement strand
ATTACTGCAATGCGTCCATATTCTGAAAAGCTTACCGAATTACTTCAAAATCTAAGCGCAACCTTAGATGGGGATGTGGGAAGTAAGTTTTCAGACCAACGCGAGGTGAACAAAGTTTTAGCGGTTGCTATTACTTCAAATCGTGGATTGGCTGGAGCTTTTAACAGTAATATCGTAAAGGCAAGTAAGAGCTTAGTTGAGGAAGCATATGCAGGAAAGAAAGTTGATTTTATTACCATTGGTAAAAAAGGAAATGATATTCTAAAGAAAAGCGAAACGATTGTTTCTCATAACATAGAAATTTTTGACGACCTTACTTTTGATAATGTTGCTGCAATTGCTGAAATGCTAATGGATGAGTTCGCAAGCGGAAATTATGATAAGATTGTACTTGTGTACAACAACTTCAAAAATGCGGCGACACAATTGGTGATGACAGAACAGTACCTTCCTATTTTACCACCTGAAGTAAGCGAAACAGCAAGTGCGGGAGATCATATTTTTGAGCCTTCGAAAGCAAAGATTGTAGAAGGATTAATTCCGAAGAGCTTAAAAACACAATTGTTTAAGGCTATTAGAGATTCTGTAGCAAGTGAGCACGGTGCACGTATGACTGCCATGCATAAAGCAACAGATAACGCAACTGAATTGCGTGATGCATTGAAATTACAATACAACAAAGCACGTCAAGCTTCTATTACCAATGAAATCTTAGAGATTGTTGGTGGTGCTGAGGCACTGGCAGGATAAGACCCGGCGCAAGCCAGATAGTATCCGCTTGAATATATTTTAAAAGCCTTTCCTATTGGAGAGGCTTTTTTTATACCTTTAGCCTATGACATCATTAAAACATTTTTTATTCCTCTTTGGCTTGTCTTTTTTGACATTAAGTGTTTCTAATTGTGGTGGAGCAAAAACAGATGCCTCTTTTGAAACCACCCCCCCTTTTGAAATGAGCGATGCCACAGCGCAAGATTGGGTCGCGGGCATACAAGGCGGTGGTTCTGGAACCAATTTTTATGTGTCTTTCTCTACGATTGAAGAAGGGGTGGTTTTTGAAAATGTCTATTACGGAAAAAAGGGAACGGCGTTAATACGTTCGTCAAATGTAGGCATGCAATATATTGGCTATTTCAAAAACAACATAAACGCTACTATTATTATGGACGGGGAATCCATCAATGAAGCTGGCAATGCACCGCCTTTGGTGTCTACTTTTAATCTCACCGAAGATGAGGCTGTTTTAAGCTATACAAAAAACGGAAGGCTTAAACACTATAAGGTTCGTGGCGTTGAGCGCAAAGAACCATTGGCATATCCCGGTGTAAATCCAAACGGAATCGATTGAGCCTCTTTAAAAAACTCTTTCAGCAAACTTTTATTTATGGCTTAGCTACTGTGTTGCCACGAGCATTGGCCATTGTGCTTGTGCCTCTCTATACCGCAGTTTTAGAGCCATCAGACTTTGGGGTTTATGCAACCTTAATGTCGTATCTCATCCTTGGAAACGTCCTGCTCTCCTACGGAATGGAGACGGCATTCTTTAGGTTTATTCATAAGGACATAAGTAAAAAGAAGATCGTCCAATCCACGGCGCTAACCTCGCTTACAATATCAACACTATTGTTTATAGGATTGATGCTGCTAGTGCGGGAGCCGCTAGCTCATTTTTTAGATTTTAAAACGGAATATATTACATATGGCTTACTAATTCTGGCTCTAGACGCACTTGTAATTCTTCCTTTTGTATGGTTTCGAGCTAATGAGAAACCTATGAAATACGCAATTATTAAAATTGCGAATGTTTGCATCAACCTAGGTTTCAATTTGTTCTTTTTCTTGGTCTTGCCAAAACTTGTTGTTAGTAACCCTGATTCATTTTGGAGCAGTATCTATTCCGAAGAAAACAAAGTGGTCTATATCTTTATATCAAATCTTATTGCAAGCGGATTTACACTCCTTATTTTGCTTCCTAGATACATTCACATCGGATTCGGTTTTGATTCGGGTATATGGAAGAAGATGCTTAAATACGCGCTGCCTGTGCTTGTTGCGGGGATTGCTTTTTCGATAAACGAAGCCTTTGATAAAATTTTACTGAAGTACTTATTGCCAGCAGATATTGCCGAATCTGAAGTGGGGGTCTATGCAGCATGCTATAAGCTGGGTGTATTTATGACCTTATTTGGGACGGCCTTTCGACTGGGGATAGAGCCCTTTTTCTTTAAACACGCTAGCACGGAGAAGGCGAAAGAGACCTATGCCACCATCACCAAGTATTTTACAATTTTTGGGAGCATAATATTACTTTCTGTTATCGTTTACATTGATTTTTTCAAGGAGTTGCTCATATCAGATTCAGATTATTGGGTGGCATTATCTATAGTGCCTATCATTCTTTTAGCCAACCTCTGTTTAGGAATTTATCACAACCTCTCTGTATGGTACAAGGTGACAGACAGAACCAAATTTGGCGCTTATATTTCTATAACAGGGGCTATAATCACAGTGACTTTAAACTTTGCCTTAATTCCCATGATGAGTTATATGGGGTCTGCTATAGCAACCTTAGCGGCTTATGGAACTATGATGTTGCTTTCTTATTTCTTCGGAAGAAAATATTATGCAGTTCCCTATAATCTTAAAAAGATAGGTGGCTATCTAGGCTTGGCCATTGGATTTTCAGCATTAGCATTTTATGTTTTTGAACGGAATATGGGTGTTGGAACTGTTTTATTATTGGTATTTTTGTTACTGACGTTTATTTCAGAAAAGAATGAGCTCAAACGTATTTTAAAAAGATAGCCCCCTATATCAAGACCTTGAGTATGAAAGTAAGAATCATAAACAAATCAGATCATCCATTGCCACAGTATGAAACAATTGCTTCCGCAGGCATGGATTTGCGAGCAAATGTTTTGGAACCCGCTACAATTAAACCTTTAGAACGAGCCATTGTTAGAACAGGATTGTTTATTGAGCTTCCAATTGGTTATGAAGCCCAAGTCCGACCAAGAAGTGGATTAGCGGCCAAAAAAGGGATTACCGTTTTAAACAGCCCCGGAACTATAGATGCTGATTACAGAGGTGAAATTGGCGTGATTTTAGTCAATTTGTCTAATGAAAATTTCACTATTGAAAACGGAGAGCGAATTGCACAGTTGGTAATTGCAAAGCATGAACGAGCCGCTTGGGAAGAAGTTGAAACACTAGAAGAGACAAACAGAGGAGCTGGCGGATTTGGAAGTACGGGAGTGCAATAGATAGCCCTTGGGAACTAGTTGAGCAATCACTTAAATCAAAATGCAAAAGTATCAAACCGACTCCGCATCAAGCGCGGAGTGATAAGTTGAAAAAGTATGAAAATTATTGTCCCAATGGCCGGTCGTGGATCGCGATTACGCCCCCATAGTTTAACCGTTCCCAAACCACTTATTCCAGTGGCAGGAAAGCCTATTGTACATAGATTAGTAGCAGATATTGCAGCTGTTTTAGGTGAAGAAATTGAAGAAATTGCTTTTATCCTTGGAGACCCTGCATTTTTTGGAGATGAGGTTGTAGCGAGTTTGAAAGCGCTGGCAGAAGGTCTTGGTGCAAAGGCAAGTATATACAGACAGCTTGTCCCTAAAGGAACCGGACATGCAATTATGTGTGCAGAACCGTCGTTAAGTGGACCTGCTGTTATTGCTTATGCAGATACGCTTATTAGAGCCAGTTTTGACCTAGACAAAGACGCAGATAGTGTAATTTGGACCAAGCGGGTTGATAATCCTTCGGCCTATGGCGTGGTTAATTTGAATGAGCGTGATGAGATTATCGAACTGGTTGAAAAACCAGAAACCTTCGTGAGTGATCAAGCGGTTATCGGTATTTATTATTTCAAGGATGTTTCGGTATTAAAAAATGAATTGCAGTATGTGTTGGACAACAACATCATCCATGGCGGAGAGTACCAAATCAATGACGGCATTAAAAGAATGATGGCCAGTGGTAAAATATTTAAAGCAGGAGCCGTTAGTGAATGGATGGACTGTGGTAATAAAGAGGTTACGGTAGAAACAAATCGTAGAATGCTCGGGTTTTTAGCTGAAAGCAATGAAGCCTTGCAGGCTACTTCCGTAGTAAATGAAAACTCAACGATTATTGAACCTTGCTTTCTTGGTGAGGGGGTCCAATTGATTAATAGTACTGTTGGGCCATTTGCGTCCATTGGTGCTGGCACAATAATCAATAACAGCAACGTTAAAAATAGTATAATCCAAACGCAAGCAGTGATTAAAAACGCTACATTAGACAATGCAATGATTGGTAATCACGCCATTTTTGACGGTAATTTCACCAATGTGAGCATTGGAGATTATTCACAATTATCTTAATGAATAAATTGAAAAACACAAGCGTACTAATTTTCTTCGGCCTCTTACTGTTTTCGTTTCAAACGTTCGCACAAGAGCTTGGCGACGCCCCTACAGACGACTTGGGCGATGTAAGCGACTCTTTTCAAGAAAATTTTTTTGAAGCGCTTAAACAGCGCGCCATCGAAAACTATGAGTTAGCACTGGATGCCTTGCATAAGGCAGAAAAAGCAGCAAAAGAAGATCCAGCAAATGTTGCAGCGGTTAACTTTCAGATTGCGAAAAACCTTGTTTCCATGAAACGGCTTGAAGATGCAGAAACATATTTTGAGTTGGTTTTAAAATCGCAAGGAGATCGATTGGATGTTATGGAGGCCCTCTACGACTTGTATTATCAGCAAAAAAATTATCAAAAGGCCATTCCATTGGTTAAACGGCTCATTAAGAAAGATGGGGACTATAAAGAAGATTTAGCGAACCTCTATCATAAAACGAAGCAGTATGATGACGCCTTTATGTTATTGGATGAACTCGATGAATCTTGGGGAGAAACTACGTATAGAAATGTACTTAGAAGGCAGATTTATAAGATAACAGGCAATTCAGAAGGAGCAATCTCAAATCTTGAAGAAAAAATTGAAAAGAACCCTAAAAATGAGCAGGATTACCTCAACCTTATTTTCTTATACAGCGAACAAGGAGCGGTTGAAAAAGCGTTCACTACGGCAAAAGAACTTTTAAAGAGCAACCCAAAAAGTGAGCTTGTACACTTTGCATTATATAAGTTTTATTTAGACGAAGGGAATACGAAAGAAGCAATAGCATCTATGAATACGGTCTTCGCTTCTAGTAAGGTAAGTAAAGAGAACCAATACAAAGTACTTGGGGATTTTTTGCAATTTGTGAATGCGAACCCATCGTTTGAGCAGGACCTAGAAAAGACAATAGCGTTACTCTCTGATTCAGATAATGGACAGGTTTATGAAAAGGTTGGAGATTACTACGTTTCAAAGGAGAGAAAGGCGGATGCGCTTAAATTTTATGAAAAAGGAATTAAAAATGATCCGGATAATTTTAGCCTTCTTAAAAACACCTTATTGTTGCAAATAGATTTTCAAAAGTATACAGAAGCCATAAGTTTAAGTAAGGAAGGTATCGAGATATTTCCCTCACAGCCCCTTTTATATTTGGCAAATGGCGTAGCAAATATTGCACTTCAAAATAGCAATGATGCTATTGATAGCTTAGAAACTGGCCTAGATTACATCCTTGAAAACCCTATTATGGAAAAGGATTACTATGAACAATTACAAATTGCCTATACTCAAAAAGGCGATACTAAAAATGCTGCTAAATATGCGAAACGAGCTGCGACAATTCAGCTTTAATAGAGGCTTTATAAGGACTATACTCGTCCTGTTTGGAGTTTTACTACTTACTTCATGTCGTGGGGCTAAGGGTATTTCGGGTGCTGCAACAGCAGATAAAAACGCCACAGTAAAAAAGATCGTTATTTCGCATGAAGCGGCTTCGCCTAACTTCAATACTTTGGCGGCGCGTGTGCAGGTGGTTTACGAGAATGCTGATAGGCTTCAGAGCATTACTACGAGTGTTCGGATGGAAAAGGACAAAATAATTTGGATTAAGGCTTCCTTATTAGGAATCACCTTGGCAAAAATTCTAATTACACCAGATCGTGTTAGTTATTATGAGACTATTGGGAATACCTATTTTGATGGAGATTTCGTTTTCTTAAGCGAATTGCTTGGAACTGAAATCGATTTTCAGAAGGCACAAGCAATGCTGCTTGGGCAATCTATTTTTACGTTAGATGGCGATACGTATACTTCAGAAATAGTTCAAAATAAATACAAGCTTCTACCGAAGACACAGGCGCAAAATTTTATTCATTCGTTGCAATTAGACCCTTTGCATTTTAAGGTGTATTCTGAACTCTTATCGCAACCGAGTGAAAATAGATTATTGTCTGTAAACTATGGGCCTTATGATAAGATAGGAGAAGATTGGTACCCTTCAGAAATACAAATAGACGCCACCGATAAAGAAGAAAAAACGAAGATCAAAATTAATTATAAGAAGATTGATCTCAATGTTTCGATAAGTTTTCCGTTTACTATTCCAAGAGGGTATTTAGAAATAGAATTTTAACATGCTTTATAAACAGCTTTTAGTGTCACTAGTTTTAGGATTATTCCTGAGTAGTTCTGTATTTGCTCAAAATGACAAGCAAAAGCGATTAGAGGCAAAGCGACAGGCTATTTTTTCAGAAATAAAACAAATCAATTCATTACTCTTTAAGACCCGAGGTGAAAAAAAGTCAGTGTTAACCGAAGTGGAAGACCTTACTCATCGTATTTCGGCCCGAGAAAACTTGATTCGAGTTACGAACCAGCAGGCAAACCACCTCACACGAAACATTAATGACAACATCACTAAAATGGGGGCTTTACGGAATGAGCTTGCGGTTTTGAAAGAAGACTATGCGGCCATGATTGTTAAATCCTATAAGAGCAATTCCCAACAGAGTAGGGTGATGTTTTTGTTTTCTTCAACTAATTTCTTACAGGCTTATAAAAGGATGCAGTACATGAAGCAGTACGCAAATCATAGAAAGAAACAAGGAGAAAGCATAAAAGAAAAAACAACGCTTCTGCAAATACTGAATACAGATTTATTAGCACAGAAGGAGCAGAAGAAAGAGTTAATCGAGGAGAATAAACTTGATAAAACACGACTTGGTAAAGAGAAAAAGGAGCAGGAAATATTAGTGACTTCTTTAAAAAGAGATGAAGGCAAATTCGCGAAGCAAATTCAATCAAAGCAACAAGAAGCGAATAAGATAGACAAACAAATTGAAGCCCTTATTGCTGCGGCTATTGCTCGATCTAATAAAGATTCTGGAAACACAACTGCGGCGCGTACATCTATTTTTGCCCTTACGGCAGAAGCGAAAGCATTAGGAGCGAGTTTCACTACGAATAAGGGAAAACTACCCTGGCCAGTTGAAAAAGGCGTTGTATTGAAGCGCTACGGAAAACAGCAGCATCCGCAATTACCGAATGTAACCACGTTTAACAGTGGTGTAGAAATAGTAACCGAAGAGGGCTCAAGCGCAAGAGCTGTATTTGGCGGTACTGTTCTTGAAATACAACAATTGAAAGGAGCTAATAAAGCTATTATGATCCAACATGGTAGTTATATAACGGTCTATAATAATTTGATGAACATCTTGGTAAAGAAGGGGGATGAAGTAGCTACGAAACAGCAACTTGGAACTATTTATAAGAATCCGTCTTCGGGAAAAACAATTCTTAAATTCTTGGTTTATAAAAATACAGCACGCATGAATCCTGCCAATTGGGTTTATAAAATGTAACCATTAGATGCTAAACATAAAAAAACCCGCTTCAATTTGAAGCGGGTTTTTTGTTATATATATATTTAGCTTATTTGATCAGCAACTTCTTGGTAGAAGTTTGACTTCCAGCCTGAACAATTACAAAGTAGATACCTGTATTGTAACTAGCAATATTGATTTCCGTATCACTTGTGTTGGTAGTGAATTGTTGCATGTTCTGCCCTAAAATGTTTGTTACCGTCACGTTAACATCTCCTGTCATATTAGCAATCGCTAAATTAACAACATCTGATGCTGGGTTTGGATACATAACAATATTAGAAGCTAGGTCGTTGTCGTCTACACCAAGAATAACACAGTTGAGTAAACCACCTGGATGTGTAATTGCAACCTGTCTTTTTCCTGCCCAACCATCTGTGTCGTGTCTTGGAGCAATCGAAGCATAGATAGGCTCGTTGTAATCTGCAATAGGGAAAGTGAACTGTAAGTCGGTTGTATTTCCAACAATATCCATATACTTTTCACCTAATACATGTACGTCATAGGATGTTGCCCCTGCAGTTGCAGCCCACTGTACCGTAGCATCAGTTTCACATACTTCAATAAATTGAATTCCACCAGTTCTTGGGGCAATTACAAATGGCACATCTGTTTGGTCTTGGAAAGCACCACTAGTAATTCTAACTAATGCCTCGGCAGTGGCAACTCCCGTAGGAACAGTCCACGTGAAAGTTCTCGCGGCTGAACCGGCTGTTGCAATTGTGTTCCAAGAACCTCCATTATCTGTTGAATATTCTAAATCAAAATTCGCGGTGGTTCCAATAGCATCCCAGTGAATTTGCTCATTAGCGTTCGCTTCACTTGCGAATTTTTCACCTTCATTAGGATAGGTTACCGTAAGATTGTCTGTAATCAATTCGTATACCACAAAATACTCTTGTGGTCCCATTGGCACGTTAAATCCTGCAATTGCGATAGAATAGTTTCCTGCTGCTGGACTATCAAAAACAACTTGCTCCATATTATTTAGGTGATCAGCACCATTCGTTGCTGGCAAGTTTAGGGTACCGGCATTCGGTGTTGGATCTAAAATGTAAGGTAAGTGTGTCCCAGAAGAAGGATCAGTCACTATCATATCTAAATCGTTTACTAGAGCTGGATCAGCTCCGGCAGTTGCTGCGGGGTCATTCCAGTATACCATAAAACGAGCTTGCACAGTTCCAGCAGGAACATTAATTACATGGGTATTTGAACCTCCTTGTGAAATATCATCAGTTAAGAATCTGTCATCTTCTAAAAGTTGTGCTGCTCTGTATCCGTTAAGCATTCCCCAACCGTATTTATAATCTGGTCCTATGTTTCCGTAATCCTGTGCAGTGTTCAACATTGCCGCTTTAACCAATGCAGATTGAGGTAAAGTTCCTCCATTTGCGTCAGCATAAACTTCATATAACAGGGCTGCTGTTCCAGCAGAACCTGGAGCAGCGGCTGAAGTGCCACCAAATGTTTGATACCCATTATTTTCTGCTGTAGAGGCTTGGCCTTCGCCGTGAGCAGTTAAGTCTGGCTTGATTCTACCATCTGTAGCTGGCCCCCACGAGCTGTAGCTAGATAAAGTACCGTCGAATCGAGTACTTGCTGTTGCTATTACATTTTTTGCTTGCTTGTGGCCACCCGTAATGGTGCCCCAACCGCTTCCTGCACCATATCCACAATTGGAACCATTTGAGTTCCCGCATGAGAATACATGTAGCACTGATGTATGCGTGTTTATTTGATCATCTACATTACGAGCAGTAGTTGTATAGCCATCATTACATCCATTTCCATAAGAGGAATTTGTAATTTGAACTTCCCCACTCACAATTCGAGAAAGTGTTGGATTATCTAAAAATGATGAGTTATAGTTCACAACATAAATATCTGCTCCAGATGCCATTCCTTTATTCTTTGGATTCAGGTTACCCGCACCAGTCATAATTCCTCCAACGCCGTCACCATGTGTTGATCCACCTGCTCCGTTGTTGCTCATAATTCTTCCTTCAAAATCAATATGTGGACCTAATCTTCCGTCATCACGTACCATAACACCAACACCATCACCTGTATAGTTTCTTCCAGAAACTGTACCTGTGTCTAGGTTGCTGGCTCTATGTATTCCTCTACCACGAATATCCTCTTTAATTGAGGGAGGCGTAATAACATCAATGTATTTTACATAAGGTCTATCCGCTAAATTATCGAGACAGTTGTTTGGCACTCTTAAATCAATCTGATGGCCATTATCAAATGTAGCAGCCACTGCAATTTGCTTTGCTGCTAAATCTGAGATGATATAGTTCACATCAACACCTTCGTGGAAGACAAGCGTAACAAGTAGGCTGTTTTGATCCACCGCATGTGCAGGGTATGGTGTATTCTTAAGATTAGAAGAAAGCTTGAACCTACTTTCTACTGGGATGATAGCCCGTACGCCATTATCCATTAAAAATTGAACAGATGTGTTTTCTGGGAAGTGAAACAAATATGTTTTGTTTGGGATATAATTGATAAGGTCTAGGTTATTTGCCTTGAACAAATCTTGAATCTCTTGTGTTGGGGTTTCATAAAATTGTACCCAGCCTACATAGCTATCTCCTAGTCGAGCTGATTCTGGCATTTGATTCCATTCAAAAGTATCAATGTTTTCTGTTACAACAATCGCGTCATCTTGGAAAGTGATTGCGTAGTCGCTCTGAGCATATGTTGCTGAACATAAAAAAACAAGCATGATTAACAATGCATTTTTTACATTCAGAAACGAAAAAAAAGTAATTCTTTTCATAATCAATTTATTAAGTTAAAATTTCGGGAAAAGCCCTAGGAATTTTTTTGAATACCAAATATATCTAATAATCGTCTAAAAAGGATTAAGAAAAGCATTAAAAGAGCCTATTTAAAAGCGATTAACCCTACTCATTTGGTAGGGTTAATCGCTTTTTATTGGTTCAATTCTTCGTTTAAGCGTTCGTTTTTTTAGAAATTGATAATATCTTAAAAGAAAAAAATTCAATTCTTATTTCAAAACCAGGCCTTTCTAAATACAATGAAGTTGCTTATTTAATCACTAATTTTTTGGTTGTTTCCAAACCTTCTGATTTTAGTAAGACGAAATAAAGCCCTGCCGAATAACTAGAAACGTTCAGTTTTAATTCATTTGAAGTCATCACCACCTGCCTCAGCGTTTGCCCTAACATATTCATGAGCCTTACTTCAATTACATTGTTGTCTCCATTTTTCAAAAGGATAACTTCTTCAGAAGCGGGATTAGGATACATCATAATGGAAGTGTTAAAGTCATTCTCATCAACACCAAGGGCTTCTGCTGTTACGTTAATATTATCCACGAACGTGTTATTCCCTTCACCATTTGTATTCACAAATCTAAACATTACATATTCCCCAACATAGCCAGCAAGATCTATAAACTCAGTACGCCAATCATCTGCACCAGAAGGTGCCCAGTTAAAGTTAATGTAGCCTGGCAACGTAGAGAGATCTAAATCTGTCTTGTCGTAAATAGTGGTGTACGTTGCGCCGCAATCAATAGAAGCCTCGACACGCATTGAGTCAAACCTGTTACTAGAATGTTGTGCCTTTGCAAGGTCGAAGCTCAAATCGGCTACGCCAGAACTCGTCAAATCAAATACTTCAGTAATAAAATCATCCATTTGCCCAGAGGCGCTATAAAGATAATTGTTAAGAAAAGCAGTAGTAGTAGGATTACCATCAACGCCAGTAATGTTGGGTTGTTCTTGCCAAGTAATACTGCCATCCGGGTTGTGTACAAACCAGGCTGGAGGAGGAAATCCATTTACCTCAAAAGTCTCTTGAAAATCAACGGCGGTAGCATCGAGAAGTACAAAAATTGTGGCATCAACCTCATCATTTGAAGAGTCTTGATCCCCGGCAAGCCCGACAGACACGGTTAAATTATAGGTGCCGTTGGCAGGAAGTACAAGCGGTGTTGTGAAACTAAACGCTGCCTGCTGTCCAGAGGGTAGGTTTCCAGTGAATGTCTCTTGTATCGCGGGCTCGCTATCTAATTGGTAGGAGACCATAAAATTGCTTTGTTGGTCAATTCCCGTATTTCTGAAGGTAGCCGTAACCGTAGCTTCATTTGACCCCGAACAGACTAAGGTAAAATCACTTGGGTCATTATTAATAGATATGGCTGCAAGATCATTGTTTAAGGAACAACTTAATAAACCTCCACCATAATTAAGAGCAATGGTTCTTCTGCTTTTCCATCCTTCTGCATTATTTCTTGCAACAATCGCTACCCAGAAGTTTTCTGAAGCATTAGCTATCGGGAACTGGAAGAATGTGTCCGCTGTATTGCCTAAGAGGTCCATATAGGTGGTTCCAAGTTTATAGAAGTCATACGATGTTGCATTGGATACTGCATCCCATACAACGGTAGCCTGCGTAGGACAAACCTGAATAACTTCTTCACCATAGACCAGGTTCGCTATCGAAAAAGATCCATCGCTAGTGTCAGAAAAGGAGTCACTACTCACACGAATTAATGCACCTCCTGTCACTGAAGAAGGAACCATCCATCCATAGGTGTTTACATCATTAGCGACCGTGGTAATCATATTCCAACTTGCACCATTGTCTACTGAATACGCTAAGTCAAAATCGGCAGTCGTATTCATTGAATCCCAGTGAATAGATTCTGTTTCTCCAGGAACGAAGCTTTCTCCTTCGTTAGGATAAGTAACTACAATCTTATCAGAGATAATTTCATACACCACAAAATATTCTTGTGGCCCCATAGGAACATTAAACCCACTTATATCAATGTCGTAGCTTCCTGCTGCAGGAGTATTAAGCAGTACTTGTTCCATATTGTTCAGGTGATCTACACCATTGGTAGCTGGTAAATCTAAGGTAATAGCATTAGGGCTTTCGTCTAAAACGTAAGGTAAATGTATACCACTTGAAGGGTCCGTAACAACAAGATCGAGGTCGTTTACAAGCGCTGGGTTTGCGCCAACAGAGGCTTCAGGATCACTCCAATAAACCATAAAACGCACTTGCTCTGTGCCTGCTGGCACGATGATACTGTGATTGTTTGTTGTTCCTTGTGTAATTGTGCTAGAAAGGTAACGGCCATCTTCAATTAAGATAGCAGCACGTAATGCATTCACAATTCCCCAACCAAATTTATAATCTGGGCCAATGTTACCAGCATCATTTGCGGTGTTTAACATGGTAGCTTTGATAAGGGCAGACTGTGGTAAAGCACCACCGTTTTCATCGCCATAAGCTTCATAAAGTTGTGCGGCTATACCAGCAATTCCAGGAGCAGCACCTGAGGTGCCTCCGAAAACTAAATAACCGTTGTTTGGCGCTGTAGAATTTTGATTTTGACCATTCGCAGCGATATCTGGTTTAATTCTTCCATCATGAGCTGGTCCACGGCTACTTGAACTTACAAGCTCTCCATCATAATATACGTTGGCAGTTGTAATCACGTTTTTGCCTTGTTTGTGCCCGCCAGTTATATTTCCCCATTGATTTCCAGCGCCATAACCACAATTATTATTATTCGAATTTCCTGCAGAAAACACATGCATCATTGTTGGGATGTTTCTGGTTTGGGTGTCAACAGTTCTTGCAATTGACGTGTAGCCTGCGTTACAGCCATTACTATATGATGAATTTGTAATCTGGACATCGCCACTATTAATAAGATTATTAGTTTGAGAATCAAGAAAGTTGGCTACATATTGCACTACCTCAAGGGTAGATCCTGCTGCCATGCCTCGCATGGAAGGGTTAAGGTTTCCTGCTCCTGCCATAATTCCAGAAACCCCATCTCCATGTGTTCCAGTTGGGTCTGACGTATGGTTTGTAAGGCGTCCTTGAAAATCAATATGAGGCCCAACAAGACCATCATCCCGACACATCACACCAATTCCGTCTCCAGTATAATTTCTACCCGTACCGGTTTGAGTATCTAAATTACTTGCGCGATGTAAACTTCTACCTCTGGTGTCATCTTTTACAGATGGGGCAACTATAAGTTCGATCCATTTTACGTAAGATAGATTTGATAGTGTTTCTAGGCAATTATTTGGAATTGATAAATCGATAATATTGGATCCTTCGTATTGCTGAACCACCCGTATCTGTTGTCTATCTAGATCATCGAGTACATGTTGTTTATTGGCATTTTGGTAATACTGAAGTGTCACAAGAATGTTTTCACCGTCCACGGCCCAAGCTTCGAAAGGCGGATTTTTTAATTCCAAAGAGACCTTACGCTCCCCATAAACAGGAATTATGGATCGCACTCCATTGTCCCTTAAAAACGAAATGGAAGCGCTCTGCGGAAAGTAAAACAAATACGTTTGATGCGGAATATATTCTAATAGCTCAAGATTATTTAGTTTGAATCGGTCTTGAACATCTTGCGTTGGGGTTTCATAAAATTGAACCCATCCATAATATCCTTCGCTAAGTTTTGAAGAATCTGGCATCTGGTTCCATTGAAAGGAATCAATATTTTCTGGAATGTCTATAGTTTCTCCTTGATAAATAACAGCAAAAGGATTTTGTGCAAAACCAATGAAAAAAACAAATAGAAAAGTAAGCAGGAAGGTGTATTTCTTTATCATAACTGATTTTTTTGGTAACCAAAGATATTCAATAACCAAACACAATTATGACTTAAAACCCGAAAATAAAGCTGTAGAATGCAGATAAACTGTTAAAAATCAGCAAAATTTATGCTTTTCGCAAGAAGTACTAAGATTTATACGAAAAGCGCCTTTAATTCTGTGGCATCATCCGGAGTCATTTTCCCAGCCAATAACAAGCTAAGTTGCTTTCGACGCAGTGCAGCTTCGAATCGCTCTTTTTCTAAATCGGTTTCAGGAATCAACTGTGGTACGGGTACGGTACTCCCAAGTTCGTCCACGGCAACAAACGTATAAATCCCTTCATTTGCCTTTGAGCGCATGCCGTTCTCACGATCTTCAATCCAAACATCCATAAATACTTCCATGGAACTTTTAAAAGCCCTTGAAACTTTGGCTTCCACAGTCACCACACTTCCCAAAGGGATCATTTTGTTAAAGGCTACATGATTTACAGAGGCCGTTACAACAATTCTGCGACTATGTCTCCTTGCCGCTATACTTGCAGCTCTATCCATTCTTGCCAGTAACTCACCTCCAAACATATTTCCAATGGGGTTGGTTTCACTAGGCAGAACTAAATCTGTCATTACTGTATAAGACTCTTTTGCGGTTTTGGCTTGCATCTTAAAATTTTTCGCAAAGGTACAGAATTTTACTTCCTAAACGCGGTTGAGCCTAAGCTTCCGAAATAGAAATTTGTGATAAATTTCGAAGAAAATCCTAATAAAGGGTATGAAGTTTTTGATTAATTATTTAGATCCTGCACTAACAACCAAGCGTCTTTATTTTCGGTGCGCTTAATAGTGCGAAGCATTTGGAGCGCTTCTAATCTGTCTTCATGACTGCTGTAAGCTATTTGGTGCAGGCCATATTTATTTTGGCCAATGGAAGTAGCCATAAAACCTTTTTCAGCCAATTGCCGAACTTTTTTTGCTGCATTTGCCTCAATCCTGAACGCCCCAGCAACAACATGATAATGTCCCACTTCTTTTTCAAGTGTTACGTTTAATGCTGGCAATGGATTTTCAAGGACAAAGGTGGCCTCTTGAATCTGGTTTTCAATAAGCGTATTGGCCTTTTGTTTTTCAGCAAAATTGTGTTTTTGAACTTGACCTTCGTATAGTTTCATTCCTCCTAAACCAGAAATGGCAATGGCAATTAAGCCAACAGCTGCATATTTCAAATAGGGCTTATCGTGGCGCTTTTCAGGTTTAAACAATAAAGGCGTCTGCGCTTCTATAACTTCCAGGTTTTCTCTAGCAATTTTAGGCGAAACAAAAGATGCCAAACCGAAAGAAGCTGTGCTGAAGTTTTCTTTTTCTGAAGGTGTGAATTGAACATTGTTTTCCGCGTTTAGCGAAAAGTCACCTATGTTTTTAATCGCCACCGAATGATTCTCGGAAAGTTCTGCAGATAAATTTCTTGTAAAAGACCTAATTCTTTGCAGTGCAATTTCGTAGCTACAGTTTTCAACAGATGCCACATAATTAGCCAACAATCCATCATTTGTTTGGAGTTGTCTATTAAACGAAAGTGTTTTCCCTGGCGGGAAGAAAGTATGTGTAATACCATCAATTTTCGCAGAGCGATACTGTGTTAAAAATGCCCCAAATCCAGGAATTATTACACACTCGTAGCGATAAAGAAGGTCATTTATGTAAGTAGCTAATTGCATTGAAACAAACATAATTTTTTTTTTAATGGCAGACACTTTTTAGAGACCGAACTTATCAACAACGGAAAAAAAAGTGTACATTTAAATACGCTCCCCAGCAGCACTTTTACTATGTTATCAATAAATGAATTGCGCTATACCCTTGCATTACAGCGCGTGCCGAATTTAGGGGAGACTTCGGCTAAAAAATTACTTCATAAAATAGGCTCTGCAGAAGGTATCTTTAAGGAGAAAAAACAAAACCTTCTTAAGATTGAAGGCATTGGAGCTTTTCGACTAAAACACCTCAATGAGCGCGCAGTGCTTGACGAAGCCGAGGAAGAAATGGCATTTATTAGCGCCAATAATATTGACGTATGTTATTTTCAAGATAATCTATACCCAGATAAGCTAAAACATTGTGCTGATGGTCCATTGTTGCTTTTTCAGCAGGGAAATATTGATATAAAAGCTAAGAAAATTATTAGCATCGTTGGCACGAGAAAATGCACGAGCTATGGTAGCAATTTTTGCGAAGAATTAATAGAAGCCATAGCCCCTTTGGCTCCAGTAATTGTCTCTGGATTTGCTTATGGGATTGACATAACGGCACATAAGGCAGCAGTAAATAACAACTTGCAAACTATTGGTTGTTTGGCACATGGATTGAATCGTATGTACCCAAAAATTCATAAAAAGTACGTAAAACCTGTTGAGGAAAATGGAGGGTTTCTTACCGAGTTTTGGAGTAACGATGCGTTTGATAGAAAAAACTTTTTAAAGCGTAATCGAGTAATTGCAGGAATGAGTGAAGCAACCATAGTTATAGAATCTGCCAATAAAGGCGGAAGCTTGGTGACTGCAGATATTGCAAATTCTTATAATCGTGAGGTTTTTGCTGTTCCTGGTCGCGTTACAGACAGGCAAAGCGAGGGCTGTAATAACCTAATCAAAACGCAACAAGCACATGTGCTGACTTCAGCAGCCGATTTGCTTTACATCTTAGGGTGGGATTTGGAGGCAAAAGCACCTAAACCCAAGCAGATGGAACTATTTGAGGAATTAGCTGCTGAAGAAAAACAGCTACATGCCTATTTGGCTAGTCATGGAAAAAAAACATTAGATGTTGTCGCATTGAACTGCGATCTGCCTACCCATAAAGTGGCATCTATTTTACTTACATTAGAACTGAAAGGGCTGATTAGACCTTTGCCGGGAAAACTGTTTGAAGCACTTTAGTAACCCAATTTTGTACGGACGCGTGCTAAAACGGCATCTGCGGTTACCGCAGCTTTTGCAGCACCAACCTCTAAGGCTTTGTCAACTTCGTTGAGGTTATCCATATAGTAATTGTAGCGTTCTCGAGCCGTAGCAAACTTTTCAATAATCACTTCAAAAAGCGCTTGCTTAGCATGTCCGTAACCATAGTTTCCGTTTTCATAGTTGGCTCTCATGGCTTTAATTTCTTTTGAAGACGCTAATAATTTATAAAGCGCAAACACATTACAGGTGTCTGGATTTTTAGGGTCTTCCATCGATGTGCTATCTGTTTCGATACTCATCACTTGCTTCCGAAGTTTTTTATCTGCCAAGAAGATATTGAGGATGTTGTCTTTGCTCTTGCTCATCTTCGCGCCATCTCTTCCAGGAATAAGCATGGTGTCTTCTTGTAATTTTGCCTCAGGCAATACAAAAGTATCTCCTAATTGGGAGTGAAACCTTGAAGCAACGTCACGTGTCATTTCTATATGCTGCGATTGATCTTTCCCTACGGGAACTATTTCAGCATCATACAAAAGGATATCTGCTGCCATAAGCATTGGATAACTAAATAGACCCGCATTCACATCCTCCAGTCGTCCAGATTTATCTTTAAACGAATGTGCTAGGGTAAGCCGCTGATATGGAAAAAAGCAACTTAAGTACCATGAAAGTTCAGCTACTTGCGGCACATCGCTTTGTCTATAGAAAACAGTTTTATTAATGTCAAGACCAAACGCCAACCAAGCCGCTGCGGTACTATAGGTGTTTTCGCGAAGCGTGGAGGCATTTTTAATCTGCGTAAGCGAATGCATGTCTGCAATAAAAAGATAGCTTTCATTACTTGGGCTATTTGCCATTTCAATGGCAGGTAAAATAGCGCCCAAAATGTTGCCCAAATGCGGGATTCCCGTGCTTTGTATTCCTGTTAATATTCTTGACATATGTTTTCCCCGCGCATGCGGGAAGCTATTAGTGAAACGTTAGGTTTTAGCAAAGTTACTTTTTTTAGTGTATTCAAACGATGCAAATGCCTATTTTTGAGAGCAAATGAAAATCTTTCGCTATATACTTACCCCGCTGTATCGTATTTGGTTCTACGTATTATTGGGTGTACCTATTATTTTGTTGTTTCCAGTGCTTGCTGTTAGTATTCTTCGGGAGAGTTGGTATCCTTTCTTCTTTAAGCTGGCCCGCCTCTGGGCTACTATTATTCTTTTCGGAATGGGTTTTCTTCCGAAGATAAAAAGAGACAAGAAGGATGAAAATAAGCTTAGCTATATGTTTGTAGCCAACCATACCTCCATGACCGATATTATGTTGATGTTGCATGTCACGAGCAATCCTTTTGTATTCGTTGGAAAAAAAGAGCTCGCTAAAATCCCACTGTTTGGATTCTTTTTTAAGAGAACTTGCATTATGGTGGATCGTACAAGCGCCAAAAGTAGACTTGAAGTTTTTAATATGGCCCAACAAAAACTGAATCAAGGGCTTAGTGTCTGTATTTTCCCTGAAGGAGGCGTTCCGGACGATGAAACAGTACTTTTAGATACCTTTAAGGACGGTGCGTTTCGTTTAGCAATTGAACATGATATTCCTATTGCCCCTTTGACCTTTCATGACAATAAAAAAAGATTCTCGTATCGATTTTTTAGCGGATCACCTGGTAAAATGCGCGTGCGAGTACATGAAGTCATTCCAACGGGTAATCTTGAATTGGAGGATAAGCGGATGTTAAATAACCAAACTAGGGCAATTATTTTTGAGGAACTCGAGAATCCGAGTTTATAGTATCAGCCGTTCTTTTTCGGCAATGCAAAAAGAACAAATCAAAAAATAAATATTATTTATAAAAACAAAAAAAACCATTCTATGGCGAAGAATGGTTTTTCTAAGTAAAGCGTGAAATATTTTTCCAAACCTAACTAACTAAAAAAACTAACCTAAAAGCTCAAGCTCAAACCTGTATAAACTCCAACATAATAGGGTTTAAAGCCTACAGAAGAATCTGTATACGGGTTGAGCTGGTACTTAAACATAGGCTCAATATTAAACTTAAACTTACTCGACAACTGGTAATCAAAGCCAAATCCAACATTGGTTGTAAAACTAACCGATGATAAATTATTGGCCTCCCCAAGAACGCTGTTAAAATCCTGGGCACTTACGGAGACACTATTGCCTCCTAAAAACAAGGTGCTAAATCCTCCAATGAGGTTCACGCCAATTCGCTTATTAACAACAACATATTTTAATTCTAAAGGAACTTCGTAATACTTGATGTTCTGAATAATCTGTGCGTCACTACTTGTAGATTTTGTAGTGATGGCTCCATATTCCCCGCCAGAAGCATTAGAAAACGTGCCTTTATCGGCAGCCGTGGTAACAACTTCTTTTCCGCCGTAATTAATAGAACGTAAAGCAGATGACACAGGGCCTTCACCAATTTCAACGTCACCAGTTCCGTAACTTAAATCAACATTACTCACGCCAGAGCGCACACTCAATCTATCGTTAATAGTATAGCTCACTTGAACACCATAGCTGAAGTTTACATTACCATTTTTGGTATTATCCGCAAGGCTTGGATCAATAGAAGAACCTCCGTCAAGGCTACCATAATAAACAGGAGCAAAATTTGGCGCGACATCCCATCGTTTATCAACTGCATTGGTTTGCGTCACCGCTTCTTCTGTGCTTTCTGTATTTTGTTTATTGATTACGTCGAAGATTGATTTTTTGTTTTCCTGGACAGCCGTTTTGGTCTCCACAACTTCTTTAGTCTTCGTATCTGTTTTTGAAACAGCAGTCTTAGTTGTTGTCTCTATGGCAACGTCTTTTTTGATAAGCCCTTGATTGTTTTCAATTTTTTCTGAAGTTGTCTTTTCATTTTGTCTGGCAATCGCATCTTTTTGAGTGCCCGAAATAACTTTGCGGTTTTTTGGAAGTTGTTTATTGATTATGCGATTGTTTTCTTGTTGTTTCTTATGGCTTTCTAAAGCCACAGCATCACGCGTATCAATAATTTGATTAGCCCCACTCTTTTTAATAGGTAGCTGCTGATCAACTTTTTGAACGGAAGTCTTTTCCTGAGTGTTCTCTGAAGCAATATCTGTCCGTACCGACTTTTCCTTTGAGCGAATAGCCTCTTGCGACGCTTTATTGTCCAGTATTAACGCATCCGTAATCTCGTCCCTATTGGTTTTGTCCTGTGTGGTCTCGTCAACTTCTTCCGAAGCCATTTCCGAAGTATGCTCAGTCTCATTGTTCAAAGCATCTTTCTCTGAAGTTTCAGTAGTGACAATTTCAGTATCAACGGTGTCTGAATTAAAAACGGTGTTGCCAATTGTAAACAATAAGGCTAAAAGCGCAGCAACTCCAGCTAGTTTCCACCAGATTGGAATTACTTTACGATCTTCTTTTTCGTTCTTCAGCTTCGTTTGGATGTTTTGCCAAACCTCAGGTGAAGGAGTCGCTTCGAAATTCTCGAAACGGTCTTTAAAAAGTTGATCTATGTGCTTTTTGTCTTTCATGAATATCCCATGAAACATGGGGGTTTTGTATTTTGTTTATCTGTGTTGTGAAGCTTTAAAGGCTTCAATTTTGGTTTTTAATATGCCCCGAGAACGTGCTAGATTTGATTTGGACGTGCCATCCGAAATTTCTAACATTTCGGCAATTTCTTTATGGCTGTAACCATCCATCACATACATACTGAAAACCAAGCGATACCTGTCTGGTAACTCCTGAATAATTTTCAGTAAAAAATCAAGCGGAATTCCTTCATCATCAATGGTTTCATCCACTTCATCCTTAATTTGATCTTCTCGAACTATGTCAAATACTCGTTGTTTTCGGTATTTTTGAAGGACAGTGTTCACGGTAACTCGTTTCATCCAACCCTCAAAAGAACCTTTGTCTTTAAACTGTTCCACCTTCTTAAAGATGGTTATAAATGCGTCTTGCAAGTTGTCTTCGGCCTCCACATAATTAGGAGAGTACCTGAGACAAATAGAGAACAGTGTTCCGGAATACCGTGTATATAGTTCCCCTTGTGCCTTAGCATCTTGCTTCTTACATAATATAATGAGCCTGTCTAAAGTCAAACGTAGTGCCGTGATTTTTGTTAGTTGCAATTACCTCTATCATGCACCCTATCAAGGTTTCTACACCAAGTAGATGCCAAAACATTTTTTGGGTTGCGTAGGCTGATAAAAATTATTCTTTTAATGCCGCAATTGCAGCCTTTATTTTTACTTCTAATTCCTCCATTAGTTCTGGATTGTCTAGCAGTAGGCTTTTTACAGAATCTCTTCCTTGGCCTAACTTGGTTTCATCATAACTAAACCAAGAACCGCTCTTTTTTATGATTTCAAAGTCGACGCCAATGTCGATAATTTCACCCACTTTTGAAATACCTTGCCCATACATGATGTCAAATTCAGCCATCCTAAATGGCGGGGCTACTTTATTCTTAACCACTTTCACGCGGGTCTTATTCCCTAAAACCGCGTTGTTTGTATCTTTGATTTGCGTAGACCTTCTAATGTCTAATCGCACAGATGCATAAAACTTAAGGGCATTACCGCCCGTAGTTGTTTCTGGGTTTCCGAACATAACACCAATTTTCTCTCTCAATTGATTGATAAAGAAAACCGTGCACTGGGTTTTACTAATTGAGCCCGTCAACTTTCTTAATGCCTGTGACATCAAACGTGCGTGTAGCCCCATTTTGCTATCACCCATTTCTCCTTCAATTTCACTTTTTGGAGTTAATGCCGCAACCGAGTCAATAACGATAATGTCTATAGCGCCACTTCTAATAAGATTATCAGTAATTTCTAGGGCCTGCTCACCATTATCGGGTTGTGAAATAATTAAATTTTCAATATCAACACCTAGCTTTTCGGCATAATATCTATCAAAGGCATGCTCTGCATCAATAAAGGCCGCAATTCCTCCTTTTTTCTGTGCTTCAGCAATGGCATGTAATGTTAATGTAGTTTTACCAGAAGATTCTGGCCCGTAGATTTCGATAACACGTCCTCTTGGGTAGCCACCCACTCCTAAGGCAATATCTAACCCTAAAGAACCGGTAGGAATAACGTCTACCTCAACAATGGCCTGATCCCCCATCTTCATTACAGTTCCCTTTCCATAGGTCTTGTCTAGTTTGTCTAAAGTTAATTTTAGTGCTTTTAATTTAGCGTCTTTTTCGTTGCTCATGTGTTTAAATATTTATTGGAGGAGTAAGAGGCTAAGGTACTATTTCTTTGTTTCTAGCACAAAAGGATTATATAGCGAATTGTGATTTTTTTCAACAGTATTTAGAGTGCTATCGGTTTGGTGTTTTCAACTGCGCATTTTCAACAATTCACCTTATCTTTGGCCCAATATATATATTAATTTTTCACTAAAAACGCGTATAGCATGCAACTGTACAATACTTTAAGTGCGAAAGAACGAGCTGCTTTATTAGAACAAGCGGGTGAAGAACGCCTTACGCTCTCTTTCTATCAATATGCCAAAATTGGCAATCCAGAATTATTTCGAAACCACCTATTTATCGCTTGGGATGATATAGAAGTCCTAGGACGAATCTATGTTGCGCATGAAGGAATCAATGCCCAGCTTTCGGTTCCAGCTAAAAACTTTGACGCTTTTAAGGCCTTCCTAGACGGCATTTACTTTTTAGAAGATGTGCGATTGAATGTCGCCATTGCGCATGACTTGAAATCATTCTTAAAATTAAAGGTTAAAGTGCGTACTAAAATTGTAGCCGATGGACTTAATGATGACACCTTCGATGTTAGAAACAAAGGAGTTCATGTTGGTGCCGAAAAATTCAACGAACTCATGGAAGATCCAGACACTGTTTTGGTTGATATGCGGAACCACTACGAAAGCGAAATAGGCCATTTTAAAGGAGCGATCACGCCAGATGTAGATACTTTTAGAGACTCCTTAGACCTTATTGAGGAAGATTTAAAGGAGTACAAGGAAGACAAAAAATTAGTGATGTACTGCACAGGGGGAATTCGATGTGAGAAAGCCAGTGCATATTACAAGCACAAAGGATTTAAAAATGTGTTTCAGCTGGAAGGCGGGATTATTGACTACGCCCGACAAGTAGAAGATAAAGGGCTAGAGAACAAGTTTGTAGGTAAGAATTTTGTTTTTGATCACAGGCGTGGCGAGCGTATTTCTGAAGATGTTATTTCGCATTGCCATCAATGTGGCGAGACTTGTGACACCCACGAAAATTGTGCAAATGAAGCCTGTCATTTACTCTTTATTCAATGTAAAAGCTGTTCCGTAAAAATGGAATCCTGCTGTAGTGTTGAATGTCAAGAAATTATACAATTGCCAGTAGAAGAGCAGAAAAAACTCCGTTCGGGGCTTCACAATAGTAACAAGATTTTCAAAAAAGGACGTTCAGAAAAACTGAAGTTTAAGAAGTAGTTTTAGGGCGTTCCCTCCATAGCCTTCGGCGAAGGAGGGCGGGCTATCCGCTTCAATCTCTTGGTAAAGCCAAGAGGATTTTCACTGGCATCCCTAACGCGATTTCTTTCTTGTTCATTTTGCATTGCCCAAAAAAGAACCAAAAAAGTCTAGCCGTCGCATTCTTTTTCTTCCGTAACGCTTTCAACGCTACATTAAAGGAACTCGCTGTGCTCAAACAGCCTTTAATGCTTAGCGCGTTCTCAAGCTATGGAGCCTGAAGTCAAATGCGAGGGGGTTTTTAAAGGAAGCTTTTCCAGAAATAATGGAGCATGAGTAGAAGTGCGTTTCGCAAAGCGAAAAAGAGCATGTAGTGAAAGGCGACATGATTTTACATTTATGTAAAAATTTCCTTAAAAGCTTCTTGATTTTTTGGTTCGTTTTGCATCAAGGCAAAATGAACAATAGAAAAAACATTACTCCTTCATAAATCGCTCAGTAACAACTCCGCCATTAGCATCAATCACTTGAACAAAATATAACCCAGCAGGGAAACTGGCAGTTTTAACTTCAATCAAGTGGGTTTGAGTGGGCACTTCTTGATGTATTAATCTGCCTTGTATATCAACTACGCGCACCTCCTGTGCTGCCACACCTGTTGTAAGCTGTAGAAACAACTTTTCTGAAACTGGATTTGGATAGAGCACAATGGTGTTGCTTTTAACATCTTCTATTTCTAAAGCAGGATTTCCATAAATACCTGTGTCCCCATCTTCATTTGTAATAGTCAAAGTAAGAGTGTCATTTGGACCTGAAACAAGGGTATAGGTAAAAACTTCACCAACTGGAAAACCAAAGCGCAAAAAGTCCTCAAAGTATAAACTCTCAAAATCAAACGTACTTTGCAAATTGCAGGTAAAAATTAACATGTTCCATGTATCAATGGTAAAAGACTCATTTGTAAAATCTGATATATCAGTACCAAGACCATTACAAACAAGTGTTTCAATTCTTGTTTCTGTTAAGAATAACTCAATGTCTCCTATTTCACTTGTAGAAGGTATATCAATAGTATTACCATCAACTGTTAATTCCATCAAATACCAATCATTTTCAAACAACCGTGGGTTAGGGGTTTGTGCCTCTAAAGCTGAAGTTGCTATTAAAACAACAAATGTTATTATCAAATTTTTCATTCGCTATTGTTTTATCAGGGTTTGAGACATCTGAATCTCGCCGTCACAAACTAAAATTACGAAAAACTCTGATTAGCGTATCAGAAAAAATGCTTTCGAAAAAACACAAATTTTTAAAGCAGAAACCGCGTCGCTTCAAATGCACGATTGTTTTTGTTTCTTTTTTCGTTAATGAAAAAAGGAAGGTTTAAAATTATAGTATCTTTACTCGTTTACGTAGAAATTTAATCTTCCCCTTTTTTTCGGTTGAAAAAAAGAGTTAATATATAAAGGATATGGGCTGTACAAGCTGTGCGTCTGGAGCTGGTGGGCAACCAAAAGGCTGTAAGAACAATGGAACATGCGGAACAGACGGTTGTAACAAACTAACCGTTTTTGATTGGCTTGGTAATATGTCACTTCCAGGCAATATGGAACCCTTCAGTGCGGTTGAGATCCGTTTTAAAAACGGACGTAAAGATTTCTATCAAAATCCGGAAAAAATTACACTTGCCATTGGCGATATAGTGGCTACTGAGGCTGAATCCGGCCATGATATTGGAATTGTAACCCTCACAGGTGAATTGGTGCGTGTCCAGATGAAGAAGAAGAAACAACCTATCCAGCTAGATGGGTTGTTAAAATTATATAGAAAAGCATCTCAAAAAGACATCGATGTTTGGCAAAAAGCTAGAGATCGCGAAAAAGATGTTCAGAAACGTTCGCGTGAAATAGCTATTCGCTTAGGGCTTCAAATGAAGATTAGCGATGTGGAATTTCAAGGAGACGACTCTAAAGTTGTTTTCTACTACACCGCCGAAGAACGCGTTGATTTTAGACAACTAATAAAAGAATTTGCACGTATTTTTTCTACACGTATTGAGATGAAACAAGTAGGTTTCCGACAAGAAGCTGCTCGTCTGGGTGGTATTGGTTCCTGCGGACGTGAGCTCTGTTGCTCAACCTGGTTGACCGATTTTAGGTCTGTGAACACCGCAGCGGCGCGTTATCAACAACTGTCTCTTAATCCACAAAAATTGGCAGGACAGTGCGGAAAACTAAAATGTTGTTTGAATTACGAGCTTGACACTTATTTAGACGCATTGGAAGAATTTCCGAAGAATGACATTAAGCTACAAACAGAAAAAGGAACCGCCGCTTGTCAAAAAATAGACATCTTTAAGGGGCTTATGTGGTTTGCCTATGAGAAAGATGGCATGAACTGGCATGAACTTACGGTTGAAAAGGCAAACGAGATTATTTCTACTAACAAAAAAGGAAACAAAGTAGCAAGCCTTGAAGAGTTTGTCGAGGACGTCTTTGTGCCAGCAAAAGAGTTGTTTAGCAATGTTGTTGGGCAAGACAGTTTAACGCGTTTTGACCAGCCCAAGTCAAAAAACAATAAAAACAGGAACAGAAATAAAAACCGCAACAAGAATAAAGATCAAAACAAAAGCCAGAACAAAGGTCAGAACCAGAACAAGAACCAGAACAGAAACAAAAATACCAAGAAGAATGCCTAAGTATATTGCCATTGTACTTTTGAGCATTATCCTAGGCTCATGTGATTCGAATGTAATTTGGAGTGAATCGAAATCTATTCCCAATGGATTTTGGAGCAAAGACACGGTACTAAATTTTAGTTTGCCAGAAGTTGATAGCACGGCTGTTTATAATGTGTTTTTGACGGTTCGTAACACCAACAATTTTAAGTTTAACAACCTGTATGTGATTGTTGCAATGGAGCATCCCTTCGGAAAAAAGGTGACTGATACCATAGAATACAGATTAGCAAATCCAGATGGCACATGGTTAGGTAATGGTATGGGAAGTGTAAAAGAAAATAAATTGTGGTTTAAAGAAGGTTTTCATTTTAAAGAATCAGGCAATTATAACATTTCTATAACACACGCGATGCGCAATAACGGCGAGGCCGATGGCGTTAGCAATTTGGAAGGGATTACAGATGTTGGTTTTAGTATCGAGGCGATAGACCAAGAATAGTATTATGGCTAAAAAACAAACAAAGAAAAAAGTACAGGAAGGCAATCGTCGTCAAATAAAATTATTTTGGACCTTATTTGCTGGAGGTGTTGGCCTCGTTTTACTAGGATTCCTACTAGCGTCCTGGGGTTTATTTGGCAGTTTGCCAGACGAAACTAGTTTAGAGAATCCTGAAAAAAACTTGGCTACTGAAATAATTTCTGCGGATGGCAAAACGATTGGAAAGTTTTATAAAGAGAATAGGACTCCAGTTTCATTTGAAGTATTACCAGACCATCTAGTCAATGCATTAATTGCTACCGAAGATATTCGTTTTTATGATCATTCAGGTATTGACGCAAAAGGGACTGTTCGAGCATTTGCTTTTTTAGGGTCTCGTGGAGGAGCTAGTACAATTTCTCAACAATTAGCTAAACTTTTTTTTACTGATAATGTGTCTCGCAGTAAGGTACAACGAGGGTTTCAGAAAATAAAAGAATGGATTATTGCCACCAGACTGGAGCGCCGTTATACCAAAGAGGAAATTCTCACGATGTATTTCAATGAATACGATTTTCTAAATCAGGCTGTGGGAATTCAATCTGCATCGAACATCTATTTTGACAAGGAGCCTTCGGAGTTATCAACTGTTGAATCTGCTATGCTCGTTGGAATGTTTAAGAATTCATCTTTATATAATCCATTGCGTAATCCAGAAGGTGTTAAAAATAGACGGGATGTTGTTTTAGCGCAAATGGAGAAGTATGATTATTTATCTGAAGCGGTTAAAGATTCGCTACAGACATTACCGTTAAACCTGAACTATACTCCACAGGGCCATGTGGAAGGCTTGGCAACTTATTTCAGGGAATACGCGCGTGCTTTTATGGCGAATTGGGTAAAGGAAAATCCAAAGCAAGACGGATCTAATTACAGCGTTTATAGTGACGGTCTAAAAGTGTATGTTAGCATTGATTCAAAAATGCAAAAACATGCTGAAGATGCTGTAGACGAACACATGAAAAACTTGCAGGCGGAATTCGACAGGCAAAATAAAAGAAATAAAACCGCTCCTTTTAGAGATATCACTAAAAAAGAAACAGCGGGCATCATGAATTCTGCCATGCGGCGAAGTGACCGTTGGCGCATAGGGATAAAACAAGGTAAATCTGAAAAGGAAATCAGAGATAGCTTTAAAAAGGAAACCAAGATGAAGGTGTTTTCTTATGGTGGTGATATTGACACCCTAATGACTCCGCTGGATTCTATTCGCTATTATAAAAGATATCTACGCGCTTCCATGATGTCTATGACACCCCAAACAGGCGAAGTAAAAGCATGGGTTGGCGGTGTGAATTACAAGCATTTTAAATATGACATGGTGAAAACGGGAAAACGACAAATAGGCTCTACGTTTAAGCCCTTTGTTTACGCTACAGCCATAGATCAAATGCATATGTCTCCATGCGACTCCCTTCCGAATACGCAATACTCTATAGAAGAAGGAAAATATGGACTGCTAAAGCCATGGACACCAAAGAATGCAGGAGGTGATTACGGCGGTTTCATGACTTTGAAAGAAGCCTTGGCGAAATCTGTTAATACAGTTACAGCAAGATTAATTGATCGCGTTGGGCCAAGACCGGTGATTGAGTTGGTTAAAAAGATGGGTGTTGACACTAAAGACATACCTGAAGTCCCCTCAATTGCATTGGGAACGCCAGATGTTTCACTATATGAAATGGTTGGCGCTTATAGCGTGTTTGCCAATGAGGGCGTATATGTAAAACCAATTTTAATTCAAAGAATAGAAGACAAAAACGGAACAACGTTATATCAAAATGTGCCTGAAACCAAAGATGTAATCAGCGATGAAACGGCTTATGTAACCGTAAGTTTGATGGAAGGGGTGACGGAATCAGGTTCTGGTGCTAGGTTAAGGCGCACTTGGGTTGGCGGTAGTGCTGCGTATAAGAATGCGGTTACTGGATATCCGTACGGGTTTAAGAATCCAATTGCGGGCAAGACTGGAACTACACAAAATAATAGCGATGGTTGGTTTATGGGAATGGTGCCTAACCTTGTAACTGGGGTTTGGGTTGGTGGAGAAGACAGGGCTGTGCATTTTGGCACTACAGAATATGGACAAGGGGCTACCATGGCATTACCTATTTGGGCATTATACATGAAAAAGTGTTATGAAGATGAGAAGCTGGAAGTTTCTGATGGAAGTTTCAAAAAGCCGGATAAAATCTCAATTGTTACAGACTGCGAGAAATTCAAAGAAGGCAATGGCGTCGAAGAGATTCCCGACGAGTTGGATTTTTAAATCCTGCTAAACAGACTTTAAGCCTCACCTTTCCCTCCTTAAATTACTTAGACGTTCTACTATTACGTTATTAATAGGGATGAAATCATCATACAAAGAAAAAAAGCATCATTTTATATTACATAATTCCAAATTAGAAAAGGTATTAGTACTTTTAAGAAAAATAATATACATGATTACAAAAACAGTATCTGATGTTACAGAAGCTTGCCAAGGTGTTGCAGACGGCATGACTTTTATGTTAGGAGGTTTCGGGTTGAGTGGTATTCCTGAAAATGCAATTGCCGAATTGGTAAGACTGAACGTTCGTGATGTAACCTGTATATCAAACAATGCAGGTGTGGACGATTTTGGCTTGGGACGGTTGCTTCAGAAACATCAAATAAAAAAAATGATTTCTTCTTATGTTGGCGAAAATGCCGAATTCGAAAGACAAATGTTGAGTGGTGAATTGGATGTAGAATTAATACCACAGGGAACTTTAGCACAACGATGTTTGGCGGCACAAAGTGGAATTCCTGCCTTTTATACCCCTGCTGGTTATGGAACTGAGGTAGCTGAAGGAAAAGAATTTAGAGATTTTAATGGAAAAATGCACATTTTAGAAAATGCTTTTAACGCAGATTTTGCTTTCGTAAAAGCATGGAAAGGCGATACAGCTGGGAACCTAATTTTCAAAGGCACAGCTCGAAATTTTAATCCGAATATGTGTGGCGCAGCAACAATTACCGTAGCTGAGGTTGAAGAATTAGTCCCTGCAGGTGAATTGGACCCGAACCAAATTCATATTCCTGGAATCTTCGTGCAACGAATATTTCAAGGGGAACAGTACGAAAAGAGAATTGAGCAATTAACAGTAAGACAACGAAGCTAATGGCATTAGGGAAAGAACAAATCGCTCAGCGAATCGCAAAAGAAGTACAGGACGGATACTATGTTAATTTAGGAATTGGAATTCCAACCTTGGTGGCCAATTTTGTGCGTAATGATATCGATGTTGAATTTCAGAGTGAAAATGGAATTTTAGGGATGGGACCTTTTCCTTTTGAAGGCGAAGAAGATCCAGACCTGATAAATGCTGGGAAACAAACCATCACCGCAATGCCCGGCGCATCCTTTTTTGACTCCGCGACAAGTTTTTCTATGATTCGTGGGCAGCATGTTGACCTTACAATTTTGGGCGCCATGGAAGTTGCCCAAAATGGAGATATTGCTAATTGGAAAATCCCAGGCAAGATGGTGAAGGGAATGGGTGGAGCTATGGATTTAGTTGCTTCAGCAGAGAATATTATTGTTGCCATGATGCACACAAATAGAGCGGGGGAATCTAAACTTCTAAAAACCTGTAGTCTTCCCTTGACAGGCGTTAACTGCGTCAAAAAGATTGTAACTAATCTCGCGGTTATTGAAATTGTTGACCGAGGGTTCAAACTATTGGAACGGGCTCCAGGGGTTTCTGTTGAAGAAATTCAAAATGCCACTGAAGGCGATTTGATTGTAGACGGAGACATCCCAGAAATGCAGTTCTAACCAAATTACCGATGCGGCTTCAATCACTCCGTGGAGCTTTAGTAAACCAATCTTATGCTGAAATTAGGGTCTATCAAGTTATAGATTACCGTTTTCTTCAGAATACACGGACGCCTGAACCATGTAGCTAGAAGACAAAGGCGAAATCAAAAAGGGATATCCTCAATGTTCTTCTTGCAGAGATCATGCACAATACTTCTATTGTCCTTGGGGGTAGAAACAATCATTCTCCTCGAGCTCAGAAAATTGATTACAATGGCCAGTGATTTCTCTTTCCCAAATACTGAACAAACCTTCGTAATTAAAATAATCAATCAAATTGTAAAATACCCTGGTGAACACAAGTGTTCCAACTACGGTCAAAGCTATTATCCTGTTTAGGGTATTCTGAGCACAAAACGAAGACGAAAGAACTAATAATAGCCACCAAAACGCTCAAATTATTATTCAGTTTTATCATCATTCTTATAAGAAACAACACCACTATAGCTCGTAATTGTTAAAGTTTTGTGTATTTCATCGAAAAAATACGTGTTTTATCGTGTTTTATTAAAGTAAGATTGTATATTAGCAGTCCCAAGTAAAAATATATTAACCTACTTATGTTACCAATAACAAAAACAACTAAGAATAAAATGCAGCTTTTTAAAAACGCACCCTATACTGGTAAAAAAGTTTTTTTATTGATGTAATTTTTTTATAAAGCATTACCCCGAATCTGCGATGATTCAAATATTTGTCCCGTTCTTTGTGAGGTTAGAACGGGACTTTTTTTTGTTTCCGCCTTTTTAGAAGTTTCTTTTCCTTAGAACTACAATTGGATGTTACTGCGACTGCATTAATAGTTTGAGTAAGTAGCGACTTGACCTTTCTGTCAGTCCATTAGCTTAGTTGTGAAAGAATAAATCAAATTCCTTTAGGAATGGCGTCAATCAACTTTCTAGTGTAGTCTTTTGTTGGATTGGCGTAAATCTCATCAGCGTCACCGAGTTCTTCAATCTTGCCGGCGTTCATAACGAGTAATTGATCCGACATATATTTTACCACTGCTAAATCATGCGAGATAAATATATAGGTAAAGCCAAAATCTTCTTTTAGTTCATTCAACAAATTTAGCACCTGTGCTTGTACTGAAATATCCAAGGCCGAAACAGATTCGTCACAGATAATTAATTTCGGAACCATCGCGATAGTTCTCGCAATACCTACACGCTGTCTTTGTCCGCCAGAAAGTTCATGCGGATACCTATGAAAGAATTCAGGATCTAATCCAACCCGCTCTAGCAAGTTGAGTGCGCGTTCTTTTCGGTTCTTTTTTGAAGTGCCAATACCGTGCACTTCCATCGGTTCAATGAGCGATTCGCCAATAATAATTCTTGGATTCAAGGAAGAATACGGATCCTGGAAAATGAGCTGTATCTCTTTCCGCAGCTTTTTCATTTCCGAATTGGATAAGGTTGTTAACTCTTGTCCGCGATATTTTATGCTTCCAGCTGTAGCTTTATCCAATTGTAATATGGCTTTTCCGAGGGTAGATTTTCCACAACCAGATTCGCCTACCAAGCCCAAAGTTTCGCCTTCAAAAACCTTAAAAGTTACATCGTTTACCGCTTTCAATTCAGATTTTGATCCAAAAAAACTGGCTTTTCCGTAGTAGGTTTTTTCTAAATTCAGAACCTCCAATAGCGGTGCTTCGGTGTACAGTTTTTTATGTGAAAAGGCACGTTGTTGCGGTGTAACTTCGACAGCCTTAAAACTTTTGTCCTCCAAAGAAGCTATGGTGGGTAATGTTGCTAGCCTCATATCCAGAGAAGGTCGTGACGCCAATAAAGCTTTCGTGTATTGTTGCTTCGGAATTTTGAAAATTTCAAATACGCTACCCGTTTCTACAATATTCCCTTGATACATTACGACCACGCGATCTGCAATTTCGGAAACTAGGTTGAGGTCATGCGAAATAAAAATCATGCTCATTTTTGTCTCCTTCTGAAGGGCCTTTAAAAGGCCAATAATTTCTTTCTGAACGGTAACATCTAAAGCCGTAGTGGGTTCATCGGCAATAAGCAATTTCGGTTTGCAGGCAATAGCCATGGCAATCATAACGCGCTGCATTTGTCCGCCACTAATTTGATGCGGATAGCTTTTATAAATGTCTTTTGGTCTAGGGAGTTTTACTTTTCCGAAGAGTAAAAGTGTTTCTTTTTTTGCTTTGGAACTGGATTGCTTAAGATGGTGTTTTAGAATTTCGGCAACTTGAGTTCCGCATGTAATAGATGGATTTAAAGCACTCATCGGTTCTTGGAAGATCATGCCAATTTGGTTGCCTCTTAATTTCCGAAGGGCACTGGGGTCTAGCTCCAATAGATTTCTGCCTTCAAAAAGCACCTCACCAGAAACGGTGCTGGTTTTCTTCTGAAGAAGCCCCATAATAGCCATGGAGCTAACGGATTTTCCCGATCCAGATTCTCCTACAATTCCAAGTATTTCATTTTCTGCAACGTCAAAAGAGACGCTATGAATCACCTCATTTCGCGCAGTCTTTTTCCCGAACGAAACAACTAAATCCTGAATTTTAAGAAGCGCTTGGTCTTTCATTGAATCAAAGGTACTAATTACAGAGCGACGTTTATATTATTTAAGTGAATACTGATGGGGATAGATTTGTAGAACGCTTTATTAGGGAATAAGCACTATCCTCACCTTTCTAATCAGAAATACATTCGTTTGGCGGTATAGGGTTTTTTATACCGAACGAATTTCATCTTCTTCCAATAAAGCTTCATTCCGAAGCTTAAGTATAATCTGGGCTACGGTAATTGTATCTTTTTCGCAATAGGTGATAATGCGATCGATATTGTTTTCTTCGTAAAATACATTTCGGACTTCGCTTCCATCAATATCATCTTTAGGCGATGGAATCCCTAAAACATAAGCCATAAGTTTCAAGGAGGTGAACGTTTTGTAATCGCCAAATTTCCATAATTCTAAGGTGTCTAAGTGAGGGACTTCCCAAGGTTTTTTTCCGAAGAGATTCAGCTTAAAAGGCAATTCAACGCCATGAATAATCATGCGCCTTGCGATATAGGGAAAATCGAATTCCTTGCCGTTATGGGCACATAAAAGATGATTTGGCCTATTAAAGTGAGTTTCTATAAGGACTTTGAATTCTTTTAGCAGATCAATTTCATCACCATGAAAAGAAGTCACTCGAAAGTTTCGGACATCCCCCTGCATTTTAAAATAGCCAACGGAAATACAAATTATTTTACCGAATTCTGCCCAAATCCCTGCCCTGTCATAAAACGCTGCTGGCGTGTATTCTTCTTTACGTTGGTATTTGGTTTTTAGCTCCCAAAGTTCCTTGGCGGTATCATCTAAAACTTCGAAATTGGGGTGCTGCGGAACGGTTTCAATATCCAAGAAAAGGATATGTTCCAGATTTATTTGGTGTAACATAGACTGAATTAATTCAGGGGAGAGGCATTAAAGTTACAAAAAATTCACGCGGCTATTTTTTATATTATTGATTACTTTAAGTCTGTGAAATTCTAAAACGTACTGTTTTATTAATCAATTTCAGAATCAGGTATGTTCGCGGGATTGAGTGTATAGCTTAACTATGATGCTTTGCTATCTCTAGTGATGGCCTGTTCTTCTCTATGTTTAGCCTCACTCGTGTTTGCAAGCGCTGCAAATTTGGTTTTATTAGCGTCTGAGAACAACCACCGCGTACTGTGTTCTATGGAATAATGTCATGACTAGTGGGTGTTGCATAAGTAGTTTCGTTTTTGTTTTGAAATACGGAATAAGTTGTGGACCTTTATTGCTTAACTAGTAATTAATTTTAAAAACATTTTTAGATCTAATCTCTTTAACTAAAATTTTACTCATGAAAAAAATTACACTATTAACCTTACTCTTAGTCTGTTCCATTAGCTTTGGCCAGATTAGTGTATTAGGGACAGCCAATTCTGTTGGCGAGAAAACCAATGTGAATCAAAAAGTCACACTGATCCAGCCTGATGCTGTTACTACAAAAGCCGCAACCACACTTGAGATGGGGCTTTCTTCATATGTAGCACCTGCTGAAGGATCAATTGGAGTTGATTCTTCTTCTATTGCTAATGAAAGAAGTGTTTTAGCACTTTGTTCAAGCCCATTGCTTGAGATAAATCAAGATTTTACAGATACCTGTATGGCTAATATTTCTCAAGGAGATATTGCACAGTCTTTTCAGCCTGTAGAAACTGAGAGTGCTGGTGCCGGGTTTCAATTTCTATCTCCGCCAACAGCTGGCACAGATTTAACTTTAACGCTTTGGGATGATCTTCCTCCAAATGGAGGAGTTGCTTTAACTAGCGGAACTACTGTTGCTGATGGAGTGGCCGACTGGTTAGATGTGTTTTGGGATGTAACAACTGTTGTTCCTGGAGATACTTACTTTATAGTTGTAACGGGTTCAGCTGATGCTTGTCTCAATGGATCGCTTAGTGATGTTTATCCAGGTGGGAATGTTTATGCTAACCCTGGTTATGGATCTTTCCCTGGTTTTGACTTTACGTTTAGAACATATAGCTGTGATGCTGGAGCAGGTTGTGCAATTGTTAGTGATTGTAACCTTACGGATTCAACTCCCGATGACGCAACGAGCCCAGATATTTGGGATCGTCCGTTTGCAGGTGGAACATGCTGTTCAGGTGGAGGCCCCGTGTCATATGACTTATATGGCCCTTTTACAGTAGATACTGCTGGCAACTATACATTTACAAATACATATACTACTGCTGGTTATGATGGATATGTGTTCTTGTATGAAAACTGTTTTGATCCTTTAGATCAATTAGTTGGTTTTGTTGCTGGAGATGATGATTTTATGGGACTTGGAGGTTCTCAAATGCTAGACATTCCTTTAACAACAGGTACTGAATACTATGT
>Ga0114916_1000293_pt1 | contig 35833 bp, 29 predicted proteins | sample MalvirAntarct_66_FD_83501 | JGI IMG/M metagenome (GOLD analysis project Ga0114916, IMG submission 83501) | Marine viral communities from the Global Malaspina Expedition - Malaspina viral metaG Antarct_66 | ecosystem: Environmental > Aquatic > Marine > Oceanic | place: West Anvers Island... | reverse complement strand
CGTCTTATGAAGGGCGTGAACGGTGAAGATCATGCATTCATCAATTTTATTTCCGTTCCACGCTTCGTTACGCATTTCGATCATGCGGGCGAAAACATTAGGTTGATAGTTGGAAGCGTATTCGATCAAAGAGCCGTCATAGATGGATACAGGCTTTTCCTCTAATTCTTCGCAAGCGAGGCTATAATATTTCGATGCAGAGCGAAGGAAGACGGCTGGCATATTTGAAGATCGTTTGAAAGCTTCGAACTTCTCGAATGATTGAGCATAGGAGATAGAGGCGACATATCTAGGTCCGGTGCATGTCATTAGAAGTTCAATGAAGCGTGTGGATTTGCCGATACCCTCGCTAGAGCAAAGAATAAACGTGTTAAATCCATGAAGAATGATAGGTGCGAGGTTTGATAGTGCCGTTCTGGCGTCTGATATCTTCGTTTGGAATTGAAATAGCTGTTCAAGTCCGTTTGGCTTTCTAGGATAAATGTTGACGGTATCGGCTATGCATCTGGCCCATTGGTTCAAGCTGATTGGTAAATAAAAGTCTTCTAGGAAGTCATGTTCTCCAATTAGAATGATCTTCTTCATGTCTCCATATACGTAGCTTCCCGCTTTCCTGTCATGTGGTCCGTTGAAGAACTTTGCTCGCGGTTCGCCTTTGTAGCTATCGACGTGAGCGAGCGTCAAACCTGGGAAGTTCTCTTTGCACCAAGCGTCTAGCTGGCGTTCCAGTTCGGGAAACACGCTTGTTGGCGCTCTGTAGCCGCTACGGACGGGTTTGGGCTTGGCTGCGGCTGTCTGGTACTTCCCATCATCGAACATCATCGAGCGGGCTTCGGGATAGCTCCGGCTGGAAAGTTGCTCCCATAGAACCGTTTGGCGGATTTTACGCGTTCTCGTGAGAGAGGCGAACGGATGGCTGTTGATCTGTCTGGTATCGAGAAGCCTTGTTCCGTGCGGTAAGCGGCGGAATTGCTTAGGACTCGCTAGGGCAGGATCAGCTTTCAATTCAAAAAACTGTTCGAATTCGGTTTTAAGATCGGTGAATACCAATCTGCACATTTCATAGAACGTTGCATCAGAAGTGTTATTCTTCCATTTCCCTAATGATCTGTTGGATTGAGTGCAAAGTTCTTTGTTTAAGTGATAAGTGTTGAATATGAAATGATAGTGAAGGCTCCAGTTTCCCGAATATGCTACGTTGCATCCTAGGTAGTCACCATATCTCTTTAGAGAGTTATGAAACTGATACATACGTGATTTCTGAATGTGGTTCTTAGATGATGGGCTGAGATTGTCTAGCTGTTCATATAATACATCTAATGTATGTTCGTCGCATTCCATCGTAATGATGGCTATTCCTGAATTGATGGTATCAAACTCGCTATCAATAGCATTCTTGAAAACGCTATGACTGTTGATGGCTTCCGGGTTTCGTCTGACTTCCTCAATGAAGGGATCATACATTTCAAGCTTGGTTTCCTTGGTTGGTGCAATCGGAAACCGGTAATCGTTAACCTGAGACAGTATAAGTCTGATTAAATCAGACGAGTCTTTATCAGTGGTTAGTTGTTTTAAATATTTTTGGTCCATATTTTGTGCCTCAAAAGTAAAAAGTCCTGACGGAGGCACCCATCAGGACTTTAAGGACTTTTTCTTTTAAGGACTTTAGAAGGAGCTACCTTCCTATACCTATTTATGTCTTTTCTTCAAAAACACAACCCTTTATGTCGATGTGTGCCTACATCATTCGTACTATTTATGTACGTATGTCAAAAGTATGTCAGGTTCAATGGTTGGACAAAAGGAAAACCCCACCGCTCGTTAAAGCGATGGGGCTGGTAAACATATCGGAGAATATGAAAGTGAGGGTTACTCACATAAGTATTTAGTTACATATCGAGAAAGAACGGTACAAAACTCAAACCAACGAAAGCGGCTATCATTCCCCATTGTCCGATTTCAGGACCAAGAAGGACGATGATAACGGGAGCGACAAAAAAGACTAACCATGACATTGCAATGTACCTTTCTATTAGTTGTTCTGAATGTATGTAGAGCTATGAGGCTATGCAACGAGTCTCAGGAAGCTAATAACGTTATCATTAATTTTCCGAATGAAGGTGATTGAATTATCATCTTCATCAACGTGATCAATGGCTATCAACCATTCAATCCGGGCAATCACTTTCCCTTTCTCGTTGTCGGTGAGAGAGCGAAAGCCGGTCATCAAACCGGAATACGATAAAAACCAAATCGGTAGGGCAGGGTCGTTCTCGATAAACCGGGCTTCATCCTCATAGCCGGTCATCAGTTCGGGAGAAGCTTGCACCGTGGCGGAAGAGCCAAGGAAGCTAACGCGGATCGTCTCAATGTTGCGGCTGTTCATCTAGGTTCCTTTAACGTTGGCGAAAAACGTCGAGCCGCATTTCTATCACGAATATAGGATTTTGTCACTAGGAACACATTCCGCATAGTGCCAGGTGCAACGAAAAACCCCCACCGGATAACCGACAGGGGAGTTTCACACTTAGAGGATAAGCGAAGGTATTAACTTCTGAATTAATCTATGTCCTGTTTATGAGTTATCAATACATGAGTAGAAACAAACTTCCATCTTGTTGCTTTCGAATGGCTGCGGCTTATCGATAAACCTTATAATTGTGTCGTTTGCTTCCATCCATTCAATAAGAAAGCCATGATAGAGAGTGCGGCAAGACTCTTGGTGTATCATTGTTATATCAAAATCGGTTTCAGTCCGTTCCATAATGTAAACGAAATCATCGTCTCGTCTCTGATATCTAACGTAGCCGCCGCCATCGAACTTACGGCTGTAGCTGTTAAACCTCATTGATGTTGCAAATCTTGGAAGGAAGTTATCTGTATTCAAATAGTACAGGAACTGTTTAGTTTGGTTCATTTTGGTTAATCTCGTTTGTTTTTCATTCCTAAATATTTAGAACATTAGGAGAATAACAATATGAAACGAGACGCAATAAAGCCGGTAGAAGATATGAAGAAGGAAATACAGGAATTGTTTCATTGGATATCGAGCAATCAGGTTCCCTCTAAAAAAGACGGAAATAACGAACTTTCAAGCGAAGAAAGGGCGCATTTCTACAGAAACTTTCAGAAATAGGCACGTGAAACACCAAAACTAACCATTCTCCATAAATATGAATAGGCGAATATGCCTAACACATTGGAGGATGTTGAAATGTTAAAATATTGTAAGAATTGTCAAGCCGTAACAGAAACATATTTTTTTGGTAAATTGTACCATTGTCGAACCTGTCAGTTAGATAGAGCGTCGAAGCTACAAAAGCTGAGAGTACGTTTTAATAAATGGTTCGCTACTAAGGCGGCGGGATTTAATGAGGGTGAATGTTGGGAACTTACTAATACGTCTTATCCAACCGTAAGATTTAGCGGAGTCCAATATAAAGCCAACAGGTTGATATGCAGATTTGTAAATAAGCAACGAATTAGAGGAAAAGTTATCAGACATACATGCGATAACGATAAGTGTATTAACCCTGATCATCTAATTGTAGGTACGAGCAAAGACAATTCCATTGATATGGCGGAACGCGATAGATGGAAAAAGGGCGTATTATCAATCGAAGATGTAAAATATATCAAGACGAGATTAGTGAACATTAAAAGAGGCGTCGTCATAGAATTGGCAAGAATGTTTAATGTTTCTCCAGAAGCCATTCGACACATTAAGAACGGAAAGAATTATAAACACGTTGTTATCTAAATAGATAAGATAACAAACGAGATATAATATATGTGTTCACCAACGGCACTCATTGGAATTTCACTTTTAACGACTGTTGCGGGCATAGCGGCTAACAATTCAGCCGCGAATGCTCAAACAAAGCAATATGAAAAACAGGCGGAAGCTCAAGCCCAAGCGTATGCATTGCGCAACGTCGATAGGGCGCGTGAGCAAGCTAGAGCCTTGGGTACGGCTCGTGCGCAGTTCGGTGCATCTGGCGTTGATCCATCGGCAGGAACTACAGGCACGGTGTACGATCAGCAAATTAAAGAATTTGCTTACGCTGGTTTTGGGGATCAGATGAATACCGAAAATCAGGTTGATTCTCTCAATAGCAGTGCGAAAGCGAATGTTAAAAGCACAACGTGGAAAAATGTAGGATCACTTTTGGAGTTTGGTTCATCCGCCGCTAGCATCGGTTCGGGAGCCGGTTGGTTCTCGTCTGGTACAGGATACGGAACAACCGGAATGGGTAAGACAACTAATTCCGGCTTCTCGCCTCTCGGCGTTACAAAAGTAGGAAGCGGCAGAATTGTTGGAGGCGTGTAAATGGCAAATATTAATATCAAGAGAGCGCCAGAGTTCAATCTACAAAATGTAAGAACGGCTACCCCTCAATCAGCGGCACCGGTTTTCGAGAAACTAACGAATACGTTTTTAAATATGGCGAATGAGAGAGTGGCGGAAGAAAGTTACAATCGCGGTCTACAATCTCAAATGGATGCAGGTACGTCACCTGTAGCGGAAGAAAGCGGCTTATTTGGTATGCAAACGACTTCCTCAAAAGCGTTTAATAAGGGTGCAAGATTGGCATTGCTCAGTAATAAGCAATCAGAGTTAGATACTACGCTAACTGAGATTGAAACAAAGTATCAATATAACCCAACGGAAATGCGTAAGAAGCTAGATGAATACAAGGGTAAGTTTCTAGCTGATGTTCCGGCTACCGTTCGTCCAGATTTGAGCCTTCATTACGCCAAGGCTTCTAACAATGCGTTACAGCGTTCATCATTGCTGGCGGTTGGTTTGGAACAGGACAGACAGAAAGCTAGTATCGTTGAAAGAGCTACGGATTTATCTAATACGGTTGGTGCATTGTCATTGAATTACGGTGCTAATGAGGCAACCATTAACGAAAAGCTTAATGATTTCTTCTCGCTTGTCGATCAGGCGTCAACGGCTACGGATGATGGGCCACCTGTCATCGATCCTGTAACCGCTTTCAAACTTAAAAACTCAGCGAAAGAAACCATTGCAATTAATGCTATCAAGGGAAACTACGACAGATTAGGTACTATCCAAGAGAAGCAAGCGTTCATTGAGAAGTTGAAGAATGGCGAATTGATATCGGGAGTTACATCTAATTCTAGTTCACCGGAACAATTGGCGGAACGTATCTCAGCGGTTGAATCTGGCGGTAACGCATATGCAAAGAATCCGAATTCATCCGCTACGGGTGCGGGACAGTTCCTTAAGGCAACTTGGCTTTCCTTGATGAAGTCGAATGAGCCTGAGTTAGTTAGGGGTATGAGCGATGACGAGATATTAAAACTTAGAAATGACAAAGCACTTTCGTTGAAAATGATTGGAGTATATGCCGATGACAATAGGGGCTATTTGGCGGCGAAGGGGTTGGCAACTGATGATGGTAGTTTGTACCTCGCTCATTTTGCTGGCCCGGAAGGTGCGGCAAAAGTTTTATCATCCGATGGGAAAGAATCAGTAGAAAGCATATTAGGAAGTGAGGTTGTCAAAGCAAACTCATTCCTAAAAGGTATGAATGCAGATGATTTGAAAGAGTGGGCAAACGGTAAAGTTGGCAACGCTCCTGTAGTAGAGCCATCAACTATGAATATTATGGGTGTGATATCTGGCGGCGATGTAGCTGCATTGTCATCTGGTTTTCAATCTAAGCTAGAAACGGAAATGAATAAGCTTCACGCTCAAACCGTAGCGGAGAACAAGAGAAATCAGAAGGAATGGAAAGACGACTTCACCAAGACATTAGAGGTTTATCAAAAGACAGGCGCGGGCGAAGAAGACGTTATTGCAGGACTGTCGACCGGGATAAAGCTTGGTTCCCCTGATGTACAGGATTTGGGCGAGAAGGCGAACGCTGCACGAATGGCTAACCGCATAGCGAGTACGCCAGGAATGACGGCTACCGGACTCCAGGCGTCACACGATGAAATTCAAAGACGTGTCCAGAGTGGCGAGATTGACCGCTATCAAGGGATGCTCACTGCGGAAGCCTTACAGGCGAAAGCCGACGATCTACGGAAGGCGGAAGACGGCGGCAGCTTGCCAGAGCTACGGGCTTCCCAAGGCATGGCACCGGAAGTTCTACCGCATGACTTCTCCAAGCCGGAATCCGCCTCTCAGGCGCGTTTGTCGAGACAGGCGGTAACGGACGATCCGAAACAGCTTCTCAGCGATCAGGACGCCTCTAGAGCCTCAGAGATATGGAAGGAAGGCGGAAGCCAGGAACGGGAGAAGGTCGTTGGCTACATGGGCCAGCTTGCCGGAAACGATCCTCGCGCGGTGTTCACGCTGGCGAAGAAGGTAGCCAAGAGCGATCCGGCTTTCGGGCAGGTTGTCGGCATGGCTGCATCATCGAATACCAAAGAGCGTGAGGTTGCCGCTTCCTCAATGCGAGGCTTGAATTTCATGAAGGTGAATGAGGCAACCATTCAGGACGTACCAAATCTTAGAAGATATTTCACAGAGAAGTTATCAGAAATAATTCCTGATAGATCGGGCAATTCAATATCGGGCATGGTTGATGTGGCAATCGGAAGATACGTAGATAACAAAGTACGTACAGGCGATTACAAAGACGATGATAATAAGTTTAGCAGGGAAGAAGCTGATAAAGCATTGCATGATATTATTGGAGTGAAAGACACGTATTCAATTCGTCCGACTGGTGGCGATAGACAGAAGATCATACCTTACAAATATGGCGTTTCGGCTTCTGAAATGGAACTTAGAATTAACGCAACGAATGATGAAGCATTAAAGAACATGAATGGTGGAATGTTCCCTAGAGATATAACGGGCTTAGAAATTAACAGCCGTCAATTAAGACGATCAAAGTTCGTGCCAGTTGGAAGGGATGGGGAAGAATACATCTACGTAGCTCAATATAAAGATAAGGCAACTGGTGAATATCGTAATCTGTTATCAGGTAAAGTTAGCAATGGCGTTCCTGTCCCATTCATTTATAGATTTAGTCAGGCTCCCGATAAAATCCAGTTGGGCGATAGTGAGGGGGCATTATTCAGGGGTGACATTAAGTAATGATATTATTTGACGACATTAGCTTAGATGAAAACAGAAACGTAGTCGGCACATTTCCACTTAATAGAAGTGAAACATTCGATAGTTCGTTTGAGGCATCGAGAACAGACAGTAGCTTTTATGAAACCGATCAGCTTAACGCATACACCGATAAGTTGAATAAGCTTTCAGCGGAAAAGGGGTTTGATATTCCTGTACCTGTTGACGCTTGGAAAAGAACGCTTGGTATCAATTCGGCTATTCCGTCATCGTTGGAAGATATGAAGTATCGAGCGAATAGGATTGGGCTTGGTACACGTGTTGAAGTCGATAAAGCGCAAAACATGCCTGAGAAAGATAAGTTAGAGATTGAAGCGTTTAACAATTCCATTCGCCAACTTAGAGAAACCAATCCTGAATTGACGGGTGAACTTCTCACTACGGATGAATGGCAAAATCAGAACGTAGATCAAACCAAAAAGATCAGACAGGAAGCGGCGGAAGCTGCGGAACACGGCTCTTGGTCCGGTAATATGGTCAACTCTTTAATTGGTGGATTCTATTTCGGAATGCAGGAACCGGAGAACATCGCGGCATCGGCTGCAATGATTGCGCTTACCCCATTCACTGGCGGTGCAGCGGGAGCAACCCTAGGAATGAGGGTACTTGGTCGCCTGGGCATGATCGGTGTGGACGCGACTCTAGCCGGTGCCGCTGAGTACAGCATTGCCGACAGGAAACGATCCTTCCGCGAACGCCTGGGCATGACGGAACAGGAAATTGACGATCTACAGATATCCGAATCCCTATGGGCGGCAGGGGGAGCGGCACTGATTGGAGGCGTCTTAGATGGCGTCTACGCGGCCGGTAGATCGGGAGTGAGGCGTTGGAACGCGGCCAAGGCTGCATCAACGCCAGAGCGTCGCCTATTCGATTCCCTGGTGGAACTGGAAGACCCTAACCCGGCTGTCCGTCTAGCGGCGGTTCGGAAGGTGGAACGCATGGCACCGGACGCCATAACGAGCGACGTAAGAATCCAACTCGATATGACCAAAGAGCGAGCCGAACTAGAGCTATCGGCACCGAAAGGAACACCTACCGAAACCCATATCGCGAACATGGTGAAGGCGGAAGATCAGCTATCAGTTGGAAAAGCTACGCCTGAAAATATCGTATTGATCGATGATGGTTGGGCAAGTTTCGTTAAGCGAGTTGAAGGAAAGGAAGTTGTAACGAGAGCCGACTTAGAGGAATTCGTCTCAGTAAAAGACCTAAGCGAATTGGATACTAGCTTACAAGCGGTGAAGGCGGGTGAAGTGCAAGCCTTGTCGCCTGAGCAATTCGCAATTAATGATGACATTGTGAAGTTGCAAAAGCTAAGTGCTGCCGATCAAACGCCAGAAATCAAACAACAGGTAGATGAATTATCAACCTCATTGAATGAGAGATACAAAGGATTAGCGGAAAACGAGCGTGCGATTTATGGAACAACCGATGAAGCGACTAAGAACATTCCGCCTGGAACTGTGAGGTTGCTTACCGACAATCCAGCCGAACAACAGGTGATAAATGATTTCGTTGTTAAGAAGGCAAGTGATCCTGTCAAAGAAGCTGATGTAGCTAGACAGGTGAATGAGCTACGTTCGTCATCTTCAACGGCTGATAGATCGACTTATGATGAAGCTAGATTAAAGACTGCTAAAATTGTTACTCCCGAAGAACAATCGGTAGCTGATATGATTGTAAATAATTACGGTGATCGTATCATTGAACACCCTGAAACCGGGCAACCTGTTTCTATTAAAACATTGTTCAATGATATAGATGAAGATTTAGATGAACTAGATGGCATCTTCGGCTGTCTCATTAGTTAATGGAAATAGTATGAATGGTAAGATGCTTAGATAATATCAGAAAGGAATCATTGAAACAGGAATTGAAGGAAATCCTAGAGGATTACCTAGATCAAACCGGGCTTAAGGGTGATTACGAAACATCGCTTGCATTGAAAGATATTACGCAAGCGGCTAAGGCTCGCCGCATCGCTGAGAAGAAAGCGAACGTACAGCACATTTCAAAGATGAATGGTATTCTAGATGATATCGACGCTCATAAAGGCGGGGCGGAATGGGGTGCAACTTCACTAATTGAAACCGATCCTTTCGGAATTTCAAATAAGAATGGTAACTTCTCGGTAAACAGACAGTCGGCTTCAAGAAAGCTATATTCGTATTCTCCTGAATTGGTAGAAGTAAGAGACACATGGGTTGGATCGTTCGGCAGAAAAGATTACAAAAATGTAAACGACGAAGTGTTAAAAATCCTAGAAGGATCAGTTTCATCAAACAAAAAAGCTAACGCAATCGTTAATGGATTTCGAACGATTGCGCCAAAAGCATTAGATGATATGAGAGCGGCAGGTTTGCAGGTAGGTGAAATTAAAGATTACCTACCAAATATAACTGATTGGGAACGACTTTATGATGGTCCTTCTATAAAATACACAAGGGAAGAATTCGTTGATGATTGGGCTTCTAGGGTAAACCAAGCTACAACTAATCCCAAAACAGGAAAGGCGTGGACTGATGATGAACTTAAGTCCGCATTGAGAACATATTATCAAACGCTAATTAATGGCGGAAGAAAGATAGATGATAGTTCGTCCGGTCAATTTGGCGGCGGATTGCAGGTTGCTCACGGACATAGCAGATTGTTTAACTTCAATAGTGCGTCTGATTATGCATGGCTTATGAGAAAGTACGGTAGCGAAGACGTAACCGGTGGATTGTTAAGTTACTTTGATAGAGTCGCGTCGGATATTGCGGAAGTGAAGACGTTCGGGCCACGTCCAGAAGCTATGAGACGTTCAATTAAGAAACATCTAATGGATAAGAATAAGCCAAGTGCCGCTGATAAGTTTGATGATATGTGGGGAATTGCGATAGGAGCTAATGGCGCTAGACCGGATAGACGAAATGTCGCCGCGTTTATGAGTGCGGCTAGATCGGTTGCCAGTGCGGTTCAATTACCTAGAGCGGTAATATCCTCATTCTATGGTGATCCTAAAAACGTTTTCATTAAATCAATGAGCAATGATAATAGCTTTTTGCGTTGGATCGATATGAGGTTGAAAGCTGGCGGGAATAGCGATGAAATGTTGGAGTTCCTACGGCAGCAAATGATCGTAGCTGATAGTTCATTCAATTCCGCTTCAAATACGATGGCTAGAGTTGGGCAGACTTCCGAATACATGAAAACAAAAGCGGGAAGATGGGCGTCGGATATTATGAATTGGTCTGGAATGTCCAGCACTACGGAAGCGGCAAGACAGTCTTATGAATTGTCATTGCAAGATTTGTTGGGAAACAATCTAGGTAAGTCATTTGACGAATTGCCCGGCAATCTTAGGGACAGATTGTCAGAGTGGGGAGTGGTGGCGGATGAATGGAATTCAATAAGAGGAAGCGTAGGAGTTAGGGAATTTGGCGGAACATTCATAACTTATAAACCAATCGATATAGAAAACTTATACAAAATAAATCCCGACATAGCGGAAAAGATAATGCGGTTCACCGTTGGAGAATCGCGCCAAACTGTGATTGTACATAATGTTAGGGCTGAGAGTTTCCTAAATCGCGGGCAGAAGGGCGGCACCGTTTCGGGAGAATTCTGGCGTTCAACGTCTCAATACATGATGTTTCCCGCCGCAAGCTGGTATTCGTTATGGCGTCCAATGTTCAATAAGTCATATCAAGGAATTACGAAAGGTAAGATGATTGCGACTGCACTTGCTGGCGCGGTTGTAATGGGTGCGGTAGACATATGGACTAGACAAATACTATCAGGATCGACGCCACAATCATTGTTCGATGAAGAAGGAAACATTGATATAGACTTTCTTTTTCAGGCAGGGCTAAGACAAGATATGATTCCGGTATGGGGTACGCTTCTATTTCATTTTGGTGGGATAAAGTCACTTCAACAACTAGCGGGAATTGTGGAGGGGGAAACAGAATGGGGAGACTTGCAAACTCAATATGAATCATTCGCTCGTCTCACGCCTGTAACTTCCTTGGTTTACGATATTGGCGGGAAGACATTGGAGCCGCTGCAAGATGCAATTAGGGGGGAGGATATCGCCGCATCGAGCGGAAGAGCGTTGCGAGCCTGGGTTGATCTAGCCGGTTCAAGAGTAGGTGCGAACCTTTGGTATACGCAAATGGCGTGGCGTGGGCTGATTCTCGACAATCTGGAATCCGCTTTCGACTCAGATGAATTCGAAAGACGCCAGGACGTGAGAAGACGCTATATGCGGGAAGAAGGAAGAGAGCCGTTAAGTGATTTCTTGTTTGAATGATAAATAGTTAAAAGATTGAGAGGCAAGTTATGTGGCTATAAACAATTATCCAACTCGTGTGCAATTCATAAGTTCCGGGCAAGACTCGTTTACGTTCCCATTCGAGATTTTCGAGAAGGACGACATAGTAGTTTATGTGAATAATGAACTTAAAGTTAGAGGAACCGATTATAGCGTATCGGGCGAAGGTGTCAGTACGGGAGGAACCGTTGACTTCCTTACCGATCATGAACCTAACGCCGGTGACGTTTTAGTTATATTTCGTAGCGTTCCTAATGAAAGAGAAATTGATTACCAATCTCAGGGTTCATTCAGAGCAATCAACGTCAATGAAGATATGGATAGGATTTGGGCGAAACTACAGGAACATGATAGAGATTTAGATAGAACGTTGCATCTACCTGTAACAGAAACAAGTGCCTCGCTAGAGTTGCCAGAAGACAGACGTAATAAGGTATTAGGATTTGATGATGACAGTGACGTAAAGCTTTACACTCCATACATAAGCGAGAACGGGAGCAACTTTAGATTACAGTTCGATACTATAAGCGACATGCTAGATGCCAGTGAATTAAATATTGAAGGCGATGTTGTATATGTGAAAGGTTATCATGCGGCTGGCGATGGTGGCGGCGGTACGTTTATCAGATTAGATAATGACTTTGAACATATTCATGATGGCGGAATGATATTCAGATTTGCCGGATCGGATAACGTTTGGAAGAGAATTGTAGATCAAGCAAGCGATATTGATATCCGTTGGTTTGGTGCTAGACCTATTGAAAACTATAATGAAGGCAATGAAGTAGCCCATTGGATCAATGAAGCGGTAGAGAATGCAGGTAGATATTTGCACACTCCCGGTACATCGCGATATGGCTACGGTTGCATTTATGTACCTCCCGGTAATTGGGCTATCCAATCTCCTACCGTACCCGGAACGGCGGGCATTATAATTCCTAGAACTGTCTCAATGCGATGTGACGGACGAATGATAGCCTATGGTGAAGCTGATGAACATTATCCAGCTATTCAAATTGGTACGCCAGCAAGTTCCGATAGCACTCACGTTGGTTCGGTATCTCGTCAAAAATATGACATTAATGTATGGAGAAAGATTTCATCTAATCGTTCGGATAGATTGGTGTCAGATGGCGGTAGTTCGCCACATTGGGAAAAGATAAAGAATTGTGGCGTATTGCAATACGGCGGAAGATTCTGTGACGTAACAATGGGTTATGCAGAGAATTTCACTATTGGTTGGTGGATAAAGTCAGAAAGCAATGCAACAGTATTCGCATATAGCCGAGTAGAGATAGAGCAAATCAGAAACAACTATCTTAATCTTGCTATGACGGCTTCACAAAATGCCTTCATATACGCAACTGCTAGATTTGATGACCATGATACAACGCCAGTAACACAGGCGGGAAGAACATTAATCATTTCAGGAACTACCTGTACATTTGATTCAGGAGTAACATTACAGGCGGTAGTTGATAAAATCAATACAACGGCAGGTTTTGTATCTAATAGTATTTGGGCAGATATGATGCGTGATCCAGCCGGAGGATACTATTTGAGAATTCAACGACATGACGCAACAATGAGCGTTAGCGGTACCGCTATAGCTGATTTGGGTATCACTTCTGGAACAAAGAGTAAAAGTGATGGATGGTGTAATCAAAATCACATACAGGGGGGTTCTCTTCAAAACTCTGGTTCATGGGCAAATGGTACCCATAACAGATACGGTGTATTACTAGCTCAGACGGGATCAGGTTTTACACCGAACAACAATGTGTTTAAGAACGTAGCATTCGAATTACAACCCGGTGGAGACAATTCTACATCTTTCGGTATCATATTTGAAAATGCGACATTCAACCGAGTGGAGAATATGCGTAATGAATTTACTGATTATGCATGTAACTTTACAAGAGGTTCATACTTCAACAGGGTTGATGTTCTATGGAATTCCAGTCGCCAATTCTTAAATGAATCTGGAAATGCAGGAAATTATGTGTACGATCAATCATCATGGGGACATGAAGGTGTCGGTAGTTCATGGAATTCTGGTTCTTTAGCAAAGCGAGCAGCTAATTATGGGACAGGTGGATTCATTTATATTCCTGGAATGTTCACTGTAACTTCTTCTAATGATACTTTGGGAAGTGCAACCAATAATATTACCGTAAATGGTGATTGGATTGAAATGAGTACTACAAGAGGAATAGGTGTTCGTCTTGATACGTCCGTAACAAAACGTTTTTATGTAACTCTGAATGTTGCATTAGATCAATATGATGCAGGTAGATGTTATATTGGTGTTCGTCCTCGCGATGCGGCAGGTAACAGTTTAACAACTACAACTCCTGCTAATGAATACGTAACAGGTGACGTTAGAAGTAATTGGGCTTGGTTCGGTAGTTCCTATTTCGGGGGTATTTACAGAACAGGCGGTGCGAGTTTCACGGGACAAGTATTTGAAGTAACTGATGACGTTAAATCAGTAGATGTTATGATCATTGGTAATACGACTGGTAGGGTTTATGGATCAACAGAAGTTTCATCGCCTACTTCTACTATTACTGTAAGCGGTAGAACGATAGAGTTGAATTCCATAATGTGTACCGTAGTGGGTACTACATTACAGGACGTGATTGATTCTATCAATAATACCGTAGGAATATCGGCGGCAAGTATTACTGCTAGTGCTAGAAGAATTGCGGCTAATCGATACACCTTATCTCTTGAAAGAGGCACAGGCGGTATAATTGTTGGAAGTGGAACAGCATTAGCAAATCTTGGAATAACAGCAGCGACGTATTCAACGCCAGCTAGAGTAAAATCGTTTGGTATTAAGCAAACGAAAGGTAGTTCGGCACCAATTTCTGTATCTTCACCATTATCAACTCCTGACACTACGTTTGATGGGAGAAGAATGACGAATGCAGTTATCGCTACTGATATCGGTAAAACGTATGTAGTTGGCGATGTAATGTGGAATATCGCACCTAGTGCGGGTTCTCCAACAGGATGGGTTTGTGTTACAGCCGGAATGCCTGGAACGTGGGCAGCTTTTGGTGCATTGCCGTTAACAGCGTCAACAACATTTAATCCGGGTTCTATTGCGGTGGGTGCTTCTGAATCTACTACAGTCACTTTAACAGGTGCAGCTTTAGGCGATTATGTAGAAGTTTCATTCTCTCAGAATCTTGATGGGGTAACGATATCGGGATATGTTTCTTCTACAAATACCGTAACTGTTTTGTTCACAAATCATGGAACGGTAGATAAAGATTTAGCATCTGGCACACTCAGAGCTAGAATTACAAAGTATTAAGGAATTAAACGAATGGCATTAATCATTACATATGAAACAGAAAGCGGGTTATCGGTTACAGGCTCATACTGGCGTATCTCGTCTATGCGAATGGATTTCCCTACCGAAGACGTAGCGCCAGCAATCAGCACGATCCTTCAAGGGTACGTGTCAGCCGCAGCTAGAGCGGATGGGAAACCGCCTATGGAGAGTATCGAGACGTTCATACCGATGGCGGATATGTTGGCACTAGCTGCGCAAGCGGACAGCTACACCGATCTTAGAGCCGCTGCATACGCCTGGGTGAAGGCGAACCATCCTGCATTCTCAGGCGCGGTTGACGTGTAAGGGGAGCGATCCTAGCTACCGATAGGCTCCCATCGCCTCTCGTCTCGCGAAGAACATATGACGCAATCGGAACGGGCAATTGTTGCCCTTCTGACTCTCGTCCAGGCTCGCGATATCGCTCATACGATCATCGAGACAGCCGCTCCCATCTTCAACCTGGGGAGGCTGTTGGCGTCATCGATCCTGGGAAGCTAGAGACAAAAAGAGAGGGGAGCCGTGATAGCTCCCCTCATTCTTGTGTCCGGTAGGGAAGGGGAGGCTATGCAGCCTTCTTCCGCCCCGTCCTGCCCTTCAGCCGGGCACCGATAGCGTCGGCAGCTTCGATGATGGGTTGCCGCAGTTCGTTATCCGCCGCGTTCCTGATGGCTTCAAACGCCTGTTTCACGTTCTCCAGCGTCGGGCCAGCTTCGACGGTGCCGCGACCATCGATCAGAAGGTTCGTGTTGCCGTACTTCAGGTTCACGTACCAGACGCCTCCCTTGCGGAAGTAGGCAAGCCTGGGCTTCCTGCCCTTGTCCGTCATCGGGAGCGGCTTACCGGCCAACTCCATTTCGACAAACTCCAGTTGCTTTTCGATTCCGCCTTTGAAGTTGGCGATAGGGTCTTTCGTAACCGCTGCATTCCCTATCGGCTTCGCCTCGCTTACCAGTTTGAAACCGGCAAGCATGGGCTGCGAGGAAGCGGGAGCCTTAGCCATAACCGAAACCTTCCATATGAGAGATACCGAAAGCCGATAATGGGAATCTTTCGGAACGTGTCAACGGTTTTAAAATCGGATCATTAGCGGCTCATACGATAGCGGTTGATAACCGATACCTTGGGCCTTCCGAATGATGAATGAGGCATCGTAAGGGGCTTGTCGGATTTCCCGATATTTTTGAAACCGGGAAGTTTCAAGATAGCCGCTGATACAGCGTCTAAGGTGTCGTCATGCTTACCGCCAGGATGATGGCGCATTTCGGTTTGGAATGGCCCGGTTGCAATGCGGTTGTGAACGTAGAGACGGCCAAACCTCAATAGCGGTTCTAAGGTGTCTGAAATCAAACGGCTCTTGTTGCCGGTTCTTGTGTCAGGTTTCACCTTGATATGATAGCCAGCGTTCTTAACAAACGTTCTGAAATGAGAAGGCAAGGTTTTTGCAAAGTTATCTTCTATGTAGATTTCATTGCACTTGAACCGCCTGAGATTAAAAAGGGCTTCCTTCATCTGGTTTTCAAACGGATCATCTAATCTCTTATCTGCAAAACACAAAACGCAAACATCTAGAACGTATATCTCATTGGTATCAGTGATTGCTACTATAGCTAAAACTGAGTTATCGCCAAATTTTGAGCCAAGGGCCGGGTCCCAGTACGAGGTAAGTTTTCTAACACTCTTGCCGTCAATAGAGAATGCAGCCTGCCCATTACTCTTAAACTTGAAATTATCGACTTCCAATTCTGCATTATAGAACTTAAGAAATCTCGGTTCTAACATAGCCTCGACTGTGCTTGTGGGCTGCATCAGATATTGAGACAGGAAATAACCCGGTTTGTTTTCAGTGAACTTGGTTTCTAAATCATCCAAGCCAACCATTTCGGGCCATGCCGCTTCGCCTGGATCAGCGGTCAAATCGCCGGCAAGCCATTCCTGAGAGGGTGGACGATTGTAAGCGGTTTCTACATGCCAATGATATTTTTTGGATTCCGTATTGAGTCCGTTAAGTAACCCTTGTTCATGATGATATGTTCCAACGATAAGAAATCTAGAGTTAGAAACAGGGTGTAGTTCTTCGAATTGCTCCTTAAGTCTCTCGCGTTTGGCGTCGGAATCAACGTTCTTACGAATTTCTACGTCATCGATTGCGCATAAATCATAATGGTGTCCAGTTAGACCGGAAGCGATTGACTTAACAGAAACGCTTGGTGCCATGCCGTGACCGGAACGGATGACAGTAAAAGTATTAGCTTTCCAAGGATCACCGCCGCCTCGCTTCTTCGGTGCAAGGTGACTTGTTAGAGGATGGTTGACGATAACTGTTCTAATGAAGACGGATCGTGTAGTAGCTAGGTCGTCATTCGCACTCACTACACCGCATGTAAAGTTCGGATTGAGATATAATCGCCAAGCTATGTAAAGAGATAATAGGTAGCTCTTACCTGCATTTCGAAAAGCCAATATTACTCGCATCGGCTTATGTTCGGTTGTCTCGATAAAATCAATAATGCGTCTATGAACGTCCGGTATGTCGGCTCGCTTAGGGTCGCCTGATTTCTCAGCTTCTACAAGGTTCCACAGTTGAACGAATTCTAGGAATGTTGCGGGTGTTTCTTCATTCATTAGCCTTTCTCTGTTGTTCAATCATTTTCTTTTTCAATATGGATTTTGTTTCATCGCTGATATTCAGATGCTTTAGAAATTCGCCTTTCTTCGGCTTACTCGTCGTCTCCGCTTCCGCTATCTTCTTCGCTATCTTCGTCTTTAACATCTTCGCTGTAGTCATTATTTTTATGTTCCTTGCCTTCGTTCTCTTTTCTCAATTGCGCCAATACGCTAGTAACCTTGCGGTTAACAGTTTGCCCTTTCATAACTGTTAAAACATTCTGTTCTGTCTTTGTTGTATCGGAAGCCAACATCTTTTGTAGTGTTTGCAATGCCTTCATATGACCGGCTAATGAAGTCATCATTGAATGTTTCTGATTGGCCCAACGCTGCACTTCGGAAGGTTTGGCGTTTTCACCGGGATAAGGGAATTCTCTATAATTGTTCACGTAATCCATAGTTTCGCGTAAGGCGAGTTTCCAACCTGCATTGATAATGGAATTGTAACGCTTTTGATCGGCTGTAAGTCGTTCTTTAGGAGTAACGGAATAATGTACATTCTTGTCAGTACGATTACGTTTTGGGCGATAGCCTTTAACTGGTTCTTCTTTTTCACTCATTAATTAGTTTCTCATTAAGTTAGGTTATCTATATTTAGCTAATGCAGCAATTGAGCTAAATAATAGGTACGAAACAAGGGTAAAGTTAATGGCGGGATGGACTGATTTCTTAAAAGTTATGTTCGATAATATGTGGAAGGCAATGATATTTGTAACGTTCGCAATGATTATCGTTTTATTCGGTTTGCATGTAGTCGGATGGGTTGATTACTATTTCCGCTGTGAGAAGTGCGGTTTGATTTTAGAAAAGAGATTTTTTCTAGAAGATCAGGCAATGCTACCCCTTAACGATGGCCCAATAGTAACCATCGTTTTCTTTCCTAATAAGGAAGATGATAGTTCCTTAAAATTGAGGGAACCTAAGTTTGCCTATCGCTTCCGACAGGACTGATAGCGGGTAGTCTCCATACTTAGCACCTGCATTCGGTGCGGCATGTCCAGACAAGCGGTCATGCACATCGCTATGAATGTCAGCTTCACGGCACTTCTGTTTGAATGTATGGCGGAATGAATGGAATGTTTTACGATCATCCTTAATCATGTCAACAGATATGTTTTTTGAATACCATTGAACCATAGAATTAGAAACGCGAGCCTTCTTAGTGTTCAAATCCCATAGTAGGCTTTCCCTGGAATTAACATAATCGATGAAACCAAGTGCAATGATATCAGGATGTATAGGAACCTTCCTGATTGAAGAGTAATTCTTAACATTCCTATGAATATCAATGTACCAAGTATCACAATCCTTCTTAATGTCTGGCTTAAGAAGGCCGCATATTTCTTCTGCTCTTGCTCCTGTATACATAGACAGAATAATTATCCAATATCGGTATTCCTGAGTAGTACCCTTAAAGTCTTTGATCTTTGCGAGTATAGCGTTTAGGTCATCCTCAGTATATGCAATCCTAGAGTCATCTGTCTTAACAATCTTCATCTTCAATCCATCGCATGGATTATTTTCAATAAACTCATGATTCAATGCGTAATTGAAAACACCGCTTAGGGTGTTAATTCTACCGTTGACCGTTATCGAACTATATGACTTGGCAAGAAGTTCATTCTTATATTGCCTGATTGTCTCTTTAGATATCTTCCTGATATCGTTACTGCTATGGGGAAATTCCTTAATGATTGCATCATATGCCGAAACAGTAGCCGGTTTAAATTGCTTCTCTTGTTTAAGCATATTGTAAACGTCGTTAAACGAATGAAACGGTTCTTCCTCATTAGTTGTCACATAACGAATCGGTAGGGTATCGCCAACCTGTTGACCGGGAAAGTTCACCTTGGCCCAAGCCTTAATAGGATCGAACGGCTTCGGTGCCAGCTTGCGAAGTTCCTTATTCACTTCCGCAGCATAATCAATGCATAGCTCTTTGGCTTCCCTAGGACTCTTTGTTCCTAGGCTTTTATATATCTCTTTCTTTCCGATAACCGTCTGTTGTTCCTTATTGAGAACCTTCCGAAAATAATAAACGCCTGTTCGCTTATCTTTGTACAGGTACGGAACGGACATAGCCGGGCAACCCCTCGCTAGGACAGAATCGGAACGCCAACCCTAGCAGACGGGCAATTTTCGGACAATATTTTGTAAGCATAGCCTGGGAATTGGGGGCATGAAAAAGCGTTAACCAGTTGGAAAATAACGGGAAATCGGCTTTTGGCGCAGATCGAGCAGATCTGGCGCAACATCCTGGGCTGTCTGGCGGCAGCGGGGATGGGGCCGCAGGATCTGGTGAAGGTGACCGTGCTGCTGACGCGGGCGGAGGACATCCCGGTCGCGCGGGAGATTCGCCAGCGCATGCTGCAGGGGGCGGAGCCGGCCTCGACGCTGATGATCGTCGCCGGCCTCGCCAGCCCGCAGTTCCTCGCCGAGATCGAGGCGATCGCCGCGGCGCCCTGACGGCGGCGATATCGGCGATCAGCCGGCGGCGCGGCGGCGCCAGTCGCCGCGTTCGGCGCGCTTCAGGCCGAGATGGTCGCGCAGCGTCCGGCCCTCGTACTCCTTGCGGAACAGGCCGCGGCGCTGGAGTTCCGGCACGACGAACGTCACGAAGTCCTCGTAGGCGCCCGGCACGTAGGTCGCGGCGACGACGAAGCCGTCGCAGCCGCCTTCCTCGAACCACTGCTCCATCCGGTCGGCGACCTCCTTCGGCCCGCCGACCCAGGGGTCGTGCAACTGGCCGCGGCCGCTGTAGTGGATGAAGTCGCGCACGGTCGGGTTGGTCTTGCCGCTGTCCTGGAGCACGCGGTCGCGGATCGCCTGTAGGCCGGAGATGCTGGCGAGCTCGGCGTCGCTGAACGGCTCGTCCATGCCCTTGGCGGCGAAGTCGAAGTTCAGCGCCTCGGACAGCAGCGACAGGGAATCGTCCTGGGTCGGCAGGGCGGCGATGGCAGCGCACTTGTCCTCGGCCTCGGCCTTCGTCGCCGCCACGACCGGATGGATCAGGTTCGCCACCTTCATTGTCGCCGGATCGCGGCCGATGCGCTCGGCCTCCTGCCTCAGTTCGGCGGTAGCGCGCGCGCCGACCTGCATGTTCGGGTACATGACGAACATCAACTCGCCCCAGCGCGCGGCGAAGCGGCGGCCGCGGCCGCTCTGCCCGGCCTGGATGACGACGGGATAGCCCTGCGCCGAGCGCGGCACGGTGAACGGCCCGCGCGAGCTGTAGAAGCGGCCCTCATAGTCGAGCCGGTGGACCTTGTCCCGGTTCGCGAACACCGAGCGCTGCTTGTCGAGGACGATGGCGTCGTCCTCCCACGTGTCCCAGTGGCCGTGCACGATCTCCATGAACTCGTCGGCCTGATCGTAGCGCAGGTCGTGCTCGACCACCTCGGTGCGCCCCATGTTGCGCGCCTCGCTGGAGTTCAGCGATGTGACCACGTTCCAGGCTGCCCGCCCGCCGGTCATCAGGTCGAGGGTCGCGAAGACGCGCGCGACGTGGAACGGCTCGTAGTAGGTCGTGGAGTAGGTGGACGCGAGGCCCAGCCGCTCGGTCGCCATGCCCATCGCCGTCAGGATGGTGACCGGGTCCATCTTCACGCAGCGGATGCCGTGCTCCACCGTGTGGCCGTGGTCCCCGCCGAGGATGTCCGGCATGGCGAGCCGGTCGTCGAAGAAGGCGAGGTCGAACTTCCCCGCCTCCAGCACGCGGGCGATGTGCTGGTAGTAGCCGACCGAGAGGAAGTCGGTGCGCGAGTCGGGATGCCGCCACGACGCCGCGAAGTTCGTGCAGTTCTGGGCCTGCAGGAATCCGATCAGGGTCATCTGGCGCATCGTGTCTCCCCGGGTGCTGTTCGTCGGCGCGGCGTCGCGGGTGGGATTGGCCGTCGGCGGCCGGTGGTGTACATGACCGGACAAAGACCGTACGGCAACCCCTTCCGGCAGTGCGGGCCGGCCGACAGGCGAGCGAGGAGACCAGAGATGACGGTGGAGCTGTCCGAAGAGCACGCGATGCTGCGCGATCTGGTCGCCAAGTTCGTCGACCGCGAACTGATGCCGCTCGAGAGCGCCGTGCTGGCGCGCGAGCGCAGCGGCCAGTCCATCGGCCTGACGCCGGAGGAGGAGGGGCCGCTCCTCGCCAGGTGCAAGGAACTCGGACTGTGGGCGCTCGACGCCCCGGAATCGCTCGGCGGCGCCGATCTGCCGGCGGTGGCGCTGATGCCGGTCAACGAGGAACTCGGCCGCACGGTGACGCCCTTCACCTTCCCGCCGGACTCGCCGAACATGCACATGCTGATGCAGGTCGCGACCGACGAGCAGAAGCGCAAATATCTCGCCCCCTATGCGAGCGGCGAGGCCAAGTCGGCGATCGCCATCTCCGAGCCCGGCGCGGGCGGCGACCCGGCCGGCATGATGACGCGCGCCGTGAAGGACGGCGGCGACTGGGTCATCAACGGCCGCAAGATCTGGATCAGCCGCATCCCGCATGCCGACTTCACCATCGTCATGGCGCTGACCGACCCGGAGAAGCGGGCGCGCGGCGGCATCACCGCCTTCATCGTCGAGAAGGACACGCCCGGCCTGATCATCGAGCGCGAGATCCCGATGCTCGGCGGCCATCGCACCTACGAGGTGGTGTTCGAGGACTGCCGCGTGCCGGAGAGCCAGGTGCTCGGGCCGGTCGGGCAGGGCTTCGCGCCGATGCAGCTGCGCCTGACCGTCCGCCGCCTGCAGATGGGCGCCTGGTGCATCGGCATGGCGCGCCGCGCCCTGCAGATGATGTGCGAGCACGCCAAGCAGCGCGTCACCTTCGGCGCCAAGCTTTCCGACCGGCAGGCCGTCCAGTGGTGGATCGCCGACGCCGCGACTAAGATCCACGCCTGCCGGCTGATGGTCATGGACGCCGCCGCGAAGCAGGACGCCGGCCAGGACGTCCGCACCGAGGCGTCGATGATCAAGGTCTGGGGCACGGAGATGGCGGCCGAAGTGATCGACCACGCGATGCAGACCTTCGGCGCCATGGGCGTGACCAAGGAGTTGCCTTTGCAGCTGATGGCGCAGAAGGTCCGCGTCATGCGCGTCTATGAAGGCCCGTCCGAGGTGCACCGCATGGTGATCGCCCGCCGCACGCTCGCCCAGTTCGGCTGAGACGCCGACGCAACCGCGACAACGACACGAATTCCACCGAGGAGACCAGAATGGCCAAGCAGTACACCGACGTCGCTGTCACCCACGACGGCATGGTCGCGACCGTCGAGATCCAGCGTCCGCCGAACAACTTCTTCGACAACGCCCTGATCAACGCCATCGCCGACGCCTTCGAGGATGTCGACGCCGACCCCAACCTGCGCGCGATCGTCCTCTGCTCCCAGGGCAAGACCTTCTGCGCCGGCGCGGACTTCTCCAAGCGCGACCTGAACGCCACGGCGACGGGCGGCGGCGGCAAGCACCTCTACAAGGAGGCGACCCGCCTGTTCCGGTCGAAGACCCCGGTGGTCGCGGCAGTGCATGGTGCGGCGATCGGCGGCGGCCTCGGCCTCGCGGTGATGGCGGACTTCCGCGTCACCTGCGCCGAAGCCCGCTTCAGCGCCAACTTCACGCGCCTCGGCTTCCACCCCGGCTTCGCGCTGACCTACACGCTGCCGCGCCTCGTCGGCCAGCAGCAGGCCAACCTGCTCTTCTACACCGGCCGCCGCATTGCCGGCGACGAGGCGGTGCGCATCGGCCTCGCCGACGTGCTGGTGGCGCAGGACCAGGTGCGCTCCGCCGCGCAGGAACTCGCCAAGGAACTGGCCGAGTCGGCACCGCTCGCGGTGATCTCGGTGCGCGAGACCATGCGCCGCGGCTACGCCGATGCGGCCGAGGCGGCGACCGAGCGCGAGCTGACCGAGCAGAGCTGGCTCACCCAGACCGCCGACATGAAGGAAGGCGTGAAGGCCTACGCCGAGCGCCGTCTGCCCAACTTCCAGGGCAAGTAAACTACGGGACGGGCCGGGGCATCGCTCCGGCCCGAACCGCGTCCGGGGGGTCTATTCCGGCAGCGGGATGAACTCCGTCTCCTCGGGCACCGGCAGGTTGAAGCGGTCGCGCTTCCAGTCGGCTTTCGCCTGCTCGATCCGGTCCTTGCGGCTGGACACGAAGTTCCACCAGATGTTGCGCGGGCCGTCGAGCGGCTCGCCGCCCAGCGCCGCCAGCCGCGCCGCGGTGAGGGCGTGAACCTCCACGGGCCGCCCCGGCGCCAGCACCAGCAGCTGACCAGGATCGTATGCGATCCCGTCCAGTTCGATCCGGCCCTCGATCAGGTAGAGCGCCCGCTCGACATGCTCGGCCGCTATTGATGCCGTCGCCCCCGCGTTCAGCCTCAGATCGTAGAAGAACAGATCGGACATCGTCGCGACCGGCGACCGCAGGCCGAAACCGTCGCCGACCACGACGCGCGCCGTCACGCCGTCGCCTTCGACCGAGGGGATCGCGTCGGCCGCATAGTGGGCGAAGCCGGGATCGGTCTCCTCCTGCGCCGCCGGCAATGCCACCCAGAGCTGCAGCCCGTAGAGCGGCTGCGCGGCAGTCCGCAGTTCCGGCGCCGTCCGCTCGGAATGCACGATGCCGCGCCCGCCGGTCATCCAGTTCACCGCCCCCGGCGTGATCGGCTGGATGCTGCCGACGCTGTCGCGGTGCAGGATCGCGCCGTCGAGCAGGTAGGTGAAGGTGGCCAGTCCGATGTGCGGGTGCGGCCGCACGTCGATGCCCTTGCCGGCATCGAAGATCGTCGGTCCCATCTGGTCCAGGAACACGAACCCGCCGACAGTCCGCCGCCGCACCGACGGCAGGGCGCGCCGCACGGTGAAGCCGCCCAGGTCGCTGGTCCGCGGTACCACGACGGTCTCGACCAGGGGATCGGGCGGAGCGTCGTTCTCCGCCGGCTCGGCGCATGGTTGCCAACTCACCGCTCGTCTCCTCGGATCGTTCTGGTGCCACCTGTTGCCGATCATAACCGATCCGGGCCGGCCCGCCGACTATCGCGGTCTGCGCGCGGCCGGGGCGGTGCGGCTGGCTGCGGCGGTGGACGCTTGGGGGTGGCGTCGGTATAAGGGCCAGTCCCGTAGCTCTGCGATACAGGTTCCATGCTCGACATCCGGTGGATCCGGGACGACCCCGCTGCGTTCGACGAGGCGCTCTCCAGGCGTGGCATGGATGCCGCGTCGGAGACCGTGCTGTCGCTCGACCGTGATCGGCGGGCGGCGCAGACGCGCTTCCAGGAACTGCAGCAGCGCCGCAACGACGTGTCGAAGCGGGTCGGCCAGGCGAAATCCAAGGGCGAGGATGCCGCACCGCTGATCGCCGAAGTCGGCCGTCTCAAGGACGACGTGCAGGCCGCCGACGAGGAAGAGAAGGCGCTCGGCCGGCGGCTCGACGAGATGCTGGCGGCGTTTCCGAACGCGCCGGCCGACGACGTGCCCGTCGGCCGGGACGAGAGCGCCAACGTCGAGATCCGCCGCGTCGGCGAGCCGCGGACGTTCGACTTCACGCCGCTCGACCATGTCGCGGTCGGCGAAAAGCTCGGCCTGATGGATTTCGAGCGCGCCTCCAAGCTGTCTGGCGCGCGCTTCGTCGTCCTGAGCGGGCGGCTGGCGCGGATGGAGCGGGCGCTCGCCGCCTTCATGCTCGACATCCACACGCGCGAGTTCGGCTATACCGAGGTGGCGCCGCCGCTGCTGGTGCGCGACGACGCGCTGTTCGGGTCCGGCCAGCTGCCGAAGTTCGCCGACGACCTGTTCCGCACGACCGACGGCTTCTGGCTGATCCCGACGGCCGAGGTGCCGCTGGCCAACCTGGTCGCCGGGGAGATCCTGGACGAGGAGGCGCTGCCGCTGCGCTTCACGGCGGCGACGCCCTGTTTCCGGTCCGAGGCGGGGTCGGCCGGGCGCGATACGCGCGGCATGATCCGCCAGCACCAGTTCACCAAGGTCGAACTGATCAGCGTGACGGCGCCGGAACAGTCCGACGCCGAGCAGGAGCGCATGACCGGCGCGGCCGAAACCGTGCTGCAGCGGCTGGGCCTGCCGTATCGCGTCGTGAAACTCTCGACCGGCGACATGGGGTTCGCCGCGCGCCGCACCTTCGACATCGAGGTGTGGCTGCCGGGGCAGGGGGCCTATCGCGAGATTTCCAGCTGCTCGACCTGCGGCGACTTCCAGGCGCGGCGCATGAACGCGCGGGCCCGCCGCAAGGGGGAGAAGGGCACCCGCTTCGTCCATACGCTGAACGGCTCCGGCCTCGCCGTCGGCCGCACGATGGTGGCGATCCTGGAGAACTACCAGCAGGCGGACGGCTCGGTCGTCGTGCCCGAGGCGCTGCGGCCCTATCTCGGCGGCGATGCCGTGATCGGCGGTGCCGATGCTTAAGGAGCCGCTCGACCTCTCCAAGGCACGGATCCTGATCTCGAACGACGACGGCATCCACGCGCCGGGCCTGAAGCATCTCGAGAAGATCGCCCGCAGCCTGTCGAAGGACGTGTGGGTGGTGGCGCCGGAGGACGAGCAGAGTGCGGCCAGCCACTCGCTGACCCTGCGCCGGCCGCTGCGCATCCGCAAGCTTTCGCGCCGCCGCTTCGCCGTCGACGGCACGCCGACCGATTCCGTCCTGCTCGCCGTCACCCAGGTGATGAAGGATCATCCGCCGGACATCGTCCTGTCGGGGATCAACCGCGGCGGGAACATGGGCGGAGACGTCATCTATTCGGGCACGGTCGCGGCCGCGATGGAGGCGACGCTGCTGGGCATACCGGCGATCGCTCTGAGCCAGCACATCCCGCCCGGCGGCAATCCGCGCTGGGCGACGGCGGAGGCGCATGCGGCCGACGTCATCCGCCGGGTCGCCGACGCACGCTGGCCCGACGGCGTGCTGATCAACATCAACTTCCCCGACGTCGCCGCCGCCGACGTGACCGGCGTGCGCGTCACGACCCAGGGCCGGCGCAAGCCGGGCGGGCTGATCCAGGAGGGCAAGGACCCCGCCGGCCGGCCATACTTCTGGATCGGCACGGCGCGCGCCTTCGCCGACCATGCCGAGGGCACCGACCTGGAGACGGTCTATGGCGGCGGCATCTCGGTGACGCCGCTCTACATGGACCTGACGCACCGGACCACCGTCGACGCGCTGCGCAAGGTGATCGGGTGACGCTTGCCGCGCGCAAGATCCGGCTCGTCATCATGCTCCGGCAGGCGGGCATTACAGACCCCCGCGTGCTGTCCGCGATCGAGCTGGTGCCGCGCGAGATCTTCGTGCCGGAAATCTTCCGCGACCAGGCCTACGAGAACGTGGCATTGCCGATCGGCCACGGCCAGACGATCAGCCAGCCCGTCGTGGTCGGCCTGATGACCCAGGCGCTGCAGATCGGCGAGCGCATGAAGGTGCTGGAGATCGGCACCGGCTCCGGCTACCAGACGGCGATCCTGTCGAAGCTGTGCCGGCGCGTCTACACGGTGGAGCGGCACCGGCCGCTGCTGCGCGACGCCGAGGCGCGGCTGGAGCAGCTCGGCCTGCGCAACGTGACGACGCGCTACGGCGACGGCTCCGAGGGCTGGCGGCCGGTGGCGCCGTTCGACCGCATCCTCGCCGCCGCCGCCGCGGCCGAGGTGCCGGCCAATCTCGCCGACCAGCTCGCCGAGGGCGGTGTGATGATCACGCCGGTCGGCACGCGGCGCGACGACCAGCGCCTCGTGCGCGTCACCCGCGACGCGAGCGGTTTCAAGACCGAGGAGATGGTGCGGGTGCATTTCGTGCCGCTGGTGCCGTCGATCGGCGCCTCGGACCGAGGCCCCGACAGCGCGGTGCAGGCCCCCGAGCCGACCCACCAGTCGACCGACCAGCCGGGCGACCAGCCCACCGGCCAGCCCATCGACCGGCCGTCGGGCCGGACCGAGGGAGGGGTGGGATGAGCGCACGCACCGTCTCGCGTCGCCTCCGCGGCTTCGCCTTCGTCGTGCCGGCGGCGCTTCTGGCCGCATCGCTGGCCGGATGCGGCAACATCCACGTGCCGGCGTCGGGTGACGGAGCGGCGCCCGCCACGGCGCCCCCGGCCGTGGCGGTCGGGCAGGCGCTCGACGTGCCCACGGTGACCGTGAAGGGCGGCGACACGCTCTACGGCATCGCGCTCGCCAACCGTGTGCCGATGCGCGCCCTGATCGTCCTGAACAAGCTGGAGCCGCCCTACCGGCTCTCGCCGGGCCAGCAGCTGATCCTGCCGCCGCAGGCGCGGCTGCACACCGTGGTCCAGGGCGACACGAGCTACTCGATCGCCAGACGCTACGGCGTCACGGTGGCGGAACTGGCGGAGCTCAACGCGCTGGACCCGCCCGGACGGATCCTGCTGGGTCAGCAGCTCGTCATACCCGGCGTCGAGCTGCAGCAGCGGCTCGCGGTGCCGCCGGAGCAGACGACCGCCGTCGCGGTGACGACGGAGCGCGCGATCGAGGCCGAACCGCTGCCGCCGGTCGGGCCCACGCCGCCCGCCGAAACGCAGCCCGTTTCGACCGATCCCTCCGGCACCCGGACCGCGGCGGTAACGACACCGGAACCGGCGAAGCCTGCGCCGGCCGACCCTGTTCCGGCTGACCCTGCTCAGGCCGAGCCCGCGAAGAAGACCGAGCCGGCGAAGTCGCGCAGCGCGGCGCCCTTCATGATGCCGGTCGACGGCAGGCTGCTGTCGGGCTACGGCCCCAAGGCGGGCGGCCTCCAGAACGACGGCCTGAACATCGCGGCCACGCGCGGCGCGCCGGTGAAGGCGGCCCGCGACGGCACCGTCGTCTATGCCGGCAACGAACTGCCCGGCTTCGGCAATCTCGTGCTGGTGAAGCACGACGAGGGCTGGGTCACCGCCTACGGACACAACGACACGGTGCTGGTGAAGCGCGGCGACGCGGTGAAGCGCGGGCAGACGATCGCGACGGTCGGCAGCACCGGCAACGTCACCGAGCCGCAGCTGCATTTCGAGCTGCGCCAGGGTTCGCGCGCCATCGATCCGTCGCCCTACGTCGACACCGGCGCCTGACGCCGCCGGCCTCGGCGGTCAGCGCAGTGCGGCGATGCTCCGCCGGAAGCGCAGGCCGGCAACGGTCAGGAAAACCACTCCGATCGCCGCCACCGCGACGAACTGCGGCCAGACGATGTCGAAGCCGGCGCCGCGGTAGAGGATCGCCTGGGAGAAGCCGACAAAATGGGTCGAGGCGACCCCCTGCATCAGGTGTTGCAGCAGGGCGGGCTGGCTCTCGACGGGGGTCATGCCGCCTGACAGCAGGTTCATCGGCAGAACGACCAGCATCAGCAGCAGGCCGAACTGCGGCATCGACCGCGCGATGGTCGCCAGGAAAATGCCGATCGCCGAAGACGAGAACAGGTACAGCGCCACCCCGGCCAGGAAGAGCGGCACGGATCCCGCGATCGGCATGGCGAGGGCGTGCTCGATCACCAGCCAGAGCGACAGGCCGACCGCCACCAGGATGACGCCCGCGTTCGCCCAGACCTTCGCCAGCATGATCTCGGTCGGTGTGACCGGCATGACCAGCAGATGCTCGATCGTCCCGTGCTCGCGCTCGCGGATCAGCGCGGCACCGGTGAGGATGATCGAGAGCATCGTGACGTTGTTGATCAGCTCCATCACGCCGGTGAACCAGCCGCTGTCCAGGTTCGGGTTGAACGCCATCCGCGTCTCCAGCCCGACGGGTGCCGCCCCGCCGCCGGTGCCGAGAAACGTCGCGGCCTCCTGCGCCACGATGTTCTGGATGTAGCCGCTGCCGATCCCCGCCTGCATCATCGCGGTCGCGTCGATGTTGAGCTGGATCGCCGGGTGCCGCCCGGCGATGGCGTCCGCCTGGAACCGCGAGGGGATCACCATGACGAAGGTGTAGCGGCCCTTGTCGAGCCCGGGGTCGATCTCGGCGTAGCCGATCAGCTCCGGCGGCTGGAACTGCGGCGGCAGCAGCGCGTCGCGGATCCGTGCCGAGAGCTGCGACCGGTCCTCGTCGACGATGCCGATCGAGGCGTTGTGCAGTTCGTGCGAGATGCCCGAGCCGGCGCCGTAGACGCCGAAGGAGAAGGCCCAGAGGATCAGGGCGAGCAGCACCGGATCGGCGCGCAGGCTGTAGAGCTCCTTGACCCCCAGCCGCCAGATCGTCGCGAGGCGCGGCATTCAGCGCTCCTGTTTCGGCAGCAGCAATGCGGCGGCCAGCGCCAGCACCGGGAAGAAGACGGCGAGAGCCAGCAGTTCGGGAACGAGTTCGGCGAATCCCAGCGCCTTGGTGAAGGCGCCGACGCTGACGGTCATGAAGGAGCCGGTGGGAAACACCTGCCCGATCAGGGCGGCCGGGCCTTCCAGGGTCGAGACGGGCTGGGTCATGCCCGAAAACTGTGTCGCCGGCAGCATCGTGCCGATCGCCGTGCCGAACAGGGCGGCGAGCTGGCTGCGCGTGAAGGTCGACACGACGAGGCCGATTCCGGTGGTCGCGGCGACATAGAGGAGCGCGCCCAGCGACAGCGCCAGCAGGCTGCCCTTCACCGGCACGCCGAACACCAGCAGCGCCATCGCCGTCATCAGGGCGAAGTTCGCCATGCCGATCGCGATGTAGGGCAGCTGCTTGCCGAGCAGGAATTCCAGCCGCGTCGTCGGCGTGACGTAGAGGTTGGTGATCGAGCCGAGCTCGCGCTCGCGCACGACGCCGAGCGCCGTCAGGATCGCCGGGATGAACACCAGCAGGATGGCGATCGACGCCGGCACCATGGCGTTCGTGCTGAGGAACGACTGGTTGTAGCGATAGCGCGCTTCCACCGCGACCGGCCCTTGCGCTTCATCGCCGCCCGCGCGGCGCGCCAGATCCGCCAGATAGGACTGATGCAGGCCCTCGACATAGCCGCGGATCGTCTCCGCCCGGAACGGCATGGCACCGTCGACCCGGATGGCGACCTCCGGGTTGGCGCCGCTGGCCAGGTCGCGGCCGAAGCCGGGCGGAATCTCGATCGCCAGTGATATCTCGCCGGCCCGCATCCGGCGGTCCATTTCGGCATGACTGTCGAGCGGCGGCTGTTCGTCGAAGTAGCGCGACGCCGCGTAGGCTTCGAGGTAGCCGCGGCTCTCCGGCGTGCGGTCGCGGTCGAGCACCGCGTAGCGCAGGTCCTCGACGTCGAAACTGATGCCGAAGCCCAGGACGAGCAGCAGCAGCGCCGTCCCGAGAAACGCGAACGACAGCCGGATCGGATCGCGCAGGATCTCCTTCGTCTCGCGCAGCGTGTAGGCCCAGAGCCGGCCGGGACTGAAGAAGCGCCCCGCCTTCCGCCGGGCACCGTCACCCGAGGCCCGCGTCCCCGAAGTGAGCGCACCCGAGGTGGGCGTGCCCGTAGCTGCCGCGACAGGGGCGGCCTCGCTCTCGCCCGACGCTTGCTCCAGCGCCGCGATGAAGGCCTCCTCCAGCGTGTCGGCGCCGGCCTCCGTCCGGATCGCTTCCGGCGTGCCGCTGGCGAGGACGCGCCCCGCGTGCATCAGCGAGATGCGGTCGCAGCGCGCCGCCTCGTTCATGAAATGCGTGGAGATGAAGATCGTCACGCCGCGCTCGCGCGACAGCCCGATCAGCAGTTCCCAGAACCGGTCGCGCGCGACGGGATCGACGCCCGACGTGGGCTCGTCGAGGATGAGCAGGTCCGGCTCGTGGATGATGGCGACCGCCAGCGACAGGCGCTGCCGCACGCCGAGCGGCAGGTCGCCCGCCCCCGCGTCGCGATAGGGCGTGAGCCCGAACCGCTCCAGCAGGTCGTCGATGCGGGCCTGCAGCACGTCTTCGGGCACCGAGAACAGCCGGCCGTGCAGCGCCAGGTTCTGCTGCACCGAGAGTTCGCCGTAGAGCGAGAAGGACTGCGACATGTAGCCGACCCGCCGTCGCGCGGCCATGTCGTCGGCGCGCGCCTCGCGTCCGAACAGCTGCACCGTGCCCTCGGTCGGCGGCAGCAGCCCGGTCAGCATCTTCATCGTCGTCGTCTTGCCGCAGCCGTTCGAGCCGAGGAAGCCGAAGATCTCGCCGCGCGGAATCTCGAAGCTGACGTCGTCGACCGCCGTGAAGCCGCCGAAGCGCCGCGTCAGGTGATCCGCCACGATCGCCGGCGGCCCGTCGCCGGACCGGCGCGGCGGCAGGACGACCGCCTTGTGGCCGTCCCGCTGTGCCTCGGGCAGGAGTGCCACGAACGCGGCCTCGATGTCGCGCGCGCCGGTCCGCTCGAGCAGGTCGACCGGCGATCCGTCGGCGAGGATGCGGCCGCCGTTCATCGCGACGATCCGGCCGAACCGCTGCGCCTCGTCCATGTAGGCGGTGGTGACCATCACGGTCATGCCGGGCCGTTCATGCCGGATGCGGTCGATCAGCTCCCAGAACTGCCTGCGCGAGAGCGGGTCGACGCCCGTGGTCGGCTCGTCGAGCAGCAGCAGGTCGGGGTCGTGGATCAGCGCGCAGCACAGGCCGAGCTTCTGCTTCATGCCGCCCGAGAGCTTGCCGGCCGGCCGGTCGGCGAAGGCACTCAGCCCCGTCGCCCGCAGCAGGTCGGCGATCCGCTGCCGGCGCTCCGTGCGTCCCTGTCCGAACAGCCGGCCGAAGAAGTGCAGATTCTCCGCGACGCTCAGTTCCATGTAGAGATTGCGCCCCAGGCCCTGGGGCATGTAGGCGATGCGCTCGCAGACGGCCGTCCGGTGCGCCGTGTCGGCCATGTCGCCGCCGAGCACGGCGACGCGTCCCGTCTGACGCCTGCGTGCGCCCGCGATCAGCCCGAGCAGCGTCGATTTGCCCACGCCGTCCGGCCCGACCAGGGCGACCGCCTCGCCGGCCTGCACGGCGAGCGCCACGTCGTCGAGCGCCACGGTGCGCCCGTATCGCTGGCCGGCGCCCCGGACGTCGACCGCAGGATCGCGGTCCACGGCTCAGCCCTGCGGCGGCAGGTGCGGCATCAGGCGCTCCGGCCATTCTCCGGTCCGGCCGAGCTTCACATAGGCCATGCCGGGGAGGCCGGTCTTCACCTGTTCGGCGTAGCGGCGCAGCAGCGCGGGCGCGATGCGGATCTTCACCCGGAACATCAGCTTCTCGCGCTCGGACTGGGTCTCCACCTGCTTCGGCGTGAACTGCGCTTCCGGCGACACGAAGGAGACCTCGCCCGGAATGACGTAGTCCGGTGCGGCGTCCAGCACGATGCGCGCCTCCGCGCCGAGCGCGATGCGGCCGACCTGCCCGGTCGGCAGGAAGACGATCATGTGGACGTCGGTCAGATCCAGGACGGACAGCACCCTGCCGCCCGACGCGAGCACCTCGCCGGGCTCGGCGAGACGATAGAGGACGCGCCCGTCGCGCGGCGAGCGCAGCACCGCCTCGGCCAGTTCCGCCTTCACCTGGCGGACGTTGGCCTCCGCCGCCTCGATGCCGCGTTCCGCCGTCGCCACCCTGGCTTTCGCGGCCTGGAGCGCCGCCCGGCCGTTGTCCTGCTGCGCGCGCTGCTGGTCGAGCCGTTCGCGCGTCGCATACCCCTTCGCGATCAGGCTCTCCGTGCGGGCGAGGTCCTGGCCGGCGAGGCGCAACTCCGATTCGGCCTGCACGACGCCCGCCTGGGCCTCGGCGCGCGCCTCCCGCGCGCGGGCGACCTCGGCCTCCAGTGACGCCAGCCTCGCTTCCACCTCGGCCGTTTCCATCCGCGCGACGACCTGCCCGGCTTCGACCGTGTCGCCCTCGCGGACGAGGACCTCCATCACGCGCCCGCCATACTTGGCGGCGACGTTGACCTCCTCGGCCTCGATCCGTCCGTTGGCGGCCGCGATGTAATCGGGCAGGTCGTCCTGTTCCGCGCGCCACCAGTACCAGCCCCCCCCGGCGGCGGCGGCGATCACGCACGCCAGGGCGATCCAACGCACGATGGGCTTCATGCCGCTTCCTTCATCGACTGCCGCAGGATGGCGGGGATGCGCGACGGCGCATTGAGATGGGTCAACCGACAGGCTGTCGCTCCCGCGCGGCATCTGCAACCGGAATACCATGGCGTCCGCGGCGGCTCGCCGTCACGGATCGGCCATGCCGCCCCCGCGCCCCGATGACGTAGCCTTCGCGCTGAGGCATTGTTCGCCCTATCTTGTGACGATGGCCGTTCTCGGCCGGCGAAACTCGAACGACCCGGCGAATTCGGAACCACGATGACCGACCAACTCGCAATAGCGCTCGCACAGATCAACCCGACCGTCGGCGACGTGCCCGGTAACGCCGACCGGGTCAGGGCGGCGCGCAGCCGTGCCGCCGAACTCGGCGCCGACCTCGTGCTCTGCACCGAGTTGTGCATCTCCGGCTATCCGCCGGAGGATCTGGTCCTGAAGCCGTCGTTCCAGCAGGCGTGCATGGCCGCGGTGCGAACCCTGGCGGCCGAAACCGCCGACGGCGGCCCAGCGCTGCTGGTTGGATCGCCTTGGGTCGAGGACGGCAAGCTGCACAACGCGGTGCTGCTGCTCGACGGTGGCGAGGTCGCGGCGAGCCGCTTCAAGGTCGACCTGCCGAATTATGGTGTGTTCGACGAGAAGCGCGTGTTCGTGCCGGGCCCGATGCCCGGCCCGATCGCCTTCCGCGGCGTGCGGCTGGGCGTGCCGATCTGCGAGGACATCTGGACGCCCGCCGTCGTCGAGTGCCTGGAGGAGACGGGCGCGGAGATCCTGCTGGTGCCGAACGGGTCGCCGTTCGAGGCGGACAAGACCGACGTGCGGATCAACCTCGCGGTGGCGCGGGTGACGGAGACGGGGCTGCCGCTCGCCTATGTGAACCAGGTCGGCGGCCAGGACGAGCTGGTCTTCGACGGGGCCTCCTTCGTGGTCAACGCCGACCGCAGCCTCGCGGCACAGCTGCCCGCGTTCCGCGAATGCGTGGTGCTGACGCGCTGGCGGCGCCAGGGCGAAGGCTGGCGCTGCTACGACGCGCCCATCGTCGAGACGCCGGAAGGCCTGGAATCGATCTACGAGACCATGGTTCTCGGCCTGCGCGACTATGTGAACAAGAACCGCTTCCCAGGCGTCCTGATCGGCCTGTCGGGCGGCATCGACTCCGCGATCACGGCGGCCGTGGCCGTCGATGCGCTGGGCAGCGACCGCGTGCGCTGCGTCATGATGCCGTCGCCCTATACGTCGCAGTCCAGCCTGGACGACGCCGCCGCCGCCGCGGAAGCGCTCGGGGTGACCTACGACACGATCAATATCGGTCCGGCGATGGAGGCGTTCCGCACGATGCTGGGCGGCGTCTTCGCGGGCCGCGACGAGGACACGACCGAGGAGAACATCCAGGCGCGCTCGCGCGGCCTCACGCTGATGGCGATGTCGAACAAGTTCGGCGCCATGGTGCTGAGCACCGGCAACAAGTCGGAGATGTCGGTCGGCTACGCGACGCTCTACGGCGACATGTGCGGCGGCTACAACGTGTTGAAGGACGTCTACAAGACGACGGTCTTCGCGCTGTCGGACTGGCGCAACCGCAGTTGGCGCGACGGCTTCCTCGGGCCGAAGGGTCTGGTCGTCCCGCAGAACATCATCGACAAGCCGCCGAGCGCCGAGCTGAAGCCCGACCAGAAGGACCAGGACACGCTGCCGCCCTACGACGCACTGGACGACATCCTGCAGGGCCTGATCGAGGGCGAGCAGTCGATCGAGCAGATCGCATCGCGCGGCCACGAGGCGGCGACGGTCCAGCGCATCTGGCGCATGGTCGACATCGCCGAGTACAAGCGCCGGCAGGCGCCGCCGGGCGTCAAGATCACGCGCCGCGCCTTCGGCCGCGACCGGCGCTATCCCATCACCAACGGCTATCGGGGAAGCGTGTGAACCGCAGGCCGTTCTCCGACGGAGCAGAGGGGTGAGCGTCCGGGTCCGTTTCGCGCCGAGTCCGACCGGATTGCTGCATGTCGGCAATGCGCGGGTCGCGCTCGTCAACTGGCTCCATGCCCGCGCGAACGGCGGCAGCTTCCTGCTGCGCCTCGACGACACCGATACCGAGCGCGGCACCGACGAATTCGCCCGGGCGATCGAGGTCGACCTGCGCTGGCTCGGACTGGAATGGGATGCGTTCGTCCGGCAGTCGGACAGGATGGAGCGCTACCGCGACGCCTTCGAGCGGCTGACGGCCGCAGGCCGTCTCTACGCCTGCTACGAGACGCCGGAGGAACTGGCGTTCAAGCGCCGGCGCCAGATGGCGCGGGGCGAACCGCCGCGCTACGACCGCGCCGGCCTGTCGATGACCGGCGAGGAGCGCGCGCGCTACGAGGCGGCGGGACACGAGCCCTACTGGCGCTTTCTCCTCGACGACGGCGACGTGGCGTGGACCGACAT
>Ga0114916_1000292_pt1 | contig 35841 bp, 33 predicted proteins | sample MalvirAntarct_66_FD_83501 | JGI IMG/M metagenome (GOLD analysis project Ga0114916, IMG submission 83501) | Marine viral communities from the Global Malaspina Expedition - Malaspina viral metaG Antarct_66 | ecosystem: Environmental > Aquatic > Marine > Oceanic | place: West Anvers Island... | reverse complement strand
GTCCTGCCGAGCGCGCACGCCGAGGTCCTCGCGGAACGGGACGACCTCGACTTCATGGGGTGGGTCGGCGACGGCACCGCCGCCGACCCACCCCATGAAGTCGAGGTCGTCCCGTTCCGCGAGGACCTCGGCGTGCGCGCTCGGCAGGACGAAGCGGCGCGCCTGCGGGTCGTCCGAGGGCTCGGCGAGCGTGAGGACGCCATTGGCCGCCTGGTGCTCCAGCCATTCGCGGGCGTAGCGCTCGTTGATGGAGGCGCGTTCCGCCAGCTCGACGGAGGTGAGTGCGACTTCGCCCCGCAGCGCCTCGTACAGTCCGAGTTTGTCGCCCAGGTAGACCCCGGCGAGGTTGAACATCCCGAGGACGTCGTTGAAGAGGCGCTCGCCGAACGCCTGCTTGGCTTCGATGTTGACCGTGGTCATGGTTCGTTCACTTCCTGCACCCGTGGGTGCGTCGCTCGTCGTGCTGTCGTTGTATCCGGTGGCTGTGGTCATACGGTTACCAACTCACCCGCGTACTCGGTGGCGATCTCGTCCAGTCCCAGGAAGCGGCGGTACGCCGCCTCGCTCACGTCGACGTCGGGGCCGAGGCCGTTGAGGTCCGGGAAGCTGCTCGGGTCCTTCGACCATTGCTTCGCCGCCCGGAGCCGCCGGGCATCGGCATCCACGCCGGGCGAGAACAGCAACTGCGACTGCCAGTTCTCCGCCGTCCGCACCACGCGGTAGTACGCATCGCGTTCCTCGGCGTAGCGGTGGCCCGCTGGCTCGACCGCGCCCTCCGAGATCCACGCCTCGGTGAGCGCTCGCGCGTCGCGGAGGGCCAGGGAGATCCCCATGCCCCAGGTGGGGTCGCTTACGCCGGCCGCGTCGCCGACGAGGGCGAGACCGTCACGGTAGGGGTGGTCCACCCACGAGTCGTCCGCCACGAACCCGGCGAGGGGCCCCTCCTGCGTCACGTCTGCGAGCACCTCCTCCGGGATGCCGGATTCGAGTGCGGCCCGCACGAAGAAGTCGAAGCCGTCCGGCCCTCGGAAGTCGGCCTCGGTGGCGGACGGCAGGAAGACATAACCGCGTGCGTAGCCGTCGCCGCGGGGGTAGATCATCGCCAGTCCTTCACCGCGGGGGCGGATCAGGAAATGGCTGCGGTCGTTCGTCCCGCCGACTCCGGAAAGCAGCACCCCCGCGAGCAGGCGCGACGAGCGGTGGAGGTGCTCGGTGAGCGCGGCGGTCTTCCTCGCCAGTGACGATCGGCCATCGGCCCCGATCACCAGCGAGGCGCGCAGGACGCTGTGCCGGCCCTGCTGCTGGATCGTCACGGCAGGCGAGTTCCCACCCTCGCGAGGCGTGACGCTTTCCACGAGGGCGGGGCGGATGACCGTGACCCCAGCGTCCCACGCCGCCGCCAGGAGCTCCTCCTGTAGGCGCGGGTGCGAGAAGGTCAGCGGGACATCGCCCTCGGGCGTCGACTGGTAGCGAGGACGCCCGGACCGGCTGACGTTCCATGGCAGGCGGTGCGAGCCGGCCGCCTCGAAGACAGGCCCGAGGCCGAGGCGCCGGACCTCCGCGGCGCCCCACGGCGCGAGCCACTCCCCGCGTACGCGGTCACGGAACGCGTCGGTGCGCTCGACGATGGCCACGCGCGCGCCCGCTCGTGAGAGCAGGATCGCGGCCGCGGAGCCGGCAATACCACCGCCGGTGACGATGGCGTCGTAGTGCTTGTTGCTCGAGGAGTGGGTGTTCAGGGAGTGCCGCATCTGGGGCTCCAACTGCTGGCTGAGGTTGTGACTGGGTTCCGCACCCCTCGAGGACATCGTGGTCCTCGAGGGGTGCGGGTGGACGGCCTACTTGGTCGCGACGTTGATCGAGACCGGGATGCCGTTGGTGATCACGTCGAAGACGGCCGAGCGCGCTCGAGAGCGCTCGACGATCTCGCGGACCTTCTCCTCGGGGGCGTCGGCGTCGATGGTGAAGTTCACCCGCACGTCGCTGAACCCGTTGCGGACGTCATCCGACATGCCGAGGAGCCCCAGCAGGTTGATGTCGCCCTCGACGGTGGACTCCACCGAGTTGAGCTTCACGCCACGGGCAGCGGCGATGTTGCCGATGCCAGCCGTGATGCAGGCTGCGAGGGCGTGGAGCAGGTACTCGACCGGGGTCGGGCCCTGGTCGTTGCCCACGAGCACGCCCGGGTGGTCCGCGTCGAGGACGGTGTCCTGGACGTGGGTGTTCTCCTGGCCGGCCCCGAAGAAGCCGCTGATGGTGCTCTGGCTGTGCGTGCCGCTGATCCACTGGTTGGTGGTGCGGAACTGGAACTGCGCGATCTCGGGCTGCGCCTTGACGACGTTCAGCGTCTCGAACAGGGCGACGGTGTCGACCCCATTCCGCACGCCGACCTTGTCTTCTGCGATCGTCTGTCCGTTGGACATCTCTGAATCCCTCCCATGGCCTCGCTGCGTTGCCGCTCGGGGCGCCGTTTGTTGATGACGACACGCTATGGAGCGGCACCCACGCCGGCTTGAGGGTGGGTTGCGGAACACGTGAGGAAGGTTGTGGTGCGCGTGGAGCGCTAGGAGTGAGACCCGCCGACAGCCCCGAGGGCGCCCGAGCCGTATGCCTCGAGGGCCTCGCGAGCGCCGGCCACGTCGCGCTCGAGACCGTCGTCGCCGATGGCGTCGAGCAGGGCGCGGGTGCGCTCCGCAGTGGCCGCGTCCGGATCCACCTTCAGGAGGGCGGTCAGCGCTCGAAGTTCGGGCGTGCAGGCCTCGTGCGACCGGGCCGTCTCGGCAGCGCGCCGGTAGTGCTCGGCAGCCGCGGTGGGCGCGTCCCGCAACTCGGCGATGTTTCCGCGGAGCCGCCACATCTCGGGCTCGTAGACGTAGCCGCGACCGGGATCGCGCACCTGGAACGCCTCGTCGAGTGCTCGCTCGGCATCGTCGACGTGGTCGTGTGCTAGGAGGGCGTCGGCGTAGGTCGCGAGCACCCACGGCAGGTCCATCCGCAATCCTGAGGAGCGGTACGCGTCCACGGCACGCCCTACCAGCGGGACGGCTGCGGGGTATCCCGCGCGCGACTCCGCCCACGCGCGGAGGAGGCCACTCTCGACCTCGTGCGACTCGAAGCCGAGCCGTCGGGCGAGGGCGAACATGCGCCGCGCGTGGTGGCGGGTGGCGCGCGTGTCGCCGGAGTACTGGGCGACCATCGCGGCGTGCGTGTGCGCGTGGAGCTGGCTGAGCTCGTCCGGGGCCGCCTCGATCGCCGTCTGCAACTCCTCGAGGGCCTGTCGAACCTCTCCGAGGAACCAGCGCGACTGCACTCTCCACCCGTGACAGGCGGTCGCAGGGTGCTCGCCGTACGCCGTGTGGAACGCTGGGGCGTCCTCGGAGGTGGCGATGCGGAGGCCAGTCGTGGCCTCCTCGAAGGATCGTCGGAGTTGGCCCTGGTGGAACAGGGAGCAGGCGAGCAGTTCGTGGGACTCGGGCGGCGGCGGCATTCCCTCCGGGACGAGCGCGATCTGCTCCGAGATGATCTGCTGAGAAAGCTCGTACTCGCCGCGGAACTCATGCGTGGTTGCGAGTCCGGCGAGGATCTCGCGGATCAGCTCCTGGTCGTCCGTCTGACGCACGAGGTCCAGCGCACGCTCGTACGCGGCCTGGATCGAGGGAGCTGCCCACCCATCGAGGGCGACCGAGGTCGCTCCGATGAGCGTCTGTGCGGCAATTTCGAGGCGGATGCGTTGGGCCTCGTCCGTGACGCGCGGCAGCAGTGCCATCGCACGGTCGAGGGCTGCGCGCGCCTCGTGCTGCGCGGAGCGTGAGCGAGCGCGACGCGCGGCCTGGATCAGCGCCGGGACCGCGCGGTCAGCGTCCCCCGCCTGCACGAAGTGGTTCGCGATCTCGTCGATGTGTCCTCGGGCCTCTGTCCCGAGCCGCTCGACGAGTGCTATGCCTGCGCCCCGGTGCATGCGGGCGCGGCGTCCGAGTGGGATCGTGCCGAGAGCGGTCTCCCTGAAGAGGCTGTGGATGAACTGGTACTCGTCCTCCAGGTCGCCGTTCGGCCACTCGAACGCGCCTCGGCGTCGCAGGAACTGACCCTTGCGGGCGCACCCATCGAGGATGTCCTCGACGAGTTCGAGGTCGAGTCCGCTGATGGCTGCGACGATCGCGGGGGTCAGCGTGTCGCCGGCGATGGCGGCGGCTTCCATTACCTGTCGCTGCTCGCCGGAGACGTGTTCGAGTTGTCGGGAGACGAGTTGTCGGAGTGACTCGGGCACCTCGACGGGGACGCCCTCGACGCCCCCGACGCTGGAATCACCGTCGGTCGAGTTGCCGCGCCAGTGTTCCAGCAGGCTGGTGGCGAACAGCGGGTTGCCGCCAGAGCGTTCGGTGACGGCGAGGGCGACATCGGGGTGGATCTCCTCGGTCACACGGCCCTTGATGAGCGCACGGATCGCGGTCTCATCGAGCGGCCCGAGTTCGATCGTGGTGGCGTAGCCCCGTGTCGCGAGCTCTCCTGCGAGCGAGTGGACGGGGTGGGTGCCGCTGACGGTGTCGCCTGACCGCACCGTGCCGAGGATGAGGACGCGCGCCGAGGAGTCACGGCGGCTGAGCATCTCAAGGGCGCCGATCGTGGACTGGTCTGACCAGTGGAGGTCCTCCAACGACAGCACGACGCGCTGCTCGTGCCCCATGTGGTCGAGCGCGTTCGTCAGCTCGCGCAGCATCCGCTCCCGAGTCAGCACGGTTTCATCGAAGCGCGGGGCGCCCTCGGCGAGTCCGGGCATGTGGAACAGCCACGTCGGCGCCTCGAGCTGGAGCGCGCGCACGGCCACGCCGCCGCGAGGGCCGCTGGCGAGTTGGCCGATCGCGTCGAGGAACGGCAGGTATGCCTCGCCGGCGCCGTGGCCCTCGATGCACTGTCCGCGCCCGATGAGCACGTCGTCCAGGCGGCTGACGTGCCGCATGAACTCACCGACGAGCGTGGACTTCCCGATGCCCGCCTCGCCGGTAATGAACACGACCTGTGCGCCGGCATTCTGGGTGGACTCGAAGGTATCCAGCAGTCGCTGGAACTCCCTGGTTCGTCCCACGGGGGCAACGGGCGCCGGGGTATGGGGCGCGGTTGACGGGGCCGTCGATCTGACCTCGGCCGTCCTGGTCGCTACCGCGGGCGGCGTCAGCACGGCGGTCGCCGAGGCGGCGATGGCGGAACTGCGCTCGGGCCTGCCGCGATCCTGCTCGTCGATCTCGACGACGAAGCGGTAGCCGCGACGGTGGATCGTCCGGATGGCCCACTGGGTCGCGCCGTCGTCGCCGAGGGCGCGTCGGGCCTCCTTGATGCGGGTCGCGAGGGCGGCGTCGGACACGTAGACCGTGCCCCAGATCGCCTCCATCAACTCGTCCCGGGTCACGACGCGGTCTCGGTGCTGGATCAGGTGCGCGAGGACCTCGAAGGCCTGTGGTTCGAGCCGGACCGGCTCGCCTGCTCTCACAAGTTCGAAGCGGTCCGGGTCGATCTCGATGTCGCGGAAAGCGAGTCGCATCGGTCAACTCCGTGGCGGAAGGAGAGAAATGGTAACCCGCGGATGCAGAACTGTCCGCTTCCCCGGAATGCATCCGTATCTCCATGCTTCCCACATGGCGCCCACAAGTGCCGGGAGCCTCCCCCTCGTAGGTTGCTTGTAGGTCACGTGGAGGTCTGACGACCCGACCGAGGAGGAACATCATGGAACAGGACACGCCGTACGCGGCAGCCGTCACGCAGGACGGTCGCCACGAGTCGTACTACGTCGCTCGCGTCCGTCGCGCCCTCAAGCTGGCGGTCGAGCAGGACGGGTGCCGTCGGGCCGAGCTCCATGACGGCCTGTTCGCGGACGACTACGTCGTGGAGCCCCTGGCCCGAGGTGGTGGCCAGGTCTACTCCTCGCTTGAGCGTGGCGAGTTCCGTCGAGGCAGGATCGACATCCTCGAAGCGGTCGAGTCCGGCTCACGGGTGATCGCGCACGTTCGCCTTCAGGTGGAACGCCATCACGAAGTGGAGGGCGCGCCGGTCACTCAGGAGTGCAGCGCCGATGGAATCGTGACATTCGAGTTCCAGGGCGACTTGATCAAGAAGTCGTGGAGCATGCTGAGATGGCGCTAGCGCACTCCCCAGCGCATGCTCCACGACTCGATACCGTCGAGGAGCGCTGGAAGGAACTCCGCATGGCGCGCCGCGCCGCCATCCGCGATGTCATGCCGATCCTCGTCGCGATGCTGCCGCTCGCGCTCGCCGTCGGTATGACCGTCGCCGAGTCGGAGATCGCCGCCTGGGTCGGCTGGCTGGCGGCGCCGCTCGTGTTCGCGGGAGCATCGCACCTCGCTGTGGTCTCGATGCTTGACACGGGCGTCACACCGGTCATCGCCGTGGGTGCGGCCCTCGTCGTGAACGCACGCTTTGCGGTCTACGGAGCGGCGATCAGCCCGCTGTTCGAGCGCCAGCCGAGGTGGTTCCGCCTCGTGGGGCCGCACCTGCTGGTGGACCAGTCGTTCGCCTTGATCGTCGGGCGCCCGGAGCGACACGACCCGGAGTGGATGCGTCAGTACTACATGACGTCCTCGCTGGCCCTCGCCACGATGTGGGTGACGGGCGTTGCGCTGGGCATCGCGCTTCAGCCGGTGCTGCCGCAGGACTGGCCGATCAGTGCGGCGGCGCCGGTCATGGTGGGGGCACTCCTCGGCGTCTCGATCCGCTCACCTCGTGCGGGAGCCGTGGCCGCGGCCGCGTTCGTCGTCGCCGCGGTGCTGACGCCGCTCATCGGGGCGACGGGGATCATCGTGGCGGCCGCAGCTGGCGTGCTCGTCGGGCGCTGCCCCGCGCCTCCCATCCGGCTCGACGCGCTCGTCCGAGGAAGGAACTGACGATGCTTGCCGAACTCGCCGCGATCCTCGGCCTGGCGGCCGGTACCTGGCTCATCCGTGCGGGATTCATCGTCTCGCCGAGGGGACGGGCACTGGCCGTCCAGCTCGATCCGTGGCTGACCTACGCGCGTCCGGCCGTGCTTGCCGGCCTCCTCGCGAGCCTCAGCGTGCGAGGCACCACCGTCGATGACCTCGGTCTGCTCGCGTATGCGACGGCGATCCTGCTGGCGGTCTCGGTCGGGTCCGTGACGCGCAGCCTCACCTATGCGCTCGTGGCCGGGGTCCTCGGACTGGTCGTGTTCGGCTGACGGCGGCTGAGCGACCTAGCCCAGTTGGTCGCCGTCGGGGAGCTCCTGGTTCAGTCGGTTGAGGTGCTGGTGGAACACGTCGGCTTCGTCCAGCACGAAGGTCAGGATCAGGCGATCACCGTCACGGTCCCCGCGCAGCCGGCGGCCGTGCTCGCCGGATACGTAGTCCAGGAGCGCGCGTGCCACGTGCTGTTCGTACTGTCCGATGAGGCGCGCGGCCTCATCGGACGAGCGTTCGTCAGGCACTGGGCTCGGTCCCCGTGACCGTCCCGGCTGCCGCCGGCGCTTCCGAGATATCGCACAGCTCCAGCGCCGTCTTCGTGAACTCGTCGATGTCGAACGGCTTGTCGAGGGCTGCCGAGGCACCGAGTTCCTTCGCGGCCTCGTGCGCCTGGTAGGCCGAGAGGATGAGCGTCGGGGCGAACTTCCCGAGCTCTTTCATCCGGCGGCAGAACTCTCGACCGTCCATCACCGGCATGTCGAGGTCCAGGACGATGAGGTCGAAGTCCTCGCGGTGCACGCACTCCAGGGCCTCGGCGCCGTTCTCGACGCCGTGCACGGACTTGCCTGCGTCCATGAGCAGCGCGGTCACGAGCTGGCGGATCATGGGGTCGTCGTCAACGACGAGTACCCGACAAGGGTCTCCGGCTGACACCCGCATTCGCCTTCCCTCGTGCCGCAGACCTCAGGCTATTCGCCGACCTTCTCTTCAATCAAGGCGTGCGGATCTGACCGTTTTTGGGGAACAGGATCCCACGTGGCCACGGAACACCGGTCTGGCCTAGCGAGCGGTGAGAAACGGTGCCGAGGTCGCGGCGGCTGGTGCGGCAGGGGTATCTCGATGAGCAAAGACTGCTGCGCGCTCCTATCCTCGCGATACGGTGCTGTCACACCGAGGAGTGGGGCGTCATGAGTCAGGCTGAAGTGGTCGTCTCCGCACGGCCCTGGGGGACCTTTGAGGTCATCGAGGCCGGCGACGGGTACCAGGTGAAGCGCCTGGAGGTGCTGCCCGGCAAGCGACTCAGCTACCAGACACACCGGTTCCGCTCCGAGCACTGGTTCCTCGTGGCCGGTTCCGGCGTTGCGGTCCTCGACGGTGAGCGCGTAGCTGTCGAGGCTGGCGGTTCCGTCGACGTCCCGGTCGGCGTGGCCCATCGCATCGAGAACACCGGGGAGACGCCGCTCGTGCTGATCGAGGTGCAGCGCGGCAGCTACCTCGGCGAGGACGACATCGTGCGGATCGAGGACGACTTCGGCCGTGCTGATGAGGGCACGACAGCGGCGGGATAGCGCCTGCCTTCCCGCCGCGCCGTGCGTTTCGCGCTACGTCCTAGACTGCGCCGATGACTCCACCCTCCGACGACTCCGCGGCGCCCCAGGCGACGGAGGAGTACCCACGCAAGTGGTTTGCGTTCACGGCGATTGCGATCTCGTTCGTGACCATGGTGATGAGCATCTCGATGGTGTTCGTCGCCCTCTCCGCGATCGCGGAGGACTTCGATATCACCCTCCGGGCCGTCACCTGGGTGGTGATCGCCCAGGCCCTCACGATCAGCGCGCTGATGATGCCGATGGGCCGCCTCGCGGACATCATCGGCTGGAAGCGCGTGCACCTCATCGGCCTTGTGCTGTTCGCTGCTGGGAGCGTGATCGTCGCCTTCGCCCCCGCGTTCAGCATCGTGATCGCGGGCCGCGTGGTGATGGCAGTCGGTAACGCGATGGGGCAGTCAGTCGGGACGGCCATGATCGTCGCGATCTTCCCGGCCTCCGAGCGAGGGAACGCGATCGGCAGCCAGACCACCGCAGTCGCCATCGGCGGGGCATCCGGCCCGATCATCGGTGGGTTGCTCCTGCAGATCCTTCCCTGGGAGGCACTCTTCCTGATCCTGGTCGTCCCGATCGCGATCGCCTTCGTCGCGGGCTCGATCATCCTCGACGATGCGCGGTTGCAGCCGGACCGTGCGGGATCGCGTCCGCCGTTCGACTGGTGGGGCGCGGTGCTCTCTGGAATGGCGATCGTCCTCGTGGTGATCACGATCAACAACCCGCTGGCTGTGAGCTGGGGATCGCCACTGATGCTCGGGAGCATCGGCTCGGCGCTGCTCCTGTTCACGGCGTTCGTGCGGTGGGAGTTGCGGACGCCCTCGCCGATGCTCGACCTGACGTTGTTCAAGAACGCCGTCTTCAGCCTTGCCGTGGTGACTCGCTTCATGGGGTTCATGGGTACGACGGCGACACGGTTCCTCATGCCGATCTACCTGATCAGCGTGCGAGGTCTCGAGGAGGGCGCGGCAGGCGCCGTGCTGTTCCTGATCTCGTTCGGCATGGGGATCGCGGCGCAGGGTTCGGGCCGGCTCTCCGACCGGTTCGGGCCGCGGCCGTTCTCCGTGATCGGGTTCTCAGTCCTCGCCGTGACGTCCCTGCCGATGGCGTTCCTCACGCAGGTGACGCCGATGAGCATCGTCATGGTGCTGCTGTTCCTCAACGGCTTCGGGATGGGGCTGTGGAATGTGCCCAACAACAGCGTGATCATGGGCTCGGTCCCGCCGACTCGCCTCGGCGTCGTCAGCGCGCTCGCCAACCTCACGCGCAACGTCGGCAACGTCATTGGCCAGGCGGTTGCCTCCGGCGTGATCGTCGCCGTGATGGTGGCGAACGGCTTCGACATCCCCCTGAACGAGGTCTCCGAGGTAGCAGGTGCGGGCGAGGCCTTCATCGATGGCTGGCGCATCGCCTACTACCTCGTCACGGGGTATGCCGTCATCGGCCTCCTGCTGGCGATCGTGACCAAGCCGCCGTTCGAGCGACCCTCCGCCGCGCGGCCCGTCGCCGTCGCGCGCGCTCGGTAGAGGGCGCGCGACGCCGAGGTCCGGTCGCTGGCTGCCTCCGGCACTACGAGAGGAAGTACTTCCTCGACAGCGTGAACGTCTCCAGCGGCTCGCAGTGCAAACGAGTACCGCCGACGTAGACCTCGCCGCTCACGGGGTCGATCTGCAGCTCCGGGCTCACGTCATTGAACATGAGGTCCTTCTTGCCGATGTGGCGGCAACCCTTCACGGGAAGGAACTCCCGGTTGGACTTCATCTGGTCCTTCACGCGCGCCTCCATGGCTGCTTCCGAGACGAAGTTGACCGCGAGGCGGTCGACGGCCTTGCCGGTGCCGCCCCACATCGGCCCGTAGGTCACGGGCTCGGCGAGCCGCATGGTGGCGTTCCCGTCGCCGCGAGGTGACCACGCGACCTGGCCGCCCTTGATCACCGCGTCTGGCTTGGCTCCAAAGAACCGCGGGTCCCACAGCACGATGTCCGCGAGCTTCCCGGGCTCCAGGCTGCCGACGTAGTGGTGGATGCCGTGCGTCCGCGCCGGGTTGATCGTGATCTTCGCGAGGTACTGGAGCACTCGCCGGTTGTCCTCGTCGGACGGAGCCTCCGTGCCCGCAGCGATCGCGCGCTCCTTGTTCGCGTGCGCCATCTGCCACGTCCGGCGGATCGTCTCCTGGATGCGGCCCATCCCCTGCGAGTCGGAGTTGATGACCGGGATCGCGCCCATGTCGTGGAGGAGCGTCTCCGCGGCCATCGAGGTGCCCCGGATGCGTAGCCGGATTGCCTCCGCGTTCTCCTCGAGCGCGACGTTCTGGCCGTGGGCGATCGTCATCATGTCGATGTGCTCGCGCTCGGCGCCCACGCCGTAGGGCAGGGTGGGGTTCGTGGACGAGCCGATGATGTTGTCGCGCGTCGTCATCATCAGCGCGTCGGGCGTGTGCCCGCCGCCGGCGCCCTCCACGTGGTAGGCGTGCAGCGTCCGGCCCGCGACGGCCTCGATGGTGTCGGTCGCCTGCACAGCCTCGTTCAGGCCGTCCGTGTGCAGGCAGACCGAGACGTCGAACTCGTCCGCGACCGTGAGCGTGGCGTCGATGATGGGCGCATAGGCGCCCATGTCCTCGTGGATCTTGAAGCCGCAGGCGCCGAACGCGAGGTACTCGTCCATCGCCGCTGGTACGTGCGAGGAGGCACGCGCCTGCAGCCCAACGTTGAGCGGGAACTCCTCCATCGCCGCGAGCGGGATCTGGAGGTTCATCGCGGGCTGGTGCTGCAACCCACCACCGATGAGTGTGGTCACGCCGCCATCGAGGGCCGCCGGGATGAGCCTCGGCGTCACGAAGTGGACGTGGCTGTCCACCGCGCCCGGCGTGGCGATCAGGTGGCCCGCCGGCATGATGTTCGTGCCTGGGCCGATCAACGCGTCGATGTTGTCGGCGATGTCCGGGTTGCCGGCGTTCCCGATCGCGACGATGCGGTTGCCCTTGATGCCAATGGAGCCTTTGAAGATCCCCAGCACCGGGTCCACGATCATCGCGCCGATGAGGATCGTGTCGAGTTCGCTCTCGCCCACGCGCCGGCCGCGGATCATCATGCCCTGGCGGAAGTTCTTCCCCCAGCCGGAGACCACCTCGTCGCCGTACTCGGCGTAGTCCTTCTCCAGGCGGATCACGAGCGACGTGTCGCCGAGGCGGACGCGGTCGCCCACCGTCGGCCCGTGGAGCAATGCGTACTGTTCGCGCGAGACCTGCTGTGGCATGCCCTACGCCTCTCCAGCCGCCGGTGGCGGCGCCAGTTGGAATCCCTCGATGACTCGACTGCCGGCGTACGGCACGAGGTCGACCGACTTCGTCTCGCCGGGCCCCCAGATCACGGACCGTCCGGCCTGGATGTCCAGGTGACGGCCGTACGCCGCGTCTCGGTCGAACTCCATGCGAGGGTTGACCTCGTAGAAGTGGTAGTGGGAGGAGATGTTCACGACGTGGTCGGAGCCGTTCGTGACGCTCACGCTGACCACGTCACGGCCGTCGTTCACGGTGATCGGCTCGTCGAGGAGGAACCGCTCGCCCGGTGCGCCCTCCAGCGACTCGCCGGGGATCGGGTTCGCGAGCACGATGATGCGAGGGCCATCCTCGAACATCGGCTCGCAGACCAGTCCGCGCGCGAGCGTCGGCACGCCAGGCATCACGTCGTCGGGGGTGAGGACGCTCAGGCCGTAGGCGCGGACTGTCTCGTAGTCCGCGCCCTCGCGCGCCTTCTCCATCATCTCGTCCGTGATCAGCGCCACGGCCTCCGGGTAGTTGAGCTTGAGGCCCTTCTCCCGTCGCCGCCGCGCCATCTGCGCGACGTTGAAGACCAGCACGCGGTCCATCTCGGTCTGCGACAGTTTCACCTGACACGCTCCATCTAGCCTCGAACCCGTCGAGGCGGTTGTGCCCTCGGGCGTGCCTACGCCGTGACTGCTGCCTCGCGCAGCACCGGCGGCGTGGGGTCGAACGCGACCTGGCCCTCGAGGTACTCCGCGATCGCGAGCAGCCGGTAGTCCTGGAACGCCGGCGCGGCGATCTGGAACCCGATAGGAAGCCCCGCCGAGGTCAGCCCGACCGGGATCGTCACCGCGGGTGTGCCCGTCTGGTTGAACGGCGACGTGTTCCGGATGAGCGGCATCGTCGCGGCCACGCCGAGCCCCGGGAGGTCGTCGATCTTCTGCGGTGGGATCGGCAGCGTCGGCATGACCATCACGTCGACCTCGGTGAAGGCCGCGCGGATCTCCTCGATCACGATTCGTCGAGCTCGCATCGAGCGGATGTAGTCCTGTGCGAGGACGTACTGCCCCGCGAGGATGCGCGCGCGCAGGTCCGGCGAGTAGAGCTCGGGGTGCTCCTTCAGCATCGGCTCGTGGAAGATGTATGCCTCGGCGCTCATCGCGGCGCGGGAGGCGACCATCGCCTCGGTGATGTCGAAGGAGAGCGGCTTCACGGTCGCGCCGGCCTGCTCCATCAGCGCCACGACCTCGCGGGCGCGCGCCTCGATGTCGGGGTCGAGGTCGCTCCAGAAGTACGCGCTCGGGAGGCCCACCGTGAGGCCTGCGAGGTCCGCTACCTCGGGAGAGGGGGCGGCCTCGTACGGGGAGGAGTTCGTGTCCGTCTCGTCGTAGCCGGCCATCACCTGCAGCATCAGCCGCGCGTCCGCGATCGAGCGCGTGTGCGGTCCGATGTGGTCCACGTGCTGCGTCGTCGTGGGGATGCCACCGGCGAGGGAGACCAGGCCGTGGGTCTGCTTCAGGCCCACGATCCCGCAGCACATCGAGGGGATGCGCACAGATCCGGCGGCGTCCGTACCCAATGCCGCGGCGCAGATCTGGAGCGAGACTGCAGCCGCCGAGGCGCCACTCGATCCGCCGGGATGGTGCTCCATGTCCCAGGGGTTCCGCACCGCGCCGTAGTGCGCGTTGTCGGAGGTGCCGCCCATCGCCATCTCATGCATGTTGAGCTTGCCGAAGAAGACCGCGCCGGCTTCGCGCAGCTTCGCGACGACCGTCGCGTCCTTCTCTGGAATGCGGTCTTTCATCACGAGGGTGGCGGCACTGCCGGGCAAGCCCGCGATGTCCACGTTGTCCTTGATGCCGATCGGGACCCCGTGGAGGGCGCCGAGCGGCTTCCCGGCGGCCTGCCAGGCGTCGGCGGCCTGCGCCATCGCTTGGGCCATCTCGGGCGCGTAGGTCGTGAACAGCGCATGCGACTCGCCGAAGCGCTCGGCCTGCTCGAGGGTCGCCTCGGTCACCTCGACGCTGGTGAGCTCGCCGCTCGCGATCTTGTCGCGCACGTCGACCAGGCTCAGGGCACAGATTTCCTCGGGGGTCACTTGCGTCCTCCAGCCACGGCGACGAGGCCGTTGGACAGCCCGGCGACCGGCAGGGAGCGCAGCGTCGGGAGCGAATCGATGTACAGGTTCACGAACGGGAGCAGCTCATCGAGTTGCTCATCGGAGTACTTGTTGCCGACCAGCAGTTGGTCCAGCGCGCGCAGCGCCTCGCGGTCCATGGGGCCCCCTTCGTGTGAGACATGCCTCGTTCCGACCCCCCGACGTCCGAGGGCATCTCGACAGCGCCCGGACGTCTGAAGCGTTCGGTGAGGCGAGAGCGATGGACATCGAGTGGGTGGTGACATGCGGACAGTACGTGTGGCTGATTGCGCGACCGTGACGCCTCGATGAACGTGACGTGGCGTCCGTATCTGCCGGCGGTATGCGCGGAGTTGCAGAGCGCCGTCGTCCGTCAGCTGGATATGTCGGACCGCAATCGCTTCGCAGTGCTACAGCGAGCGGGACGCCATGCCGGCGTAATCGCGGAGGCGTACCGTGACCTCGAAACGGGAGGTGCACCATGGTCGATACCCACGTTCAGCCGCAGACCGAGACCGCCGAGGACTACATCCGTCGAGGCCGTGAGCACCTCTGGATCCATACCCAGTCGTTCGATGAGCTCGAGCAGGACGACGCCTACCTCGTCGTCGAGGGCGGGCAGGGCATCTACCTGAACGACCAGCACGGTCGGCGCTACATCGACGCGATGGCAGGTCTCTGGGTCGTCGCCGTCGGCCATGGCCGCACCGAACTCGCCGAGGTCGCACGAGACCAGATGGAGCGCCTCGCGTTCGCCAACCCCTTCGCGTACGCTACCCAGCCCGCGGTGGACCTCGCGACGAAGCTCTCCGAGGTGACGCCCGAGGGCATCACGCGCGCGTTCTTCGTGAACGGTGGAGCGGAGGCGGTGGAGACCGCGCTGCGGATGGCGAAGCAGTGGCAGTACAACCGTGGCGAGACGAAGCGCTTCAAGGTGCTGTCGCGCATCGGTTCCTACCACGGCATGACCTACGCGGCGCTCTCCGTGAACAACGCCAAGGGCATCAACAAGACGCCGTTCGAGCCGATGATGCCGGGCGCGCTCAAGTTCCCGGGCGTGACGTGCGAGGCCTGCGCGCAGGGCGAGTCGCACTCGGACTGTGCGTCGCTCCGCGGCCTCGACTACCTCGAGACGCTGATCGAGGCAGAGAAGGCGGACACGATTGCCGCGCTGATCACGGAGCCGATCTCCACCTCGAACGGCTCGTACATGCCGCATCCGGAGTATTGGCCGCGGTTGCGCGAGATCTGCGACAAGTACGGCATCGTGCTGATCGCGGACGAGGTCATCAACGGCTTCGGTCGTACCGGCAAGTGGTTCGCGGTCGAGCACTTCGGCATCACGCCTGACCTCATGACCGTCGCAAAGCAGATCTCCTCCGGCTACGCGCCAATCGCCGCGGTCCTTGCGACGGAGAAGGTGGCCGACGGCTTCCGAGGTGACCCGACGAAGGCGTTCATCGGCGGCTCGACGTTCGGCGCGCACCCCGTGGCGTGCGCGGTGGCGCTCCGGAACCTCGAGATCATCGAGCGCGAGCACCTCGTCGAGAACTCATCGAAGGTGGGCGACTACCTCGGCGAGCAGCTCAAGGAGATGCAGTCACGGCACAAGATCGTCTCCTCGGTCCGCGGCGTCGGGCTCATGCGGGTGATCGACATGAAGAAGGACCCCGCCTCCGGGAAAGAGTTCACGCCAGACGATGACCTCTCGCACATCGTGCCGAAGTTCCTGCGCGACCACGGCCTGCTCTCGCGCGGTGGCGCATCCATCCAGGTCGCGCCGCCCCTCGTGATCAACCGCGAGGAGGTCGACGAACTGGTCGACGCCCTCGACCAGACCGTGTCCGACATCGAGCGCCACTTCTCGATCTGACGCCCGAAGCACCCGCCGCGATCCTCCCTTCGAGGATCGCGACGGCGCTGAGGCGCTCGCGAGGCTGCTCGCAATCGATGCGAGAGCGGCGCGACACGCGGCCGATACGGGCGCGTCATTGGGCCGACACGGCACGCGCGTAGCGTCCTTTCTGCACCAGAAAGGGGGCACGCATGACTTCCGACAAGCCGAAGATCGCAGTCTTTTCCGGACCCACGGCCACGATTCAGAACAGCCCGCCGCTCGTCACGAGCAACAAGGCGAGGGCCGCGTACGGCCTGCCGCTGCTGACCGACCCGTTCGGCGCCGAGCTGAAGCAGGACGCCGTCCGCGCTCAGCGGCTCGCCGCGCCGGTCACGGTCTACATCGACTACCTCACCGCGCACCCCCTGGAGGAGGAGGCGGCGGAGATGTACGCGCCGCCCGATGGCTACGTGATGCCGGACGGCTCGTTCTCCGAGTCCGCCGGCGAGGGTGGACGTCCCGTCTACCGCGTGACGCTGGAGCCCTCGGACGGGCTCTTCATGCTGCCGTACATGGGACGCCAGGCGGACGGGAAGCCGTGGGACGAGGCGTGCCAGTTCCCGAACGCACCCGCCGAGCAATCTCGCCAGACGTTCTACCCGGACGCCTCCCGCATCTACGAGGAGGTCGACCGCTTCGGGCTGAACTCGAACGGTGAAGCGAACCTCCTCTCCAGCCTCGCGGACTTCGACTTCTACCGGCCAGCGCCCTCCGGCGGTTGGCGGAAGGGCCGACCCGCGGCCCTGCGCACCGACACGGGCGAGGGCGATCTGGCCCCGGAGAAGTGGGGCGAGGACTTCTTCATGTACTACCCGCGCCACCTGCGCGCGGAGCCGTACGCCCAGCAGCTCGCGAAGGCGACGAACGTCGTCGCGAAGGCGATGGCGAGCGGCGACTACCTCGGCGGCCAGTGGCTCGAGGGCTCCCCGACCACCGAGGAGTCGATGTACTGGCTGAACCTGCTCATCGACACGAAGGCCCCGCTCGTGGGGCACTCGGCGCAGCGGCCGCACCAGACCGTCAGTGCCGACGGGGACAAGAACATCTACGACGGGGTGAAGTACATCACCTCGAAGGTGTGGATGAACGGTGGCGAGGCGGACGCCGTCGGCGGGGTGATGATCGTGGACGAGCAGGTCTTCCACTCCCGCGAGGTCACGAAGACCGACGCGCGTCCCGGGAACTACCAGGCGACCGGCGGTCACGGCGGCGTCGTCGCGCTGATGGGCGGCTATGCCGCACCCCAGCTGACCTACATCCCGTCCAAGAAGCACACGTGGTCGTCCGAGGTGAACCTCTCGAAGATGCCCGAGACGGTCATGGGCGTCCGCGGCGGCGAGGGCTCGATCGAGTCCATCACCGTCCAGGTGAAGGAGGGCGGGTACATCGTTCCCTCGGCGATGCCGAAGGTGACGCTGGCCAAGTACGCGCGGTATCAGCCCCACGGCGTCGAGGACCTCGCGGAGACCGATGTCGAGATCATGGCTCGCATCCAGGAGAACCTGCACACCTCGCCCCTCGCGGGCTTCGTCGGTGAGGGCGCCTCGCCGTACGGCTCGATGAACCGCTCGACGGACCAGGCGATGCGGTACGCGACGTTCTCGGGCATGCCGATCGTGCGTTGCGGACGCGGCGCTACGGGGGGCATTGCCTCCAAGATGGAGCCGACTGCGATCGCGGGGAACAACCTGACGTCCACCAAGGCGCGCATCCTGCTGATGGCCTCCCTCCTCAGCTTCGGCGCGCCACCTCCGGCGAAGGACCCGATGAACCCGACCCCGGACGAGGTGGCCGCGGTCTCCGCGAAGATCGCGCAGTACCAGGAGGTCTTCGACTCCCACTAGGGCGAAGCGCTCCAGACACGAAACGGCCCGGGCTCTCGCCCGGGCCGTTTCGATGAGCGGAGGTCTGCCCTAGGCGGGCGAACCGACGGCGACCTCCGGAGCCTGGAGGTGGAAGTCGGTGACCTGTTGGTACGCGTGCCCGACGCGCAGTACGAGCGCCTCCGCGAACGGCGCGCCCACGATCTGCGTCGACAGCGGGAGCCCCCCGCTCGAGAAGCCGGACGGGATCGCCAGGCCCGGGTACCCGGTGAGGTTGAACGGGCCGCAGTACGAGGGCTGGAGCATGCGCTTCGTCATGTCCATATCTGCCGTGAGGCCGGCGGGCTCCACGATGGTCGGTGTGATCAGGACGTCGACGGCGGCCATGACCTTCGCGGCCTCCTTCGCGTACCAGGAGCGGAACCGCTGGGCCTGCACGTAGTCCGCCGCGGAGTAGAGGGCTCCGCGCGCGATCATGTTGCGGACGCCTCGGCCGTAGTCCGTCCACCGCGAGGCCATGTCCATGCGGTGGTAGGAGAAGGCCTCCGTGATCATGATCATCGTGTTCGCCTCCTTCGCGATGGAGGACTTCGGGAGGTTCACCTCGACGATCTCGGCGCCGAGTTCCTTGAGCTGAGCGATCACGGCCTCGGAGGAGGCCTTCTGCTCCGGGTGCAGCAACTCGTGGTCGAAGAAGTACTCGGTCGGCACGCCGACCTTGAGGCCCCGCACGCCGCCCTCGATGTTCGCGAGGTAGTCCTCGGCGGGCTCGTCCGCGGCCGTCATGTCGCGGCTGTCGTAGCCAGCGATGACGTTGAGGATCGCGGCGCAGTCCCAGGCGGACCGCGCCATCGGCCCGATCGAGTCGAGCGAGTAGCCGAGGGGCGCACAGCCCCACTTGGGCACTCGGCCGTACGTGACCTTGAGGCCAGTGTGCCCGCAGTAGGCGGCCGGGAAGCGGACGGAGCCACCGGTGTCGGTACCGATGCCGCCGAGGACCATCCCCGCGGCGACCGCGATGCCCGTGCCGGAGGACGAGCCACCGGGAGTGCGGTCCAGCGCCCATGGGTTCTTCGGGATCGGGAACGGCTTCTCGTCGTCCGGCATTCCGAGCGCGAACTCGGAGCAGACGAGTTTCCCGGTGAGCGCAGCGCCCGTAGCACGGACGCGCTCCGTGGTCACCGAGTCGTAGCCCTCGCCCCACTTCGGGTCGAGGACGAGGGAGTTCGCCGTGGTCGGCGCGTCCTTCGTCGCGAGGATGTCCTTGATGGCGAACGGGATGCCCTGGAGGGGGCCCTTGTCCACGCCTGCCGCAAAGTCGGCATCCGCCTGCTTCGCGGCGGCCAGCGCGATCTCGTCGGTCACGACGATGAACGCGCCGACCGTGTCGTTGAGCTCGTGAGTCGTCGCGAGCGCAGCTTCGGTCAGTTCGACGCTAGTGACTTCACCCGAGCGCAGGGCTGCGGCGGCCGCCTGGATGGTCTGAGGGAGGGTCATGATGTCCTTCGATCTCTGGTGCTCGGTCTGTCGTGGTCGGTTGCGGCGGCGCTACTTGGCGGGAGGCACAGGCGTGAAGATCAGCGCGGGTTCCTCGTAGCGGACCTCCTCGATGTAGAGGCTGTCGGCGCCGGCCCGGAGTAGGGGATAGGCCTTCACGAAGCCCTCGAGCTCCTCGTCGCTGCAAGAGATCCCGGCGGCATCGAGCATCTTCTTCACGGCGGTGGTCACATCGGTCGGGACAGGCATGGGGGCCCTTCCTTGCCGGCCTCAGGTCGGCACTAGAACTGGACGTGCATGCGCGCGCATGCAGAGGTGAACCGTCAGTCACACTAAGGAGCCCACGCGCGCGCGTGGCCCTCTTCGTCGCTCAAGCCGATGCCAGGACGGGAAGCTCCTTGATCGGCTGTGTGGAGCCCTCCGTGTACAGGTGACAGGCCACCTCGTGGCCCGGCTCCGCCTGCACCATCTTTGGGCGCTCGTCGGCACAGATGTCCATCGCGTACGGACAGCGGGTGCGGAACCGGCAGCCCGAGGGCGGGTCGAGTGGACTCGGGATCTCGCCCTCGAGCGGTGGGGTTGCGTCCACGGCCGCCTCGTCGCCCGGCAGCTTCGGGATCGAGGCGAGGAGCGCGCGCGTGTACGGGTGCAGTGGGTTTGCGTACAGCTTCTCCGAGGAGGTGATCTCCACTGCCTGCCCGAGGTACATCACCAGGACAGTGTCACTCATGTACTGCACCACGTTGAGGTCGTGGCTGATGAACAGGTAGGTCAGCTCAAGCTCGGCCTGCAGGTCCTTGAGGAGGTTCAGCACCTGGGCCTGGACAGACTTGTCGAGGGCCGACACTGCCTCGTCGCAGACGACAAGCTTCGGCGAGAGGGCCAACGCACGCGCGATGTTCACGCGCTGCCGCTGGCCACCGGACATCTGGTGTGGGTAGTAGGACGCATGGTTGCCGTGCAGGCCCACCTGCTCCAGCAGCCACTCCGTGCGCTCCCGGCGCTCCTGCTTCGACATGCCGTGGACCTTCATCGGGAACGAGATGATCTCGCCGATGGAGGCCCGAGGGTTCAGCGCCGAATGCGGGTCCTGGAACACCATCTGCATGTTCCGGCGGAGCTCGCGGTCCTCGTCGTGGGTACGTCGGGACTCGCGGGCGTCCGTGATGTTCCGGCCCTCGAACAGCACGTCGCCATCGTCGAGGTCGAGCAGCCCGAGGATGAGCCGCGCAGCGGTCGACTTCCCACAGCCGGACTCACCGACGATGCCGAGCGTGGTCCCACGCTTCACGCTGAACGAGAGTCCGTCGACGGCGGAGACGTAGGCCTTCGACATCGGGCCCGTACGGACGGGGAATACCTTGCTGGCGTTGCGCACCTCCAGGAGGGGCGGCGTGCCACCTCGAGCTTCGCGCCCCTGCTGCGCGGCGCGGTCGGCCGGTCGTTCGGTCGTCGTCATGGTGTGCTCCTATCCCCGCACGTCGAGGGAGTCGCGGATGGCATCGGCGAGCATGTTGAACGAGATGGACGTGAGGAAGATGAACAGCCCCGGCAGCGCCGCCACCCACGGGTTCACGTAGATCGTTCCTCGGAGGGCGTTGAGCATGAACCCCCACTCGGACGCTGGCGGCGAGACGCCGAGGCCGAGGAAGGACAGGCTCGCTGCGATCACGATCGAGAGGCCGACCAGCCCCGAGGCGTAGACGAAGATCGGGCTGAAGATGTTCGCGAGGATCTGGGTCCGAATGATCGTCGGCGTGCTGGCTCCCGTGAGCCGGGCTGCCTCGATGAACTCGGAGACGCGCACTCGTCTCGTCGCCGCCTCGGCCACGCGGGCGAGCGGGGCGATGTAGACGACGGTCATCGCGATGATCACGTTCGTCAGCCCCGGCCCCAGGGACGCGGAGACCGCGATCGCCAGTAGGACGGTCGGGAACGCGTAGAACATGTCCATCGTGCGCATGATCACGGCGGCGACCCACCCGCCGAGGTAGCCCGAGAGCGACCCCAGCGTGGTGCCGATCACCGTGGCCACGATCACCGGTACCAGTCCGGCGATGAGCGACAGTCTGCCGCCGTAGAACAGGCGCGTCAGCATGTCGCGGCCCTGCTCGTCCGTGCCCAGGATGTGTCCCTCGGAGCCGATGGTCATGAGCCGGTCATTCGGGTTGCCGACGGCCGGGTCGTACGTCGTGAGGACCGGGGCAAAGATCGCGGTGAAGGCCAGCAGGCCGAGGACGGCGAGGGCAGTGAGCCCCACCTTGCTCTTCATGAACCGCCGTCGGGCGGCCTGCAGGTACGACTCGGGCTCCGCCGGGACGTCCCGTTCGAGCCAGTCAGCAGCGAGCGTGCCGGTTGCGGTGGTCATCGGGTCCTCCGATCGAGCATGCGGGTGAGATCCCTCGGTCGGTGCGGGCGCACTACGTCGCTCGCTTCATGCGCGGGTCGAACGTGGCCTGCAGGAGGTCCACGGACAGGTTCAGCAGGACGAACATCACGGCGATGACCAGCGTGGTCGCCTGCACGACCAACAGGTCGCGTGCGGTGATCGCGGTGAATACCAGCTGTCCGAGGCCCGGCCACGAGAAGATCGTCTCGATCAGCACCGAACCGCCGAGGAGGTAGCCGACCTGTAGTCCGGAGGTGGTCAGCACCGGCGAGATGGCGTTCTTGCCGACATGCAGCAGGACTTGCCACTCCTTCAGCCCCTTTGCCCGCAGGAGATCGACGAACTCGGCCTGGAACGTCTCCACGATCGAGGCGCGCGCTACCCGGGCGGTGATCGCGATGGTGATCAGGGATCCCGCCACGACCGGCATGATCAGGTGCTTGGAGTAGGTGACGAGGCCTTCGCTGAGGTCGCCGATGCCACCTGCCGGGAGCCATTGGAGCTGGGCCGAGAAGACGATCAGCAGCAGGATCGCGATCCAGAACGAGGGCACGCTGAGCCCGACGATGGCGGCGCCCGTCACCACGCGGTCGATCCATGAGCCGCGGTACACGCCGGCGACCGTGCCGGCCGCAATCCCGAGCGACAGTCCGAAGACAGCGGAGACGCCCGCGAGGATCGCGGTGTTGCCCCACGCGTTGCTGATGAGCTCGGAGACGTCACGACGGCGGAAGGCGGAGTAGCCGAAGTCCCCCGTCACCACGTCGCCCATCCACTGGACGTACCGGACAGGCAGTGGCTGATCGAGGCCGAGTTCACGCTCCAGGTTCGCGCGGTCCTCGGGCGTCGCGTCGGGCGCGAGGAGCGAGGCCAGGGGGTCGCCCGGGAGGATCGAGAGTAGGAGCCAGATCAGCAGGGAGACGCCCAGGAGCGTGGGGACTGCCATTCCCAGTCGGCGAACGGTCAGTGTGAGCATCGGTCACCTCGCTTCGTCGAACACTTCGGGGATCACCCTCGAACCCGGCGCCTCGCGGCGGGTTTGGACTTCTTGATGGCAGCCAGTCGGTCAGTGCGTGCCGGTGGCCTCGGCGTCGACGACGGGATCGCCGATCGTGGTGCCGGCGACCGCCGAGGTAGTCGTGCCGGTCGCGGGTGCGCTTGAGACGACAGGGCAGCGCAGGTCGTGGTGCGGGGACACCTCGATCAGCTCGGGCATGCTGCCCCAGCACGAGTCCTGGACCATGGCGCAGCGGGGGGCGAACGAGCACCCGGGCGGCAGGTTCGCCAGGTTCGGCGGCGAGCCCTTGATCGCGAGCGGACGCTCGTCCTGTCCGGGGCGCACATTCGCACCGAGCAGGCCCTGTGTGTACGGATGCTGTGGGTTGCTCACGATCTCCTCGACCGTGCCGCGCTCAACGATGCGCCCCGCGTACATGACCGCGATGTCGTCAGCGATCTCGGCGGCGACAGAGAGGTCGTGCGTCACGAAGATGACGCCCATCCCCAGGCGGTCTTTCAAATCGCGGAACAGGTCCAGCACACGGGCCTGCACCGTCACGTCCAGTGCCGTGGTCGGCTCGTCCGCGAGCAGCAGGCTCGGGTTGGACACCAGCGCGAGGGCGATCACGATGCGCTGGCGCATGCCGCCGGACAGCTCGAAGGGGTAGGCCTTCAGCCGTCGCTCCGGCGAGGGGATCTGCACGAGGTTGAGGAGTTCCATCGCGCGGTCGACAGCTTCCGACTTCGAGAGGTCGTCGTGGCGTCGGATCGTCTCAACCAGCTGCTGCTCAACGGTGTATACGGGGTCCAGCGCGGTCATCGGGTCCTGGAACACCATCGAGACCCACGAGCCGCGGATCGCCTCGCGCTCCGCGGACGACATTGCGATGAGGTCCTGCCCGCGCAGGACGACCTCACCCTCGATGTGTGCGTGCTTCGGCTGCAGGCCGAGGATCGTGCGGAGCATCGCGCTCTTGCCCGACCCGGACTCGCCGAGGACGCAGAGCACGCGGCCGGCCTCCAGTTCGTACGAGACGTGGTTCACGGCCGTCAGCCAGCCGTTCTTGGTCGGGAACTGGGTGACCAGGTCTTTCACGTGCAGTAGCGGGGTCGCCGGGTCAGCACCTGCCTCCGCGAGCGGGGTGGTCGAGGCGCGAGCGCCGGGGCGTCGAGGGGTGAACACAGCCATGGACAACTCCTTCAGCCCAGACAGTAGGAATCCCGCATGACGCGTCCGTGTCTCGGCCGTGAAGGGTGAGTGACGCGGTGGCTGCTGCCATCTTTCGCGCCGAGATCGTCCGCATTTCGGAAGTCGAGTGCGCGAAATGCGGGCGTCTCACCGCCGAATCGCGCTCGACACGAAGCAGATAGCAGGGAGTCACGGAGGCTTCATCGACACGTCACGGTCGCGCAAAGGGCGCTCCGTAGCGTGTGGCTCCGTTGATCGTCGCGCAGTCGCGACGGCAGGAGACCGGAGGAACCTCACTTGGCGAAGAGATGGCTACGTGCAGTGCCACTCGTCTCGCTCATGCTGCTACTGGCGATCGTGGTCGCCTGCGGCTCGAGCGATGCGGACGATGGCGCCTCGACCGGCACCAGCACGACTGAAGGCGGCACCGCTGCTTCGAGCACCGACGGCGAAGGCTCGGGCGGGACACTCCGCATCGGCATGACCGCGGGCAACCTGCCGTTCCCGAACACCCCACCGAACGAGGGGTTCGAGGGCCGGCGGTTCGTCGGATACCAGATCTATGACGCGCTCTACGCGTACGACCTGTACCAGGGCGACCACGTTCCCACGCCCCAGCTGAACCTCGCCGAGTCGGTCGAGATCTCCGACGACCAGCTCACGTGGACGTTCACGCTCCGCCAGGACGTGACGTTCCACGACGGCACCACCTTCGACGCTGAGGACGTGATCTTCAACTTCCGACGTGTCCGTGACCCAGACTTCGAGTACTACGATGCCACCCTCGCCGGTAGCGCCGGTTCCGCGTTCGCGACGATCGCATCGTGGGAGATGGTGGACCAGTACACCGTCGGCATCACCACGGTGCGCCCGAACGCGTTCTTGCCGTACGACCTGGTCTACATCTACATGGCTAGCCCGGAAGTGGTGATGGAGGTTGGCAACGACGACTACATCAACCACGCTACGGGTACCGGTCCGTTCGTGATGACCGAGTACATCGACGGCCAGGTGATGGAGCTCACGGCCAACGAGGACTACTTCAAGGGCCGGCCGAAGCTGGACCAGATCATCCTCTACCCGATGCCTGAGCCGGCTACCCGGCTGGCAGCCCTGCAGGCAGGCGACATCGACTGGGCTGAGTTGCCGCCGCCGGACTCGGTGCAGCAGTTGGAGTCGCAGGGCTTCCAGGTCTCGCTGAAGAACTATCCGCACATCATCGCGTACTACGTGAACATGGTGACCAGTGAGCCCCTGCAGGACCTCCGCGTCCGCCAGGCGCTCGCCTACGCCGCGGACCGCGAAGGCGCTTCGACGCTGATCAACAACGTCGGTGAGCCGATCCACCAGTACTTCATCGAAGGTTCCGCCTGGTACGACGACACGTGGGAGGGTTACGACTACGACCCGGAGAAGGCGAAGTCACTCCTCGCCGAGGCCGGGTACGCGGACGGTCTGCGACTCACGCTCGCCTATCCGACGGGTGGCTCCGGGAACATGTTCCCGGGGCCGATGAACGAGAAGCTCAAGCAGGACTATGCCGCTGTCGGCATCGAGCTCGAGCTGGTTCCCCTGGAGTGGAACAACATCATCACGGCTTACCGTGAGGGCTTCGCAAACCCGAGTTGGGCTCAGTACGACCTGCTCTACTTCTCGAACGCCCCGCTGGCGCCGACCTTCGCTCGGGCGTTCGTCTCGGACTACATCCAGCCCAACGGCTGCTGCAATCCGAGCAACTACTCGAACCCGGAGGTCGACCGCCTCTACGCAGAGGCCGAGGCGAACTTCGACGTCGAGCAGCAGAACGCGCTCCTTGCCGAGCTCCAGGGCATCGCGATGAAGGACGTAGCCGCGTTCGGGACGGTCACTGACCTGAACCTGCGCGTGATGTCTCCCAGTGTGAAGGGCTTCATCCAGTCACAGTCGTGGTTCCTGGACCTGACGCAGATCTGGATGGAGGAGTAACCCGGCAATCCGAGTAGTCGTCACCAACGCTGCTCAGAGGAACGTGAGGGTCGCCGCGAGGCGGCCCTCACTCGTCCGCGCCGCCGCACGGAGGCCTCAGCGAGTGGTCGCCCGACCTCAGCGGTGACGCGCTACGCTCGATCCATGACCGCGCCGATGACGACCGATGTCGACTGCCTTGTCGCCCGGGACGTGCCGTACGAGGCGGCACTCACCTGGCAGCACGAGCGCGCGGACGCGCTCCGAAGTGCGCTCGGTGGCCGCGAGGCGGTCGCCCTGATCGAGCATGACCCGGTCTACACGATGGGCCGTCGCGGTGGCCGCGCCTCCATGCTTGTCCCGCCCGAGGCGATGCCCGCGCCCGTCGTCGACATCGAGCGGGGCGGAGACGTGACCTGGCACGGCCCCGGCCAGCTCGTCGGCTATCCGATCCTCGACCTGCGCGCCCGTGGGCTACGCGCCGCCGACTACGTCCGCTCACTCGAGGGACTCCTGATCGACGTGCTCGGGGAGTTCGGGCTGGAGGCCTCGACGGTGGCAGGCCGCCCCGGCGTATGGGTGGGCGGAGCCAAGGTCGCGGCCATCGGCGTCGCGATCCGCGGAGGGGTCTCCTCGCACGGGTTCGCGCTCAACGTCGCGCCCGACCTCGGGTGGTACGACGCCATCGTGCCGTGCGGCCTCGCCGATGCCTCGGTCACGTCGATGGCGACGCTGCTGCCCGAGCCACCGACGATGCCCGTCGTGATCGAGGCGACACGCGCCGCCTTCGAGCGCCGGTTTGCCTCCCACCTCGTCGAGGCCGATCCCGCTGCGCTTCGATCGGTGGTCAGTGCATGACGGCAGAGATGATGGACACGACCCCGCTGCGAGGAGGCAAGCCACCCTGGCTGAAGGCGCGGTTCCCTCGAGGCGAGCGGTTCGGCCACATCAAGGACATGCTGCGCGATCAGTCGCTGCATACGGTCTGCGAGGAAGCGCGCTGTCCGAACATCGGCGAGTGCTTCAACGCTGGCACTGCGACGTTCATGATCCTCGGCGACACCTGTACCCGCGCCTGCGGCTTCTGCGCCGTGAACTCCGGACGGCCCGAGGGGCTCGACCTGCTCGAGCCTTACCGGCTGGCGAAGACGGTGGAGGCGTTGGGCCTCGACTACGTCGTCATCACCTCGGTGAACCGCGACGACCTCCCGGACGGTGGCGCCTCGATCTTCGCGGCCTGCATCCGTTCCATCCGTCGCCTCCGCCCCGACTGCGAGGTCGAGGTGCTCATCCCCGACTTCGAGGGCAACGCGGCGGCCGTCGGCGCGGTGCTGGACGCCAACCCCGTCGTGCTCAACCACAATATCGAGTCTGTCCCGCGCCTCTACCCGCGTGTTCGCCCGAAGGCTCGCTATGACCGCTCGCTCGCGCTGTTCCGTCGATCGAAGGCGCTCCGGCCGGACATCCCGGTGAAGAGCGGGCTGATGCTCGGCCTCGGCGAGACGTTCGAGGAAGTCGTGCAGGTGCTCGAAGACCTCAAGGCCGCCGGCGTCGACCTCGTCACTGTCGGGCAGTACCTCCGGCCGACGCCGAAGCACCTGCCGGTCGACCGCTACGTGACCCCCGAGGAGTTCGCCGCGGTCCGCGATGTGGGCGAGCGACTCGGCTTCGCCCACATCGAGTCCGGCCCGTTCGTGCGGTCCTCGTACCACGCGGGCGAGCAGGCGGCGGCAGCCGGGCAGGCGCTCAATGGTGCGAGCGCGCAAGCGAATCGGGAAGAAGTGGTCGATGCCTGAACGACTCGTCGTGATCGGCGGCGACGCTGCCGGCCTCTCCGCCGCAACGAACGCACGTCGCAGCCGACCGCGCGAAGAGCTCGAGATCCTCGTCTTCGAGCGCGGCGACTGGATCTCGTTCTCCGCCTGCGGCGAGCCGTACTTCGTCGCCGGCATCGTCGACCCGATCGAGTCGCTCCTCGTGCTGTCCGAGGAAGGTGCGGCTCAGCGAGGCATCGAGGTCCGCAAGCGCTGCGAGGTCACCTCGATCGATACGACTGCTCAGACCGTCACGGTCGCCGATGCACAGGCGGGCCGCGAGGAGATCGTGAGCTACGACACGCTCATGTACGCGACCGGCGCCTCGTCGACGAAAATCCCCATCGAGGGCCTCCATCTGCAGGGCGTGTTCGAGATGCACACCCTGGACGATGCCATCGCCGCCCGCGCCGCGGTCGAGGATGGCGTCGAGCGTGCCGTGATCATCGGGGCAGGCTACGTCGGGCTCGAAATGGCGGAGGCGTTCCAGCATCGCGGCATCCACACCACGGTGATCGCGGCGGCCGACTGGATCCTCGCCGGGACCCTCGACGAGGCGTTCGCGGATCGACTCCTCGACGAGGTCCGCGACCTCGGGATCGACGTGATCCTGAGCGAGCGCGTGGCCTGCATGGGCGATGACGAGGGCCACGTGCGCTCGGTGGGCTGCGACAGCGGATCGTTCGCGGCGGACATCGTGATCGTCGCCGCCGGCACCTCGCCGAACGTCGAACTGGCCCGCAACGCCGGCCTCCGGATCGGTCAGAGTGGTGGTATCTGGGTGGATGACCACCAGCGCACCAGCGTGCCGAACGTCTACTCCGGCGGCGACTGCGCCGAGTCCGTCCACCGGCTGTCCGGTAAGCCCGTGAACATCCACCTCGGGACGTACGCCAACCGGCAGGGGCGGATCGCGGGGCTCAACATCGGTGGCGGCGACGTGGCGTTCCCGGGGGTGTTGGGCACCGCGATCACGAAGGTCATGGACATCGAGATCTCGCGGACCGGACTGACGGAGCACGAGGCGCGCCAGCTCGGTCGCGACATCGTGGTGGTGGAGTTTGATACGAAGACCGCAGCTGGCTACTGGCCGGAGTCGCGACCGATGCATATGCGCGCGATCGCGGAGCGAGGCTCGCGCGTGATCCTGGGCGCTCAGATCTTCGGGGGGCAGACCGCCGGTAAGCGGATCGACTCGGTCGCCCTCGCGGTGTGGAACGAGATGACCGTCGACGACCTCGTGAACGCGGATCTGTCCTACTCCCCGCCATTCTCTGGCGCCTGGGATCCGGTGCTCACCGCGGCGCGAGTGCTGCAGGGCGCGCTCGACGCGGAGTAGTCGGGTGCGCGAAGCGGGCTAGTCGTCGGCGGCTTCGTCGCCCTCGCTCGGTTCGTCCGTCGAGGACGGCCGTTTCATCTCACGCTGGTTGTGCTTCATCTCGTACATCCGCGCGTCGGCGAGTCCGAACACTTCCTCCCCCTCGTCGAACGACGCGAGGCCAACCGAGACCGTGAGCCACGGTTCGCGCTCGTTGAAGTGAATCGGTGCACGCAACCGCTCAGCGAGGACGGTCGCGTCGCCGCCGACGGCGATCACCGCGAACTCATCCCCGCTCAGGTGAAACGCCTGGTCATTCCCGCGGATACGCGAGGTCAGTGACTGTGCCACGGCACGGAGGGCCTCGTCGCCGAGCGCGTGCCCCTGTGCGTCGTTGATCGCCTTGAGCCGATCGACGTCCATCATGATCAGGCTGACCTGCATGCCAGTCGCTGCCTGGGCCGCAGCCCCCTCCATCGCCTCGTCGAAGGCGCGGCGGTTCCCGAGGCCTGTCAGTGGGTCGATCTTGGCCTCTTGCTCGGAGCGGAGGGCGGCCTCCCGCAATTCGCGCTCGCGGCGGCGTTCTTCAGTGACATCGCGGGCAATGATGATGGAACGGGTGTGGCGTCCGTGCATGTCGCGCAGCATCAACAGCGACCCACGGACGGAACGGGCTTCGCCATCGGGCCGCTTGATGCGGAATCGGATCTCGTCGGGAACGGACTCGCCGCTGGAAAAGGCCTGCCTGAGGTTGTCCTGGCCTCGCGCAGCTTCAGGGGTCAGGATCTCGTGCCGCGGCGTGTTGCGCAGCACCTCCATCGTGCGACCGAAGAGTCGCTCGGCGGAGCGGTTCATCCACGAGACGATCCCGCGTTCGTCCAGGATGTAGACGGCATCACTGATGCGCTCGAACAGCGCGAGGTACTGCTCCGCCTGCCGCTCGAGGGCGTCACCCAGCGACACCTCGGTCGGCTCGCACGTGACCACGTCCCCGACGACCCGGCCGTCATCGACTACGGGAGTTGACCGGCACGAGACACGGACGATGCGCTTGTTTGCGGTCCAGATGCGCCCGTTGAAGACCTCGCTGTCCCGGTGGCCGTCCCGACGTCGCTGCATTCGCGCTTCCACAGCGTGTCGGTCGTCGGGATGGAAGAGGCCGGTGCGTTGCAGCCTCGCGACGGCGTCCGTCGAGTAGCCCATGAAGTCACGGAAGGCAGCGTTAGACGCCAGGACGCCACCGTCCAGGTCCCATGCGACCATCGGCATAGTCGACGCTTGTAGTACCGCGTCAAGCAATGGTCCGGTCAGTGCCGCCCCCGAAGTGCCCTCGATCATCACGGGCATCATAGGCGTCCATCCTCGCACGTCCATGCGGTAAACCCTAATCGCGGCCACGATGAGGAGCAGGGCGTCCTAGCGAGTGCACCGAGCGCGTAGCGGAGCCGCGCGTAGGATGGCCTCCATGCTTCGCCGCATGTTCCCTGGCGTGTATGAGGGCTGGCTGGTCGTCGGCAGCTCGGCGTTCACCGTGCTGCTCATCGGAGCGTCCTTCTTCTACGGCTTCGGCACGATCTTCAACGAGGTCATCGCCGAGTTCGGCTGGAGCGTCGCGGCGACGTCACTCGCCTTCTCACTCCGCTCCGAGGTCGGCGGGCTCGCGGCACCCTTCGTCGGGACGCTGATCGACCGGCTGGGCGCGCGGAAGGTGATCCTCGGCGGGATCGTCCTCTCCGCCATCGGCGTTTTCCTGATGTCGGCGATCCAGGAGATCTGGCACTTCTACGCCGTGATGATCGTCATCGCGTTCGGCGCCTCTGCTGCCGGCGGCCAGGTCGGCCTCGCCGCGATCGCGACCTGGTTCGAGGTCCGCCGCGCCTCCGCGATGTCGGTCATGACTCTGGGAGGCGGGCTCGGCGGGCTCCTCGTCGTCGCCATCGCATGGCTCGTCGAGGCGTTCGGCTGGCGCGAGGCGCTCCGCGTGCTCGCGCTGGTCATGCTGACCGCTGGCATCCTCGCCGGCTTCCAGATCCGATCGAGGCCCGACGACCACCACCAGCCGATGGACGGGCGGCGCTACTACGACGCCGTCGGCGGCGAGGTCGCGCCGGTCGCCAAGTGGGGCATCCCGTGGCGGATCGCGATCCGGACGCGCGGCGCGATCTTCCTCTCGTTCGCGATGATCGCGCTGGCGTTCGGGACGACCTCGGTGGTTGTCCTGCAGATCCCCTACCTCGAGAGCGACCTCGGGGTGTCGAAGTCGGTCGCGGGGCTCGCGGTGACACTGCTGACGGTCGTGTCGATCGTGGGGCGGCTCGGCTTCGGCATCCTCGCGGACCGCTACTCGAAGCGGCTGATGCTCGCCGTGTCGACGGTGCTGGTTGTGCTCGGACTGCTGGTGTTCGCGGTTGCGGACTCGTTCGCGGTCGCCCTCGTGGGGATCGTGCTATTCGCGCCAGGCTTCGGTGGATCGATCCCCGTGCGTCCCGCGCTCCTCGCCGACTACTTCGGCACGAAGTACTTCGGGACGATCAACGGCCTCGGTGCACTGGTCATGACGACCGGCGGGGCGCTCGGGCCGTGGGTCGCCGGCCTGCTCGTGGACGGGACCGGCTCCTACACCGCGGCATGGTGGCTCTCCGCGGGCGTGACCGCCCTCGCCATCCCGCTCTTCCTGCTGACCACGCCACCGACGGACCTCGTCGCCCACTACCGCGAGGAGGCCCGACGCGAGGCCGCCGAGAAGGGCGGCGCGGTCGGCGAGGTGCACACGCTCATCGCCGACCGCTGACCCACGACGCGGTCGCCGCTACTTCTTCGGGAAAATCTCCATCAGCACGAAGTTCGAGCTCGTCGGGTGCACCCAGGCGTTGCCGGTGTTCGGCGCGCGGTTCACCTTGCCACCCTCGGCGATGACCTTCTCGCAGAACGCGTCGACGTCCTCGGTCTCATAGGCGAGCAGGTAGATGCCCTCGCCGTGGGGGTTAAACGGGTTGATCCGCTCGGTCATCAGCTTCCGGATCGGGCTCTCGTCTTCGACCGGGTTGATGAGGTGGCACATCACCTGGCCGTTGTAGCCCATCGGCTGAGCGTTGAACTTGCCGATGTTGTTGAAGTGGGTGTCGCCCACCTTCTCCATCCCGAACCGCTTCTCGTAGTCCGAGACCGCGGAGTCCAGGTCATTCACCGCCACTGTGTAGTGCTTGAACGTCAGCATCGAGGTCATCCCCTCCCGTAGGTGTGTTGTTGGTGCTCGTGCCGCGGGAGACTAGCAGACCGCGCGACTGGTGAGCGGACGGTCAAAACAGCGGCCCGCCCTCGTCGAGGATGGTGCCGTCGACGCCGACGACGACCGGGCGCTCCTCGCAGTAGACCTCGGACTCGCACTTGTTGAACGAGAACACGGGGTCCTCGCCACGCTTCTCGAAGTGGATGTGCCACGTGCCCAGTACGAGGTTGTCCGCGCGGCCCTTGTCGATCTCCTTCTGAAGCACCGCCACCAGCGCTTCGAGTTCCTTGAGTCCCATGCGAGTTCCTTCCTGTACGTCTCCCGAGTCTACTGGCCGTCTACCGGGGAGGGGTATGTCGTGAGCGGGCCGCTACTCGTGAGCCCTCGTACAATCGAAGCCGGATTCCGCGGCGATGGGGGAGTGCGTGACAGGGCCCAACAAGGCGAACACTGGCAACTACTTCGAGGATCTCACTACCGGCCGCGAGATCGTCCACGCCATCCCGCGCACCGTGACCGAGGGCGACGCGGCGATGTACCTCGCGCTCACCGCGAGCCGGTACCCGCTCTTCTGCGACGCCGAGTTCGCCCGCTCGCTGGGCTTCAAGCGCGAACTGGTCCACGACCTCCTCGTCTTCCACACGGTCTTCGGCAAGTCCGTGCCGGACGTATCGCTGAACGCCATCGCGAACCTCGGCTACGCCGATGTGAAGTTCGGCGTGCCGGTCTACCCAGGCGACACGATCACCGCGAAGACGAAGGTGCTTGGCATGCGGGAGTCCTCGGGCGGGGACACCGGCGTGACCTGGGTACACACCGTCGGCCAGAACCAGCGCGGCGAGGAAGTCCTCTCGTTCATCCGCTGGGTGCTCATGGCGAAGCGCGACACCTCGGGCAACACTGGCATCGACGAGGCGCCCGAGACGCCCGAGTCCGTCGCCCCGGCCGACCTCTTCATCCCGCGTGAGTTTGACCTCGCGAAGTGGGACACCACCGTGACCGGCGGCGAGTACCTCTGGGAGGACTACGAGGTCGGCGAGCGCATCCACCACATCGAGGGCGTCGCCATCGAGGAAGCCGAGCACCAGATGGCGGCCCGCCTCTACCAGAACATCGCCCGAGCGCACTTCAACGCGCACGCGCTGAAGGACTCGCGCTTCGGCAAGCGCGTCATCTACGGCGGCCACGTCATCTCGATCGCCCGCGCGCTCTCGTTCAACGGCCTCGAAAACGTCGCGCGCATCCTCGCCTTCAACGGCGGCACGCACAGCAACCCGACCTTCGCGGGGGACACGGTCTTCGCCTGGACCGATGTCATCGAGAAGATCGATCTCGGCCGGCCGGACGCGGGCGCCCTGCGCCTGCGGCTCGTCGGCGTGAAGAACAGCGACCCGAACACCGAGGAACAGCCCTTCAAGGTCACCGACGACAAGGGCCGCGAGCGCTATCACCCGAACGTGGTGCTCGACCTGGACTACACCGTCCTCATGCCGCGCCGCGGCTAGGCGCGACGACTACCAGCACGTGACCCTCGCGGCACGAAGCGAAGGGAACTGACCATGACGACGACTACTGACCGCGAGGCGAACCCGGCCACTGCCGCTCGCACACTTGTCGATGCCGCTCAGCGCGTCGTCGATGCGGCGGTGAAGCACGCCGCGCAGGTGACGCAGGGCGGCGCGCTGATCGACGACCACCAGGTCCACACCGAGCGCATCGCCTACCTCGCCACGCAGGTCCGCGCCGCCCACGACCTGACCGCGTTCGTCGAGCGCGTGCGCGCCGCCGGGAAGCCGGACGCGCTGCAGGAGCGCCTCGCGCACGCCTACGCCGCCGAGGTGGTCAACGTGCTCCGCGCCTCGGTCGACGCCGCCTGGGGTGACTTCGGCCTGACTGACGCCGATGTCGCTCCGCTGTACGAGGACATCCTGCGCGCCCTCGTGCGGTCCGGCCTCGACGAGGGCGTCATCCGCGAGATCGGCCGCGAGGTCATCGAGAACGGCGGCGCGAACAACGTCGAACTCGAGGATGAGGTCGCCGTCCTCACCCGCGACATGGCCCGCGACTTCGCGAAGACCGAGGTCATGCCGATCGCCCAGGACATCCACCGCGACGACCTCCTCGTGCCCGACAGCCTCCTCGAGAAGTTCTCCGCGCAGGGGTTCTTCGGCTCCTCGATCCCGGAGGAGTACGGTGGGACCGGTATGGGCGACCTGCCGATGATCATCATCACCGAGGAGCTCTCAGCGGCCTCCCTCGCGGCGGCCGGTTCGCTGTCCACGCGTCCCGAGATCCTCTCGAAGGCGCTCCTCGCGGGCGGCACTGACGAGCAGAAGGACTACTGGCTGCCTCGGATCGCAGCTGGCGAGGAGCTCGTCGCCGTCGCCGTGACGGAGCCGGACATCGGCTCCGACGTCGCCTCGCTCCAGACGCGCGCCGAGAAGGCCGAGCACGACGGCCAGATCGGCTATCGCATCAACGGCGCGAAGGCGTGGAGCACGTTCTCCGGTCGCGCCACCGTCCTCGCGCTCCTCGCGCGGACCGACCCCGACCCGAAGAGCGGCAACAAGGGCCTCTCGCTCTTCATCATCCCCAAGCCCCCGTACGAGGGGCACCACTGGCGCTACGAGCAGCCCGAGGGCGGCGTCATGGAGGGTACGGCGAACCCGACGCCCGGCTACCGGGGCATGCACTCGTTCACGATCGCCCTCGACAACGTCTGGGTGCCGGAGACTCACCTCGTCGGTGGCGAGGACGGCGTCGGCAAGGGCTTCTTCCTACAGATGAGCGGGTTCGCGGCGGGCCGCCTCCAGACGGGTGGCCGGGCGACCGGCCTCGCGCAGGCTGCGCTCGAGAAGGCGTGCCAGTACGTCGTGATGCGGAAGCAGTTCGGGCTCGCGCTCGCTGACTATCAGCTCACCCAGTACAAGATCGGCCGCATGGCCTACCTCGTCGCTGCCGCGCGCCAGACGACGTACGCCGCCGCCCGCAACTTCAACACCCGAGCCCCGGAGCCCTCGATGGCGAAGCTCCTCTCCTGCGACGTGGCCGGCGAGGTCTCTCGCGAGGCGCAGTTGCTGCACGGCGGCTGGGGCTACTCCGAGGAAGATCCGATCGCCCGCTACGTCGTGGACGCCCTCGTGCTCCCCATCTTCGAGGGCGTGAAGGCGACCCTGGAGCTCAAGGTCATCGGGCGTTCGCTCTTCGCGGCGGCCGCCGGCTAGAGGCGGCCCGTGCCCTCGAAGGACACGCCCGAGGTCGAAGTCCGCTCGCGCGCTGAACTCCGGGCCTGGCTGGAGGCGAACCACGCCTCCAGCGGTCCGGTCTGGGTAGTCGTCTACAAGAAGCACCACGAGCACTACCTCTCGTGGGACGAGCTCGTGAGCGAGTTGCTCTGCTTCGGGTGGATCGACAGTCTCAAGCACCGCGTCGACGATGACCGCTCGCGGCAATACATCTCGCCGAGGAAGCCCGGCGGTAACTGGTCCGGCATCAACAAGCGCAAGGTCGCGCTGCTGGAGAAGTCCGGCCTGATGACGGACGCCGGCCGAGCCGTGATCGAGCGTGCGAAGCAGGACGGCTCCTGGACCTACCTCGACGATATCGAAGCCCTCGTCGTCCCCGACGACCTCGCCGCACTGCTCGCGACGGACGCCGAGGCGCAAGCGAACTTCGAGGCGTTCCCGCGCTCCGCGAAGATGGGCTTCCTTTACTGGATCAAGAGCGCGAAGACCGAGACGACGCGGGCGAAGCGGCTGGACGGGACTCTGCGGGCCGCGCAACAGGACGTCCGCGTGCCCGGTCAGGCGAAGTAGGGAT
>Ga0114916_1000291_pt1 | contig 35857 bp, 33 predicted proteins | sample MalvirAntarct_66_FD_83501 | JGI IMG/M metagenome (GOLD analysis project Ga0114916, IMG submission 83501) | Marine viral communities from the Global Malaspina Expedition - Malaspina viral metaG Antarct_66 | ecosystem: Environmental > Aquatic > Marine > Oceanic | place: West Anvers Island... | reverse complement strand
TTATTACACTAACCTTATGTTTTGGGGGAAGTATTGTTGCCGATTTTTTCATAGAAAACCAAGTTCTAAAGGGTGGAATTATTATTGCCTTACTTATTTTTCTAATGCTAATTCTTCAATTTTTTAGAAATCCAAAAAGGAATTTTAAAACAGAGGAGTCTAATATATTTTCGCCTGTGGATGGAAAAGTTGTGGTAATTGAAGAGGTATTTGAAAAAGAATATTTCAACGATAAAAGACTACAGGTTTCGGTATTCATGTCACCAATTAATGTTCATGTAACGCGTTATCCCGTTGGCGGTGAAGTTGTGTACAGCAAACATCATCCTGGTAAATACTTAGTGGCTTGGCACCCTAAAGCTTCCGAAGAAAACGAAAGAACAACTGTTGTGGTCGCGTCAAAAACATTTGGGAATATCCTTCATAGACAAGTAGCAGGTGCGCTTGCCAAACGAATTGTAAACTATGCCAAGGAAGGTGAAACAGCAAATCAAACTGAAGATAGTGGCTTTATCAAATTTGGTTCTCGTGTGGACGTCTATCTGCCGTTGGATGCGAAGATAGAAGTTTCTCTTAATCAAATTGTAAAAGGCGGAATAAGCGTATTGGCTTCAAAATGACATCAGAAGAACTCCATATTACATTTCTAGACGCGGTTGAAACCATCAATTCGCACACGGAGCCTTTTCCTGCAGATGTTTTATTAAAATTATACGCCTATTACAAACGGGCCACGAATTCTAAAGATCTGGCAGGCAACAGTCGTAATCCGCTTATTGGAGCGTTCAAAACCAACGCCCTCTTTCAGGCTCGTGAAATAGACCCAGACGAAGCTAAGAAAAAGTATATCGCAACAGTGAATCACTATTTCTTATATAGGAAGTAGGGCTTAATTCTGAACCCCGGCTTAGGACCGTGCAGGATGTTTGAAATGACACGTTACTTTTATGCTGTATACCGCCAACTAAAATCACTTCAGACTCGCCAGACTTGCTTTTAAGGTTTCAATTTTAGCCAAAGCATCTGCCTCTTTACGTTTTTCGTTCGCAACTACTTGCTCGGGCGCTCCAGCTACAAAACGTTCGTTCTTAAGCTTCCCCTGTACACTTTTCAAAAAGCCCTCGGTATATTTAAGTTCTTCAGAAAGTTTCTCAATCTCAGCATCAACATCAATAGCACCTTCCATCGGAATGAAGTATTCATTGGATTTAACTCGGTAGGTCAAAGCTCCATCCATTTTCTCGGTAACATAAGTAAGCTCTTCAATGTTACCCATTTTCTTGATAACCGAATCAAATAAGGTGGAAGCGTTTATATTGTTGATTACGAATAGCTTTATGGTTTCTTTAAAGGGTATATTCTTCTGTTTTCTAACAGTTCTAATTCCAGAAATAACTTCCGAAGCGATTTCAAAATGGTTTAAAATCTCTTGATCTATTTCTTGTACTGAAGGGTAACGAGATACGATCAATGCCTCTTCAACCTTTCTATCCGAAATTTGATGCCAAATCTCTTCAGTAAGGAAAGGCATAAATGGATGTAACACTTTGATATTGTTTTCAAAAGCAATAATTATTGCATCAAACGTTTTTCTGTCAATTGGTTGCTGATACCCCGGCTTTACCATCTCTAATAACCAAGAACAAAAGTCGTCCCAGATAAGCTTGTAAACAGTCATTAAAGAGTCTGAAAGTCTGTACTTCGAAAAATGATCTTCCATCTCTGAAAAAGCACTTTGGAATTTTGACTCATACCATGCTAACGCAATGCTGCTTGATTCTGGTTGGGCAATTTCATCACTCACTTCCCAACCACTTACCAATCGATATGCATTGATTATTTTATTACTAAAAGCCTTTCCTTGTTGTAATTTACTTTCGTCAAATAACAAGTCATTTCCCGCTCCTGAACTCAACAACATCATTCCGGCCCGCACTGCATCTGCACTGTAATCTTCAATCAACTTTAACGCATCTGGTGAATTTCCAAGTTGTTTTGACATTTTTCGCCCTTGGTCATCCCGAACGATTCCAGTAAAATATACATTGTTAAAAGGCCTTTCGTTTCTGAATTCATACCCAGCAAAAATCATTCGAGCCACCCAAAAGAAAATGATGTCAGGTCCCGTAACTAAATCATTGGTAGGATAATAGTAATTGATTTCCTTATTGTCTGGATTTCTAATCCCATCAAATACTGAAATTGGCCATAGCCATGAGGAGAACCAGGTGTCTAAAGCATCGGGATCTTGTGTAAGACTTTCTGCTGTAAGATTTTGGTTCTCAGATTTCTCCTTAGCTAAAAGAAGAGCCTCCTCTAACGTTTCTGCCACCACGAAATCATTTTCACCATCACCGTAGTAATACGCTGGAATTTGTTGTCCCCACCATAATTGGCGCGAAACATTCCAGTCTCTAATATTCTCTAACCAATGGCGGTAGGTATTTTCAATTTTCTTCGGATATAGCTTTATTTCCTTGGTGTCCAATACTGCCTCTAGCGCTGGTTTCACCAAGCCATCCATTTTTAAAAACCACTGGTCAGACAGCCTAGGCTCTATAACAGCTTTAGTTCTTTCTGAAGTACCTACTTTATTCAGATAATCTTCTACTTTTGATATACAACCTAAAGACTCTAATTCAGTAAAAATCTCTTTTCGCACTACAAATCGATCTTTACCTTCATACTGCAAACCGAAGCTATTCAGCGTGGCATCTTCATTAAAAATATCAATTACATCCAGCTTGTGCTTATCACCTAGTGCTTTGTCATTAATATCGTGTGCTGGCGTTACTTTTAGACAACCCGTACCAAATTCTACATCTACATAATCATCTTCTATGATTGGTATTATACGATTGCATATAGGCACAATAGCATTTTTTCCTTTTAAATGAGCAAAGCGCTCATCATTTGGATTGATGCAAATTGCCGTATCTCCTAGAATAGTTTCTGGACGTGTAGTAGCGATTGTTAAGGTATCTGTAGTTCCTTCAATTTTATAGTTAATATAATATAGCTTTCCTTTTTGTTCTATGTATTCAACCTCTTCATCAGACAAGGTTGTTTTCGCCTCTGGATCCCAATTCACCATCCTGTAGCCTCTGTAAATTAGCCCCTTGTTATATAAATCTACAAAGGTTTTAATTACAGACTCACTCATATCATCATCCAAAGTGAATTTAGTCCTATCCCAATCACAAGAACAACCTAACTTTTTCAGCTGCTCTAGAATCACTCCGCCATACTCATCTGTCCAATCCCAAGCATGTTTTAAAAACTCACTTCTTGATAAATCGTTTTTGTCAATGCCCTGCTCCTTCAATTTTGCAACAACTTTCGCCTCGGTAGCAATGGAGGCATGATCGGTTCCAGGAACCCAACATGCATTTTTTCCTTGTAAACGTGCACGACGAATTAAGATATCTTGAATTGTATTGTTGAGCATATGCCCCATATGCAAAATACCTGTCACATTTGGCGGAGGTATAACGATAGTATATGGCGTTCTTTCATCCACTTCACTATGAAAATAATCGTGCTCCATCCAGTAGCTATACCACTTGTCTTCAACATTTCTCGCACTATACTTTGCCTCTAAAGCCATCTTTGGTTTGATTTTTGAAATAAGTAAACAAAAGTAGGTATATCTGCAAGATTATAAAAGTGAATAATTTATTTTGCACGATGGTTACATATTGTCTACTTTAGCTTATCCTAAATTATATAAATTATGAAAAAGTTAGTTCTTATTATGCTAGTTGCTTTTGTTGGGTATGCCGCACAGGCGCAACAGGCACAGATTGAATTTAAGTCTGAAACTGTAGACTATGGTGAAATTGCAAAAGGCAGTGATGGTGTTCGTGTTTTTGAGTTTACCAACACAGGAGATACGCCACTTATCATTACCGATGTTAAATCGAGCTGTGGTTGCACAGTGCCAAAGAAACCAGACGGCCCTATTGCTCCTGGAGAATCAAGTACGATTCAAGTAAAGTATGACACAAACCGCGTAGGTCCAATTAGAAAGACAATTACTGTTTATTCTAACGCTTTGGATGCCATTAAAGCCATCAAAATTAAAGGTGAAGTAATGGCAGGAGATAAGAGTTTATTAGAAAAAACTCGATAATAAAACCACATAAAATTTAAAAAAAACCGACCTCCAAAGGAGGTCGGTTTTTTTATATCACCTTTTTAAGCCTACCCTTTTTTATAGATTTATCAGCATAGCTAGTAAACCGCTGTGATTGTTTGCCTCCAATGTGTTCAAAGACGTGTTTCTAACCATTTCCAAATAGTTAATCAATACGATACCATGGTGCGCTATCGTCAATCCACGCATAGTATAATAGTATGGTAGAACTAACAAAAAAATACGCTTACCCTGATTTTTTAGCAAGACAAATCCTTCTTGTGCACGGGCAGAAAATGAAGCACAAGAAATGGGTATGATAGACAAGCGCTGCGGTGTCTGCTTATTATGGCAGCCGCATCCTTTATGTTAGAAAAAAAAGAAGAAATGGTGACAAGTGTACTGTTGTATTATTAAATATTATTTGCATTTTTGTAATTAAACTAATTCCTATGCCTTCAATTTCAATCAAAGGGAAAAACATGCCGGAATCGCCTATTCGAAAATTGGTTCCGTATGCAGAGAAAGCTTATAAAGCGAATAAAACTGTATATCATTTAAATATTGGCCAGCCAGATATAAAAACTCCAAATATCGCAATGGAGGCTGTCGCAAATCATTCCTTAGATATTCTAGCATATACGCGATCTGAAGGCTCTCATAAGTATCGTGAAAAAATTGCTACATACTATCAAAAAAATAATATCCCCGTAACTTCAGATGAAATTATTGTTACTACCGGTGGAAGCGAGGCGCTTCTTTTCGCTATTGGGAGTATTGCAGATGCAGGTGACGAAATAATTATTCCAGAGCCATTTTACGCAAATTATAATGGTTTTGCCACAGCATCCGACGTAAACATTGTACCTGTAATTTCTAAAATAGAGGACAATTTCGCCTTACCTCCCATTTCAGAATTTGAAAAATTAATAACCCCAAAAACGAAGGCAATTCTAATTTGCAACCCTGGAAATCCAACGGGCTATCTCTATTCAAAAGATGAAATACAGAAATTAGCTTCCATTGTTCTGAAACACGATTTGTTTTTAGTAGCAGACGAAGTTTACAGAGAGTTTGTTTATGATGGTAACGAGCATTATTCAATCCTTCAGGAGGATAGTTTAGCACAAAATGGAATTATAATTGATTCTGTATCGAAGCGTTATAGTATGTGTGGCGCTAGAATTGGTTGTCTGGTTTCAAAGAACGAAGAAGTTATTAGCACGGCTATAAAATTTGCGCAGGCACGCTTAAGTCCGCCAACCTTTGCCCAAATAGCCAGTGAAGCAGCCTTGCAAACACCGCAGAGCTACTTTGACGAAGTAATTGAAGAATACACTGAAAGACGAAATATTTTAATACGCGAATTAGAGGCTATTCCTGGCGTGCAGGTAGGGCACCCAAAAGGAGCCTTTTATTGCATAGCGCAACTGCCAGTTAAAAATAGTGATCGCTTTGCACAATGGCTATTAGAGGACTTCGATTTAGAAGGTGAAACTGTAATGGTTGCACCAGCTGCGGGTTTTTATTCTTCGGAAGGAGTTGGTTTAAATCAAATTCGAATTGCCTATGTACTAAACAAAGAGAGTTTAATACGAGCAGTTCAGATTCTGAAGGCCGCGTTACAACAATACACAGATTAATGCTGCAAATTGAGCGTAATAAGTCACTAAAAGCTTTCAATACCTTCGGTATTGATTGTGTAGCGAATTCATTCGTTTCTGTGACATCCATTCAAGCGCTCAAGAATATTCTTGAACAGTACGCATCTTCAGAAATATTCATACTGGGTGGCGGGAGTAATTTGTTACTATCTCAAAACATAGAGGCCCTTGTTGTTCATATAGGTTTAAAAGGAATAAAGCTACTTCATGAAACCGAAGACCATGTATTCATTGAGGTAATGGCAGGTGAGAATTGGCATGATTTCGTACTGTACTGCATTGACAATAATTATGGAGGTATCGAGAATATGTCCCTTATACCTGGCAACGTAGGCACAGCACCTATTCAGAACATTGGAGCCTATGGGGTAGAATTAAAAGATGTTTTTGAAGCGTGTCAAGCCTTAGAAGTTGAATCACTCACAGAAAAGGACTTTAGCAACGAAGCTTGTCGTTTTGATTATCGTTCAAGTATTTTCAAGGAAGAAGCTCGCGGAAAATATATCATCACAAGGGTCACTTTTAAACTAACCAAACGAAATCATGTGCTGAGCACTACCTATGGTGCTATTGAAACTGAGCTACAACAAAGGAATATCACAGACCCTTCGATTAAAGATATCTCAGATGCAGTTATCGCTATTAGACAGTCCAAATTACCAGATCCAGCTGTTCTAGGTAATAGCGGAAGTTTCTTTAAAAACCCAGTGATTGACGCTAATGCGTTTAGGGTATTTAGACTAAAGTTCCCTGATGCACCTTTTTACGAATTATCTCCAACCGAATTTAAAATTCCGGCTGGCTGGCTTATTGAACAAGCAGGTTTTAAGGGCAAGCGTTTTGGTGATGCGGGCGTCCATGAAAAACAGGCCTTGGTGCTTGTGAATTATGGCAATGCAACTGGTGCCCAAATTTGGGACCTAGCTGTTAGCATTCAGAAAAAAGTTAATGAGGATTACGGAATTCACATAACGCCCGAAGTGAACATCATCTAGAATTATTTTTTAAGACTCAACATTTTGTCCAACACGTGAACCACTCCATTCGAACCAAGAATATCGCTCTTGACAATTACAGCTTTCACACCATTTTTGTCTTTCAAAACAATGTCCATTCCATTTTTAGTAGCAACTAAGATCTCTCCAGACATGGTAGTAATTTGATAACTACCATTACCGCTCCTAATATTTTTTGTGAGCGCAATGGAATCAATTTGTCCAGCAACAATATGTGAGCGTAATGTTCTTTCAAGAAAAAGACGTTCCGTGGCACTTTTTAATATGGTTTTATACTCAGCATCCAACCCTTCAAAAGCATCTACAGAGGGAGCAAAAATAGTAAATGGTCCTTCTTCTTTTAAGAGCATATCACTCAAAGACCCCGAAATAGCAGCACTTGCAAAGGCCTTCGTCTCTGCTGTAATCATAAGTTTAGAAAACACACTATTTGCCTGAACCACACGAGACTTAGCGTCTTCCTCTTCTTTTATTCTTTCCTGCTCAAGAGCATCTAACTGCTCCTGCGTAACCACTGGTTCGTCCTGTAGCTCCTTCGTGTCATTTTTACATGAAAAGGTTAGTGAGCCAACTATTACAACAAGCAGAATATATACTATCTTTTTCATGAGTAACATATTTAGTTAAGACGCTAAAATTAATGAAAATGCAGTTACAACCACAAGAAAGATTGTATTTTTGTCTTATAATATTTTACGCATGGACCTCTTACTAATAACCTTCGTTTTACTAATAATCGCAATCGCCGGAATAGGAATTAAAATATGGGCGAAAAAGGATGGCGAATTTGCCGGTACTTGTGCAAGCCAGAGCCCGTTTCTTAATAAAGATGGTGAAGCTTGTGGCTTTTGCGGTAAAGCTCCTGATCAATTTAAGGACTGTAGCGAAGACACGCATACTTCATAACTAAGGAAGACTTTTACATGTTGCTACTCTGCGCCCTAGCTAGTATTGTTGTTGTAAATTGCATGTATTACCTTTTGTTTTCAAAATTTTCCCTTCTGAAACAAAAAATTTCCACTAACAAGGAAACGTATCCAGTATCCCTTATTGTTTGCGCAAAAAATGAAGCTGAAAACCTCAGGAAGAACATTCCGCTATACCTTGCCCAAAAGTATCCGGATTTTGAATTGATTCTTATTAACGACACATCCACCGATGACACCTTGGATGTTATGGAAAAATTTCTAGAAAACGACCCGCGTATACATATTGTAAATATTCAAAGCAATGAAACTTTCTGGGGCAACAAGAAATATGCACTGACGCTAGGAATTAAGAAAGCGAAAAACAAACGCATCCTTTTTACAGATGCAGACTGCTATCCTGCCTCTAAAGACTGGTTGTCAGAAATGGTTAGTCACCTTTCAGAAGAAAAACAACTTGTGCTTGGCTATGGCCCTTATGAGTATAAACCAGGACTACTTAATACCCTTATCCGCTTTGAAACAGTAATGACGGCCATCCAATATTTTTCCTATGCAGCAGCGAAAAATCCATATATGGGTGTGGGTAGAAATTTGGCATATACAAGCCAGTTGTACTATACGAATAACGGATTTATGTCACACATAAAAACACCCAGTGGTGATGATGATCTATTCGTGAATGAAGCAGCTACTAAAGACAATACAGCCCTCTGTTTCTCAGAAAATGCTTTCACATATTCCAAGCCAAAAACAACTTGGTCTTCCTGGATACTTCAGAAGAGAAGACACATAACTACAGCATCCCTATACAAGCCACAACATAAAACAGCATTGGGTCTATATTTTATTACGAATCTACTATTTTGGTTGCTGGCCGGTGCATCTTTCATCTTTGCCCGTTGGGAGTTGGCCATTGCTATGACAACATTTCGCTTCTTGATTCAATATATTGTGATTGGAAGTAGCATTAGAAAATTAAAAGAAAAAGGCCTGCTTGTTTTCCTACCCATTTTAGATTTGTTTTTACTTTTAATCCAATTGAGTATCTTTATTTCAAATAGCCATTCAAAACCTAAGCATTGGAATTAGACAAAGACATACTACTGCAAGTAATCCAAGATGCTAAGCTGGGAAAGCAAAGTGCTTTTAATTATTTGGTTGATACTTTCTGGAATCGGGTCTATGGCTTCCAAATGAAGCGTGTGAAAAATGAACACGATGCTGAAGATATTACGATAGAGGCATTCTCAAAAGCATTTGACAAGATAAATACCTTTGATGAGAAATACGCCTTTGGAACTTGGCTAATCACCATTTCAAAGAATATTCAAATTGACAAAACCAGAAAGAAAAATGCTTCGATACATGCCCAAACAACAGATGCAAGTAAAGAGCAACTTCTAAAAATTGCAGATCATTCTCCGTCACCAGAAGATAAGCTCATCACAGAGCAAAACTTAGCAGAACTCTTACGCTATATAAAACGCCTGAAACCACATTATCAAGACGTTATCAATTTGAGGTATTTTCAGGAAATGAGTTATAATGAAATCTCCGAAGCATTAGGAGAACCGCTTACCAATGTAAGGGTGAGACTTTTACGTGCACGTAAATTATTACTTGAACTTATCACAGAAAAAGACTCACTTTAACTAAAGTGCTTATTTAATAGCAACATCCGCTACCATCCTATCCTTTATTACCGCACCATTTTACGCTATTAGCAACTTCAAACTACGGAATCGAAAACATGAGCCACAAGCGGCACAAACCTCATCGTTCATGAAAGGATTTAGCCCTTGGTATATTTCTACACTTTTTCTATAGATCAATAGATTATGTTGATTGAATGATTGTTTTTCGAACTAAGAATGGTGTTCTCGGACATTTATAATTTGTACCTTTGTCTTTAGACACGTAATGTGCATTACGCAACGTTTAATACCCTATGAGCACAGAAACACAAGCTAAATCAAAGTACAGTCCGAAGCCAAAATGGCTCAGAGTTAAACTTCCTATGGGTAAAAAGTATACCGATCTAAGAGGACTGGTAGACAAATACAATTTACACACTATCTGTACATCTGGTAGCTGCCCAAACATGGGTGAATGCTGGACAGAAGGGACCGCAACATTTATGATTCTCGGCAATGTTTGCACACGTTCTTGTGGTTTTTGTGGTGTAAAAACAGGAAGGCCAGAGACGGTAGACTGGGATGAACCAGAAAAAGTGGCGCGTTCTATTAAATTAATGGAAATTAAGCATGCTGTTGTTACATCGGTAGACCGTGACGACCTAAAAGATATGGGCTCCATTATTTGGGCTGAAACCGTTAAGGCCATTCGGAGAATGAACCCGGAAACAACCTTGGAAACACTAATTCCAGATTTTCAAGGAGTAACTCGAAACATAGACCGTATTATTGAAGTAAAACCAGAGGTGGTTTCACATAATATGGAAACAGTAAAACGATTAACAAGAGAGGTTAGAATTCAAGCAAAATACGAACGTAGCCTAGAGGTTTTGCGTTATTTAAAAGCTGAAGGAATTACAAGAACTAAAAGTGGCATTATGCTAGGCCTTGGCGAAACAGAGGCTGAAGTGCTCCAGACCATGCAAGATCTAAGAAACGTGAGTCTAGACATTGTTACCATTGGCCAATACTTACAGCCATCTAAAAGACATCTGCCCGTCAAAGAGTTTATTACCCCAGAGCAATTTAAGCGTTACGAAGAAATAGGGTTAGAAATGGGATTCCGTCATGTAGAAAGTGGTCCTTTAGTTCGCTCGTCTTACAAAGCACAAAAACACCTTACCTAAGCCAAATTTGTTATGGCAGATACAATTCGTGTTGGTATAAATGGTTTTGGGAGAATTGGAAGAAATCTCTTCAGATTACTCCGCAATCATCCAGATATTTCGGTTGTTGCCATAAATGACCTAATGGATATTAAAACTGCAGCGCATTTACTTAAGTATGATAGCATTCATGGGGTTTTAGACCAAGATGTTATCCTTACTGAAGATGAAATCCAAGTTGGCAATAGCATCTCTAGGTATTCTACTGAAAAGAACATCGAAGATATCCATTGGAAAGGGGTTGATATCGTTATTGAATCTACAGGAAAGTTCAAAACACGATCTACTTTAGAAAAACACCTAAAAAATGATGTAAAAAAAGTCATTTTGTCTGCTCCTCCGATTGATGATGACATCAAAACGGTTGTTTTAGGCGTAAATGATTCCATTTTGACAGCGGAAGACACCATCATATCAAATGCATCCTGTACAACAAACAATGCAGCACCTATGCTTCAGATAATCAATGACCTATGTGGTATTGAACAAGCATACATTACTACTATCCATTCGTACACAACAGATCAAAGCTTACATGACCAACCGCATCGTGATTTACGAAGAGCTCGTGCTGCTGGACAATCTATAGTTCCAACAACTACAGGAGCTGCAAAGGCTTTGACTAAAATATTTCCGGATTTAGCTAATGCAATTGGTGGTTGTGGGATTCGAGTTCCTGTGGCCAACGGCTCGCTTACCGATATCACGTTGAACGTCAAAAAAGAAGTTTCAATTGAAGCTGTAAATCAAGCTTTCCAACATGCCTCCAAAACACATTTCAAAAATATTCTTCAATATACCGAAGACCCAATTGTATCAATAGATATCAACGGAAATAAGCATTCTTGCATATTTGACGCAGGAATGACCTCCGTCATCGGTAAAATGGTAAAAATCATAGGATGGTATGATAATGAAATAGGTTATTCGTCAAGAATTGTCGATTTAACCCTGCAAATATCGGGCAAATAACTATATTTGTCGCTTAACTACACAATTTGATAGAACTTAACCTAAAAAAATACTTTTTTTTAGTATTACTAGTCGCCTCGTTATTTAGTAGTCCGAATACGTATTCGCAAGCTAATAGGAACGACAGTATTACTATGGTTAGAACCTATCAAGAAAAAGCGGCTTCTGAAATTTCAAAACAACACTATAGCCAGGCTATTGCTAATTTAACTAATGCGGGGAAAATAGCCTCGCTTACCAAAGACACAAGGCTACAGGCAGATGTTCATTTAAGTGCTTCCAAACTTCACTATTTTCTTCAGAATTACAAAAAATCCGCAACGGAAGCGGCCGCTACAATAAGGCTATTAGAAGAACTCAATGATGAATTGACCTTAGCTGAAGCAAAAACGCTTTATGGCCTCATCCTAACGCGCACTAAGTCCTATAGCGATTCAGAGCGTTATTTGAAAGAGGCAGACCTGATTTTTACAAAAAACAACTTAGAACCTGAGCGCGCTAATGTTCTTTTGGGCTTAGGGCTTTTAGAGTCTGAAAAAGGGAATGCAACTATAGCATTGAATTATTTAGACGCAGCCATCCCAATTTTTGTAGCAAATGACAAAAAGTATAATGAAGCACAGGCGTATTTAAATAAGGCAAAAACGCTTTTAATGCTTGAAGAGCCTAATGCAAAATCAAGTCGCGAAACGATTGATAAAGCCATTGCTATTTCAGAAGCCAATGGATACACGCGTCTCAAAATTGAAACGCATAGCATTGAAGGGCAGCTCGCATTATTGGCAAACAAACCAGTTGAAGCTAGCCTCTCTTTTGAGAAATATCACGCACAGAAAGATTCAATTCACACCATTTATATGGATGCTATTTCCACTGGAATGGAATTTGAATCTATCCAAGAACAAAACAATATTATCACCGCGCAACAGAGTAAGCTAGATAAGCAACAGAAGTCCATCGACTTCACAAAAATGACAACTGGCTTGAGTATCGCGTTGATTGTCATTCTTTCTTTATTAACGCTCTCCCTCTATAAAAACAACAATTTACGTGCGAAAGCGAATGAATTGCTGCAGGATAAGAACAACGAATTGCAATTGGCAAAAGAAAAAGCCGAGAAAGCCTCACTAGCCAAAGCACAGTTCTTGTCAACCATAACACACGAGCTAAGAACGCCGCTATACGCTGTTACGGGATTGACGCATTTGCTCCTCGAAGAAGATCCAAAACCCAATCAAAAAGAACTCCTAAATTCACTGAAGTTCTCCGGAGATTACCTATTATCTCTTATCAATAATATCCTGGATCTCAACAAGCTTGAGGCCAATAAAGTGGAAGTCGAAAAAACTACTTTCAACCTTAAAAAGCGTATTAATGATGTCCTCATTGCGCTTAAAAAATCTGCCGACGACCGGAAGAATAATCTCTTGTTTGAATTCGATGATGCTATCCCGCGTAAATTAATTAGTGACCCACTGAAGCTGTCTCAAATCTTAATAAACATAATTGGTAATTCGATTAAGTTTACGCAAAACGGTGCGGTAACTGTGCGTGTACAACTGCTGAGCAAAACAGACAACAAAACAATGCTCCACTTCGAAATTGAAGACAATGGGGTAGGAATTTCTAAGGAAAAGCAAAAAAGCATATTCGAAACTTTCTCACAGGGATCACTTCAAATTAATAGGAAATTTGGCGGAACCGGATTAGGACTCTCTATAGTAAAGAACTTACTTGAGATTATGAATAGTAAGATTAAGCTTGAGAGTCAGTTAGGACAAGGCTCTAAGTTTTCGTTTAATATTAATTTCGATGTGCCTAAAGAGTCAAAAGAAGACTTAAGCCCAAATAATAGGATGTCCGACGTCGATTACGCAACGCTAGAAAACAAATCGATTCTTGTTGTTGAAGACAACAAAATTAACCAAATGATTACCAAAAAAATCTTGGAGAAAAACAAGATGAAATGCATGGTTGCAGATAATGGTATGGACGCAATAAAAATGGTAAAAGCTAACAACTTTGACGTTATTTTAATGGACATTCACATGCCAGGAATAAGCGGTATTGAAGCCACGCAGAAGATTCGGGAATTTAATGCCGAACTCCCTATTATTGCATTAACAGCGGTGACAATTGATGAAAACCTAGATGATTTCTATCGCGCTGGCTTTAACGAGATTATTCCGAAACCATTTAAAACAGACGAATTTTTTGAAAAGATTTATAGTACAATTGAGGGAAGAAAATCTCCAGTAATACCTTAACTTCTTAGCTGGAATTTTACCATTTTCTGAATGGTCTCTTTTAAGAAAGGTTCCTGTTCCTTTAAAATTTCAGTCTTTATCCCAATATAATATAAGGCAAACTTCCCAAGAGGCTCTTGTAAACGCATGAAGTCTTTTTGTGTTGTTAGAATGATTTCCTTCTGCTTTAGTTTTTCAATTTCTGAAGTAGAAAAATGATGATGATCTCCAAATTTTTTATGTTCAAAACTAAATCCTTTACTTTTTAAGTAATCCGTCAAAGGCTTTGGATTTGCAATACCGGTAACCAAGGTAAACAATTTACCCTCCAAGTAGCGGAGTGGAAGTGACTCAGTGATTCCATGAATTTGACTATCATATCCAATCTTAGAAAAATACACCTTTTGATGACTCAAAATAGGCAGCCTAAACTCCACATTTTGCAAACTGGCATAGGGTACGCGCTCTGGGCACTTTGTAACTATAATAATATCTGCACGTGCAAATCCTCCTTTAGGCTCTCTTAAATTCCCGGTTGGAAGCATGAAGTCATCAATAAACAGATTATCAAATGTAGTGAGCAAAATATTTGTTGAGGCTTCTACTTTTCGGTGCTGAAAAGCATCATCGAGTAAAATAACTTCTGCTTTTTGCTGTAATTTTTCGATCCCCGTTTGACGATCCTCGCAAACAGCAACGGTAACATCAGGATAATTTTGCTTAAACTGAAGTGGCTCATCCCCTACTTCTTTAGCAGTACTTCCTATGCTTGCCTCTAAATAACCACGCGTTTTTCTCTTATAGCCTCTACTCAAAGTAGCTACTTTATAATCCGCCTGAAGCGTTTCAATAATAAATTCAATCATTGGCGATTTGCCCGTTCCTCCTACCGAAAGATTACCAACACAAATAACCGGAACATTGTACCTTTTACTGCGAAACCAACCTTTGTCATAAAAGTGATTTCGCACGACCATAATGAAACCATAAATCAAGGAGAAAGGGAAGAGTAGTAAGCGTAATAACTTCATATAGCAAAAGTACAAAATCGAATTCACTAATTACAACCCCTTAACTACGGTCTCCGAACTTCTAGCTTCAAACTTAATCTACTATATTTACAAGAAATTAAATTCCATGAAGGTATTTGAAGTAATCAACATCCTAGAAGAGCTAGCACCGCAACAATATGCTGAAGATTTTGATAATACAGGGCTTCTCGTTGGTGACAGACAAGCGGAGGTAACTAATGTTTTAGTAACACTAGACACGCTTGAAGCTGTTGTAGATGAAGCGATAGCTGCCAATTGCAATTTAATCGTGAGCTTCCACCCTATTATTTTCTCAGGGCTTAAGAAATTGGCAGGACAAAGCTATGTTGAACGCACAGTTCAAAAAGCCATTAAAAACGACATCAATATTTTTGCAATTCACACGGCCTTGGACAATGCTTGGAACGGGGTTAATGCAATGATTTGTGAAAAGCTTCGTCTCAAGAAGCGATCTATACTTATTCCACAAAAGGGAACCATCAAAAAGCTAATCACTTTTGTACCTAAAACAGAGGCTAACAACCTTCGTGAAGCATTATTTTCTGCAGGCGCTGGTGACATTGGCAACTATAGCAATTGTAGTTTTAGCCATACAGGAGAAGGAAGTTTCCAAGGCAATGAATTTTCAAATCCTTCCATAGGCAACAAAGGAGAAACGCATTTAGAAGCAGAAGTACAATTGAGTGTCACATTCCAGAAACATTTACAATCAAGAATAGTAAAGGCGCTCCATGAAAATCATTCGTATGAAGAAGTAGCTTATGAAATAACAACCTTAGAAAACACCAACCAACATATTGGAATGGGTATGATTGGGGAATTAGCTGAAGAACTTTCTGAAGCAGAATTCCTAGCGTTCGTTAAAACCACCATGCAAACAGGCTGCGTAAGACATTCTGCATTACTTCAGAAGAAAATAAAAAAGGTTGCCGTTTTAGGCGGAAGTGGTAGTTTCGCGATTGATGCAGCAAAGGCAGCCGGTGCAGACGCATTTATATCGTCAGATTTTAAATATCACGACTTTTTTAAAGCTGAAAAAAGCATCTTGCTTACAGATATTGGACATTATGAAAGCGAACAGTACACAAAAGACCTTTTAGTTTCTTTCATTACGAAAAAAATCAGTAATTTTGCAGTCGTTTTATCACTAACAAACACAAATCCTATTAGCTACTTTTAACGTATGGCCACAAAAACAGAAATTAGTGTAGAAGAGAAGTTAAGAGCTCTGTACGATTTACAATTAATCGATTCTAGAATCGACGAAATTAGAAATGTACGCGGTGAACTTCCATTAGAGGTTAAAGACCTAGAAGATGAAGTTGCCGGAATGAATACGCGCCTTGAAAAATTGCAATCTGACTTGGGAATAATTGAGGATGACATTAAAGGAAAGAAAAACTTAATTGAAGAAGCAAAATCTTTAATTAAGAAATACGGAACGCAACAGGACAATGTGCGTAACAACCGTGAATATAACTCACTAAGTAAAGAAATTGAATTTCAAGAGTTAGAAATTCAACTTGCCGAAAAACATATCAAAGAATTCGGAGCACAGATCGAGCAAAAAAATGTCGTTGTTGAGGAAACAAAAGGACGTTTTGGCGCACGTGCAGATCACTTAAAGCACAAGCAAGGTGAGCTAGACGAAATTCTTTCAGAAACAGAAAAAGAAGAGATCTCTTTAATTAAAGAATCTGATAAATTCGAAAAGAAGATTGAAGACCGTTTAATTCAGGCATACAAGCGCATTAGAACCAATGTAAAGAATGGTTTGGCAGTTGTTGCAATTGAGCGTGGTGCTTCGGGAGGATCTTTCTTTACCATCCCACCACAGGTGCAAATGGAAATTGCTTCGCGTAAGAAAATTATCACGGATGAACACAGTGGTCGTATTCTAGTTGACCCAGTATTAGCCGAGGAAGAAAAAGTAAAAATGGAAGGTATTTTCAAAAAATTGAAATAACAGCCTTCTTAAAACTATAACAAAGCCTTCACATAACGTGAGGGCTTTTTTTATTACTTTGCCTGAAAGTTTTTCTTCTGAAGTTGGACTTTCATCAAAAATATATTGTTATGAAAAAGTATTTTGCACTCATTGCTATCACAGGCTTATTTGCGATTCAGGCCTCATGCCAGTCAACAACGGAGAAGAATAAGGAAGTCACTTTAAAAGCAGAAGAGAACATAATGCCCGTTGAGGTTAAAATGGAAGACGGTTTTGCGAGAGCCTATTTTGCAAGTGGATGCTTCTGGTGTGTAGAAGCTGTGTACGAAAGCGTAAAAGGTGTTGAAGAATCAATTTCTGGTTATAGTGGAGGAACTACACAAAACCCATCCTACCGGTCACATGGAGATCATGCTGAGGCTGTTGAAATTTTCTACGACCCAGAGGTGGTTACTTTTAGCACGTTATTAGATGTGTATTTTGGGTCTCAAAATATTACGCAGATAAACGGACAAGGACCGGATCGCGGCGCCTCTTATCGCGCTATAATTTTTTATCAAAACGAAGAACAAAAAGGAATTATTGACGCCAAAATAGCGATGCTAAACAAGAAGCTTGATGGCGACAAAGTAGCTGCACAAGTGATGCCATTTCAGAAGTTTTGGCTAGGCGAAGCATATCATCAAAATTACGAACGCAACAACCCTGATAACCCATATGTTCAGAATGTATCGGTACCACGCCTTTTGAAGTTTCAAAAAAAGTTTCCTGAATTATTAAAAAAAACAACTAATCATTAAGTCGGCCACCTTAAGACTTAACGGCTATTACTTCAAATAGCAGCGGATAAAGTCCGTTTGGAAACGCATAACATCCCCCTTTATTTTTGACCAAACCTGGAAATATATCATAGGGAGATTCATCGGACTCTCTCAACGAAACAATTCTCAACCCTGCATTGGCTAGTGAAGAAACTACTTCGCCAAGACTGTGATTCCACTCGTATTCTTTGCTTAAAATTTTTGAATCTGAATTGGCATATGTGCCTTCATATTCATCATAAATAACCTCTTTTTGCTGGTAGCCATATTTCATAACTGGAGGTGAAACCGTATAATCATACATCCACGCTATGGGGTGAAAATCAATAATATAAAAGCTTCCTCCTGGCTTAATTCGCTCAGCAATCATCTTTGCCCAAGGCCCCAAATCAGGCAGCCATCCAATGGTGCCATAACTTGTGAAAATAATATCAAATGTCTCGCTTACATGCGCCGAAGTATCCAACACATTGCAGCATACAAATTTAGCCGCTAAGCCCAGTTCATTGTTCAATTGTTGCGCAAGCTCAATGCCCGCTTCCGAAATATCCACACCGGTACATTTAGCGCCCAATCGTTGCCAGCTCAAGGTATCCTGGCCAAAATGGCACTGAAGGTGCAGTAAAGACTTCCCCTCGACATCACCTAGCGCGTCTAATTCAAATGAGTTTAATGAAGAAGTCCCCGCCTTGAATGCTTCCAATGCATAGAACTCACTATCAGCGTGTACTGGAACTTTTTGATTCCAAGTTTCTTTATTGGTATCGAATGCTTTCTTTAAATCCATCACTATTTATTATGCATGCCATTACAAAACGTCTGATAATCACGCTCACCGCAACAACAAAAGGCTATGTATTTCGATTTGGCTTCTTCTACCTATTATCATGCTTCAATTGCAGTTCTTCAAACGATAACAAGAACCCATTGAGAATCACGTCAATTTCTGTTATTTGTGAAGGAGCTTTTCACAATGGGCAGATTCTCTTATTTCTCCCATTGCTTAAATTTACAAAAAATATTTGCGCAACAATAGTTTTCTTATTTTTACTAAAACCTTTGTTTAATGAAAAGACTAATCTTACCGCTATTACTTTGTGTCATCGTTTTTGCTTGTAATGACAACCAACAAAAAACTGATACTTTAGAACCAACAAAAACCAGCGAACTCATTCCAGATCATGACGCTAATCCAGTAGTATCTAATGCCGAAATAATTGCCTATAAAAATGGCTTCGAACAATGGAAGGATGTTTCAGAAATAAATTTCACATTCAACGTAGATAGAGGTGCATCTCATTTTGAGCGCTCATGGGTTTGGAAACCACAAAGCGGTCTGGTCATTATGCGCACTGCAAAAGATACTGTAACTTTTGAACGCAGCAACTTAGATAGTATCCAGATGAAATACGACGCATCATTTACAAATGACAAATATTGGTTACTCGCTCCGTTTAATCTTCTTTGGGATGAAGGAACCACCATTACGGAACGCGAAAACATCATTGCCCCCATTTCAAAAGACACCCTGAACGAACTCACACTAACCTACGGAAATGAAGGCGGATACACGCCCGGTGATGCCTATGATTTTTACTACGGAAAAGATTTTATGATTCGGGAATGGGCATTCAGAAAAGGGAATGATAGTCTGCCATCCATGTTGAATACTTGGGAAGAATATCAAACTCACAAGGGAATACAGATTTCAACTATGCACAAAGACTCCACAGGGAGTTTCAAACTGTATTTTACCAATATTTTAGTGAAATAACACTACTGTTTTATCCATTTTTGAGTCCAAACAATATTTTCTCCTTTATGTAGGGCAACAAAATACATTCCTTGAAATAAACCTGAAACTGGCACTGAAACTTGATTACTTAAATCAAAAATAGCTGGCTCGCGATATATTTCTCTACCAGTAATGTCATAGATCGCAACAGCTAAAGATGTGTCCGTTTCGTATAAAATATTCAGTGTTTCTGTAGCTGGATTTGGATACAGCACCCCTATATCAGCGTACCCTTGATAAAAATAGCTTTCCGCAAACGCGAATGCATCTTTACCAATGCGTTCACCTATAATTCTACCTGGAATGTCATCAATAGATGGATGAATGCCACCCCAAATTCTAGATAGGCTTGTTTGATCACTCGCATCTCTATACGTGGCCCATTGCAATTGAAAGGGCTCTAAAGGGCCTTTTTCAAATTGTAAAAAAGTATCGGCTGGAATATCAAAAACACCCATTCCACCGGGAAAGTATTCGTCTCCCGTGAGCATAGTTAGTACTTCGGCAGCAGCTCTTGAAAAAGCTGAATGCCCAGAAACATAACCAGCAAAAGGAGGTGTTACAAAAGAAGGACGCTGATAAGGAAACCACTCTTCAACCAATATCCAACCTACCCCCGAAATATCCTCATTCGGGTCAACAATATAATCTGGTCCGCGCCAGCAGTACACCTTCATCTTTCCTAAATTCTCAAGAAAAGCACCAGCAAGCGGATCATCTTCATCCACTACCTCAACACGGCCAGGAATTAGAGGTAACCCATAGACATGATATTGGTCAGCATTTGCATCTGAAGACTGCCCCCTATCTCCCATAAAACGAATGGCACTTACAGGCCGCACATAATCATAATACCCTTTTAGACCCCATGCCGTAACCGCCACATCATGCATAGCGCCACCTAAAATAAAATAGGACTTTACGTCCCATTCCAAATCTAAAAGCACTTTTCCTTTTCCTCGAAATTTCTTCATTAAACTAGGCTGGTCGCTTACGTAATTTAGCAGCGTAAACCAATGCCCGGGAGGCGTTTCACTTTCAGGTCCATCAGCCCAGAATTCAGCTAATACTCGCGTGTAATCTCCTCGAAGCACCATCTGTGGCTCATACGATTCTCCTGTTATAGGGTTTACAGATCGCCCTTCGCCGGGATCACCCCCATTTTCAAAATTATAAAATGCCTTATAGGCTTCAAAGGTTTTTGGGAAGCTTGTAATTTGAGTATTTCCAATACTCTTTGGAGAAATATCGACCCGAACTCCGTCCGCAGCATCCAAATGTGCACTCCAAGAAAGCACTAAAGAAAAGCCCCATTTATATGGATCATCGAGACCTAGACCTTCCTGCAAATATGACGGTGGCCCTGGGTTGTGATACACCTTATAATCAAAACCTTGTCTACTAAAAACTTCAAGATTTTCCTCAGAAAGTGAAAACGGAACAACCTGACCCCACTCTGGGCTTAAAAAAGGAGGCTGTCCGCCCGGAATGGTGTTTCCACTTTGATCAACATAATTATCTACTTTAAGTGGTTGCCAATTATTGGGGTAGGCCATTTCAGGATTACCTGTAATATCCATATTTAAAGGCTCATTCAGCGGTTCGTAATACAGGTTTTCATAACCTCCGGCCTCATTGGAACCATCCTGTAATCCGAAGGCAATCATTTGCTCGGCCAGATAATTTCCTAAAGCTGCAGGATCCCCACTGCTATAGTTTGTTGTTATATTTGATTTATTATACCCTAAGTCATCCATTAACTCGTCTATTGAAGTAAGGATTTCTTGGCTACCAGGAGAATTTTCAAATCGACTTTGCATCAATCGGTATACAGCATAGCTCATAGCCTTTTCTTGTGCTTCGGAAGGATCAACTTCAGTAGTAAAACCATTGAAGTCACAGCTATAATCACCAAGCGTCTTTCCGAGAAAAAATGTGTCCGCATTAGAATCTAGCACAGCCCATGCATCATACATAAGCATTGAAGAGTGAAAAAGATTTCTAGCATGCACTGTTGGTCTGGCAAAATCATTTCGAATTCCATTCAAAATCTCTTCATTCCACATTCTAGCTACAGACTGGGATGAGGCTGAGAAACATACAAATAAAAAAACCGTGAAAAATAATTGTTTTACCACTTTCTATTTTTATCAAAGATACTATGAAGTTATCTATAGGAACAAATGCTGAATTGCCAAAACTTCAAATTATAATTCTTATTTTTGTTTAGACCTCAAAAACGACACAAATTATATGTTCCAAAACAATCTTGATTATGCCCAAAAATGTGATGCAGATGATCCGCTATCACATTTTAGAGAGCAGTTTTTACTCCCGAAGGACACCCAAGGAAATCCACTTGTCTATCTCTGCGGAAATTCTCTAGGGTTGCAACCCAAAAATACGGCAAGTTATATCTCGAAAGAACTAAAAGATTGGGCAGAATTAGGCGTTGAAGGACATACCGAAGCGGAACATCCATGGCTCCCATATCATGAATTCTTATCCGAAAGTATGGCCTCCTTAGTTGGCGCAAAAACGAGCGAGGTTGTTATGATGAATACCTTAACCACCAACTTACATTTGATGATGGTGTCTTTCTACCAACCTACAAAGAAACGATTCAAAATAGTGATTGAAAGTGATGCCTTCCCAAGTGATAAATACGCAATGGAAAGTCAGCTACACTTTCATGGATTCGACCCAAAAGAAGGACTCATCCTATGGAAACCTAGGGAAGGTGAAGATATATGCAGGTTTGAGGATTTAGAAGCAATCATGGAAGTTGAAGGGGATAGTATTGCCTTACTTATGATAGGAAGCACCAACTACTACAGCGGACAACATTTTCCGCTAAAAAAAATAACCCTCTTAGGCCATAAACATGGTTCCATGGTGGGCTTTGATCTCGCACATGGTGCTGGAAACATTAAACCAAATTTGCATGAAACAGGACCAGACTTTGCTGTTTGGTGTAGTTATAAGTACCTCAATAGTGGCCCTGGGAGTTTGGGAGGTTGTTTTGTACACGAAAGACACGCAAATAATCCCAATCTGAAGCGATTCGCCGGCTGGTGGGGACATAACAAAAGTACACGATTCAATATGCGTCACGACTTTGATCCATTACCAGGGGCTGAAGGATGGCAATTAAGTAACCCTCCCATTTTATCGATGGCAGCTATACGCGCCTCCCTCGATGTCTTTATGGAAGCTGGCTTCGATAATTTAAGAGCGAAGGCAGTAAAATTAACTGGCTATTTAGAATACTTGATAGATGAGATGAATGACGAAAACATTAACATCATCACCCCAAGAAATCCAGATGAAAGAGGGAGTCAATTATCTATTCAAGTAAAAAGCGCAAATAAGGCAGTACATACAAGATTAACAGAGGCCGGTGTAATAAGTGACTGGAGAGAACCAGATGTAATCCGTATTGCACCTGCAGCATTATACAATAGCTTTGAAGACGTATTTGAATTTACAAAAAGACTAAAAACTGCATTATCATTATGACTAATAAAGATCACATACTAATTATAGGAGCTGGACTCTGCGGAAGTTTGCTAGCATTGCGCTTGGCACAAAGAGGATTCAAAATAACTCTTGTAGAAAAACGGCCTGATTTAAGAAAAATCACTCAGGACGCGGGACGCTCCATCAATTTAGCATTAAGTGATAGAGGTCTTCGTGGTTTGCGACTGGCCGGAGTTGACAAAGATGCTGAAAAACTATGCATCCCGATGTATGGCAGAATGTTACACGATAAAGAAAGTAACACTTTTCTTAGCAAGTACAGTGGCCGCGATAACCAATACATCAATTCTATTTCGCGCCCAGGCCTAAATACACTCCTTTTAGACGCTGCGGAAGCCATGTCGAATGTTGAAATATTATTTAACCAAGGGTGCGAAGCCGTAGACTTAGAAAACGCATCGGCCACCTTTAAAGATTATGAAACAAAGAAAGAAATAACGCTTCAAGGAGATATAATTATTGGAACTGATGGTGCGGGTTCGATGGTTCGAAGAAGTATGTTTCAACATAGAAAATTCTTGTTTAGTTTTTCTCAGCAATGGTTAACACATGGTTATAAAGAATTAGAAATTCCAGCGACAACAGATGGTGGATATCGGACAGACAAAAGCGCCCTTCATATTTGGCCTCGTGGTGAAGACATGCTTATTGCGTTACCGAACTTAGATGGCAGTTTTACAGTTACCTTATTCGCACCTTATGACAACAGTAAATACTGTTTTAACAACCTAACAACCAAAGAAAAGGTGCTGGAATACTTCCAGAACGAATACCCAGATGCTTTAGACCTAATGCCGACACTCGCGGAAGAGTTTTTTGAAAACCCTACGGGACCATTAGGCACTATTAAATGTTCTCCGTGGAATTGCTACAGTAAAACTTTGCTAATGGGTGATGCTGCGCATGCCATTGTGCCTTTTTACGGCCAAGGAATGAATGCCTCATTTGAAGACGTCGTTGTTTTTGACGAAATTTTGGATAAATATGAAGGTGATTGGTCAGCTGTTTTTTCTGAATATGAAAAAGCAAGAAAACTGGATACAGACGCTATTGCAGATTTAGCTGTTGATAATTTCCACGAGATGAAAGAACATACGGCGAGTCCACTATTCCAGCAAAAACGGAAATTGGAAACAGCCTTTGAGTCCGAATTTTCAGAAGAATATTATTCTAAATATTCCCTTGTAACATTTAATGAGAACATCTCATATAACGAGGCTATGAAACGAGGACGAGCGCAGGATAAGGCAATCTTAAATTTGCTTGATGATGGAAACCTTTCAGACGATTTGAGTTTAAGAGAAAAACTTGATATGGTACAAAAAGAAACAGAAGATATACTACATGATGATGCTGTAGTAGGTAATTTATAAATGACGATTTTATGAGCAATAAAAGTAGATTGGTAGACGGAAAAGCAACCCCTAGAGGTGCATACCCTCATGTAAAACGCGCTGGCGACTTTATCTTTGTTAGTGGAACAAGTTCAAGACTTGCAGATAATTCTTTCGCAGGCGTGCATCAAGTTGACGAAATGGGCACCATGCACCTAGACGTTCGTGAGCAAACACGTACTGTACTTGATAATATTAAAGATTATTTAGCCACAGAAGGCGCCACCATGGAGGATGTTGTTGACGTAACTAGCTTTTTGGTTAATATGAATGATTTCGCTGGTTATAACGAAGTGTATGGCGAATTCTTCAACAAAGAAACAGGGCCCGCAAGAACAACCGTCGCAGTCCATCAGCTACCTCATCCAAATTTAGTGGTTGAAATAAAAGCCATGGCATATAAGCCCCGCTAAGATGGAAAAAATTCTCAATTACATAAACGGCGCGTATGTGCAACCACAAAGCAATGCATGGATTGATAATGTAAATCCAAGTACTGGTGAGGTGTATGCGCAAATTGCAAACAGCAATAGTGCCGATATTGGAAGTGCATATGAAGCCGCGCAGCGAGCTTTTCCAACATGGTCAAATACAACCATCGAAGAGCGTAGCCGCATTATGCTTAAAATTGCTACACTAATTGATGAAAATTTAGACAAACTTGCAACGGCTGAAGCAAAGGATAATGGAAAACCTTTGAGTTTAGCGAGATCTGTAGACATTCCAAGAGCCTCAAGTAATTTCAGGTTCTTCGGAAATGCGATTACTCAGTTTTCTAGTAATGCACATGAGAGTGTTGGATTAAACACAATGAATTTTACATTACGACAACCTATTGGTGTTGTTGGATGCATCTCACCATGGAACCTTCCACTCTATTTGTTTAGTTGGAAAATTGCTCCTGCGATAGCCGCTGGTAATTGCGTGGTGGCTAAACCTAGTGAAGTAACGCCCATGACTGCCTTCCTATTAGGCGAAATATGCACCGAAGCTGGATTACCTCCTGGTGTACTAAATATTGTTCACGGAAATGGACCCGACGCTGGGCAGGCCATTGTTGAACATCCTAATATCAAAGCAATCTCATTCACAGGAGGCACAGCAACAGGCGCTCACATTGCACGCACTGCGGCACCTATGTTTAAAAAATTATCACTTGAATTAGGCGGAAAGAACCCAAATCTTATTTTTGCTGATTGCGACTATGAAAAGATGCTGGCTGTTACCGTTCGCTCTTCGTTTGCGAATCAAGGTCAGATTTGTCTCTGCGGAAGTAGAATCCTTGTTGAGCAATCTATCTTCGAAAAATTCAAAAAAGACTTTGTAGCTAAAGTTTCACAATTAAAAGTGGGAAGTCCTTTCGATGATGACACCAATCTTGGCGCACTAGTTTCGAAGCCACATATGGAAAAAGTGGAGTCGTATATTAAGATTGCAAAAGACGAAGGTGGAAAAGTATTATATGGCGGGAACCGCGTTCAAGTAGCTAACCATGAAAACGGCTACTATTTACAACCCACCATAATCGAGGTCTTTGATAATCAATGCCGCGTAAATCAAGAAGAAATTTTTGGTCCGGTTGTAACTATCATGTCCTTTAAAACAGAAGCTGAAGCCTTAGTAATGGCCAATGGTGTAAAATATGGCTTATCTGCTACCGTTTGGACAACCAACATAAACCGTACAATGCGTGTTAGTAAGCAACTAGAAACCGGAATTGTATGGGTTAATACATGGCTAAACAGAGACTTAAGAACACCATTTGGTGGGATGAAAGATAGCGGTGTTGGCCGTGAAGGTGGATTCGAAGCACTTCGTTTTTTTACGGAAGCAAAGAATGTATGTATTAAATATGAATAATGACTTGGCGTATTTACGCCTTTACAAGAAACAAAAATAAAACACAGCGTAGCGCCTTAGGGGCTTTGCACGAACTAAAAAATATGGACTTAGACTTAAAAAATAAAAACGCTATGGTTTGTGGTAGCACTGGCGGTATTGGGAAAGCATCAGCAATCTTGATGGCCAAATTAGGAGCAACTATCACGCTTGTAGCAAGAAACGAAGCCAAACTCAAAGAAACTCTTTCTGAATTGCCTAGGAATGCTAGACAAAAACATAATTATCTTGTTGCTGATTTCAGTAAACCTTCAGAAGTAAAAGAAAAAGTAGCAAAGGTTGTTACAGAAAAAATATACCATATTTTACTAAACAATACTGGTGGCCCAAAAGGCGGACCCATTTTTGCCGCAGACACGTCTGAATTTGAAAGTGCATTTTCACAGCATTTAATTTGCAATCAAATTCTTGTTCAGGCAGTGGCTCCAGGTATGAAAGAAGCGGATTATGGTCGTATAATCAATATAATTTCTACTTCGGTAAAACAACCCATTGATGGCCTTGGAGTAAGCAACACCATCCGTGGCGCTGTTGCAAGTTGGAGTAAAACATTGGCAAATGAGCTTGGCCAATACGGAATTACGGTAAATAATGTGCTTCCAGGTTTTACGGCTACCGATAGATTAGAAGATATTATTGCCAATGCAGCCAAACGATTTGATGGTTCTGAAAAGGAAGCGAGTGCATTCATGAAAAGCCTTGTGCCAGCACGTAGGTTTGCGCAACCAGGCGAAATTGCCAATGCAGTTGCTTTTCTAGCCAGTGAGGCAGCGAGCTATATCAACGGAATAAATTTACCTGTCGATGGCGGGCGCACAAAAAGTTTGTAACTTAACGGTCTCGCGTTAAGATCTTCGTTTCCGAATGCCATGGAGCGCGCAGGATTGAGGCTCATCGTAGCGAGGAGCGACTGCCGAAAGCCCGACCCTCCGCAGCGTTAATAAAGGAAGGGAAACGCAAATTTTAATAACCAAAAGACTCCCACCCGCGTGGGAAATGAATATGAAAAGAAAACTTCGTATTAACGGACATTCACACCTACTTCCCTATCCGGAAGAGATTCCGCAGTTTATGCAGGAAAAGGGAATTTTTTGGGTAGACAAGGATAGAAAATTTATGCTTCAGAAAGATTGGAGCAGACCTGTTACGGATTCGAGTTTCTTTTTGGATGAAAAGCTGGAATGGATGGAACGTTTTAAGATTGACCATGCTGTCGTTCTTAATCTTTCGCAACTTTATGGCAATGGGCTACGCGTAGAAGAAATGAAGCAAGCACTTCGATTTCAGAATGATTTCAATGCAAAAGTGCAACATAATAATCCGTCAAAATTTACCTGTGGTTTCGTGGTACATCCTGGATTCGTTCAAGGTGCTCTGTGGGAAATTGAACGCTGTGTAGAGGAATTAGGACTTCAGTTGTTATGCCTTCCAACCCATTATATGGATACTATAGGAACCTGGAGATGCATTTTTGATGAAGAAAACGAGCCTATTTTTGAATTAGCGAGCAAATATAATTTAGCTGTAGAGATTCATCCATATGACGGAGAAAAATTTATAAAACTTGAAAATACGTCTTGGCGTTTTCACCTCATTTGGATGCTTGCGCAATGTGCCGATGCTTACCATTTTTTGACCTTAAATGGTTATGCAGACAAATATCCGAACATGCGTACCTGCTTTGCCCATGGGGGCCAGCTCGCTCAAATGAATTTAGGAAGACGTATTCAAGGTTTTGATGGCCGTCCAGATTTATTTGAAGGAAAATCGCACCCACGAAAAGCCGTTGGACACAAAAATATCTTTTTTGACACTTTGGTGCATGATACTGGGTCATTGGAATTGGTTGTGAAAAATCAAACCTCCAAGCAAATTGTTATGGGTCTAGATGATCCATACCCGCTAGGTGAAATGGAAAGCGAAGTACAATCTTCTTATCCAGGCAAAATTTTAGATCTCGCGATGGAACGAAAAATTCTCACTGAAGTTGAGTGTGACGCCATTTGGGATGATAATGTTATTCAATGGTTATGCGGTGATGACGAAGCAGCTAAACAAAAACTGATTAAACGAATTTTAGGCTGATGGATTTCCTGCCCGAAAAGATAAATGCTTACGCGGTAGCACATTCTGAACCCGAACCGCAACTTTTACAGGAATTATACCGAGAAACCTGGCAAAAAGTTCTAGCGCCTCGCATGCTCAGTGGTCATTTTCAAGGACGCGTATTGAGTATGTTTTCCAAGTTAATTCAACCAAAGAACATATTAGAAATAGGAACCTATACCGGTTATTCAGCATTGTGCCTTGCTGAAGGTATGCAAGAAGACGGGAGACTTCATACGATTGATATTAATGAAGAGCTTCATGATTTACAGCGAAAGTATTTCGACAAATCGGCTTGGGCCTCTCAAATTATACAGCACACTGGAAATGCCTTAGAAATTATCCCGAAACTTGATGTTACATTCGATCTAGTATTTATAGATGCAGACAAAGTTAACTACCCAAAATACCTAGAATTACTACTTCCTCTCTTAAAAAAAGGCGCTGTTATATTAAGTGATAATGTACTGTGGAACGGCAAGGTAGCTGAAGCTCTTGCTCCAAATGACAAGGACACTAAAGCAATTTTAGAATACAATAAATCACTAAATGAACATTCTAAATTGGAAACTGTGTTGTTACCAATTCGGGATGGTTTGACCATCTCAAGAGTGCGCTAGAATCTTTCGCAAAACACATCTTTGAATGATTGCAAAAAAATTACAAAGACCAATCAAAAAGAGATTAAAAATAAAAGCAAAGACCTCTTCAAGACCTAAACTACTTTGGGAAAGGTGATATTTACAATGAAATAAAATGGTACTGATTCTTTATAGTCCTACCAAAAGCTTCATGCAAATCCAACGGATTAAAAAAGCGATTCCAACTCCAACCAATGTGCCAGCAAGAATATCTGCTGGGTAATGAACCCCAACATAAATTCTACTCAGAACAAATAAGACAGGCCAAAGAAATGCGAGATAAATCCATTTGTGAAATTTTCGTAGCATTAACACTAAAAAGGTAGTAATACCAAAACTTGATGATGCATGTCCCGAGAAAAAACTAAAGGAGTTTGGGTCTTGTAGAATTCTTATAAAACCAGAAAGTTCTTCCGTATTATTGGGCCGTAATCTTCCATAATACTCTTTAGCAAAACTACTTAGGGCGAGAGCTATTGTAAAGGTGAGTGTTGCAAAGAAGAACACAACAAATCCTTTTTTACCTCCATAAAAGTAAAAAATAAGCACTGCGAAGTAAATAAACAGCGGAATCCAACTTTCAATTTGAGTAATAAAAATCCATAAAGAATCAAACTGCTCTATTCCGAGGCTATTCAGAAAAACAAACAATTTGCTGTCCCACGCCTCGAAAATTTCTAGCATCTAAAATTTCCTCTTAATTGGCCCCGTAATGTCTTGAACATCATCCTTTACCTTATCTATTTCTTTACGGATGTCCTTTGTAATGTCAACATCTACGCCATGTTTCTGAGCGCTTTTGGTGATTTCAGATTTGATATCGTTTGTTGCATCTTTGATTTGACGCATTCCCTTACCCAAGCCACGGGCAATCTCAGGAATCTTATCGGCACCAAACACCAAGAGCACAATAAATAGTATGAAAGCTATTTCTGTGCCACTAATAAAGAGCGGAAGTGTTGTAAATGCCATTATGCAAATATACCTATGAGATGCGAATTAGGTGTTATTTTGATGTTTTTTTTTGAATGGGAGAAGACAAAAAAGAGTTTTCTTATCGTTTTTAGCGGTATAATAAAGCCCTTCCAAAAAACTGAAAGGGCATTAATCTATTAAGGACAAGGAATTATTTTCCTTTTACTTTTTCTTTGAATTTATTAAATTCACCTAATTTTTTACGCTTGGGCCATGCATTATTCGAAGTATCGATATCTGCAGTTTCTTCGTCTGGATCCACCATAATTTTCGTTATTTCTTTTTCTGAAGCAATAACTTTCCCAACCGATGTATCGTTCTTTCTCCAAATTTGAGCAGGATAAGTAACTCGTTCAGTAGTTCCATCAGAGTATGTATACTCTGCGATGATTGGCATTGGTATACCTCCTGGCTTTTCAAAAATTACTTCATAGAAAAACTTTGGTTCTTTCAAATTAGCGCGCTCAGCTGCAGGCACATTATCCATAATGTATTCCTGAAGCGTAGAAACATCTTTCAAAGTAGATGTACGCATGCTTTCTTCGAAGTCTTCGCTACCTTCTTCCACTAAGTAAACTAATGGCGGAAGATCTTCTTCCTTCATTCCACGTGCAGCCATCATTTCTTTAACTTCCTTATTCATTTTAGACGTTACATAGAATTTCTTCACTTCCTTAACGCCAATATCTGTGTACTCGGTGCTGTAAAACCAAGATCTCCAGAACCAATCCAAATCAACTGCAGATGCATCTTCCATTGTACGGAAGAAATCTTCTGGTGTAGGATGTTTAAACATCCATCGTTGTGCATATGTTCTGAATGAATAGTCAAATAAATCGCGACCCATAATCGTTTCACGCAAGATGTTTAAACCAGTTGCAGGTTTTCCGTATGCATTATTTCCGAAGCTATATGTATTTAATCCCTTCGTCATGATTGGTGCCATTTCATCTTGATCACCGCCCATATAGTTTACAATCTTATTAGCGGGTCCTCTACGAGAAGGATATTCCTTGTTAGGTGCAATTGCATCTGGATACCACTCACCAAAATCTTGCTCAGCAACATACTGTACAAAGGTATTTAAACCTTCATCCATCCACGTCCACTGACGTTCATCGCTATTCACAATCATTGGGAAATAGTTATGACCAACTTCGTGAATAATTACGCTAATCATCCCATATTTGGTGCGCTCGCTATAGCTTCCATCTTTCTCTGGACGTCCGTAATTCCAGCAGATCATTGGATATTCCATCCCCTGATTTTTTGCATGAACCGAAATTGCTTTGTGATACGGATAATCAAACGTCATTCTCGAGTAACTCTTCAAAGTACTTGCAACTGCTAACGTTGAGTAGTCTTCCCAAAGTGGGTTTCCCTCCGGAGGATACACTGAAACCGCCATCACATCTTTATCGCCAATTTTAACGGCCATCATATCCCAAATATATCTTCGTGAAGTAGCGAAACCGTAATCACGTACGTTTTCTGCTCTAAACTTCCATGTTTTCTTTTGTGTTGAAAAGCCTTTTGAAGCCTCCTCAGCTTCGGCTTGCGTTACAATAATTACAGGCTTATCATAAGATTTCTTAGCCTGTGCATATCGATTCATCATGGTTTTTGAAAAGATCTCTTTACGGTTTAATAGCTTTCCTGTTGCGTCCAAAGTATGGTCTGCAGGAACTGTAATGTTCACTTCATAATCTCCGAAGGGTAAAGCAAATTCATCTCTTCCGAAGAACTGACTATTCTGCCATCCTTCAACATCATTATAGACCGCCATTCGAGGAAAGAACTGTGCAATTACAAAGCCTCTGTTACCATCATCAAATGTTTCAAATCCACTTCGTGCTCTATCAATCGTGTGCTCAGGAATATTGTACCACCATTTAACAGAAAATACAAATTGTGCTCCTGGCATTAAATCCTTCGCCATCTCAACACGCATCATTGTTTGATTAATGGTGTAAGGAAGACTAGCTCCACGTGAATTTTTAACTTCTTGAATTTTAAATCCTCCATCAAAACCAGCACCCATATATTGTCCAACGAAACTTCCAGCCATCTCAGCTGGATTTGCACCGCTTCCTTCGATCAATTTGGATTTCGAAGTTTGCGCACGAACGTTTTGGTCTAATTGCACCCATAGATACTCCAAAGCATCGGGTGAATTGTTTGTATACGTAATCGTTTCGTAACCGTAGAGTTTGGCGTTTTTATCATCCAATTCAATGTCCATAACATAATCCGCTTGCTGCTGGTAGTAATCTGGACCCGGAGCACCATTTGCACTTCGGTATGTATTAGGAGTAGAAAACTCTTCATACAATTGTTTAAAACGGTTGTTATTTGTGTGACCTGGTTTGCGTTCTTCAGTATCTTTTTCTTGTGCAACCATTGTTCCGGCTGAAAGAAATAGAACAACGAAGGAAAGGCATTTAATAAGCTTCATAGTATCCTTGTTATAGTGGTTATTTTTTTCTAAAATTAACGTTCTCAGTGCAGTTTCGAAGAAATTAGTCAAAGTTTAACAATCCTTTAGGATTATCAACATCTAAGACGATACTTCGTCTGCTATTTGGCGTCTTTACATGGATTATATTTTTCTGTTCGTCAAACAAATCCATTAAAATTTTATTCTCAAATTCAATGGTATGTAATTCTGGTATGTTTTCAATTTCTAAGTAGCATTTTACTATATCAATTTCATATTCATGGCCTATGAATTCGAAATCCATCTGGGCACCATTTACAGAAACACTAAATTTCTCCTTTAGATAATTTTTTAGTAATTCTAAATGCTCGGGTGTCTGCTTATTAGTATCCAGAGAAACATGAGGACCATAGCGGACCTGCAACACATCTTCAATATCTTCGATGAAAATTTTACTAATCATTTGAACAGATTGGCTTTCAACAACATATTCAACGTTTGTCGTGCTTACATAAAATTTATGATCTGTTGAAGCGGCAATCAATGGAAAAAGCACTAAGACAAGTGCAAACTTGAGAAATTTCATAAGTATGTTCTAAACGCTGTCTATATAGACGCTAATGTAGGGCATTTGTTACAATAATTATTCCTCTTTTTCTGTAGCTTGTTTTTTTGTGTTTTCCGAAAGCCTCTTAACATATTCAGCGCTTCGCGCTTCAAATGTATTTATGACTCCTGCGAAGTTCTGACGCTCAAAGTCATCCTGTAAACCTGTTGTTTCCAAGCAATATAAAAGGAAATCATAAAGTCTATTTTCAGGAATACCAAAGGCCTCATCAAAAAATTTGGGTGTATAATAGTTAATAATGTAAGCAACACTATTGTTTTGAGCCTCCCATTTACGTTGCCTTCTCAACTTTTTGTAATAACCAGAAAGATGATTGTACAAAGCTTCGAGGTTAACTGCTGTTGGTGCCATTAGAGTATAAGCTGGCACAATTTTCTCTTCAGGTTTCCCCTTAAAACCAGGAATTCCTACATCATCGAAATTGAAGGTCTCTTCGGTTTTAATATTCTTTAAATCGGTTGCCAAGTTACCAGATAAGTTAGGACCTAACACTACCTCATCCAGTTCGTTCACCATGGCATTCAATGTAATTGAAATAGTTTGTTTGTTGAATATTTCTTCAGAAACAATTATTTTTTCAGGAACGTAACGAATGGAAGAAATAACCAAAGTATCCAGAACCTTCACTTTAATAGTAAAGCCACCTGAATCATTTACAACGGTATTGTATCGTGAAGTTGTGTTTAAAATATGAATTCCTTCAACTTCATTTTCATTAGTAATATCGCCGCGCAGCAAGATTTCTTGGCCAAAGACACTTGAAGAAAGCAACAACACCAATAGAAAAATAAAGCTATTCCTTTTCACGCTCTTCTATAAAAGCTACACGCTGTGCAAATAAAAAGTCTAGTAATTCAACCGCATTCTCTTCTTTGAGCAGGTTTTTTGAGATGCCTGCGTCTTCAGCAAAATATAAAAATAAGCCATAATCATCCTCATCTATTCCGAAGGTGTCTAATACGAATTGCTTCGGAAAACGCTGTACAAGACCACCTCGAACCATTGCCTTTTCTCTGTGCTCACGAGCCAAATCAATTTGGGTTTTCTTGGATGCAAACATGCCAATAATTCCAATGATACTAACCCCATCATAGAGCTTTTGCCCATTATAATACGCCTCTTCCGCTCTATTACCTACTATCGAAGAATTTTCATCTGGCGCAAATTCATATTCGAATTCAAGAGTTTCATAAGATAGGTCCCATGCAGGGGATATTACATTTGTTTCAATAGCACCCACGTCTGCTCGAATATTTCCAGACAAATCATAGGGCCTCACAATAACTTCATCCAGTTTATTAACTTCTGGATTCATATAAACATTCATCACCTTATGCGATACGACCCCATTATCTATAATCACTGTAAAAGTTTGATACTGCATCGCCGTGATTAATACGCGGTCATTTTCTGCCACCTCGATTTGAAAGAGTCCGTCTGCATCTGTAATAGCGCCTTTTTGCGAAGATTTATTATAGATAGTAATCCCTTCAACATCTTCCCCAATAGGCGCCGTTATGGCCCCTGCAACCATTACCCTATCAATGTCTTGGGCGCAACATGAAAAGAAGACAAAAAGAAATCCAATAAACAGATAGTGCTTCATATAGTAAAGATACTTTCCTTTTTTTCAAAAACTGTGAAAGAATTCTTAAGGGTTGCTTACTTTTATCACTTAGTATATAGACGCATGAAAAACTTAATAGTTGCCTCAACCTCAACCGTACATGGCCAGGATTACCTCGAATACTTAACTAATGAACTAACAATCTTCTTTGACGAAGTTGATGAAGTCCTTTTTATACCCTATGCACGTCCAGGTGGCATATCACATGATGACTACACAAAACATGCCTCAGCGTTCTTTAAAAAGATTAACAAAAAACTAATAGGCATACATACTTTTGACCAGCCAGCCGATGCCTTACGGGATGCAAAAGCAGTGTTCACTGGTGGCGGAAACACCTTTGTATTGGTCAATCAATTATATCAAAACAACTTGATGCAGGCATTACGAGAAGCAATTCTTAATGGTCTTCCATATTTAGGGACTAGTGCAGGAAGCAATATTTGTGGGATTAGCATGCAGACAAGTAACGATATGCCCATTCTCTATCCGCCTTCGTTTAAGACTTTGGGTGTTATCCCATTTAACATAAACCCACATTATCTTGACCCTATCAAAGGCAGCACCCATATGGGAGAGACACGAGCGATTAGAATCACAGAGTTTCATGCTTTTAACACAGTACCCGTTCTTGGCTTACGAGAAGGAAGTTGGCTGCGTGTACAAGGAGACACTATTGAATTGAAAGGCGAACACAGCGCCCGCGCTTTCGAACAAGGGAAGGCTGCATATGAGATAGATTCGTCTAAGCCTTTGGACCTGCGTTGATATCTTTTATAAAATGATATCCCTTGAGAATAAAGCCTTGATTACAATAAAATTTATGGGCTTGGGAAATCAATAAAGAGATTTAATTTTTTTTTAATTAATTAAGATTATGGGCATGCCCTGCCAAAATGCAAAATCGGGCTATACGTTGTATTTTTTTTTAAATAAAAAAAGGATGCCCTTACTATCCCTGATGCAGAATTTTATTCCTTCATTACCTTTTTAGTAACCTCACCTTGGGCGGTTTCAATCTTTACAAATAATAATCCACTATTGCATTGAGAAACATCAATGCTATTAAAGCTTTCATTCTCTTGATGTACTAATCTTCCTAATATATCATAGATTGTAATAGATTCTATTCTAAAGTTAGAAGTATTATTTATTGTTAAGCTTTCTTTAAC
>Ga0114916_1000289_pt1 | contig 35892 bp, 39 predicted proteins | sample MalvirAntarct_66_FD_83501 | JGI IMG/M metagenome (GOLD analysis project Ga0114916, IMG submission 83501) | Marine viral communities from the Global Malaspina Expedition - Malaspina viral metaG Antarct_66 | ecosystem: Environmental > Aquatic > Marine > Oceanic | place: West Anvers Island... | reverse complement strand
GCCGGCGGTGGTCTACCTCTCCGGTGGCGGCAGCGTCGTCGCACCCGCACGTCGCTCTGCTAGGTCGGTGTGCACGAAGGGGTCCACCTGCGAGACGTGGATCTTCTCGGTCGTGCGCACGTTCGGCAGCCACGGCGAGACCTCGAGGATCGTGCGGTCTGCGCGACGGGTGAAGTCGCCCTTGTGCCAGGGCATTCCACCGAAGGTCACGTAGCCCTCGTCGTCCGGGGGCGTGCAGGCGGTGGTGAAGACGTCGATCGGCTCCTGGTCTTCGCCTCGCGAGTCGTAGAGGTTGAACTGGTTCGAGAAGAGCTGCGGGTAGAAGTCGGCCCGCTTCGCTGCAAGGGCCGCCCGCGAAAGCGCCCCCCCGAAGATCTCCACGGACATCTCGAAGGGCAGGTCCCAGTACTCGGGGAGGAACCAGTCCTGCCCCTGCGGGGCGCATGCGCGCACGCGCACGTTGAAGTCGAGCGCGGCGATGCGGGCGAACACCGAGGGCAGGAACGAGCGGGCATCGCCGCCGATCGGCGTGTAGATGATGTCGCCCGCCTGGATCAGTTGGGCCGCGTCCGCGAAGGAGAGCAGCTTCCGGTCGTACTCGTCGCGCCAGGCCGCTTGCTGGGGCATGGGGGCCTCCGGATCACCACGTACGTTGTGTACGCGGATGGTACGTCCGTCGAGCAAGACTCCCGGAGTCCGTACTAGTCCCCGCCGCTTCCTCCGCCGGCACCTGCAGCCCCGCCGGCACCCATCGGTTGAGCGGCGGCGGGGCCAGGCGCGGGGCCTGCCTCGGTCGGGTCGCTCGCCTCAGGCCGCGTCGGCGCCGTGAAATGGCGAGGCGCTTCGACGCTGAAGGTGTAGTCGCGGCTGGAGAGGCCGAGGACGCTCATGATCGCGATGATCACGCCGCCCATGATGGCGAACGTGAACTCGGCGGAGATCAGGTCGGCGAGCAGTCCGAGCGGCCACGACATCAGCGGCATCACGGAGAACGTGAGCATGTTGATGCTCATCACCCGCCCGTAGTACTCGGGGTCCGACTCGCCCATGACCATCGTGTTGTTGAGCGTCTGGTACGCCGTCGTCGCGGCGCCGAGGACGACCACGGCGATGATGACGCCCGCGTAGCCAATACCCAGCGGCCACGCGAGGAGCAGCATCCCAACGCCGGAGGCCATGCCAGTGGTCCACTGGACGAGCGACTTGCGGTTGAAGTCGGTGAGAGTCGCGACCGCGAGCGACGCGACCAGGGCGCCGATGCCGGAGATCGACTGCAGCCACCCGAAGTCGGCCTCGCTGCGGCCCAGGTCCTCCTGCACATACCCGGCGAGGAGGATGACGTAGGGCATGGCGAACAGGGTGATGATGAACATCATGCCGATGAGCAGACGCAGACGGGGCGTCGTCCAGACGTAGCGGAGGCCGCCGCCGATCTCCTTCACCATGCTGCCCTGCGGCTTCGGACGCCCCATCGGGCCACCCATCCCGGCCGGCGCCCCGCCGGCCGCTGCGCCGCGCTCGGCACGTGCGAGGGCAGAGAGGCCCGTCGGCACCATCAGCAGGAGGCCGGTGGAGAAGACATAGAGGCTGGACATCACGAAGTACGCGAGCGCGATGCCTGAGATCCCCACGAGGACGGCGGCGATCGCCGGGCCAAACAGGCGCGTGAAGTTCATCGAGGCGTTCGACATCGCGATCGCGCTCATCACGTTCGACGGTCCGACGACCTCAGCCATCAGCGGCATGCGCGCCGGCATCCCGAAGGCGAAGAACGTGCCCTGCACGAAGCCGATCGCGAAGAGGATCTCGAAGGTGATCGTGTCCGTGGCGACCATGATGGCGGTGACCAGGGCGAGGATGCCTGTGGAGCCCTGCGTCATCAACGTGAGGTTGCGCTTCTCAAACCGGTCGGCCAGCGACCCACCGATGAGCGCGAACATCAGCATCGGCAGCCCGAACGACATCGCGATCAGCCCCATCGAGCCGAACGAACCGGTCAGCTCCCACGCGAGGAGCGCGCGCACCACCTGCTGCATCTGCATGCCGGTGAAGGAGAAGGTGGAGGACGCGAAGAGGAAGCGGTAGTTCCGGTAGCGGAACACCTCCATCGCCTTGCGCATCGACGGACGGTTGCCGCCCATTGCGGCACCAGCACCCGGCCTTCCGGGTGCGCCCATCGCTGGACCGGCCATGAGATTCCTCGTTCGTGGAGGGGGCTCCGGCGCGCTGTCTCCTCGAAGGGAGGCGCCGCCATCGGCCAGCCCGATGACATATGCGGTGACATACCAAGCGTATGCGTGGGCAGACCCTCCCGTCAACGTAAAGGTCGGTGGAGACTAGCCGCGAGGCGGGTGTCCTGGAGCCTTTCGTGCGAGTGGCGTGAACGCTTACCAATCATTAGCATGACAGGCAACGCACCACTTAATGAGAGGGACAGCTATGACACTCCCACAATCCGCCATTGACCTGCTAAGCCACCCGCAGGCCCACGCCAACGTGGTCACGCTCAACCGCGACGGGTCGCCTCAGACGACCCTCGTCTGGGTCGAGGCCCTCGACGGCACGGTCTCGTTCAACACCGCTAGCGGGCGACAGAAGCCCCGCAACCTGGAGCGCGACCCGCGCATCACCGTCTCCGTGCAGAACCCGGAGAACCCTCGCGAGTACGCCGTGTTCGAGGGCACCGCGCGCGTGACCGAGTCCGGCGCCGACGAGCAGATCGACCGCCTCGCGCAGAAGTACCTGGGCCAGGACAAGTACCCGTGGCGCCAGCCGACCGAGACCCGCCTCCGCGTCGACATCGACGTCACCGCCATCAAGGGCATGGGCCCCTGGGTCGAGGGGTAGACGACGCGAACGGCAACGTCGGGCGTGGCGAGGGGTAGAGCGAGAGGCCACCTGTTGCGTACCCTCTCGCTGACGGAGAGCCCCGCCGATATACCTCGGCCGGGCAGCAGCGAGAGGTCCACGATGTCGCTCGACCGCAAGACGCTGGAAGAAGGCGCCGACTGGATCGCTGAGATGGTCAGCGAGGAACTCGGCGGGTTCGTCCCATCCGAACTCTGTGACCTGGTGATCCTCACGGAGGAGAAGATCCGCGAGGAGTCCGGCGATCCAGAGATGGACCACGGCACCATGGCAAAGCGCGTGATGGCCGTCTTCGAGGAGGACCCCGAAGTGCCGACGCAAGAAGGCGCCGTCTCCGAGTTCATCATCCGCGAGATCCTCCACTGGGAGGACGAGTTCCGGACGATGGCCGGCTCACCTCGGACAGTGCGCCCCTCGTAGCGCCCTCGCCACATGTGAAACGACGAAGGCCCGGCGATTGCCGGGCCTTCTGCTTGCCTGCGAGTCCAGCAAGCGCGTCCTATCGGGCGGCGGCCTTGGCGCTCTTCTTCGCTGGCTTCGCGTTCGAGGGCGTCACGGAGTCGCGGATCGCCTTCAGGCGGCGCGCGTTCTCCGGGTCGGGGCCGTCACCCTTCGGGTGTTCCTCAGTGGCCATGCCGGGCACCTCGAGGAGCCAGGCCTTGTCCTGGAACGCCGGATGCGCCGCCATCACCTCGAATCCCGCGGTGCCAATGTGGCCGTCGCCGATGTTCTCGTGGCGGTCGCGGAACCCACCGAGGGGGATCTTCGAGTCGTTCGCGTGGATGACCGCGAGGAGGTCGAGGCCGATGTGCCGGTCGAAGTCGGCCATGGCCTCCTCGAGGCCCTCCGCGGTGTTGATCGCGTAGCCGGCCGCGAACGTGTGCGCGGTGTCGAGGCAGGTCTTGAGCCGGGGTGACTTCACCTCGCCGATGATTGCGCCGAGCTCCTCGAAGTACGTCCCGATGGCGCCACCCTGCCCCGCCATCGTCTCGAGGGCGAGGACGGCTCCGCCGGGGGCCTGGTCGAAGATCTGTTTGATGGCCGCGACGACCTGGTCGAGGACGGCCTCGATGCCCTGTCCCTTGTGAGACCCCGTGTGCAGGACGACGCCCCGCGCGCCGATCCGCTCGGCGACCTGCATCGCGTTGATCACCGAGCCGAGCGACTTCTCGAGCTGATCGTCCGTCTCGGTCGCCAGGTTGGCGAGGTAGATGTTGTGGATCCAGACCTCGCCGAGGCCAGCCTCCGCATGGGCCTCGCGGAACTTCTCGACGGCCTCGTCGGTGTGCTTCGTCGCGCGCCAGGTCTGGGGGGCACTCACGAAGAGCTGCACCGCCTCCAGTTCACGCTCCACGGCACGCTCAACCGCTCGAAAGATGCCGCCCGAGGCGGAGATGTGCCCGCCGACCTGGAACCTGGCTGCCATGCTGGCCTCCCCGCGAAGTGCTGACTAGTTGTGCGCCGCGGCTCGCGGCAGCAAGCGCCGCGCAATCTGCTCGACGCGTCGCCGTGCGCTCATGCCGATGACCACGCCCTCCAGCGCTCGCTGTAGGGCTGGCACGTCCATCTTCGCGCCCGGGGAGAGGCGCAACGTCGCGCTCGAACCTTCGAGGTCGACCGTGGCCGCCTCGACGCCTGGTACCGACCGCAGCGCCGACTCGGTCCGCGTCGCACAGACCGCGCAGACGACGCCGTGCAGACGCAGCGATGAACCGTCGGACGTCTCGGCCTCGACGCGTGGAGCGTCGACGAGGCGCCGGATGTGCAGGCGCGAGCCGTGGGTGCGGAGCGCGCTCAGGGCCGGTCGCGGGAGCAGGTTAGGCATGAGGCCAGTCTACCAGCGAGACGCCGCTGGACGACCCGCCGATGACGCCCTCACACGCCTGCGGAGACCGTGCCGTCTACCGATGATCAGGGTGGAGGCGAAGAGCATGACGCCATTCGAGGGGTGGTTCGCCCCGGTCCCACGGAGCGCGCACACCGCAGCTCGATCCGGGCTCGTGATCATGTCCGATCCGCGCCCCGCGGTCGCGACCACTCTGATCCTGCAAGAGATGGGGCTGAGCGTAGACCTCGGCGCAGAGCCCGCCTACGCACTGCGATGGTTGCAGCAGGCTCGCTACGACGTCGTCGTTGCCGGCGGGCCGGGCGTCGGGGTGTTGAGCTTTGCTTCGAGGTTGCGCGACGCCGCCCCGCAGAGCCGGATCCTCGTCGTGCCCGAACCCGGCATGCGGCCGGAGGACGCCATCCGGCTCCACGTCGAGGTGCTCGATCCCCCGGTGGACGTGAACCAACTCGTCGCCCGCTTCATCGAGCGCGCGACGCCCGAAGCGTAGCGGTCGCGTGGCGCGATCCGAGCCCCCTCGAACCTGTCCCAAACGGTGTATACGTCTGCGCGATTCTTGATGCAGATTCACGCGGGTGCTACGTTGCTCGCAGCGTATCCGGGCCGCTGGCAGACTGTGCACAGCCGGCCCGATCCCACCGAAAGGTGCCCTCTTGGCCTACAAGATCATCGAGACCTGTATCGGCTGTACGGCCTGCGTGAAGAAGTGCCCGGTCGAGGCGATCTCAGGTCTCCGCAACGAGATTCACATCATCGACCCCGAGGTCTGCATCGACTGCGGTGCCTGCGGCGCGGTCTGCCCGCCCGAGGCCATCCTCGATGACCTCGGTGACATCTGCCGCACGTTCCCGCGCCGCGAGCTTCCCCTGGCGAAGATCGTCGAGGAGAACTGCATCGGCTCGGGCTGCGAGCTCTGCATCAACATCTGCCCGTTCGAGGCGCTCTCCCTGCAGGACGCCCCGAACCACCACGACTTCTACGGGATGGCCACCGTCGACCCGAAGAAGTGCGTCGGTTGCCGCCTCTGCGAGCAGGCCTGTGGCTGGGCCGCGATCTACATCGACCCGCCGCGCGAGATGCTGAAGAAGAAGGTCTACCCGATCGAGATCCTCACCCCGAAGAAGGGCAAGGGACTCCAGAAGGCGTCTGCGTAAACAGCGACTCCCTGGTCACCAACACAAACGACCCCGCCGAGGCGGGGTCGTTTGTTTGTGCGTAACTCCGTGGACGAGGACCGACTGGTATGCGCAGTCCCTCGTAGCGTTGGCGGTCACCGAGCGCACCACGAGAACGGGCCGTTCATGGCGTCACCGATCGAGATCCAGTTCCGCCGACTGAACCCACGCGCGAAAGTGCCGGCGCGCCAGACCGCCCTCGCCTCCGGGTTCGACCTCCACGCCTGCATCGACGCACCGATCGAGGTGGGCACGATGCCGGTGCGCGTCCCGTGTGGCGTCGCGATCGCAGCGCCCGCGGACGCCGACGTGCAGATCCGGCCGCGCTCTGGATTGTCCGCGAAGGGCGTCATGGCCACCCTCGGAACGATCGATGCGGACTACCGGGGCGAGTTGATGGTGACGCTCTACTGCCTGCCGGACGCCGCGCCCTTCACCGTGATGGACGGCGATCGCGTCGCGCAGCTCGTCGTGAGCCGCCTCGCGGCCGTCGAGTGGTCCGAGGTCGCCTCACTCGACGACACGGAGCGCGGAGCGGGCGGGCACGGTTCGACGGGCGTGCGCTGAGCGCGGTCTGTCTGGCGGAGCGGTACGCCTCGGATCGTCCAGACAAAGCGAGAGCGGGCCTCGCGGCCCGCTCTCTCACCAACATCTGCCGTGCGGCGGGGGTACTGATTCTCGACAGATGCGGCTTCAGTACGACTGCGTGCCCCCACCCCCATCGTTCGGGGACACGCGGGAATGACTTACTCTTACGCGGCTCTCGCCGCTCCCTGCTCCGCCTCTTCAGAGAAGAGGTAGTGGTAGACCATCGCGGCCATCACGCCGCCGATGATTGGGCCGATCCACCACACCAGGTGGTCGTCCCACGTCCCGGACATCAGCGCCGGGCCCAGGACTCGGACCGGGTTCATCGCCAGCCCGGTGAGCGGGCCAGTGGCGAGGATCCCCATCGTCACCGTCAGGCCGATAGCCAGTCCGGCAACGTTTGGATTCCGGCGGTCCACGGCGGTGCCGAAGAACACCATCACCAGGAAGAACGACAGGACCCCCTGGATCCCGACCGCCTTCCCAAAGTCGACGCCAGGCCCGAGGACCGGCGTCCCGAGGCTTGAGGCCTCCCGCAGCCCTTCCGGGAACAACACCACGAGGGCGATTGCCCCCAGGATGCCGCCCACCAGTTGGGCCAACACGTAACCAATGGCGAGCGGCGTACTGATACGCCGGGTCACCCACATGCCGGCCGTCACTGCGGGGTTGAAGTGCCCCCCGGAGATATGGCCGAGCGCCGAGAACATGATCGCGATGGCCAGGCCATGCGCGAGCGCGACCTCGAGCAGTCCGATGTTGGCGTTGCCGGCCGCGAGCACGAGAGATCCTGCGCCGGCAAAGACGAGGGCGAACGGCCCAATTGCCTCTGCCACCAACTTGCGCGGATCCAGCGAGTCGCCCACCGCTTCCCCCAACCGCCGCCGATCCGAAGCAGAACTGCTGCGTCTCGACTGGGGAAATGAAATCACGGAACGGACAAGCCGTCAACACGCTTGAACAATTAATTCTTCCACAATCTCCTCCTGTGTTCGTGTCGCTGGAAGAACGTGCCGGGGACCAGTGCTAACGTCCGGAACGTGCGAGCGCCTCAACCTCCCCGGTTCGCCCGACGTCGGATCCGCAGGCCAGCCTTCCTGGCGGGCGGCATCCTCGCGGCGCTCTGCGTGCTCCTCGTCGCGTGTGGCGGTGACGGCGATGGCATCCGCATCTCGGCAACCACCGGCACCGGATCGGCTGCTACGGCCACTCCATCCGCTACCGACAGCGTCCCCATCGAGGTCACACCGACTCCCCTGCCCGTCCCCGATCTGCCGGAGAACCCATTCGCCAGCGGTCGCCAGGTAGAGGCGTACCTCGCCGACGGCGAAGCAGATATCGAGGGCTGCCTCCCGGAGCTCGTCGACGAGTGGGACATGGCACCCGAGGTGGACGGGGTGCGGTGCGCGCTCCTGGACCTGGACGGCGACCGCCTCGACGAGTTCGTGTTCCTCGTGTCGTTCGCCAGCGGCGCTGATGACGCCTCGCCCTACCCGGCTGACCTGTGGTTTTTCGAGGACGAGGAGGCCGGCTACCGCTTCTTCAACTCCGCCCGCGCGCTCGCGAATGCCTCGACCTCGGCGCTCCGCATCCGCAACACGGACGACCTCACGAGTGACGGCCTGCCCGAGGTGGTCATGACGTGGGACGAGTGCGGCGCGAGCACCTGCATCACCCACGTCACCATCGCCTCGCATCACAACGGGACGCTCGAGAACCTCGCACCCACCGATGCCTCCATCGAGTCGATCGAGGAGTTTGCGATGGACGAGGGCGGCGTCATCCGCCTGGAGGGCGGACTCGTCGGATCTGTCGGCGCTGGTCCCCAGCGCCCCTCGACGACCTATGTCCGCTGGGCCGGCGCGCGATTCCGTACCGAAGTCATCGAGGGCGCTCCGACCTACCTCGTGCACCTCATCAACGACGCGGACCGGCTGTTCAACGCCGGGAGCTTCGCGGAGGCGCAGGCCGCGTACCTCGAGGCTGCGACGAACACCACGCTCCCCGACTGGAAAGCCGAGATCGGCGAGGCGCCGGGGCGACCTGAGTTGCACGCGTACGCGGTGTTCCGCGCGGCGATCTCGGAGTTCAAGCAGAGTGACCTGCTCGGCGCGGGGCGGCTGCTGGAGCGGGCGGCGACCCAGTACCCGGAGACCATGCACGGTTCCGCTGCCGTGGAGTACCTCATTGCTCTCGACGGTGGCGCACCGCCCGAGGAAGCTTGCACCGCTGCTGAGCGCTTCCTCGACGCCTTCCGCACGCAGTACGTCGAGTTCTGGAACTACGGGTACGAGAACCCGGAGCGCACCGTCTTCACGCTCTGCCGCTAGCGGGCCCTGAGCGCCGCAACTATCGCACTTCGGCGCGTGCTGCCTGCTCCTCGGCCGTGCGGACCGGGGCCGAGGGGTACGACGCCAGCGCGAGGGCGAGTCCCGCGAGTGCGAACAGGAACGCGAACGCGATGAACGCGGGGGTGTACGAACCGACCTGGTCGTACCAGACGCCCACGAGGAACGGACCGGCAGCGTTCATCCCCATCTGGAACGGCTGGAACGAGCCTCGAATGGTGCCCATCGAGCGCCGCCCGAAGTAGTCCGCGTACACAACCTGCATCAGCGACACGAGCACGCCGAAGAACGATCCGTAGGCCACTGCGTAGACGACCGCGGTGGTCAGCGACGCAGTGTTGATCAGCAGGAGGACGCTCGCGCCCATCCCGAAGAGGGAGACGGCCATCGTCCAGCGCATCGTGAACTTCTGGGCGATCACGCCGCCAAAGAACGCTCCGAAGATGCCGATGCCGGAGAACACCGTGACGACCAGCGCAGCCTCGGTCCTCGGCAGGCCCTGGTCTACCAGGTGCGGGATCTGGTGGAAGTTCACGGAACCGCCGCAGAACATCACGAGGCCGACGGCGATCCCCACGAGCCAGTAGGCCCGCGTGCGCAGCGCCTCGCGAAGCGTGAAGTCGGTCTCCGGATCGACGGAGATCCGCTCCTCTTCGGAGGTCGGCTCGGGGTCACCGTCGGGCCGCAGGCCCATGTCCTCCGGCCGCCGGCGCATGAACAGCAGCGAGGGGATCACGACGACGGCGGAGATGATCGCGAGGGCGATCCAGCCGGCGCGCCAGGTACCGGTCACCTCGATCACCACGGCGACGACTACCGGGAAGAGCGCCATCCCAGCTCGAGGCCCAACCGCCACGATGCCAGTCACCAACGACCGGCGGCGGACAAACCAGTTCGCCGTCGCGATGAAGCCTGCCGGGTTCATCGCACCCACAGAGACGGCCCGACCGATCGCGTAGAACACGAGCAGGTGCCAGAGCGAGGTCATCTGACTGAGCGCGACGGCACAGATCGCCATCGTGAGGCCCGAGGCGACGATCACCCAGCGGCCACCCCAGCGGTCCAGGGCGTTCCCGACGAAGGGAGCGCCGACGCCGGCGCCGAGGCCGCCGACGGACAGCGCCAGCGCGACGTCCGAACGCGTCCACCCGAACTCATCCTCCAGCAACTGGCTGAATACGCCGAGGACGGGATTGAAGAAGGTGACCGACCCGAAGGTGGCGAAGAAGGCGGCGCCGACCACCCACCACCCGTAGAAGAAGCCCGGTCGGGACTCCGGCTGTGGACTCACGGGTATCCGATCCAGGCCTTGGCAGGCACAACCCCAGTCTACCGTCCGTTCCGCTAGCGGCACTTGAACGTTCGGGGCCCAGTTGTCACGCCCTCGCCGGTTGACCTGCTTGAGACGCCACTCGTACCGTCGAAGCCCCCAGGCCTATCCGTCTCCGGAGGCACCATGCTTCGCCGCCTGCGCTCCGTCATCGTTGTCCTCGTCGCCGCGGCGCTCGGCGCGGTCCTCGGGCGGATCGCGCTCCAGGCGCGCGAACGCATCGACGCGGGCGAGTCCCCCGCCGACATCGACCTCGGTCAGATCTCGTTCCGCGTGCAGGACGTCATCCCCGGCCTCGTCGCCGCCTTCCGTGTGAAGGACGCGCCCTGGTCCTGGTTCCACATCCCGGCGTGGATGGCGGCGTTCGCCGTGAACCTCGGCGTGGGGGCGGCCGGAGGCGACATCGCCGCGCTCAAGTCCCGCGCGGAGCGCATGGCCTTCGACGCCGTCGGCCTCGACGCCCGCGAGTTCGGCATGGGCGGCGACTGGGACGACGAGGAGCCCGCCTCCCCGGGCGACGCGAACGACACGATCGAGGGCTCCTCGACGCGCGCCTCGTGGGCCTCGACACCGCCGCCCGCGCCACCTCCCGCCGGGGACTGAATTCCCGCCCACTCCTAGCGTGGTCGTCCTGTCACGCATCCGACACAGGACCCCGATCCTCGCAACGCTTCATGCCTTCCCACAAGGAAGTGTCCTCGTAACGTCGATCCGTAGTGGGGTCCGTTCTAGAGGGAACTAATGCATCGATTTGCCTGGAAGAACCGCGTGACGTTGGGCCTCGGAGTGGGCATCGCCAGCCTCGTGCTGGTGGCTGGCTGCGCCGACGACGACGAGCCCGAGGACGACCTCGGAATCAACGACCCGATCGCGACGGAGACAGTCGCCACCGATCCGACCGAGACCGCCACGGAGACGACCGCCACGACACCGACGGCGACCGAGGGCAGTGATGACCCGGGCGAGGCCGAGGACGTGGCAGTCACCGTCACCGCCGACGGCCTCATGATGGATGGGACCGCGACGAGCGACCTCTCGCTGACCTCGGGTTCGACCGTCACGTTCCTGAATGACGGCACCGACCCGGTGGCCCTCGCGACCGATGACGGCACGATCGACGAGGAGATCGAGGCGGGCGACTCGTTTGAGCACACGTTCGACGAGGCCGGCACCTGGACGCTGACCGTGGACGGCACCGAAGTGGGCATTATCACCGTTCAGTAGACACCCGCAGTGGCCCACAACCGGACGCCGCTCCCCAACGGGGGCGGCGTCTGTTCGTCCCCAACGGGGACCAACCCGTCCGCATGGGGGAGCGTCAGAACGACATCTCCATTCGAGGAGTGGTGCTAGGATCGTCGGGACACGGGCACCCCTCTGAAGGATCCAGCGTGACGCTTCCGATCGCCTTCGCGGTCGCCTACTTGCTCGGCGCGATTCCCACGTCGTACATCGTGACGTACCTGGTCACAGGTCGAGACATCCGCTCACTGGGCAACGGCAACCCCGGCACGATGAACGTGTGGGACAACGTCGGCGCTGTGCCGGCAGTAATCGTCGGCCTCGGTGATGTCGGCAAAGGCATGGCGGCCGTCACCGTCGCCTACTGGCTCGGGTTCGGCGATGTGGTCGCCGTCGCGTGTGGCCTCCTCGCTGTCATGGGCCACGACTACTCGCTCTTCCTGCGCTTCCACGGAGGCAACGGCACCGCAGCTGCGGTCGGCGCGCTCCTCGCACTGGTGCCCGAGGCCACACTCCCCGCCGCAGGTGTCGCGATGGCGATCACGATCTTGCTGCACTCGAAGCGGATCGGCGGCCTCGTCGGCCTGCTCCTCGTCCCAGCCCTTGCCGCGTGGCAGGACTACCCGGATGTCCGCATCCTCGGCGTGGTCATCCTGCTCACCGTCGTGGCGCTGAAGATCATCCGCTTCGAGGGCTTCACGCCTGTGCGAAGCCGGACACGGCCCCCGCGCTAACGCGCTGAAGCCGCGCTAACCTCGAAGCATGGCATTCAACGACACCCTCGACGCCTTTCGGACGGTGACAGCGGGCCCCGCAGAGGAAGTCCCTCTCGCGCGCGCCGCCCTCGTCGCCGCGCAGGCCGAGTATCCCGACCTCGACATCGACACCTACGAGCGGCGGCTCCAGGACATCGCGGAGACCCTCGAACAGCAGCTCGCGCGCTCCAACGTCCGGGACAACGCGCGCCGCACGATCATGACCGTGAACCAGCTCCTGTACCGCGAGCTCGGCTTCCGGGGGAACACCGAGCACTACGAGGATTCCCGCAACCTCCACATGAATTATGTCCTGGACGAACGTCGAGGCATTCCGGTCAGCCTCGCCATCGTCTACTCCGAGATCTGCCAGCGCGTCGGCCTCGATGTGAAGGCGGTCGGGCTCCCCGGACACGTCATCTGCCGGTACCGCCCCGAGGATGCCGAGACCGACGAGGACGAACTTCTGCTGGACGTGTTCGCCCTCGGGCGGTTGCTCACGCGGGGCGATTGCCAGTCGCTGGTGCGCAACATCTTCGGGTCGCGGATCGCGTTCAAGGACTACTACCTCGCGAGCCTCCAGCCTCGGCAGGTGCTGCAGCGCCTGCTGCACAACCTGAAGGCGGGCTACCTCCAGCGCGGCGAGGAGGAACGGGCGGGCCAGGTGATCGACCTGCTGCTCGTCCTGTTCCCGTGGGACCTCGACGAGATCCGCGACCGAGGGATGCTCCGCGAGCGCCTCGGCGACTCCGCCGCCGCGCTCGACGACCTTGAGCAGTACGTGCAGTACCGGCCGGGCGCGCGTGACATCCAGCTCGTCTCAGAGACGGTGAAGTCCCTGCGTCGCCACGTACGCGAACCTGGCGGCGAGCGGTAGCGCCCGCCTCGTCTGGCCCGGCCCCAGCCCCGCTGCTACGCTCGATAGGCGCGGCCCATCGAAGCACAGTCATCGAAAGACTCATCATGGTCGAGAGCGCTCCGCGCCCGAACGTCCGCCCGCTGCACGCTGCGGTCGCCCCCTCGTCCTCCTTCGTCGCCTACGCGAAGACGCTCGAGTACGAGACGCAGCACGCGCTGGAGTTCATCGATATCACGGCCGACGTGCAGAACGTGGTTGCCCGCTCCGGCGTGCAGTTCGGCCAGGTGGTCGTGATGTCCAACCACACCACCGCCGCGGTCGTCCTCAACGAGCACGAGCCACTCCTCCTGAACGACATGGCCCGGGTGCTCTCGCGCCTCGCGCCGGCCGGCGACTACTACGAGCACAACGACTTCTCGATCCGCACCCACAACATGACGGACCGCGAGTGCGCGAACGGCCACGCCCACTGCCAGCACATGTTCCTGGGGGCCAGCGAGACGATCCCGGTCCACGCCGGCGCCGCCCACATCGGCGAATGGCAGAGCGTCTTCCTCGTCGAGCTGGACCATGCGCGCCCTCGCAGCGTCTTCATCCAGGTGATGGGTGTCGGGCGCGATCTGGGCGCAGGGAAGTAGTCCGAGGCGCCCTCGTGAGCGCGTCTGGCCCCCACCGATCATGCCGCTGACCCGCATCCTGCACCGCGCGGGCAACTTCCAGGAGCTCCTCCACCTCAGCCGCCACCCCGCTGTCGACGCGATCGAGGCGGATATCTGGGTGATGAACGGCCGCCTCTTCGCCCACCACCAACGCCCCGTCGGCCGCTTCCTCTTCGACAACCGAGGGCCCGCGCTCGGCGTCGACCGTGTACCGCTGGAGGTCATCCTCGACGCTGTGCAGGGGCACTCCGACTTCGTGATCGACCTGCGCTCGTGGTTCGGCGACCCCGCGCCCGACCTCGCGCGGACGCTCGCGCTCCAGCTCGATGGCTTCTCGCACATCCACGTGACGTGCGAGGCCTGGCACATCGCCGACCGGCTGCGCGAGTGGCTGCCGGGGCTGAACGTGGCCTACTCGATCCGGAAACCGAAACAACTCCGAGGGTTCATCCGAGACGTGGACGCCGGACGGATCCGTCCCACCCCCGTCACGGTGCGACACACGTTGCTCCGCAGCCCCGGCGTCGTCGAGGCGCTGCGCGAGCGGGCCGGGCGCGTGGGAGCATGGACCGTGGACGACGTGGAGCGCGGCCTCGAACTCAAACGCTGGAACGTGGACGCTGTCGTCAGCAACCAGCTCACCGTACTGAATGCTCTGTGACATCCGCGATGCTGACCGAGACGCGCCGAGAGCAGACGCAACTATGACGCCCGAGAGCGGCCTCGCCGCCGCAGATGACTTCGCACTCGCCGACGACTTCTCGCTCGGGGTCGGCGACACGCCGCTACTCCCGATCATCCTCGACGCGATCGCTCGCGAGGGCGGGCGCATCCCGTTCGCGGAGTTCATGGCGCTCGCGCTCGGGCATCGGGAGCACGGCTACTACAGCCGCAAGGACCTCCGCTGGGGCCAGCACGGTGACTTCGAGACCAGCCCGGAGGTCCACCCGATCTTCGGGTACCTGTGGGCACGGCAGGTGCTGGAGTGCTGGGAGCGGCTGGGACGACCGGAGTCGTTCGCCCTCGTCGAGCCGGGCGCCGGCTCCGGCGCGTTCATGGCCAGCATCCTCACCTGGCTCCGTGCACGCGCCCCGGAGTGCTTCGCGGCAGCCCGGCCGGTCGTGCTCGACGGCCACCCGCACCGCATCGAGCAGCAGCGCTCGACCCTCGCGGCCCGGGGCTTCCAGGCTGAGCACGCGCTGACGCAGGAGTGGCTCGACCGAGACGACGCCGTTACCGGCATCGTGATCTCCAACGAGTTCTTCGACGCCCTCCCCGTCCACCTCATCGAGCGACACGGCGACGACCTCCTCGAGGTCTACGTCACGACCGAGGCAGACCGCCTCACGCTCACGACGGGCGATCTGAGCACCTCGGAGATCGCGTCCTACTTCGAGCAGCTTGGGCTGCTGCCGGCTGATAGCGGGCGCGCCGAGGTCGGGATCGTGGCGCGAGACGCGATGCACCACATCGCCGCGCGTGTGGAGCGCGGCTACATCCTCACGGTCGACTACGGCTACGAGGCGCGCGAGCTCTATGCGTCGTGGCGGACGCAGGGCACGCTGATGGCGTTCCGCAGCCACAGCCCGCAGCCGGACCCCCTCGACCAGCCCGGGCTGACCGACCTGACCTACCACGTGGACTTCACGACGCTCGCCGCCGCAGCGGCCGCCGAGGGCTTCACCGCCGCCCCGCTCACCACGCAGGCGGAGGCGCTCACCGTCCTCGGCCTCGCGGACGCCGTCCGCGTGGCGGGCCAGCGCAGCCACGAGGACGCCCACCGCTACGCCGCCGAGCGCCGAGCGGCAGAGACCCTGACTGACATGAGCGGCCTCGGCCGTATCCGTGTGCTGGCGATGGCGAAGGGCGACGACCTCTCGGCCAGCCTCGGAGAGTTGCGGTGCCTCCGCCCCCTCGAGTCGCTCATGCGACAATAACGGCATGGCAGAACGACTCTCGCCGGACGTCTACTCCGAGATCCTCATCGACCACTTCCAGAACCCGCGCAACGCGGGCGCGATGGAGGACGCGGACGCCGAGGCGTACGTGACAAATCCGGTCTGCGGTGACTCCCTGCGCATCTTCCTGAAGTTTGAGGACGGCCTGGTCGCGCGCGCCTCGTTCCTGTCGTCGGGGTGTCCTGCCTCGATCGCCACGTCGTCGGCTGCCACGGAACTCGTCGTCGGACGCACTCCCGAGGATGCCGCGACGCTGAGCCGTGACGACTACGCGGACGCGGTCGGCGGTCTGCCAAAGGCCAAGATCCACTGCTCCGTCCTCGCCGCCTCCGCCGTCACGCAGGCCGTCGAGCAGTGGCGCGCGAAGGCCACCTCTTGATGCCCCACCCCTCCAAGGAGGGCGCGTGAACGTCGTCGCGATCATCCTCGCCGCCGGCGCGTCCTCGCGGATGGGCCGCGCCAAGGCACTGCTTCCCTGGCGCGACACCACACTCCTCGGCCACGAGATCGAGGTGCTCCGCGAGGCGGGCGTCGGCCAGATCTCGGTGGTCATCGGGATGCACGCGCAGCAGATCCGCCGCGCGGTGCCGGTGGCGATGCCGTTTGTATTCAACCCGCGATGGGCACAGGGCCGCGCGACCTCGCTCGCGAAGGGCGCCTCCGTCCTGAAGCGTGACCCCGCGCCTGACGCCATCCTCGTGCAGAACGTCGACCAGCCGACGACGGTCGCCGTCGTGCAGCGTCTCATCGAGGTGCTCCACGAGTCGGGCGCTGACGCCGTGCAGCCGGTCTACCGCGACGAGCACGACCAGGAGCACGGTGGGCACCCCGTCCTGCTCTCCGGCGCGTTGCTCCCGGCGCTCCTCGAAGCGCGCGAAGCGACCGAGGGCCTCCGCGGCGTGCTCCATAAGAAGCGCGTCGAGCGCGTCCCGCTCGACGACCCGACGGTCGGCCTCGACCTGGACACCCGCGAGGCGTACGAGGCGGCACGAAGCAAACTGGGCGCCTAGCCGCAATATTCCGCGAGGTTGGTAGCGCGGCTGACCGGCGGAGCTCACCCTGCACGGGGTCGCCCGGGCGGGCGTGTTCGTAGCGCGGAACACCTCGCCGCTCGGACGGTCGAGCCAGCGCAGCTGGCTCAGGCCGAGGCGGCAGAGCAAGAGGACCTCCTGGGTTACGATGGCTGTGGGAACCACACCTTCTCCGGGAGGTCCCCCTTTGTTCACTCCTCCGCGCTACCGACCTCTGTGGACGTCACAATTGGCCGTCCTCGCCGGTTCGCACTCAGAACGTGTCCCGGCGTCACGTCCAGGCCCGTCCGCGAAGCGGCCACGCCAGCGCGCGCGTCATGCGCCAGAAGTGCGGGCGGACCGGCGAGTAGAACAGGCAGGAGAAGTACGAGGCGGCCGAGTACGAGATCAACGTCGCGAGCGCTGCGCCGACGCCACCGAACCGAGGGATCAACACGAGGTTCAGTCCGATATTTACGACTGCCCCGCCGAGGTTGCGCACCAACTCGAACCGCGTCCGGCCCTCGGCCACGAGCGCCCGGCCGACGATCCCACCCATGAAGACGAAGGGCGCGGCCCACACGTGGATCTGCAGGATCGAACTCGCCTGCGCGTACTCGTCCGTGTAGAGGGTCGCGATGAGTGGCCCGGCGATGATTGTGACGCCGACGGCGAGCGCCAGCGCCAACCAGGCGGCGATGTCGATGGCACGCTGCAGGCTCGCGTCGTAGGACGCCTCGTCCTCCACGCGGTTCGCGACGAGGAGCGGTAGCAGTGAGCTGCCCATCGCGGCTGGGATGAAGTACCAGATCTCGGAGAGCCGCGCGGCGACAGCGTAGACCCCGAGCTCCGCAGAGCCCGCGAGGCTCTGAAGCATGACCTGGTCGGCACGCAGGTAGGCAACCGCCGCGAGTGCCGCGAGGAAGAGCGGCCACGAGGTGACAGCGAGGCGCCGTGCCACCTCCCAGCGGTACCGCAGGGCCAACAGCGGGCCGCGCTGTCGCCGGTAGAGGACGGCGAACGCAATGCCGGTCGCCCCGATCTCGATGGCGCCCGCTGCGGCGAAGCCGATGAGTGGCGCACCAGCCAGGAGCAGCCCGAGGCGCGTCGCAGCCGCGATCCCGAGCCCAACGGCGCGTGCCATGAATGAGTAGCGCGACTGCAGCGACGCCTGGAAGGCCATGTCCACGGCCGAGACCGCGTTGAGCGGCAGCCCGAGGGCAAGGACGGCGAAGACCAGCAGCGCGTCGGCATCCGGGTCGAGCCACCACAACAGCCCGAGCGCCGCGAGGGCACCGAGGCTTCCAGAGACCAACTGCAATCCGAGTGCGCTCCCGAGGATCTCCGCCTCGTGGTCTGGATCCTCGACGAGGTCTTTGACGACCTCTGGGCGCATCCCCATCGTCGCGATGACCTGGACGATCACGAGGAGCGACACGCCGTAGGCGAGCGTGCCGAAGTCGGCGGGCCCAAGGTGGCGCGCCATCCATACCGAAATCGCGAAGACGACGACCATCCGCAGCAGGCGCTCGCTGATCAGCCAGCCGCTGTTCGTCGCCACCCGTCGCCCGAGGTTGTCCGCCGCGGGGACGCGCTCCAGCAGGCGTCGGCCTCGTCGTCGGAGAGGGCGAGGGGTCACCGTTCGCAGGACGGTCCGAAGACGGCGAATGCGAACGGAGCCCTCGAGGTCTTCAGTCACGGGGCGCCAAACGCGCCCGAGCTAATGCTTCCAAGCCGCTAGTCGCCCCGAGCAGGCGAGAGGTGGATCCGGTAGATCGGCTGCACGTGAGGCTCCGCCCCGTTGAATTCGTACTCAGCGACCTGTTCCCACCGGTACCCCAGATCGGTCAGCAACGACTCCAGTTGTTGCTTCGTCAGGTGACTGAGGTAACCCGAGGCGAGGCGCCGTCGGAGCCCCTCGCCTGGTGGGCGCACTCGATACGACATCAGGAGGAGATCACCGAACTCGGGAAGCCGCGCGAGCAGCCGATCGGGACGCCTGATGAACTCCACCAGGCCGCTCGCCACGAGGATGTCGAAGCGCCGTTCGACCGACGGGTAGAGATCGGCGTTGAAGTCGCACGGCAGCACCCCCGGTCCGGGATAGAGACCGCACGGCTGGTAGTCGCAGTCCTCAGAGAGGTAGTTCCTGAGTTCCTGCTGGCCGGCGCCCAGGTCAAGGACGGATGAGCCACGCGGTATGAACCTCGCGATGAGCTCATTCCGCTCGGCCGTCTGATAGCCCGGATCGTCCGGGTTCCTCCAGCGCTGGTGATCGGTGCCACTGCGCAGTGTCCGGGCCACAGTCGCCATCGACCGCCGCGCGCGGTTCAAGTGCGAGCGCACTTGCACTTGGGGATCCATCCGTCGCCCCCCGGTCAAATCAACTCGCCAAACGCCCTACGAAGGTCACGCGCCCCGCGAATCCAAGGCGTGTCAGCGGCGGGCGGTAGAAGGGCAGACTCGTTCCAACCGTGGAGGGCCGACGGTCGGAGCGTGGGTGGCATGGGATCACGGGATGCACCGAGCCCGGTAGCGGCATCGGGCTGTTCTTCGTCCTGCTCTGGTCCCTGGCCAGCCGGACGCCCTGGCGGATCGAGAGCCCGGCACTCGACGAGTCGCGCCAGGCGGACTGACGTCGAGGCCTGCTCGAGGCATCCGAACCGACTCCCCGTTTACCGCCTCGGTCGCTCCGAGAGGTAGTCGAGGGCGGACCGGATGCCGGCCCGATGGTCGTCGAGCCCTGTCTCGTCTGGACTCGACAGCTCGATGTCCATCGCAGGGATGCCCAGCTCGTCCATCGCGTCGATGAACTCGCCTGAGATGTCGTAGAAGTTCCATGAGTTGAGGTAGTCGAACTCGGCGGCGCTGGCGTAGCGCCGGGCCATGAAGACCGCATCCGCCTGTCGGTTCGCCTCGACGAGCGATCCGCAGCAGTGAAGGACCATGACCGCCGAGGGCCGCGCTACCTCGAGGAGCGAGTGGAGCACCTGGGTTTCGGCCTCGGAGAGCGGCACGTGCCCCGCGCTGACGGGCCCGGTCTCTGGGTGCCAGGCGTCCGGTTGCCAGTCCTCGGACGGCCAGTTCCGATTCAGGTCCACGCTATTGGCGTTCGTGTGCAGCCCGAGCGCGCGGCCGTCCGGATTGAGCTCCGGCAAGATGCACACCGTGACGTTGCTGGGCGGCACCAGGCGGCCCGCCGCGAAGTCCGCCGAGAGCTCTCTCGCGAGGTCGATCGTCACCGCCTCGTTGCCCGTGTGGATGCCACCGACGATGAGCGCGACCTCGTCGTCGAGGCTCGCGCCGGAGTCGAAGCAGGTGATGCCGATGGGACGCCCTCGTTCGGACAGGCCGATGTCGAGGGCAGCCGGTGCAGCCGCCGGACTCGCCATCGGTATCGGGATGATCCCGAGCGTCGCGCCGGCCGCGAGGGCAAGCCGGCCGCGGTAGGACGCGCTCGCCGCGTGCCTCGCCGCGCCCCCGATTCGCCGTAGTCGGTGCGTGATGTGCGGCGGGATATTGAGGCGCCGGCGAATTGAGATCAGAGCGAACCTCCAGCCCCGAGGGCGAACCAGCAGAGGTGAGCCCGACCGGCAGCATGAGCAGCGCCGTGGGAATGACGCGGATGCGGCCCGATGAGCCATCGAGCGGTCGTTACAGAAACGAAAGGTCAGCCTCAGGCGTTTGGGTGTCCTCCCGGGCTCGGGCCGTCGGGCCGGCTGTTCATTTGGCCGTCTATCGCCAGAACCTCAACGACTCGAAGACGCGTAGTTCACTTCGACTCCACCCCTGTGCAGTGTCCTGTGGACACGCCAGTCGCGACCGCCGCCCCCTGCGGTCCGAAGGGCCCTAGCCATGGACACCACCGACCGACCTCCGACATCACGCCAGCGCTGATAGCGGATCGGACGGTGCGAGTGAGCGCGGTGAGGTGCGACGTGAGAGTTTCCGTGTTCGGTCTCGGGTACGTGGGCATCGTCTCCGCCGCCTGCCTTGCGCGTGATGGACACACCGTCATTGGTGTCGACCCCCAGGATCAGAAGGTCAAGCTCGTCAACTCTGGCCAGAGCCCGATCGTCGAGACAGGCCTCCCCGAGCTCGTCGAGGCAGCCGTCACGTCTGGCAGCCTCAGCGCGACGCGCTCGGCAGCAGACGCGGTCGCCTCATCAGACATGAGTCTCGTCTGCGTCGGTACGCCCTCGCGGCCGAACGGATCACTCGACACGAGTGCGATCGAACGCGTGTGCGAGGAGATCGGGGCGGCGATCGCGGAGAAGGGGGCGCCCCACCTCGTGGTCATCCGCTCGACCATCCTTCCCGGCACCATGCGTTCAGTGGTCATCCCGACGCTCGAGCGCGCTGCCCGGATGCGGGTCGGCTCCACCCTCCGCGTTGCCAACAACCCCGAATTCCTCCGCGAGTCAAGCGCGATTGCCGACTACGACAACCCGCCGAAGACCGTCGTGGGCGCGGACGACCCCGCCGTCGCTGAGGAGGTCCTCGCGCTCTACGCAGACCTGCCCGGCCCAAAGATCGCGACCCGCCTCGAGGTCGCCGAGATGACGAAGTACGCCGACAACACTTGGCACGCGGTCAAGGTCGCGTTCGGCAACGAGATCGGCAACATCGCGAAGGCGGTCGGAGTCGACAGCTGGGAGGTCATGGACATCTTCATCCAGGACCAGAAGCTCAACATCTCGCCGTACTACCTCCGTCCTGGCTTCGCCTTCGGCGGGTCGTGCCTCCCCAAGGACGTGCGTGCGCTCAACTACAAGGGCCGCGACCTGGACCTGGACCTTCCGCTGCTGAGTTCCCTGATACCGACGAACACTCACCAGATCGACCGAGCTCTGGAGATGGTCGCTGCCACGGGCATGCGCCGCATCGCCTTCCTCGGGCTGAGCTTCAAGGCTGGCACGGACGACCTGCGTGAGAGCCCGCAGGTGGCGCTGGTCGAGCGGCTCATCGGCAAGGGCTACGACCTCCGTGTGTATGACCGGAACGTGCACCTCGCACGGCTCGTGGGCGCCAACCGTACGTACATCGAAGAGGTCATCCCTCACATCGCCGACCTCCTGTCGGACGACCTCGAGGCGACCGTCGCGCATGGCGACCTCGTCCTCATCGGCAACCCCGCGCCCGAGTTCAACGAGCTTCCCGCCCTGATGCGCAACGACCAGGGCGTGCTCGACCTCGTGCGCGTGCCCGGTCTCCAGGAGGCTCTCGGAGAGCGATATGGTGGCATTAACTGGTAAGCGTCCGCCGGCCGTAGACGGCCGTTCGAGCGAGCCACGTCGGGTCCTGATCGTCGTCGAGAACCTCCCGGTCCCCTTCGACCGCCGCGTGTGGTCGGAGGCGACGACCCTCGCCGCTGCCGGATACACCGTGTCCGTGATCTGCCCGAATGGCATCGGCGCCGAGGCAGACTACGAGTTCCTCGAAGGTGTGCACGTCTACCGCCACCCCCTGCCCGAGGAGGGCCACGGGCCGGTCGGCTACCTGCGGGAGTACGGCGCGGCGCTCTGGCACGAGCTGCGGCTCGCGCTCCGCGTTCGGCGCACCCGAGGCGTCGACATGCTCCACGGCTGCAACCCGCCCGACCTGATCTTCCTGGTGGCGTGGGCGCTACGACCGTTCCGCGTACGTTATGTCTTCGACCACCACGACATTTGTCCCGAGTTGTACGAGACGAAGTTCGAACGGCGCGGCCCGCTCTGGCGGGCGATGGTGCTGTTCGAATGGCTCACCTTCAAGACGGCCAGCGTCTCGATCGCGACCAACGAGTCATACGCCGAGATCGCGCGGACGCGGGGGGGAATGGCCCGCGAGGACGTGTTCGTCGTCCGTTCTGGCCCGAAGGTCGAGAAGCTGGAGCTGCGCGCGCCGAGGGCTGAGCTAAAGCGAGGCGCGAAGCACCTGATCGGCTACGTCGGCGTCATCGGTCAGCAGGAAGGCCTCGACCTGCTCGTCGAGGCCGCCGAGCACCTCATCCGGGCAACGGGGCGCGACGACGTCCACTTCGCGATCGTTGGAGGTGGCCCCGCCCTCGAGGAAGTCCAGGCCGAAGTCGCGAGTCGAGGCCTCGAGCCGTACTTCACGTTCACCGGGCGAGCGTCGGACGACCTGCTGCTGGACGTGCTGAACACGGCCGACGTCTGTGTAAACCCCGACCGGGCCACGCCGATGAACAACCTCTCCACGATGAACAAGATCCTCGAGTACATGACCCTCAAGAAGCCGATCGTGCAGTTCGATTTGAAAGAAGGCCGGGCGTCGGCCGGGGATGCCTCGCTCTACGCACGCCAGAACGACCCGATCGACTTCGCCGAGAAGATCGCGGCGCTCCTCGACGACCCCGAGCGCCGCCGGCGCATGGGCGAGATCGGCCGCGAACGAGTCGAGAGCCGCTTCTCGTGGGCGCACTCCGCGCCCGTCCTGCTCGAGGCGTACGAGCGCGCGTTCGAGAAGCGGCGAGGGCGCGCGGCGCGCCGAGTGCAGGCGTAGCGCCCGCCTCCCACCGACTCAGCCGGACGCGTGCTCCGCGAGGCCATCCGTCAGCCACTTCCAGTGCCGCTCGAAATGATCGCCGCTGCTGTGCACCAGCACCGCGCCGATGGTGCCCCCACTCCAGGGCACGCCCGGCATCTGCACGTCGAACTGGTCGTCCCCGATGCGTGCCAGGAGGGCGAACGTCTCTGAGCGGATCTCCTGGCTCAGGCGCAGCAGATCCTCGAAGGGCACGTCGCGTGACTGCGTCACCGCCTCCTCATTGACGCGGTTCACCTCGGCGAGGATCTCCTCGCGGGTCGTGCCTCGGTTTCCGCCCACCGCGCCGCGGGGATCCTCGGTCGCACCGTCGAGGAACGCGGTGATGATCCTGTTGAAGTGCCGCTCGACGCGGAGCATGTGACTGAAGTGGTCCTTCGGAGTCCACCACAACTCGGGGTCGTACTCGCTGCGGGTCGCGCGTGTCACAAGTTCCGCTGGCGAAAGCGAAGCGAACGCCTCGAGTGTTCGTGCACGATCGCGGTTGAGGGTGAGCTCTGTCTCAAGCCGGTTCACTGCGCGTTCCTTCCACCCCGTGCGAGGGGGCTCGGCCAGTCATGGGGCAGAGAACGTAGCGTGCCGTCGCTTCAAACGCAGTGCAGCGCATTCGCCCTCGAAGGGGGGAGGGCGTACGCTCGAAGAGTCGTCGGGAGCTGGAGGTCTTTCTAGGGCCCTTTGCAACGGTTCCCGACGGCATCATTTCTCCCGCCGATCCGATGACAGGCCCGCCGAGCGCGGGCCCCTTCGTGTCTGGGCTGAGACGCGAGGTGTGCGAGGGCCACTCCCACTCCTCCACCACTCGTGAACCACTCGTACGTACCGTCCGAGGGATGGCCTACTCCTCAGCGATCCTCCGGAACGACAGACGCGGCAAGCGACGCGAGGCCGACGGGTGCCGCTTCGAGCGGGCACCAGGCCGGCGGGCGGTGGTGAGTCCTCCACGTCCGGTCAACCGCGCGTGACGGCCGGCATCCGCGACCGCGGACGAACCGCCGCGCAGCGCCTGGTCCCCGAGGGGATCGCGCGGCGGGTGGCTCAGAACACCAGTTGGCTCATTGGTGAGCGCGTGGTGCGGCTCGTCGGGGCCCTCGCAGTCACCATCTGGCTCGTGCGCTACCTGGGCCCGGCCGACTTCGGGATCCTGTCGTACGCGATCTCCGTCTCGATGATCGCCGAGGTCATCGCCGGGCTCGGCGTCTCGGTCATCCTCGTGCGCGAACTCGTCGACTCGCCGCAGGACGAGGCCGAGCTGATCGGCAGCACCGCAGCGCTCCGCTTCGTCGCGGGGCTCCTCGTCGGTGGCGGGACGCTGGGACTGATCTGGCTGATCGACGGCGATCCTCGCGCCGTGGCGGCCGTCGCGATCGTGATCAGCGTCGTTCCGCTGCGCGCCCTCGGCGCGATCGAGCAGTCGTTCCAGGCACGTATGCAGTCGCGGCTGTCAGTGACGGGGCGCATGAGCGCGTTCGCCATCGCCAGCCTCGTGAAGATCATCCTGCTCCTGGTGGAAGCGCCGCTCCTCGCCTTCGCAGCCGCGGTCGCGCTGGAGGCGGTCGTCGCGACAGTCGCCTTCGTCGTCCTGTACGCGCGCAGTGGCCACTCGCCGTTCGGCCTTCGGGTGCGCTGGGAACGAGCCCGTGGGCTCCTGCGCGAATCGTGGCCGCTCGCGCTGGCAGGTGCGGCGGCGATGATCTCCCTGCGGATCGACCAGGTCATGCTCCGACAGATGGCCAGCGCTAACGAGCTCGGTACGTACGCGGCCGCCGCCCGACTTTCCGAGGTCTGGTACTTCGTCCCGGTCGCCCTCGGTACCGCGCTGTTCCCGGCGCTCGTGGGATCGCGCGACGACCAAGCGACGCACGACCGGCGGCTCCAGGTCGCCCTCGACATCTCCGCGTGGCTGGCGATCGTGATCGCCCTCGTGGTGACGGTCTTCGGCGGGCTCGTCATTCACATCATCTACGGTGCGGAGTTCCAGGACTCGGCGGGCGTCCTGCGCATGCAGGTCTGGGCCGGCCCGTTCGTGTTCATGGGGGTCATCAGCGGGCGCTCGCTCGTCGCCCGGGGGCTACAGCGGTTCGAGGCATGGCGGTACGTCATCGGCGCCCCGCTCAACGTGGGACTGAACCTCGTGCTGATTCCCGAGTACGGCGGGATCGGGGCGGCCACCGCCACTCTCCTCTCGTACGTCGTGATCGCGTACGTGCTGCCGGTGCTGTACCCGCGCTCCCGGCACACGGGCTGGCTCATGACACGGGCGATCTTCCTCCCGCTACGGCTGCGCTCCGAGTACCTCGGCAGCCGATCGACGCGCGAGTCCTGACACACTCAAGAGATGGATGAAACGTAGACAGAGCGGTGCGCCCGACCTCTGTTCAACCGCTGCTCACCTCCGCGCTGCCACATTCGCGTGAGTCCCGTGGCTGAGCGCGGGATCGAGAGGACCGCCGTGGCACACTCGATAGTCCACCACGCCGAAGAGCGCCTGGACGCGACCACTCATGAGGGCGCGCCTGCCGCCGCCCGTCCCGCGTTTCGCACGGTCGCAACGGACGATGTCACCCGTGCCGACTGGGAGCGCGCGCTCGCGCTCATCCGCGTCGCCTTCAACGGTGGGCCCGGATGGTTCTCCAACACCGCCGACCCGATCGATCACCTGCTGTGGAAACTGTCCGACTTCCCTGGCCCGGCACTCGCCCACTTCACCGAGGACGGCGACACGCTCTTCGGCTTCACGGCGACCCTGGGGCGCTCGTGGCTCGTACGAGGCGAGCGCCGCGTCGCGACCGACCTCGTGGATGCGGCGCTACACCCGGCGGTACAGGGACGCGTCCTCATCGACACGTTCCGTTCCCTGCGCCGGGACATCTCGCGCTGGGAGCGCGCCGACTTCGCGTTCGGCTTCGCGTCGCATCCGGCATCCCTCCGCAACCGAGGGTTCCAGGGAAAGCACGACCTCGGCTCGCCGTTGGAGACGTACGTCCGACCGCTCGACCTCGTGCGGTTCGTCCGAGGTGACCGATCTCAGCCTGCCACGGGGGTAAGCCGGACGCGGATCCAGATCGAGATGGAGCGCCGCCGGAGGTCGTCGAAGCCGGCGATCGCGCGTCTGCTCGCCTGGCAGGGACGCACCATGCGGCAGCGTCTGACCCGCCGCCCGCTGGAGATTGCGCCGCAGTCGTCATTCGACGTGCGCACCATCGATCACTTCGACGAGCGGTTCGACGCGTTCGTCGACCGGGCCGCCGAGGCGTTCGACCTGATCCAGGTTCGCGACCGTCAGTTCCTGAACTGGCGCTACGCGGACGACCGCGCCGGACAGTTCACGGTGCGTGTCGCCGAATCCGACGGCGAGATGCTTGGCTACCTCGCCCTCCGCACGGGACGATCCTCGACCGACATCGCGGACCTGCTCGTCCTCCCCAGCCGCATTGACGTCGCTCATGCGCTTATCCGGGACGCGGTCGAACTCTCACGCGGGACAGGATCCTCGGCGATCCGGAGCTGGATGATCAGCGGTCACCCGTACGAACCGCTTCTCACTGACCTGGGATTCGTGCGGGCGCGCACTTCGACCAAGCCCGTGTTCCACGCGAATCCTCGGACGGATCCCGCGGAACTCGCGTTCCTCGCAGAGCCGACCACGCGCGTCCACCTGATGCTGGGCGACTCTGACCACGTCTAGGCGCGAGTAGCGAGCCAGATCGCCGTGTCCGAGGGCGTCAGCCGCCGGCCCGCTTCACGCGGTGGCCGAGGTCGGTGAGTTTCGCCTCGACCCGATCGCGGTGATCACCCTGGATCTCGAGGATGGCGCCCTCGCGGGTGCCTCCGGCGCCGCACAGTTGCTTGAGCACCTTCAGCAGCGCGTCCAGGTCTCGGTCCGTGCCAGGGAGGCCGGTGATGGTCGTCACGGTCTTTCCGCCTCGGCCGCCCTTCTCGCGACGGATGCGGACGTAGCCGTCGTCCGGAACGGCGGAGCGAGCCGCGCCGCCTTGCTTCGAAGGCTTCGAGGACGCACGCCGCTGCTCCGGGCGGCTCTTGTCCTGTGTGATGTGCTCGCCGTCCGTCGAGTAGACGAGCCGCGGCTTCTCATCCGGCACGAGGGCTGCCCTCCGGCGCTGCTGGCTCAGGCTCATCGAGCAGGCGACGGAGACGCGCCGCCTCGGCCTCCCACGATGCGAGGCCGGCGAGTCGAGCGGTGCGCTCCCCCGTGCCGTGATCGTCCGGGACCGACAGTCGTTCCACCTCGGCGAGAGCTGCGCGATAGCGCTCCTCGAGGGCGGTTCGAGACTCCGCTGGTGGCGTCTGTCCTCCGACTGCGTCCATGGCTCGACGTTACCACCAGCGCTCGACACGGATGCGCAGCGGGGCGGGCGCTACGGTTGATGGAGCGGGATCGGTGCAGGCCAGTTCTGGCTGACCAGGAGGTCGCAGTCATGGAACAGGACCCGGTGTGCGGCACCGAATTGGACGCGTCCGCGATGGAAACGAAGATCGAGCACTTCGGTGGGAAGACCTACTACTTCTGCTCTGAGAACTGTCGCGAGGAGTTCCTCCGCGACCCGGAGCAGTACGTGCGGTAGTCAGGGATTCGGCACGCTCCTCCGCTACGAGGTGCCTCGACGTTCGTCATACAGTGAGCGCATGGCTACGCCCGCGATCGAACTCGAGGTGGGAGGTCGCGCCGTCCGGGTGACGAACCCGGACAAGGTGTACTTCCCCGACGCCGGGTACACCAAGCGCGACCTCGTCGAGTACTACCTCGCCGTCGGCGAGGCAGCCCTCCGAGGCGTGCGCGACCGACCGCTCATCCTCAAGCGGTTCGTGGACGGCATCGGCGAGGAGCCGTTCTTCCAGAAGCGCGCGCCGGCGAAGCGGCCGGACTGGATCAGCACGGCGCGCGTCACCTACCCGAGCGGACGGAGCGCCGACCTCGTCGTCGCTGACGAGGTGGCAGACCTCGCGTGGATGGCGAATCTCGGCTGCGTCGACCTCAATCCGTGGCCCGTCCGGGCCAGCGACGTCGGCCACCCGGACGAACTCCGCGTCGACCTCGACCCGACGCCGGAGGCGAGCTTCGCGGACGTGCGCAAGGTCGCAGTGCTCGTCGGCGAAGTCCTCACCGAACTCGGCTACGCCAGCTTCCCGAAGACCTCAGGCTCCCGCGGCATCCACATCAACGTCCGGATCGAGGCACGCTGGGGATTCGACGAGGTGCGCCGCGCCGCGCTCGCCCTCGCGCGCGAGGTCGAGCGACGGGCGCCGGAGATTGCGACGACGGCCTGGTGGAAGGAGGAGCGGCACGGCGTCTTCATCGACTACAACCAGAACGCCCGCGACCGCACCGTCGCCGCGGCCTACTCGGTGCGCGCGGTGCCGGACGCACGCGTCTCATGTCCCCTCGACTGGGACGAGGTCGCCGGGGTGGACCCGGCCGCCTTCACGCTGCGCACCGTCCCCGCCCGTCTCGCGGAACGAGGCGACCCGACGGCCGCCATTGACGACGTCGCGCACTCCCTCGACCCACTGTTGGAGCTCGTCGCGCGGCAGGAGGAGGAGGGGCAGGGTGACGCCCCGTGGCCGCCGCACTTCCGGAAGCAGCCGGGCGAGCCGACGCGAGCGCAGCCGAGCCGGCGGAAGAAGCCGAAGCCGAGGGAGTAGCGTCCGAGGATGCCCGAGCGCTGCTAGCTACCAGTGAGCAGGTCGCGGAGTTCCGCCGGTACGGCCACGTCGAGTTGGTCGTATGTGCAGTCCTCGGGCGGCTTGTCGGGCCTCCAGCGGCGGAACGTGGTCCCGTGCCGGAAGCGGTCGCCCTGCAGGTGGTCGAACGCGACCTCGCAGACCAGTTCTGGCTTCACGCGCACCCACGAGGCTTCCGCCCCCGACGTCCAGCGGCTCGGCGTTCCCGGGGTGCGACCTCGCCCGAAGCCGCCCGAATCGTCCTCGGTGACTAGCGGCGCCAGGCGTTCGGCGAGTTCGCGCTTCTCAGCGGCCTTGAAGCTGGAGGTGTGGCCGACGTGGTGCAGGACGCCGTGCTCGTCGTAGAGCCCGAGGAGCAGCGAACCGACGGAGACGCCCTCGCCGTTCTTCGCCCAGCGGAACCCACCGACGACGCAGTCCGCGGTGCGGACGTGCTTCACCTTGACCATCGAGCGCACGCCGGGCTGGTACGCCTCGTCCAGGCGCTTCGCGATGACGCCGTCGAAGCCGGCCCCCTCGAACCGCTCGAACCAGTCGACGGCTAGGACTTCCTCCGTGGTCCATGGCGTCCGGAATACCGGTGGGCGGTTCGCCGGAAGCGCGTCCTGCAGGCGCCGATGGCGTTCGCGGAACGGCTCGCCTCGGAGGTCGGTGTCGCCCTCGGCGAGGAGGTCGAACGCCACGAAGGCAGCGGGCGTCTCCAGGGAGAGTTTGCGCACGCGTGACTCGGCGGGGTGCAGGCGATGCTGGAGCAGGCCGAAGTCGAGCCCGTCCTCCGTGATCAGCACGATCTCCCCGTCCAGCACCATCGGGCCCGGGAGCAAGTCGCGGAGCGCGTCCTCGACCTCCGGGAAGTACCTCCCGAGGGGCCTCGAATCGCGGCTCTGGAGGTAGACGCGGTCTCCGTCGAAGTATGCGAGGCAGCGGAAGCCGTCCCACTTCGGCTCGTACAGCCAGCCCTCCCCGACGGGGATGCTGCCGGTCGCGGCGAGCATCGGCTCGACCGGGGGCTGGAACGGAAGTGCGAGAGGCGGGTCGTCCATGCGTCCTCCGAGCCCAGAATAGAGGCGAGGCCGTGTTCGCAACGCAGCTGAAGTTCACGACTCAGCAACCTCAGTGCGCCGTCGTCGCCCTCGGCGGCGTCCTACGCTGGATGAGGTAGATCGGGGTCTCCTTGAGGGGGACGCTTTGCGTATCCTGGTGGTTGAGGACGAAGACGCCTCGCTCCGTCGGTTCATGGACACGCTCGCAGCGCAGGAGTTCAGCGACGTCGTGGAGGTCACTACGGCGAGCTGCCATGAGTCCGCGCGGGAGATCGCGGAGGCTGTGGACTTCGACTTCGCTATCTGCGATCTGCACATCCCCCGCGAGGTGGATGGAGAGCCCCAGTTGGAACACGGGATCGCGGTGTACGAGTACGTGTCCCAGGTACAGGCAGGCACCCCGACCGTGCTCATCACCGGCAGCGGCGATGAGCGTCGAGCGCGCCAGCTCGCGGCCGCGCGCCCGCCCTCCGACATCTTCGGCATCAACGAGACCTATCCGATGACGGAGTTCGTCTTCAAGGACGAACTCGACGACTGCATGCGCCGGATTGGCGACGTCGCCCTGCAGTTGGAAGCGCTCGAGGGGATCGAACTCGTCACCGGATCCTCGGACGAGTGGCCGTCCGCACTGCAGGCGCGTGCGCTGCGAATCTTCGCGCGGCGCAACGGCGCGAAGCGCGTTGAAATCAGCGCGCTGGGCGGACTCTCGGACGCCGCTGCGCTCCGCGCGACGCTCCTCAAGGACGCGGACACCCCCGTCGCGTCCGTCTTCGCGAAGCTCGGCCCCCTCGTCGACCTCGACGACGAGGCGAGGCGGTACCGGGAGGCGGCGCTCCGCCTGCCGGCCGGCGCGTACGCGCCGCTGCTCGACACAGTGGATGGCGGCGCGGGCCGCGTCGGCGGCCTGTTCTACGGCCTCGCCGAGCAGCATCAGACATCACTCTTCGAGCTCTTCGTGCAACGGCCCGAGGATGCCGAGACGACTGTGATCCGCCTGCGCGATGTCCTCTCGACGTGGCGGGACCAGGACGAGACCGACGAGGTGCTCATCACGACGCTGCGCCGCGATCGCGTCGGGTCGAGCGAACTCAAGGAGCACGCCCCTGCGCTCGGCGACGACTGCTGGTCGTTCGAGAAGCAGCGCGTCGAGATCCGTCGAACCCTGCAGCACGGCGACCTCCACGGCGAGAACGTGCTCGTCTCGCAGTCGGGTGCGCCGCTCCTCATCGACTTCGCGAACGTGGAGGCGCTCCCGGGTGCGTTCGACCCGGTGGTGCTGGAACTCAGCCTGGTCTTCCAGGACAGCAGTCCGTTCATCGAGGGGACGTGGCCGACGCCCGAGCAGTGTGAGCGCTGGGATGACCTGGACGCCTACCTCGAAGGTTGCCCGGCGCCGGAGGTCGTCCGGATCTGCCGGGAGTGGGCGCTCGAAGCAGCCGCGTCGCCTGCGTCCGTCTACGCCGTGGCCTACGCCGAGGCACTGCGACAACTGGAGTACTCGCGACGGGACAGTGCCTGCGCGATCGGGATCGCGCGCGCGGCTGCCGCGGCCGGCCTCAGCGCCCTCGGCGTTGCCGGAACGGCCTAGAAAGGCCGATGGTCAGGGAGCGCTCAGGAGCCGGAGGCCGCGTCGGCGGAGGGCGCTGGCGCCTCGGCGCGCTCTGCCATGATGCTGGCGTACGCAGCGTCCGAGGCCATGAGCACCGGACGTCGCCAGGCGGCGAGCTCCTCCTCGGTCGTCCCGAAGGAGGTGAGGGGAGTCCACTCGCCCTCGCCAGCCACCCAGATGTGCCGGCCGCCGGCCTCCACCAGCAGCGCGCCCGCTGCGATGTCCCAGACGCGGGGGCCGGAATTGAACCCGGACTCCAGGACTCCCGCAGCGACAAACGCCGCTTCGAGGGCACCCGAGCCGATGTGACGCCGGTCCCACGGGAGCCGGTGCGTCGTCTGCGGCTCAAGCGCGCCGGGATGCAGGTGCTGATCCTCGTCGTGAGGCATGGCGCCCAGACCTCGGAGCTTCCCTCGGGTGGGACGCCCCACGGACACGGGCATGTTGTTGAACGAGAGCGGCCCGCCCGAGCGGGCGTGGTAGACGCCCGGGCCGAGCCGATGCGAACTCGCGCCCCAGATCGCTCCGGCGACGGGCTCGCCGTTGCGTAACACCGCGATGGAGCACGAGTAGACCGGCAACCCGTTCACGAAGTTCTGCGTGCCGTCGATGGGGTCGATCATCCACGCGTACTCGAACCCCGCGGGGAAGATGTGGGTGCCTTCCTCGCCGAGGATCGCGTGATCCGGGAACGCGTCCCGGATCCGCTCGACCAGTACTTCCTCGACCTCGCGGTCCGCGTCGGTGACGGCATCGGTCGGTGACAGGGGGCCGGTGAGGTCCTTGTATTCGACCTCGACTTCGCGATCGAGCGAGCGCTCGATCAGGTCACCGGCGACGTTCGCCAACTGCACGGCGAACGCCTCCAGTGAGTGGTACGAGAGGCGAACGTCGCCCTCGGGCGGTGTCATCGCTCGGACTGGTTCTCGCCCTGCTCCCCGCCTGAGTCGCTCGTTCGCCCGTCCTGCGACTTCCGCTGGCGGTCCGCGAAGCCGGCGATCACCTGCTTCGCGGCGTCCTCCATGTACGGCTGCAGCGGCCTCAGGAGGCTATTGCTCAGCATCCCGAGGTACATGCCACCGCCGCTACTGCCGCCACCGTTCCCGATGTCGGCCTGCTGGTTGTGGCTCCGCGCGCGGCGGACATCGCCGGCCTGGCCGCTCATCATGCCGGCCATCACTCCGATGCCCAGGCCTCCCGCGAGCGCCATCGTGGGGTGCTCCTCGACCTGTTGGATCAGTTGTGGGCCACCAGGCAACGTGTCCGCGGCGTGCGTGACGTGGTGCTGCAACCGGGCGCGCGCGTGAGCAAGGTCGTCGCCCACGCGCCCTTCGAGGGTCTCGAGCTTGCGCTCGATCAGCGCGCGCTGTTCGCGGACGCGGCGTTCCGCTTCGTCAGTCTGCGAAGCCATGCGAGATCCTCCTTGATGGACGCGATGGTGCGTTGGGGCGTGGGCGAGAACTTCTGGAAGCGGCTGCGGGCCATCAAGCCAGCAATCGCGGCGACCAGTAGGAACGCCCCTGCCGTGGCAAGTGCAGCGATCCAGAGCTCCATGAACTCCGCGAGCCCAAACATCATGGCGGCGCCGAGGAAGCCGAGCAGCCAGAAGGCGAAGACGCCGGCAATGCTGCCAGTCATCACACCAGTCTGAAGCGCCTTCCGGTTCTCCTGGACCTCCGCCTTCGCGAGTTCAGCCTCAAGGCGCGCGAGTTCGCGGAGGTCTTCCGTGATCTCGGCGCCTCTCGCGCCAATGGCGCGCAACTCGGAGCGACCGCGCTGCACGTCGTCCCGGACCGCCTGCGCGTTGTCCTTGAACGAGCCGGCCGGGCTCGATCCATTCGTGTTGGGTACGACAGCCACGAGTGCCTCCTACTTGAGAAGACGACCGACGAGGAACCCCGCCGCGACGCTTCCGGCGATGCCGGCGACGGGGTGCTCGCGCACGTAGTGCTCCACGTCCTGCCACATCTCGTTGGTGTCGTGCTTGCGCAGGTAGTCGGCGCTGCGTTCCATACCGTCGGCGGCCTTCATCGCCGCCCCAGCGGCCGGGGTGCCGTCCGCACGGTCACGGATCATTGAAGCGGCCTGCTCCATGCCCTCGGCGGCACGCTCCTCACCCTGCTCGGCGGCCTGCGAGGCGCGCTCACGCGCCTGCATCGCTCCTTGCTCGGCTTGCTCGCGCGCGCCACTCGCGGCGTCGCGTGCGCGCTCCATGCCCTCGCGAGCACCGTCACCGCCCTGGCTCGGAGCCTCTCGCTCTGGCGCGGACCCGTATGGCTCTCCTGGCTGTCGGTTCATGCCATTCCCCTTGAACTGTTCGCACTGGCGGGATCCGAATTCGGATCACCTGTGTCTGCAGGCTAGGAGAAGGACAGTGACAGTCCTCTTACGCTGCTCGGCGGTGAAGCCAACAACGGATTGCAGTCGCTGGACGCAACGTTCGGGCCGCACGAACCGGGGGGCTCGGGGAACGGCCCGGATGCGTCGGGCGGGCGTCTACCCCTCGCAGGTCGCGATCAGCAGCGTGTTCCTCGGGAGGGCGTCGGCGAAGAGTTGGTTCCAGCGCTGGTTCACGAAGTCGGGAGCGACGGGATTGAACCACACGAGTTCGCCGCCCACGCTGAACCAGAACATTGCGCTGTCCTCGCAACCGGATGTCGCGACGAGGTCGTCGTTCCCGCCGCCACTGAAGCGGACGAGCGTGACACCCGTGGGCGGGATCGCGTTCATGAGGGTGGCAACCGTCGCCGGAGTCACCGCGAAGAGCGCGTCCGAGCCCTCGACGATGCTGACCTCGTCCACCACGAGTCGGGTGGGCTGCCCGTAGATGCCCCACTTTGTGTAGGTACGTCCCCCGTCAGTCAGCGTGCGTCCGGTGTACTGGTGGACGAGCCGCCCGTCCAGGTAGACCTGGAAGAAGCCGTCGCTCGAATCGGACCAGCGCACTCTGAACGCGAAGTCGTACCACTGCTCAGTCTCGAAGTCGGTCGACCAGAGTTTCGCGAAGCCGCCGCTCACGCGCTTGTGCCGCACGAAGAACTCTTCCTCGTCGGCATCGATGTGCAGCGAGAAGACCGGAGAGCCTGACCCTTCGTGGAACTGGAAGATGATGCGGTCGTCGAACGTCCCTGGGTTCGTGCCCTGGTTCCAGTCCGTCGGGAGGTAGTAGGAGGCGGAGTAGGCGTACTCCCCACCCTCGTCGCCGTACGCTGAACTCTGCCACTCCGCGCGATAGCCCAGGTTGCCGCGGTACTGCGGGTCGGACGGGAGCAGCAGGACCGTCCCTGCTCGAGTGCCCTCGCGCACGACCTCGGTGGTGAAGGACAGGCGGCCATCGACCGGCTGCTGGCTGTAGCGTTCTTCCTCGCCGGGCTCGAAGGACATCCGCTGATGCTCCAGGAGGAGTTCGCTGTTGTAGGCGTTCAGCATGAACGCCAGGGAACTGTCGAATCCCCCCGAGGCCGAGACATTCCCATGACCAACAGAAGCGCCGATGGCGAGCGCCATCAGGAACCCCGCGAGGGACGCGCCCAACGATCGAGGGCGGCGCGGGGCATGACGCTCTGACGACATGGATCCCCCTGTCCCGGCTGGATTGTCCCGGCTGTCCACACACTCCAGTCGGGTCCGAACTCCTTGAGCGTAACGAGCAGGCGAGGGGGCACCGTGTTGCATTCCCCTCGCCCGCTCGGCCTCGGCCATGACAGAAGCGCGTCGCGGCACCAAACCTCTCCGAAGCCTCGATCTCCCAGTGTCAGCAGCGCCTGCGGTATCGCTTGGCTGCTAGCGAGGGCGCGCGGGCCAGGCGTGGGAGTCAAATGCCCAGTCGAGGAGGGCGGCGGCCTCACCGAAGCGGTCCTCCGAGTTGAGTAGCACGACGTAGAGCCGGTGCCCGTCACGCGTCGCCGCGCCGACGAAGGTGGGGCCGGCCTCGGTCGTGAAGCCAGTCTTCAAGCCCTCGGCGCCCGGATATGACGTGAGGAAGCGGTTCACGAAGTTGTGCAGCGCAATCGGACGACTCCCCGAGGTGATCCAGTCGCGGGTCGCAGAGATGCGCGCGATGTCCTCGAACTGCATCGCGTAGCGCGCCAGGAGCGCCATGTCGAACGCCGACGAGTAGTGGCCGGGGCCCCCGAGCCCATGCGGATCCACGAACCGCGTGTCCTCGAGCCCGATCCGGCGGCACATCTCGTTCATCCAGTGGACGAAGCGCGCCTCCGTCCCGGCGATGTCGCGGGCGATCACTCGCGCCGCGTCATTCCCCGAGACCAGCAACATGCCGTAGAGCAGGTCCTCGAGGGAGTAGGTGTCTCCGGGAAGCACGCCCATGAGCGAGCTACCCGGCATCTCCCG
>Ga0114916_1000288_pt1 | contig 35935 bp, 34 predicted proteins | sample MalvirAntarct_66_FD_83501 | JGI IMG/M metagenome (GOLD analysis project Ga0114916, IMG submission 83501) | Marine viral communities from the Global Malaspina Expedition - Malaspina viral metaG Antarct_66 | ecosystem: Environmental > Aquatic > Marine > Oceanic | place: West Anvers Island... | reverse complement strand
CCTGATGGCTGGCTCCACAGGTGCGAGCGACGAGACACGAGGCGTGCTGCGCGAGCGCACGCCCCGCATGACGACGCACGAGCTCATGGCCGAGTTCGCCTCGGTGGTGCCGCACGGCCACGCGCGTCGGCTGATCGGGCGCGCGCGCCGGCTCGCCGGCATCGACCGCGCCAACCACACAGAGTCTCTCGAGACGATCGAACTGCTGATGATCCTCGAGGCGATCGCCTCCGAGGGCGGCGAGCTCCAGATGCATGCGGAGGCCCTCGCACGCCGCACCCTCTCTGAGGACGCCGCGCGGCGAGCCTAGCTGCTACTCGCCGTCGTTGAAGACGGTGTCCCGCGCCACATCGCCCCACGAGAACAGCGCCGCCGCGAAGCGGATCGGCCCGTGGCGCTCGTTCAGGTCGGACAGCGGCAGGCCGTGGAGGTACTCCTGCAGCCGCTGCGCGACCCCGTCCGCCGTGTAGAACTCGACGGGCCGGAACACGCCGAATGTGGTCGAGGCGATCGGGTCGCCGCCCGGCTCAGCGCATGCCAGCGCCAGCGCCATCTGGTCGATGCCATACGGGCGCCGCGAGGCCGACATCCGCTCGCGACACCACTCGGCGATCTCGTCGCCCAGTTGCTGCATCGTGCGTGAGGTCAGCGGCTCCAGCCCGAGGAGCCACTCGCGCCGCGAGAGCCCAGTCCCTCGCCGGATCGACGCCTCAACACGCGCCCGGAGCGGATCCGGACGGAAGCGGTCCATGAGTGTGCCAAGCATCCTCGGTGCCTCCGCCCTCCCGTGTCCCGCACTACCGCACGGACATGGCTCGTCACTACGAACGCCGGGCTTCCCTGGTTAGGGGAAACCCTCAGTACACCAATCATCGGCGGCGCTGCGGAGTTCACCAGTTCCCCTGTCGGAAAGTTGTCAACTATCTCGCTGACGCCCTCCAGCCCCTGTGCCGCGCGCGTTTGCGCCCGACCCCCGCTCCGAGGCCCACGTCTCGGGCAGCCCCGACCGAGGCGGTAGACTTGACTGGTGGACGAGTCGTACCACGTCGACCAGGGAGCACTGCGCGCCGCCATTGGCGAGCGCGATCACCTCGTGTTCCGCTTCTCCACCATCGCCCAGCGCCTGTTTTTGGACTTCCGCACGACGACGAGCAGTGGTTCCGAGGAAGGCCCCGGCGTGTTCATCCTCCCGCCGGCGTCCTCGATCAGAGAGCGCATGACCTCGATCCGGGAGGTGCGCCCCAACTTCGCTCGGCCGGAGCGCGTGAACGTGGTCGCGTGGCCGCTGCGCGTCAGCGCCCTCCAGCGGCTCGGGGTGATCGAGGGCATCCGCGCCCGCCTCGGCGACCTCGACGCCTTCGAGGCGCTCGCCGAACTCGACCGCATCATCGAACGCCTCGAACGCTCCGAGGAGCGCGAGATGCGCCGCGCCGTCACCGGCGAGGGCTACCGCACGCTATGGCCAGCGCCCACTCGCTAGACAGGCACCTCGTACCCATGGACCGCGCACACTTCGAGCAGATCGTCGACGAGGCCCTCGAGGGCCTCCCACCGCCGTTCGCGGATCGTCTCGAGAACGTCGCCGTCGTCATCCGCGACGAGCCCTCCGAGGAGGACCTGCGCGAGGCAGAGCTGCCCCCGGACGCCGAGCTCTTCGGCCTCTACGTCGGCGTCCCCCTCACCGACCGCGCCGAGTACCACATGGTGCTGCCCGACCGAATCCTGCTCTTCCAGGGCCCGCACGAGCGCCACTTCAAGGAAGCCGAGTTGCTAGAGCAGATCCGGAAGACCGTGGTCCACGAGGTCGCCCACTACTTCGGCATCGACGACGACCGCCTGGACGAACTCGGCTACGACTGATCACACAACCCCGGCTGGATAGACTCCGACAGCAACGAGGCAGGTCCGGGAGGCACCATGACGATCACGGAGCAGTTCATCATCGGCATCGACAACACCGATGGTGACGGGTGCGTCGGAACTGGCGCGCTCGCGATGGCACTCGCCGCCGAGGTCGAGTCTGCCGGCTGGGCGCAGTCGATCGGCGTCACGCGCCACCAGCTCTTCGACTCCCCGAAGCTCTCTACGGACAACGGCAACTACTGCTACGCCGTCGGCATCCAGACCACGCACTCGATCCTCGACGTCGAGGATGAGGTCGTCGACTTCGTCCGTGCGAATGCGGCGAAGAGCGCGGACCCCGGCATCGCGATCATGTCGCGCCACTCGGACATGCCTCACATCCTCGCGTTCGGGCGGCGTGCGCAGACCGAACTCATGCGACTCGACTGGGCCCAGACCTTCGCGGACGAGGCGAACGTCTCGCTGCGCGCCCTCGGCGCCAAGCGTGACGGCGTCGTGGGCGCCCTCGCCGCGGCGGGCCTGCGCGGCGGCGGCACGGACGGCGTCTTCATCCACCTGCCCGCGATCCGGGAGATTGAGGGCGTCCTGCGCGCCGGCGAGATCCGAGAGCGCACTACGGTCGAGACGATCCTCGACGAGGAGGGCGAACCCCTCGACCGTGACGACCGAGTCGAGACGAATGGCTACCTGCGCCCCCGCCTCGAGGGTGGCAAGCCCGTGATCCACACCCGCGTCTCGCCCGAGGATCGCCACTTCTGGATCGTGACCGACCGCCGCCCGCGCAGCGAGCCCGAGGGGGACTAGCGGCTACCCGCCCCGAGGAGCGTCACCGCGAGCGCCACGAAGCCCACCACCAGCGCGAGCATGACCGGATCGCGGAACGCGACCTCCTCGGCGTCCCGGTGCGGGTACCGCCGCGCCACCACGTAGTACCGCCCGAGGGCCGCGATCACAAACGGCGCCGTCACGACCATCGATCCGTCGTCCGGCAGGTTCGGTGCCGTCAGCGTGTATGCGAGGTATAGGGCAGCCGTAGCCACGCCAGCGGCCGCGACCACCCGTCGAGGCCAACGCGAGCCGCCCGTGAGCGTCTCTCGGTGTGCGGGAGCGTCTGACCCGAGCAGCCACTGCTCCTGCTGCCGCTTCACCCCGGCCACGAACAGTGCGCCTGCGAACGTGCAGACGAGGATCCATGCTGACGCGTCCACCCCGATCGCGAGTGCGCCCGCGAGCGCACGGAGGGCGAAGAGCCCGGCCACGGCAATCACGTCCACGAGCGGTATGCGCTTCATCGCGAGCGTGTAGGCGACGGTTCCAGCGAGGTAGGCGACGGCAGCCGCGACGAACGGTGCCCCCAGCGGTGTGCCGAGTGCGAGCCCGGGAGCCACGAGGAGCCAGGCACCTCGCACGGCGCGCACCGGGTGGATGCGGCCGGCGGCGACGGGACGTAGCCGCTTGCGCGGATGCTCCCGGTCGAGGGCGGTGTCGCGGACGTCGTTCAGCAGATAGCCCGCCGAGGACAGCGCGCAGAACGCGACGAACGCCAGGGTTGCGCGGCCGAACAGCGTGAGCGCCTCGCGCTCGCCGAACTCCCACGCATCGCCGGCCGTGAAGAGGAAGGCAGCATAGAGGAGCAGGTTCTTCGACCACTGCCGGGGCCGCGCGAGCGCGATCCAATCACCCACGGATCGATGTCCTTGGCGACACCACGCCGAGGCGTTCCGCGAGGTCGGAGCGGAACCGCCCCTCCGGGTCCATGTGTTGCTTCACCTCGGCGAACTCACCGAGGCGCGGGTACATCGCGCTCAGGAGGTCTGGCCGCAACCGCGCGTCCTTCGCGAGGTAGACGCGGCCCCCGGCCTGCGCGACCACCTCGTCCATCCGGTCGAGCATGAGGTACGTCTCGGCATCATGCGCTGGAAGGTCCACCGCGAGCGTCCAGCCGGCCAGCGGGAACGAGAGCATCCCCTCGCCCTGCGGCCCGAGCCGCTTGAGCACCGCCAGCGAGGGCGTCACGGGTCCCTTCGTGAACGCCTCGACGAGGGCGCGCAATGCGCGCTCCTGGCCGTCAGGGATGACGCACTGGTACTGAAGCAACCCCGACGCGCCGTACAGCCGAGGCCATGAAGCCAGTCGGTCAAGCGGATGGAAGAAGCCTGCGAGCGGCACGAGTTGCCGTGCCCGCCTTGGGCGCCGCCAGTACGCGAGGTTGAACGACTGCACGACTGGCGTGCGGACGAGACCTCGCCCCGGCAGCGGCGGGGCGGGGAGTGCTCGTCGCGGCTCGTAGCGTGGCTGGCGTTGGTCCTCGTCGAGCCCCAGCGGCGTGGCGAGGCTCCCGAGCTGCACGATGCCTCGCCCCCGTCGCCGAGGGCTGCTGAGGTCGATCCATGCCACGGAGTACCGGTGCGTCAGGTCACCCTCGGTGAGTTGCTGCATCGTGCCGTCGAGGTTGCTGGTGCGGTGCGTCTCCACCTCGACCACGCCGGAGGGCAGTGGTTCGAGTTCGAGCCGTGCCGAGGTGATGACGCCCGTGAGGCCCATGCCCCCGACGGTTGCCTCGAAGAGCGCGCGGTCTCCCTCGCGCGTGACGGGGAGGTGCTCGCCTCCCGCGGTCGCGAGGCTGAACGAGCGCACGGTCTGGCCGAAGCCGCCGTCGTGCAGGTGGTTCTTCCCGTGGACATCCGCGGCGATGGCGCCGCCGACCGTGACATGACGCGTACCGGGCAAGACGGGGGGCAACCAGCCGAGCGGCGCTACCCGGTGCGCGAGGTCACCGAGGGAGACGCCCGCGCCCACGTCGACCGTCGCTCGCTCGCCTGACACGTGCACCGGCCCGATGGCCGTCAACCCCGTCGCGTCGAGTACCGCGCCGCCGTCGAGTTGAGCGGCGTCGCCGTAGGACCGCCCGAGGCCACGCGCGATCAGCCCGCGTTCGGCCGCCTCGGGAGTCGCGAGGGCGCTACCGACCCGCGCCTCGTCGGTCGGTCGCGTGACGCGCGCGGGGACGGGCGAGAGGCGTCCCCAGCCGCGGAGCGACTTCGTGCGTCGGCGGCCGGGGATCCTCAGCGGGTGCTCCGATGGCTAGTGTGCGCGGCACATGACCCCTCGGGCGACGAGTGTGCCTACGGCCATGTGTAGTTCTCGAACGCCCAGTCGATGAGCGCTCCGGCCGTAGAGTACCGGTTGTTGTCGTTGAGGATGACCGCGTACACCCGGTGCCCGTTCCGCGTCGCCGAGGCAGACAGCGTCCGTCCGGCCTCCTCGGTGTAGCCGGTCTTCACCCCGTCCGCGTCCTGGAACTGCGACAGGAACGAGTTCACGTTCCGCAGTGAGAGCGGACGGTCGCCGCCGGTCGTCCAACTCGTGGTCTGCACGATCGACCGGAACAGCGGGAGCTGTGTCATCGCGTACCGCGACATCATCGCGATGTCGTACGCCGACGATCGATGTGTCTCGCTCCCCAGGCCGTGCGGGTCGGTGAAGCTCGTCGCAGTCAGCCCCAGGCGGCGGGTCAGCGTGTTCATCTGATGCACGAACGACTCGTCGGAGCCGGCCTGGTACCGCGCGATGGCGAGTGCGGCGTCATTCCCCGAGGGCAGCATCAGGCCGTAGAGCAGATCGCGGACGGTGAAGCAGTCGCCGGGGATCACGCCCATCACACTCGAGCCTGGCATCTGCCGGTAGTCCACGTCGTTGATCGGCGCCCAGGAGTCCACCGTGGATCCTTCGATCGCGAGGATGGCCGTCGCAATCTTCGTGAGGCTCGCCATCGCGACGGAGTCGTGGGCGTTGTACTCGTAGAGGATCTCGCCGGACGCCTCGTCGATGACTACGGCCGCACGAGCGTCGAAGTCCGGCACCGGGTCGGACCCGGTCTGGACCGGCGCGGGGCCGGATGCGGTCGGTAGCGGGAGCGCCCTCGTCGAGATCGTCGAGCCGGGCGGGTCGCACACGATGAGCAGCGGGGTGCCCGCGTTCATCACCTCGGACACCACGTTGCGCCACTCGTCATTGACGAAGTCGGGGACGGAGAAGTTGTAGGAGACGAAGCCACCATCCGGCTTCGAGGCCCAGACGGACTCCAACTGGCAGCCCTGCGCGAGCGCCGTCGTCTCAAGTCCCGCTATCGTCCCGCCACCCCACACCACGAGGCCGAGGCCACCGTTCGAGGGCACCTCGCCGGTCAGTCCCGGACGCACCACGGACGCCTGGCACGAGTCAGTAATCGGAGGGCCGGTGTAGATCTGGAGGAACTGGTCCGCTGCCCACCCACTCTGGCCGCGCCACTCGATGAGTTGCCAGCGGTAGCCGTCCGCCTCCTGCGTCGCGGGCAAGACGAGGACCGTGAGCCCATCCGGCACGCAGGAGACGCGCTCGCCGGAGAGCGAGGGTTGATCGCGGACACGCAGACACGCTCCGTCGCCGGAGCGGACCTGGGCAGTCGTGCCGGGGGTCAGTGGGTCGCCCACGATCTGTTCGCGGGTGCCCTCCGTCGGTGGGGTCTGCGCAGAAGCGACCGACCCGAACGGGGCGATGATGGTGAGAACCGTAAGCAGCGCGGCAAGGGGGGAGGCTGCTCGGCGCATGAAGCGTCCGAACATCAACTGCGAACTCCAGACCCCACCCGCCGAAGGTCAGAATACAACGCTCGCGCTTCCCCGTCGAAACTAGTCGAAACGGACGGAATACAAGGGTTTCTGCGAGTGAAGGTCGCGTACCTCGGTCGAGACGGCCCGACTAGACCTCCGGCGCGGCGGAAGCGTGGATGCTGGGCTCTAGTCCACCACGAGCATCGTGGGCGTGAAGGTCGAACGTGACGCGGTGCCCGCCGCCGCCGCGTGGCCGCACCTGCACCGTCCCGATGTTGTTCCGCGGGTCCAGCCCCACCCGCCGCACCTCGCATCGCCGCTCGCCGAGGTTCACGAGGCGCGACCCGAGTCGGTTCGCGATGTTGTGCGCGAGGCCGCCCGGCGCGGAGAGTGAGCTGCTGGTCCACTGGTGGAAGCGCCCGCCGGTCTCCCGGTCACGCACCTCGAACGCCCCGCCCGCGTGCACGTCCCCGGAAAGCACGATCACCTGCCGCTGCGGGTGCGCCTGCTGCCACTCCCCGATGAGCTTGATGAGGACGTCCCGCTGCTCGCGGAAGGGGGCGGCGTCCCAGCGGTCGCGCACGTCCGACCCCTTACCCCCCGGCACCCACTGCAACGCCGAGACGATCGCTGGCGAGAAGTGGATCAGTGGGATCGAGGAGACGATGAACACCGTGCGCGTGTCATCGGCGGCGCACTGATGGAGGAAAGCGCGCGTGTCCTCGACCTGGTCGGCGCCCAGCACCACCCCGTCGTCCCAGGAGCGCACGCCCCGCAGGTCGAGCGACCAGAACGCGACGTCCCCGTACCGGAACGCCCCGTGGTACGGCGGCTCACCCGCGAAGGGAGCGCCCGGCTCGAGCGACCGCTGGTACTCGCGATAGGTGTGCGAGGCGGCCCGAAACATCAGCCGGTCGCCGTCCGTCTCGATGAACCTCGACCCCCACGAGTCGGCGATGTCGTGATCGTCCCAGACCATGCGGACGGGGAGGGCGTCCAGCAGCGCGCGGAAGCCCTGCTCGTTGAAGTACCCGCGGTAGAGGTGCCGGTACGCCTCGACGAGGTCGTCGAAGGTCGGCTGGTCGTCAGCAGCGTGCGACCGCGCCCACGTCCGGACGCTCTGCCCCTCGACCCCGTCCGAGTAGACCTGGTCGCCCACGAGCAGCAGGAACCGCGCCTCCTCGCGGCGGAGGACATCGAGGGCCGGTGCGTAGATCTGTGCGCCCGCGTGCTTGTGCAGGAGCTTGTCTGAGTTCGGTTCGAACGGCTGGTGGCAGGAGCCAAAGCCAAACGAGAAGCTCGCGGGTGCATCAGAGCTCGGGGCGAAGCGGGCGGTGCGACTCATGCCGTTGGCGGTGACGCGGAAGACCCCGCCCGGCAGCCGCTCCTCGAGGTCGAGGTCGACCGTGGCGATGCAGTCGTGCTCCGGGTCGGGGCGCGCCTCCGCCGTCACGATCGTCGCGCCCGACTGCAGGGTGACGGTTACAGCGGACTGTCCCGGCGCCCGCAGCCAGGCACGGACACCTCGGTCGGTCGGGATGCCGAGGGTCAGCGCGTCGCGGAGTTCGCCGTTTGGGAACTCGAGCTCAAGTGGCACGCGCGCTCCTCACGTACAGGTGGCCGCCCGTACGTGAGGATAGAAGCGCCGCGCGCCGGGAGGTTAAGACTTCGGCTTCGGCCGGTTGAGCCCCCCGAGCGGAACATCGATGTGCAACTGCTTCGTCTGCGGGAGGAAGCACTGCTTCTCGTCACAGGCCTGGAAGCGCACGGTCACGTCGAGTCCGAGCGCTTCGAGGTCCCGGTTCCCGTTCACGATCGGCACCGCGAACTCCACGGTCCCATCGAAGACGTGGAACTCGTCGGATACGCCGGCGACGGAGAACGGCTTCGTGGGCGGCGACTCGACGTCGAGGATGCGCACGCCCTCGGGGTTGCCGGTCGCGGTCACGCTGACCTCGGTCGCCACGTAGCCGTTGGGCACCGGCTCGCCGTACACGTGCAGGCCGGGGTCGAGGTCGAGGCGGACGTAGAGCGGGGTGCGTTGCATGAACGTCAGCCGCGGCTCGGCCAGCGCGGCGCTCACGCGGGCGCCTGGCCCCTCCGCATCGGCCCGCGGATTCGCATCGATGCTGAAGTCTTCGCCGAGAATGTCGTGCAGCAGGGAGCCGACGGACTCCCGGATCGCGTACTCGCGGTAGAACATCTTCTCTTCGACCAGGCCGTCCGTGCCGACGACGTACACGCCCGGGTAGGCGATGCCGTACTTGTCCTCGTCCGGCGCGATCAGCGTGTTGAGGATCCCGAACTCCCTGATCACCGCGGAGCCGGCGTCTGACAGGAGGGAGTAGGTGATCCCGTTCTCCTCGGCGAAGCTCGCCAGCACCTCGACGGAGTCGTTCGAGATTGCGAATACGCGGATGCCGGCTGCCTCGAACGCGTCGAGGTGACGCTGGAACGAGGCAAGGTGCGTCCGGCAGTACGGACACCACGCCGCCGAACGGTGGAAGAACACGACCGCGCGCTGGCCGGCGGTCGCCGCAGCGAAGTCGATCGGGGTGCCGTGCTGGTCTGGGAGGGTGAAGGCGGGGATCCCCTCGCCGACCGCAGGGCCCGTCGGGTAGTCGTCGGTCAGTGGAGTGCGGCGGGCGGGAGGCAGTTGTTCGGTGTCGGTGGCTGGTGTGGTCATGTCGTCCCCCGGAGGTAGTTACTTCCGGTAAGTGATACCCGGTACGGGTATGGTATCGGCGGTTGCAAGGCCCGTTGTTGCGGGTGCTGCTGCCGAGCGCGGGGCCAACGCCTCCAGCGCCCACCGAAGTCGCTCCGTACACTGGAGCGGTGACGCAATCCTCCATCGGCCTGTGCGCGGCGTGCTCCTGGGCGCGCCGCGTCGAGAGTGGACGCGGCTCGACGTTCCTGCGTTGCGGCCGCTACGACGACGATCCGCGGTTCCCGAAGTACCCCCAACTGCCGGTCACCTCGTGCATCGGCTTTGACCCACCACCACCCCCGGAGTCGGCCCAGCAGAAGGACGCGTGATGCCCGACGAGCAGCCCGCACCGATCCCGCCGCGCCAGCCCACCGTGCGCCAGGCCAACCTCTGGGAGCGCGTCGGCGGCCGCGAGGTCATCGAGCGCGTCGTCGCCGAGTTCTACGACCGCGTCGAGGCCGACCCCGAGCTGCGCCCACTCTTCCCCGAGGACACCGCCGAGGGCCGCATCAAGCAGGCCGAGTTCCTCGAACAGTGGTTGGGCGGGGAGGGGCGCTACTCGGCGAAGTACGGCCACCCGCGCCTGCGCATGCGCCACTTCCCCTTCGTCATCAACCAGCGGGCGGCAGGCCGCTGGCTCCGCCACATGGCGGAGGCGATGCGCGCCGCCGGCGTGGGCGAGCAGGAGATCGCCGAGATCCTCAACGGCCTCGGCCCCCTCGCGCGTCACATGGTGAACGCCGACGATGACGTCCCGCGCGACCCGATGGGCAACGTCCGGCTGCAATAGCGCCCCTCCCCTCCGAGGCCCGAAGACGAAGGCTGACCGATGACCTACTACAACATGGCTCCCGCCATCGTCCGCCAGCGATTGCTGATCGAGGGCTACTGGTCCGCGGATGTCGACGAGCCGTTCATCTACCAGCTCCTCCTTGACCTCCCGGCACATCTCGGACTCCGCACCTACGGCGAGCCCGCCGTGTACGCCCCCGACTCCGGCATGGGCCGCGAAGCGAACGCCGGATGGGACGCCTTCGTGCCGCTGATCGACAGCGGCATCTCCGCCTACTTCTGGGCCAAGCCGAAGTTCTTCTCGATCGTGGTCTACACCTGCAAGAAGTTCGACGCGGACGCCGCCGTCGACTTCGTCCGCGACTCCCTCGGCGTCACCGGCGAGATCGCCCGCCTCGAGTTCTAGGGGCCGCACCCGGAAGACGAAGAAGAGGCCGCCCACTGGGCGGCCTCTTCTGTTGCGTACGCAGCTCGAGCTTGCGGTCGCTGGTTACTTCGCCTTGGCGAGCTTCGGCGCGGCGGCCTGGCCGTTCACGACCGACTTCAGGCCGGCGGCGGCGGTGAACTTCGGCGCCTTGGACGCCTTCACCTTGATCGCCTCGCCGGTCTGCGGGTTGCGGCCGGTGCGAGCCTTGCGCTCCACGCGGCTGAACTTCCCGAGGCCGGGGTAGGCGATGTCTTCGCCCGCCTTCAACTTCGCCTGGACGACGTCGCGGAAGCCATTGAGGACCTTCTCGGCGTCAGTTGCGCTCGTGCCGGCCTGGGTTGCGACCAGGGCCACCAGATCAGACTTCGTCATGTTCTCCATACCTCCCTGATGGCGGCATGGTGCCGCTCACCCGTGTATGCGCGTCATCATTTCCCCTCGAACCGCTGTCTGTCAAGGGTTTTCTCGGGATCGGAGCCAGAATACCCCTCTGTTGAGGGGTTTCGTCAGCGTCGACGTTGCGAAGTGCTGAAAACAAAGGCCGTGCCGGGCACTGGACCGATCGGATCACGTCCCTCGGACGGTGTCCCATCGCTCCACGAGGCGTGTCGTTGCCTCCGCCAGCAAGCGCTCCGGCTCGCCGAGGGCGACCGCGACCTCGGCGTCCGATCGCGCCATCGGCTCGGCGTCGGCGAGGGCGGCCGGCACCGCCTCGACCACCCCGGCGACCGCGAGGCACGGAGTCCCCACCTCGCCGGCCAGCTCCGCCACGTGACCGACCGCCTTGCCGAACGCGGTCTGCGCGTCGAGTGATCCCTCGCCGGTGATCACGAGGTCGGCGGCCTCGATCTGCTCGCGCAGCCCGACCGCCTCCGCAACGAGCGCCGCCCCGGACTCGATCGTCGCGTGCGGCAGCGCCGCCAGGATGCCCGCTGGGATGCCGCCACCTGCACCGGCTCCCGCGATGTGCTCAATCTCCCGACCGAGGTCCTCACGCACTCGTCTCGCCCAGCGCATGACAGCGGCGTCGAGGGCAGGGGCCTGCCAGTCGAGCAGACCCTTCTGCGCGCCATAGATGGCAGCGGCGCCCTCGGCGCCCGTGAGTGGATTCTGCACGTCGACGGCCACGCGCACCTCAAGCGCGCTCAGCGTGCCGGCGACCTCGTCCGCCATGTGAGCGAGGCGCGCGAGGTGGATTGCCGCATCCGGCAGTTCGAGGCCGTTCGCGTCCACCAACAGCAGTCCGAGCGCCCGCGCGGCGCCGGCGCCCCCGTCTGAGCTCGCCGTCCCGCCAACACCGAGGATGACGCGCGTCGAGCCTGCCTCGACCGCTGCGCGGATGAGTTCCCCGACGCCTCGACTCGTCGAGTGCAGCGGGGAGCGCCGCCCCTCGGCGGTCGCCGCGAGGCTCACGGCCGCAGCGCTGTCGATGACGGCCGTCGAGTCGCGCTCGATGAGGGCGAACGTCGCCTTGACCGGCGCGCCGTAGGCGTCGACGACCGTCACCGACCGGATCGCGGCGCTCCGTGCACGCCCGACGATCTCCGCCGTCCCCGGCCCGCCGTCTGCCATGGGCTGTTTGAGGACCTCGGCAGTCGGGAGTGCGGCGCGGGCTGCGGCGGCGATCACTTCGGCCGCGCGTGCCGCGGTCAGCGTGCCCTTGAACTCTTGAGGACAGACGAGGATGCGTGTCATGCGTTGCGGCGGGTTACGTGCGCCAGCCGGCGAGCTGCATCACTGCGCCGATGATGATCGCGATCACGTAGAGGTACCCGACGAGGCGCAACTTCTGCCCGAGCGTGCGGAAGCGCCGTGGCTTCAGGACGATGAGCCCGACGATGATGATCGCGGTGGCGATGAGCAGGACTCGCAGCAGGGTCGACATCGCGCCTCCTGCGCGGCATCGTAGCCGCGCCACCTGCTGAGCGAACCCCGCGGCGAATGTGCCGGCGAGCAATGGGACGAGGACTGCGTGCGATACCGACGGCTGGGATCCACCGAGTTGATGGTCTCCGAACTCGGCCTGGAGGTCCGCGCGCTGCTCGACGATGGCGAGGAAGCAGCCGAGGCGGCGCTTCGATCGGCTATCGACGATGGCGTCACCGTGTTCGCCTGGGACGTCAGCGACGCCCTCGAGGATGTCGAGCCACTCATCGTCCGCGCTGCCGGCGTCGACCGCGGTCGCCTCACGCTTGTCGCGGTCCTCGACGTCCTCCCGCCGCCCGAGGCGATCGGGCCGCAGGTCGAGGCGATCGCGACCCGCCTCGACGAACCCACCGCGGAGGGCTACCTCGACGTCATCGCGTTCCCGGCGATTCCGGACGCCGCGCAACTCGACGCCCTCGCCGAGGTCCGTGCTCGCGGCATCGTGCGCTTCGTGGGCTATGCAGCGGATACCGACGTGGAGGCGCCTGCGGAGCTACCGACCGGTGTCGATGTGCTGGTCCTCGGCGGAGCGCCCGCCAGCGGGCGGGAGGGGATCGGAGTGATCGCTCGCACCGATCCGAGCGAGGCCCCGACGCTCCTCGAGGGGCGCGCAGTCTCTTCGGTCGTCACCTCGGCGGGTGTGCCACTGGCCGTTGACTAGAACGAACGTTCTGAGTAGCTTGGCTCCAGCAGAGAACGCATGTTCGTATGCGATCTGAAACGTGGAGGCGGTGAATGCCCTCGACCAGTGGTTCTACGTCCACCATCTCGTCCGCACCGGCACACACCGGCGGTGCACGACGCTTCCGGCGCGAGTCCTCGATGGGGCCGCGCTGCCCGCACTGCGCCGGCCCGCTCGTCTTCGGCGAGGGATGCAACCTGTGCCCCGTCTGTGGCTATTCGAGCTGTTCGATCTAGACGCTGATCTTTCGCGGTTGTGACCGAAGGAACTTGTCAGGACGGTTCGACCGGCAGCAGATCGATACCTATACTCGGCTTTGAAGGGCCGGGGGGTTCATGGTTATCGACGCCGCCGTTGACCTGGGAGCGCTGACCGCGCGCGTCCGGCGACACATCGTCCGAATGGTCTACACCGCGAAGTCGGGTCACATCGGTGGCTCGATGTCGTCGGCGGAGATCCTCGCGGTCCTCTACGGCCGCATCATGAAGCACGACCCCGCGAACCCCGCCTGGGAAGATCGCGACCGCTTCATCATGAGCAAGGGCCACGCGACCCCCGTCCAGTACGCCACCCTGGCCGAATTCGGCTACTTCCCCACGAGCGAGCTCGACACGTTCCGCCAGAAGGGGACGCGTCTCCAGGGGCACTCCGTCCTCGGCAAGCCCGGTGGCGTCGAGAACTCCGCTGGCTCGCTCGGCATGGGCCTCTCGTTCGGCCTCGGCATCCGTCTCGGTATGCGCCTCCGAGGGCAGGACAACCACGTCTACGTCCTCATGGGGGACGGCGAGCAGCAGGAAGGCCAGGTGTGGGAGGCCGCGATGGCGGCTGCCCACCACGAGGTCGACCGCCTCGTCGCGATCGTGGACCGCAACCGCGTCCAGAACGACGACTTTGTCGAGAACACCATGCGTCCGCAGCCCATCGACGAGAAGTACCGCGCCTTCGGCTGGGAGGTCCGCTCGGGCCTCGATGGCCACGACCTCGCTCAGGTCGAGGAAGGCCTCGCCTGGGCACGGGACGTCCGAGGCAAGCCGGCCGTGGTGATCTTCGAGACCATCAAGGGCAAGGGTGTCTCCTTCATGGAGGACAACCCCGCCTTCCACGGCGCACCGCCATCTGACGAGCAGTTCGCGCAGGCCATGCAGGAACTGGGCGCCTAGATGACGACCGCCAGTCAGAGTCAGACGACGAACCAGAGCCAGGCGCCAGCCGCCACGCGCGAGGCCCTCGGCCCCGCGTTGGTGCGCCTGCAGAACGCCGGCCACGATATCGTCGTCGTCGACGCCGATCTCGGGAAGTCGACCACCTCAAGGGCGTTCAAGGACGCCTTCCCGGAGCGCTTCTTCACCTTCGGCATCGCCGAGCAGAACATGATCTCGGCCGCGGGCGGCCTCGCCACCCTCGGGTACACCGTGTTCGCCACGACCTTCGCGGTCTTCGCGGAGCACGCCTTCGACCAGCTCCGCATGTCCATCGCGCAGCCACGCCTCAACGTGAAGATCGTCGCCTCGCACGGTGGCGTCTCCACCGGCGAGGACGGCGCGTCCGCCCAGTCCATCGAGGACATCGCGCTCTTTGCCTCGCTGCCCACGTTCAGCGTGGTCGTCCCCGCCGACGTGGTTGAAGCGGAAGCCGCGATCGAGTCAGCCGTCCACACCCACGGCCCGTGGTACATCCGCACCGGTCGTCCGAAGATTCCCGTCGTTTACTCAGACGGCCCGCGCTTCCAACTCGGCAAGGCCGACAAGCTTCGTGAGGGCACGGACGTGACGCTCGTCGCGTGTGGCCTGATGGTGGGCCGCTCGCTGCGCGCCGCCGAGGCCCTCGACCGCATCGGCATCTCAGCGCGCGTTCTGAACATGGCCACCATCCGGCCCCTCGACGTTGACGCCCTTGAGGCAGCCGCCCGGGAGACGGGTGCGATCGTCGTCGCTGAGGAGCACCTCTCGCACACCGGTCTCGGTGGCATGGCCGCGCAGGCGCTCGCCACGCGCCACCCCGTCCCGATGGAGTTCGTCGGTGTCCCGGATCGCTACGGCGAGTCCGGCACCTGGAGCGAGGTCCTCGAGATCATGGGCCTCACGTCCGAAGGCGTGTACGAGGCCGCCCGCCGCGCTGTCTCGCGCAAGGCGTAAGCCCGTCCGGCTAGGACGCGTTCTCCGGTACGAACGTCCCGGCGTGCGCCCCACGCCACAGCGTGATCCGCACGTCGCCTCGGGCCTTCGCGGGGACGAGTTGCTCGTCCACCAGCGTCAGCACCTCGGTCGCTCCGTCCTCACCCAGATCTTCGCGCAGCACCACGGTCACCCGCGAGTAGCCCGCGCCCTGCGGGTCGAAGTGGACATCGACGCGCCCGGCGACGAGCGGCGCCTCCTCGTCGGAGGCGGGGTCGCGAAGGACGCTCCACTGCTCGGACGACGGCGTACGAAAGATCTGTTCGAAGCGGAACGTCACGCGGGCCTCTGATCTAGTGGCGGCTCCGGGAGAGGGACGCCCTCGATACCGTCGGTGGCTAGCGGGTGTGCCCGTTGCCACGCACGATCCACTTGTAGGACGTGAGCTCACGGAGCCCCATCGGGCCGCGCGCGTGCATCTTCTGCGTCGAGACGCCCACCTCGCAGCCGAGGCCGAACTGACCGCCGTCGTTGAAGTACGTCGAGGCGTTCACGAACACCGCCGCGGCATCCACCTCGCGGAGGAAGCGCTCCGAGTGCTCGTAAGACTGCGTGACGATGGCCTCGGAGTGCCCCGCGCCCTCGACGCTCGCGATGTGCGTCATCGCTTCGTCAAGCGAGTCGACCACCTTGATCGAGCAGTCGAGCGACAACCACTCGCGGTCCCAGTCATCCTCGGCCACCGGGACGACAGTGGCCGCCGTCCCGACATGCTGGGACGAGCGCCCGTCCACGTGGAGGGTCACCCCGCGCTCACCGAGGGCCTGCGCGACCATCGGCAGGAACGCCTTGGCGACCGCGGAATGCACGAGGAGGGTGTCCATGGCATTGCAGACGGAAGGCCGGACGGTCTTGGCGTTGACGACGATGTCGACGGCCATCTGCAGGTCCGCGGTCTCGTCGACGAACGTGTGGCACACCCCGATGCCGCCGGCGACCACCGGCATCTTCGCCTCGTCACGGACGCGCCGGATCAGGTCGGCCCCACCGCGAGGCACCATGAGGTCGATGTAGCGATCCGCGCTGAGCAGCGCGCCCACCTCGTCGCGGTCGGTGGAGTCGATGAACTGCACGATGCCCTGCGGCAGCCCGGCGGCCTCGGCCTCTCGCGCGATGATCTCCGCGAGGATCGAGGACGACTCGTGCGCGTCCGTGCCGGAGCGCAGGATGACGCCGTTCCCGGACTTCAGGCAGATCGCGGCGATGTCTACGGTGACGTTCGGCCGGGACTCGTAGATCGCACCGATCACGCCCAGGGGTACGCGAACCTTCCCGAGCTGCAGCCCGTTCGGCAGCGTCTTCTGATCCTCGACCGTGCCGATCGGGTCAGGCAGCGATGCCACTGTCCGCACATCGCGAGCGATGGCCGCGATGCGCTCCGGCGTCAGCACCATCCGATCGAGGAACGAGCCGGTCAGGCCTCGCTCACGTCCGCGCTCCACCTCGGGGCCGTTCACCGCGAGGATGCGGTCCGTCTCGAACTCGAGCGCATCGGCGATCCGCAACAGCGCGGCGTTCTTCTCGTTCGTCGAGACCGCCGTCATGCGCCGGCTCGCCGCATGCGCCAGGGCAGCCTTGCGGACAGCCTCGGACTCCGCGAGGGGAGAAGTGGTCTCGTTCTGAGGGGGCATCGTCGTGGTCATAGGACGATCAAGTTTAGGGGAAGTCGGACGGAACGCGCGCCCCTCCGCTTCCGGCCCCCTCCCCCTACACCAGGACGAGGTTGTTCCGGTGGATGACTTCCTCGCCGTACTCGTAGCCAAGGGTCTGGATGATCTGGTCGGAGTGCAGGCCGAGGATGCGGCGCACCTCGTCGGCTGAGTAGTTCGACATGCCCGACGCGAGGTGGACGCCGTCGCTGGAGTGCACGCGGACGACGTCGCCACGCTCGAACATGCCTTCGCAGGAGGTGACGCCGGCCGGTAGGAGCGACTTGCCGCCCGCGAGGAGCGCGCGAGCCGCGCCGGAGTCGACGACGATCGTGCCCTTCGCCTGGAGGCCGGATAGCAGGTAGCGTCGGCGGCTCTCGGTGCGGTCGCCCGTGGGGTGGAAGTGCGTCCCGGCGGGCTCGCCTGAGGCCACCCGCAGCACGATGTCCCTCGCACGCCCGTCGGCAAGCACCACGTGCGCTCCATGAGCTGTGGCGATGCGCGCCGCCTGCACCTTGGTCGCCATGCCGCCGGTGCCGCGCGCGCCGGGCGCACCCTGCGCGGCCGTGATGATGTCGTCGTCGATGCGCTCGATCTCGCGGATCAGGGTGGCGTTGGGATCGCGGGACGGGTCAGCGGTGTAGAGGCCCCCGATGTCCGTGAGGATCAGCAGGAGGTCCGCATCCACGAGGTTCGCGACCTGCGCCGAGAGGTTGTCGTTGTCGCCGATCTTGGAGTCGCGGATCTCCTCCACGGAGACGACATCGTTCTCGTTCACGATCGGCACCGCGCGGAGGTCGAGGAGGTTGAGCAGCGTGTTGCGCGCATTCAGGTAGCCCAGGCGGTCGGCGAGGTCCCGGCGCGTGAGGAGCGCCTGCGCAATCGGCACGTTGTGCTGCTCGAACAGGCTGTCCCAGAACGCCATCAACCGCGACTGTCCGAGGGCGGCCAGCGCCTGACGGCTCTCGATGTCACGGACAGGAAGCGACCGGAGTTCGCGGTGCGCGGCCAGCCGATGACGGCCCGCCGCGATCGCGCCGGAGGTCACGATCAGCACCTCGGCGCCGCGGGCCTCGAGGTCTGCGATCTGCTCGGCGACGTGCGCCATCGTCGCGGCGTCCAGGGCGTCCGATCCGCCCGTGAGGACGTTCGAGCCGACCTTCACCACGATCCGGTGATACGCAATGCGCTGCGGGGTGATGCGCTCTCCGGTCATTCGGATCCCTCGGTCGTGCCTCTTCTGTGCGATAGCATGAGTCAGTCCGCGACTGCGGTCGAGGCGGGGCCGAGGAGGTCGACGCTGCAGGAGTCGAACCTGATCCAGCGCCGTCGCCGGCTAACCTGGAAGTTCCCGTTCCACGTGCTGGGGCGCGCCGCGACGAACTTCGCGGAAGACCGCGGTACCCAGCTTGCCGCCTCCATCTCCTACTTCACGCTCTTCTCGCTCTTTCCGGCGACGCTGCTCGCCGTCTCGATCTTCGGCATCGTCCTCCGCAACGAGGAGATCCAACTGCGCGTCCTGAACGCCATCATCGACTTCCTCCCGGTACAGGGATCGACCGTCGCCGACTCCCTCCGAGGGGTCGCGGACCTGGGGCCCACCGTGACCATCGTGTCGTTCTTCGCCGCGCTCTGGACGTCCGGTGCGCTCTCGGCCGCGATCCGCCAGGCGCTGAACCAGGTGTTCGAGGTGAAGCGCCGCCGTCCGCTGCTCCAGGCGAAGTTGATCGACTTCGGGCTGCTCCCCATCATCGCCGTCCCGCTCTTCGGAGGCGTCGTCCTCACGGGTGCGCTGCGCCTGTTCGAACAGGAGCTCAACGACCGCTGGGGGATCCTGGATGGGCGCTTCGCGTGGACCTGGGACCTTGGCGCGTTCCTGATCCCGCTCTCGCTCTCGTTTGCGGCGTTCGCGCTCCTCTACCGCTTTGCGCCGAACCGCTCGCTGCCGTTCCGCTACATCGCGCCCGGTGCGCTGTTCGCGGCACTTGCCTTCGAGGGCCTGAAGGCCGGCTTCACGTTCTACCTCGAGAGCCTCGGGAACTACTCGGTGTACGGCTCCCTCGGCTCGGTGATCGTGCTGCTGTTCTGGGTGTACCTAACCGCGAACATCCTCATCTTTGGGGGCGAGATCTCCGCTGAACTCCCGCACGTCGTCCACCAGGAACCCCGCCACGGCCACGAGCACCTCGGCGAGGAGCCCGACCTCAAGCGTTCCGTCTTCAACTTCGTGCGCGGTCTGATCCTCGTTGCCGAGGAGGACCAACCCCGCATCGAGCGCCCGGCCCCTGAGGAACGCGACGCTCGCCAGCGGTCACTCTGGCCCCCTGGCGAGGGCGGCGAGCCAGCCGAGGGTGGCGACGGTCGAGACGACTCAGACCGAGCCGCCAGCTAGTGCTACCCCCTCGGACTCCGGCCCCCACCCCCTCGAGGGGAGGGGGTGGGGACTAGCCCACTACTCCAAGACGGCGTCTCGACGCTCGCCCTTCGACAGGCTCAGGGTGAGCGGGTGTTTGCGAGGCCCACGAGAGTTCCGATTGCCTCCAGCTCCCTCCGGCTCCCTCCCCCTTGAGGGGGGAGGGTTGGGGTAGGGGTGCTCTCGCCGCCGGTCTCTACACGCGCTGCACGGCGAGTGTGAGCGGTACGCCCTCGAGTTCACCCTCGAACACGGATGCGCCGGGCGTTACCTCGCCCACGACGATGTCGCGGGCGAGGACCTCGCCGCGGATGTAGTCACCGTGTGCCTCGATCACGCGGGCGACGAGGGGATCGCCTCTCCACGTCACAAAGATGCGGTCGGAGACGTCGAGGGCGGCCTCGCGGCGAAGGTCCTGGATGCGGCGCACGAGCTCGCGAGCCACCCCTTCGAGGTGCAACGCCTCGTCGATCCGCGTGTCGACGAGCGCGGCGTAGCCAGCCTCCTCGGCGGCGGCCCAGCCCTCGCTGGACTCGACCGTCACGAGGATCTCGCCACCCGTGAGCGTGAACTCACCGACCTCGACCGGCTGTCCGGCGCGCATTGCGCGCACCACCTCGGCGGGGTCGGTCTGCCCGAGGGCGTTCCGGATGGCGCCGACCTGGTTCCCGTACTTCGGCCCGAGCACCGGGAGGTTGGGGCGCAGCGTGTACGTCATGCGGTCGCCGGGGTCGTCCATGACCTCGACCGACTTCACGTTCAGCTCCTCGGCGACCTGGTCGCTCAGGCGCTGGAGTCGCTCCACCTCGGCGCTGTTGCGGGGCACGAGGATGGCGGTCGCCAGCGGCTGCCGCACCTTCGCGTTCGCCTTCGAGCGGGCCGCCCGGCCGAGGGACACCATGCGCTGCACGAGTTCGACGTCCAACGCCAACTGCTCGTCGATGGTTGACTCGTCGACGCGCGGCCAGTCCTCCAGGTGAACGGAGTCGCGGGCTCCCACAACGCGCCCGGCGACGAGGTTCTGGTGCATCGACTCCGCCAGGAACGGCGTGAACGGCGCAAGCAGTTTCGTGACGGTCACGAGGCACGTGTAGAGCGTGTGCAGCGCCGCCTGCGAGTCCACGTCGTCGCCGGAGCGCCAGAAGCGCCGGCGGCTGCGCCGCACGTACCAGTTCGACAACTGCTCCACGAACGCCTCGATCGGGCGGGCCGCCTCGGCGGGTTCGTACTCGTCGAGGGCTTCCGTGACCTCGCGCACCGTGCGGTTCAGCTCGGAGATGATCCAGCGGTCGAGTTCGGCGAGTTGGAGTGGCCTCGACGAGTTCGGGTCGAAGTCGGCGGTGTTCGCGTAGGTCACGAAGAACGAGTACGTGTTCCACAGCGTCGAGATGAAGCGCCGCTGTGCCTCGGCGACCAGATCCGAGGAGAACCGCCGCGAGTTGCCGGGCGGCGATGCCGTGTACATGTACCAGCGGATCGCGTCCGCCCCCGACGCGTCGAGGACCGTCCACGGATCGACGACGTTCCCCTTCGACTTCGACATCTTCTGCCCCTCGCCGTCGAGGATGTGGCCGAGGCAGATCACGTTCTGGAACGAGATCCCCTCGGGCACGTCCTCGGTGCGGTTGAGCAGCGTGGCGAGGGCGTGGAGCGTGTAGAACCACCCGCGGGTCTGGTCCACGGCCTCGCAGATGAAGTCCGCCGGGAAACGCTTGTCGAACGTGTCCTGGTTCTCGAACGGGTAGTGCCACTGCGCGTAGGGCATCGCGCCCGAGTCAAACCACGCGTCGGCGACCTCGGGAGTGCGCTTCATCGAGCCGCCGCAGTTGCGGCAGCCCAACTCGACCTTGTCGACGTAGGGCCGGTGCGGGTCGACGCCGAACTGCTCGGCGAGGCCCTGCGTCTGCATCGGCGTGGCGGTGCCCGGGAGGGCGCGATCGAACAGCTCGGCGTAAGAGCCCACGACCTCTTGCGTGTCGCAGAGCTCGCACACCCAGATCGGGAGCGGCGTGCCCCAGTAGCGTTCCCGCGAGACGGCCCAGTCGATGTTGCCCTCGAGCCACTCGCCGAAACGCCCCTCCTGGATGTGACCGGGCACCCAGTGGATCTGCTCGTTGTTCGCCACGAGGGCGTCCCGCACGGAGGTCGTGCGGATGTACCAGGACGGCTTCGCGTAGTAGAGGACAGCCGTTCCGCAGCGCCAGCAGAACGGGTAGGTGTGGCGGATCGTCTCGTGCTTCCAGAGCAACCCGCGCTCGCGGAGGTCTTCGATGATCTTCTCGTCGGCGACCTTCGCGAACAGCCCGTCCCCCGGCCCCCCGATGAGCGTGCCGTCGAGGCGTACCGGCTGCAGGAACATCAGCCCAAACTCGCGGCCCATCGCGTAGTCGACCTCACCGAACGCCGGGGCGGAGTGCAACACGCCCGTCCCCTCGTCGGTGGTGACCTCCTTCGAGGGCACCACGCGCCGCACCGGGAGCGTCATCCCGTTCGGCGGCTCCTGCGCGCGGCCGTCGATGAAGACGAGCGGCGCGACGCCCTCCCACTCCGTGCTCTCGTACAGCGGCTCGTACGCGAGTCCCACGAGGTCGCTCCCAAGGAACGTCGCGATTTCGTAGGCGTGCCCATTCTCCCGGGCGCTCGCGCGATTTGGGTCGTTGTCAGGATCGGTCCCCGGGTCAGGAACGACGTACACGTTGATACCCACCGAGGCGAGCAGCTTTGCAGCGAGCACCTTGGCCACGACTATCCGTTCGCGGACCTGAGTCTGCCCAGGGATCGGAGCCTCGACAAGCGCATAGTCGGCATCGGGCGCGACTGCCGTGGCGGTGTTTCCGGAGAGTGTCCACGGCGTCGTCGTCCAGGCGAGGAGCGCGGTCCGTACGCGCTCCGTCAGCCGGAGCACGTCGGGCGCCTGCGGGTTCGCTTCGGCTCGTACGATGAAGCGCACCGTCACACCAGGGTCGGACGTGTCGTCCTCGTATCCCTGAGCGATCTCGTGCGAGGACAGCGAGGTCTGGCACCTCGGGCAGTGCGGCGTGACGCGGAAGCCGCGGTACATGAGGTCGTTGTCCCAGAAGCGCTTGAAGATCCACCACGCGGACTCGACATAATTCGGGTGGTAGGTGACGTACGCGTCGTCCGTGTCGATCCAGAAGCCGATGCGGTTCGTCATCCGCTCCCACTCCTGGACGTAGCGGAACACGGACTCCCGGCACTGACGGTTGAACTCCTCGACCCCGTACGCCTCGATCTCCGGCTTCGAGGACAGCCCAAGCGCCTTCTCGACCTCAAGCTCCACGGGCAGGCCGTGCGTGTCCCAGCCGCCCTTCCGCGGGACGCGGTAGCCGCGCATCGTCCGGTAGCGGGGGATGAGGTCCTTGAACACGCGCGCGAGGACGTGGTGGATGCCCGGGTTGCCGTTCGCCGTCGGCGGGCCCTCGTAGAACGAGAAGACGTTGTCGGACGGCCGCTGCTCGATGGAGCGGCGGAAGATGTCGTGCTCCTTCCAGAACTCGAGGATGGACTCCTCCTGCTGGGGGAACGAGACACGGGAGGGGACGGGGTCGAACGCGACCATGAGGATGCTCCACCGCTACACCGTGGCGAGGGCAAGAAGAAAGCCCGCCACACACCTGTTCGGTGCGGGACGGGCCACCATGAATCATCTCGATTCGTGGAGCACCCGCGGTACCACCCGCGTTGCGCGCCCTCGACCGACCGGGGTCGTCGAGGTCACGCCACTCGCCGCGTCACGGGAGCGCCCTCGAGCTGGTCGAGGTCTCCGATGTCGCTGCCCCTGGTAACGGTGGGCGCTCCGGCCGCGTCTACTGCTCCGGGTGGAGGTTCGGGCGGCAGCTCGGGAGGGATGTTCGCCCCGCGACCGACCACCGTCCGAGGATGGCGTTCGGCACGTGCCCGGCTTCCACTGTCCCGGGCTCGCTACACGGTCCGAGTTGCCTCGGTCCGCGGGGGTACTCGTCTCCGTCGTCGCTTCGTGTCGACGTTGCTGAGTCTCGTGTGAGTGTACGGATCGGCACACGCGAGTGGCAACGCCGCGAGCGGGTCCGTCAGCCAGTGGCTTCGCTACACGACGTACCGCGTCTTCAACGACGTCGGCACGACGCCGAGGGCGTTCGGCCGGCCGCAGTTGTTGCAGTCTGCCTCGAACGCGAGCGCGAGCTCCTCGGTGTCCGCGTCGATTGGGCGCTCGGTCTGGACGAAGTCACAGTTGCGGCACTTCAGATCGGCTGTCCAGTACATGCTGAACTCCGGTTGGTGCGTGGCGACCCCACCATTCGAGGGTACGCGTCGCGACAAGCGGTCGAGTTCAACAGCGTCCCGAGATGCCTCGTAGGTTACGCGCCGGTCTGGATGGGGAGCTCGCTGCGCACGGCCCACTCGGCCCATGAGCCGTCGTAGTTGCGGGCGTTCGTCCAGCCGAGGATCTCGTACATCGCGAACCACGAGGTCGAGGAGCGGATGCCACCGCCGCAGTACGGGAACACCGGCTTCGAACCGTCGATACCGGCCGCTGCGTAGATCGCGCGCAGCCGCTCATCTGACAGGAAGCGCCCGTCGTCGTCGACGAGGACCTCCCAGTTGAGGTGGAACGCGCCGGGCACACGCCCGAGGCGCGGCGCGGCGTGGGCGCCCGGGTTCCCCACGTACTCATCGTCAGTCCGGCAGTCGAGGACAGCCGCCGAAGCGTCGCCCTGGGCGATCTCCAGCACTTCCTGCCAGGTGGAGATCACGCTCGGGTCGGGCTCGCCGAGGTGGCACTCGACGGGCGCTACCTGCGGTACCTCGGTGGTGGTCGGGATGCCCTCGCGCGCGAGGGCGGCGACGGAGCGATCCGCCACCTTGACCGAGGGGAAGCGGAAGTACCGCAGCACCCAGTAGGCACGGTGCGGCCAGTTCGACTTCCCGCTGGCCGTCAGCACCACCGTCTTCGACTCGTCGATGCCGAGGCGCCCGAGGGTGGCCTCCATCTCCTCCTTCGAGGGGACGAGAGCGCGGACGCCGTCGCGCTCCACGGTGAAGTCGTCGTAGCCGATCGTCGAGACGGCGCCCGGCAGGTGGCCGCTCTCGTACTCAGCTGCTGAGGCGCCTGTGTGGACGAACACTACGGACGGGTCATCGAGGTGCTCGCGGATCCAGTCGGGCGATGCAATGGAGTCTGGATTGGCTGGCACGTTGGCCTCCTCGATTGATGTTCTGCGTGCGGATCCGCCCGGCTCGGCTACTCCGTCGAGGGCGTCCCGCCCCCTGAGCTCCCAGCGTCCCCGCCGCCGCCCGTGCGACGACGACCGCCGCGACGACCACGCCTGCGGCTGCGCTTCGCGTCGCCCTCAGACGTACCGCCCGCGGACCCCGAGGACTCGGCCCGCGGCTCCGCGGATGCGCGTCCGTTCTGTCCGTCCCGTGGTGCGCCTTCGCCGCCGGTGGGACGTGGACGTCGTCGTCGGCGAGTACGCGTGCCGTCACCGGCTGTCGCGTCACCGTTGTTGGTCTCCGCACCGCCCGCACCACCCGGAGCGGCGCCGGCGCGGCGGCGCGTGATGCGCACACCACCACGCGACTCACCCGGTGTCGTCGCACCGTCCGAAGGCGTTCCGGTCGCTGGGCGTCGACGGCGACGCGTTCCGCTCTCGGCAGGTGCGCCCGCGGACGGGCCGGATCCGGATGACGAGCGGCGGCGGCCGGCGCCGTCACGAGTACCGCCATCGCGGCCGTCCGAGCGGGCACGGCGTCGGCGGTCGCGCTCCTCCTGGTCCACCTCGGGGGTGTCGGCGGCGGAGGTGTCGCGGAGCGGGCGGCTCACCGGTGCGAGGACGGCGACGAGGTTCTCGGTGCGGCGGCGATCCTTGTCGCGCAGCGCCTCCTCGAACTCGGCGTCGAGCTCCTCGGGACGGATGGCTGTGCCCATCTGCCGCTTCACGGCCTCGGTCGAGATCTCGATGATCTGGCCGGTCTCCTCGAAGCGGAGTCGCACCATCTCCGACATGGCGTTGATGCTCAGCACCTTCGCCTTGCCCACCGGGGTGGTGATCTTCTTACCGACCTTCGGGAGCGTGCCAACCACCTCGCGGTACGCCTCGACCTCGAAGGAGAGGCAGCAGAGCAGCCGGCCACAGACGCCCGAGATCTTCGAGGGGTTCGGGGCGAGGCCCTGGTCCTTCGCCATCTTGATCGAGATGGCGGGGAACTCCGTCATCCACGTGGAGCAGCAGAGCCCGCGTCCGCACTGGCCGAGGCCTCCGAGCGCCTTCGCCCGGTCGCGGTCGCCGACTTGCTCGACCTGGAGGTGAGGTACCTCGAGGACGCGTCCGACCTCGCGCTCCACGCGGTGCGCGACGTCCGAGCCCTCCTTGGCGGTGAAGGTCAGTTCTGCGTACTCCCCGGTGAGGTCATACGTGAGGCTCGCGACGCGCACCCGGGGGTCGACGCGCGTCGCGGCTGCCTGCGCGCGGCTGGTGTCCTCCTGCGCACGGCGCTTGAGGTCGCGGTGGCGCTCCACCTCGTCCATGGAGGCGAGGCGGTCGACCACGCGGATCGGCCCCTCGAGGTTCGCGTTCACCACCTGGTCGGGGGTGAGCACGACCCACCCGAGGCGCTCGCCTCGGTCGGTGGAGACGACGACGTAGTCGCCCAGGCCGAGCTGTAGGTCGCCCGGCGAGCAGTAGTGGAGCGGGCCGGCCTCCACGTAGCGGATACCAACGATGTTCTGGTCCATGGTCTCAACGAGACGCGCCGATCCCGGTGTCCCTCGCGCAGGCGTACCTGCACCCACGTATGTGGCGAGGCCTATCCGGCCGTCACGGTCTCGCGGTCCTCCCTTCCGGCCGGCATGTCCCCGGTGAGGACCGGGAGGTCAAGCATCATGACCTCCAGCGCCAGCTGTGCGTGTGTGTTGGCGAGCAGGTGCTCGCGTGCCGTCTGCACCGCTCGGAGGGCGCGCAGGGCGTCCGCGGGGGTGCAGCGAGTAGCTTCGGCGAGTGCTTCGGGTGGGACATCCGCAGCAGCGTCGGCGGCAGCGACGAGGACGTCGCGCCACCATTCGCGCCACAGGTCGAGCGTCTGCAGGACGCTCTCGCGCTCTTTGTACCACGCGCCGCCGAGGCGTTCCGCGTAGTCAAAGCGCTCGTTGCGGCCAGACCGCGCGAGGCGGCGAGCCTCGGTGGTCGAGGTCTCGCGGAGGACGGCGAACGTGGGGTCCGCCTGCATGCGCATCGCGAGCCCGTAACGCCCGTGCGCGAGCCGCGCGAGGGTCACCGGGTCGGGGATCGTCTCGTCGGCGCTCAACGCCTCGAGGAGTGCTGAGTAGGGGGCGGGGCGGAGCGGGATCTCCTGGCAGCGCGAGCGGATCGTCGGCAGGAGAGCGTCGGGGTCGGTCGACAGCAGGAGGATGAGCACGTCGCCGGGAGGCTCTTCGAGGGTCTTCAGCAGCGCGTGGCACGCCTCGGGCTGGAGTTGGTCCGCGGTGTCCACGATGAAGATGCGGCGGGGGCTCGTGAACGGGGCGAGCGAGGCGACACGCTCCAGGCGGCGGACCTGACAGATGCGAATGCGCGTGGAGTTGTCGGCTGCGTGGTCATGCTTTGACTCGTCGCAGATGCCGCCGAGGGCGATCCGCTCGATGTCGGGCATCTCGTCCGCCTCGATCTGGCGGGCGATGCGCGTCGTGAGGTCGGGGACGGTCGGATCGTCGGCGCTCGGCGAGATCAGCGTCTGCGCGAGGCGATGCGCGAGCGTCCCCTTGCCGATGCCGTCCGGGCCGGTGATGAGGTACGCGTGCGCGAGGTTCCCGGACGCGAGCGCGCGCCGGAGCGCCTCGACGGCCCCGTCCTGGCCGAAGACGCCCCATGGGTTGGAGCCCAGCACGCCGGAGATGGACTCAGGCAGCATGGGCGGCCCTCTGGAGAGAGGCTTCGGCGGTTACAGGGAACGAGAGGACGGACGGCAGCGCCGTCGTCACTGAACTCGGCATACGGTCCCCGCGGTGGGGTGCGTGGTTGGTACAGCGCTCGCGGATGACGCACCCAAGCGACGCGACGCGCAACAGGTCTATGTCGAGATTATGCCACGCCTAACCAAACCGAAGTGCTTCGACCTCGTCTGGGCCGTGGTTCGTCGGACGAAAAGAAGAGGCGCCCTGCGGGGACAGGGCGCCTCTGAGGCCGTGCGGGAGGAGGAGGAGGGGGTTCCATCCTCCCGAGGTCTTGCGGGGGTTAGAAGCGGAACTGCGCGGCGGCGTCGGCGTCGCGCCGAGCCATCGCGGCGGCGTCGCGACGAACCTCGTTGTAGGTCGGGGCGTTGCGCCGGCCGCGAATGATGATGTCGCTGTAGATCCGCTGGATGTTGATGTCTGCCATGGTGGGACTCCTACTTCCGGGTGGTGGTCCGAGCCAGGGCCGTTCCCTGTTCCGTCCGTCTCCGATGTACAGAGTTTCGGTGATTGTGCGCACTTTCGCAAGTGAAAGTGCGCACAAGTGCGTTAACTTCACGTAAATTATAGACGTGGCACAGCGGGACAGGTGTCGTCAGGCGCACGAATCCACGCTTCTTCTCGTGATTGCGCTTGTTTTCGATATTGCAGGAGTCGCCGAGGGACGTCGAAGCCCTGTCCGAGCGGGCGCGGGGTGAGCGCTCTACTACTCGATCGGCGTGCAGAGGAGGTCGTACGGCAGGGCGCCGTCGACGCGGGCGCGGACCATGGAGCCAGCCGGGAACGTCCCCTTGAGGAACGCTAGGCCATCGACCTCCGGGGCGTCGCGGTAGGTGCGACCCACGACCACGGCGTCGCCGCTCATGGACTCGGTCGGCTCCTCGGACTCCACGAGGACATCGACCTCGCGGCCGACCATTGCCTGGTTCTTCTCGTGCGAGATCGACTGCGCCAGCTCCATCAGCGCGCCATAGCGCTCGTCCATCACCTCGGGCGGGACGTGGTCAGCCATCTCGGCGGCGGGCGTCCCGGTCTGCGGGCTGTACGTGAACGCGCCGAGGTGGTCGAACTCCTGCTCCTCCACGAAGTCGAGGAGCTCGTCGAACTCCTCCTCGGTCTCGCCGGGGAAGCCCACGATGAAGGTGGTGCGGAGGACAGCGTCCGGGATCGCCTTGCGGATGACCTCGATGCTCTCGCGCGACTTGGAGATGCGCGGTCGCTTCATGCGCTGGAGCATCGAGTCCGAGCCGTGCTGGAGCGGCATGTCGAGGTAGGGCACCACGTTGGGCAGTCCGGCCATCGCCTCCGCCAGTCGAGGCGTGACGCGGCCGGGGTAGGCGTACATCAACCGGATCCACGGCACCTCGGGCACGGCCTCCGACAGCTCCTCGAGGAGCTTCGCGAGGCCTTCGCGGTCGCCTTCGTCCTCGCCGTACGCCGTGGAGTCCTGGGCGACAAGCACCAACTCCTTCGCGCCGGCGGCGGCGAACATCCGCGCCTCCGCGATCAGCTGCCTCGACGGGCCTGAGTGCATCTTCCCCTTGATGGTCGGGATGATGCAGAAGGTGCAGGGGCGGTCGCAGCCGTCCGAGATCTTGAGGTACGCGCTCGGATGGCCGAGCAGCGGGAGCCCTCCATCGGGGATGTCGAACGTCGAGGATGCCGCGCCCACCGAGGCCGCGATCGCGTCCCATTGCTCCGCACCGAAGATCTGGTCCACTCCGGGGACGGCCTGCTTCACGGTCTCGCCGGCGATCTGCGTCAGGCAGCCCACGACGTACAGCTGCTGGCCGTCGCGCCGCGCCTCGTCGAGGCCGCGGACGACCTCGATCGACTCGTCCTTCGCGGCGTCGATGAAGCCACACGTGTTCACCAGCAGCAGGTCCGCCTCGCCAGCCTCGCGCACGGGAATGTGGCGGCCTGACCGGAGCGCCTGTTCGAGGCGCATCGAGTCGACGGTGTTCTTCGCGCAGCCGAGGGTGACGAGGTGGTACTTCACGTGTGATCGAGTGTACGGCGGGCGCCGCTACACGCCCGCCGTACGCTCACCTCGACCCCGAGGCACGCTTTGAAAACTACCTATGGCTCCTGCCCTAGCACCGTCATTACGCGATAGCGCGCACGGAGCCGGTACAGGGCGAAGGTGTGCCGCATCCCGTGCGGCATTGGTGCGATGAAGATCGGGATAGCCAGCAGCCGTCCCGCCGCCGCGAACAGGAACAGCGGCACGATGCCCCACGAAGCGACGAGGGCGGCGCCGATCAGCGGCCCGACGAACCCGACGCTGAGCATCGCGAGTTGCTGTGCGGCCACGTACTCCGGCAAGTCCTCTCGTGGCGCGTACTCCATGAGGAGGTTGAACACCGCAAGGTGGCAGATCGCCCAGGCGGTTCCGCCCAGCATGACCGGAAGGACGGCCTGCCACGGCTCCGTGATCAGCACCCAGGCCACCGGCGCCGTCGAGATCCCGATGATCGCGATGATGAACAGGTGCCGTGAGGTCATGCGCAGGATCAGCATGCTCATCGCCACCTGGCCGACGACCGCTGCGATCGACTCGCCGGTGGCCATCAGGCCAACCTCGGCGGTGGATGCGCCCAGCGTCCGCACCATGTGCACGATCACGAACGGCCCAGAGATCGTCGAGAAGCCGTGCAGCACCACCATCGCAAGGAGGAAGCGGCGGAAGCGGCCGTCCTTCAGTGCCTTCCGGTACGCGGTCTGCTTCGGCCGCGGCTTCGGGCAGGCCGGCTCCTGCACACGCGACACGCTCAGTGCGCCGAGCACGCCGACGACCGCTCCTCCCACGAAGATCCACTGGAAGCCTTCGAGGCCCGCGAACTGACCGATCACCCAGCCCGCCGCAGGCACCATGGCCATGCCGGTGACGCTCGCGGCGAGGGAGCGGCGCGCGTTGAAGACGCCAGTCATCCGCTGCGGGATGACGTCGGCGAACAGCGCCATCCACGAGGGGTGCGCGAGCGACCCGGCGAGGACGCGCAGGCCGCCGAGCGCGATCAGCGCGGCGATCGCCAACTCGGCGTGCCCGAGGAACGGGACAAGCGCGATCGGGATCAGCGCGAACCGCGCGAGGCCCCAGCCCCCGAACAGCACCACGCGCTTCCTCGAACGGGCGCGCCGGGCAATCCACGCGGCCGGGAACAGCGCGACCAGGCCTGCGAGGGCCGTCGCCGCCGCCAGCAGCCCGACCTGAGTCGCGGTGGCGCCGAGGGCGACGAGGTAGACGGGGAGAAACGGGATCGCGGCGTCCGAAGCTGACGCGAGGATGCCCTCCGAGAAGAGTGCGCGACGCGAGCGCGTTCCGAGGACGCGCTCGTCAGAGCGGGGTTCAGGACGGGGAGACGCCGACGCGCGTCCAGGTGACGTCGATGAGGACGTCCAGACAGGCTCGCGGTAGCCGGGCTTGCGGAATCGAAGCAAGAGGAAAGTCCATTGCTCTTCGGGGGAGAAGAAGGAGTTGGCGGGAAGCGACGCGTTTCGTTCGCAATGAAAACGTTACGTTCTGCTTCTCGTTGACTACAACACCGCAAGAACCCGATCGCTCGGGTTGATAGGTAAAGATTTGGGGAAGTTCGGTATCCGGAGGTTGCTGGCGGCCAGCTAGTCGTCGGCGGCCTCACCGTCGCGGCGGACGAGGTTGTACTTGTCACGCTCTCGCAACAGTTCGAGGTAGACGAGCGCCCAGCCCTCGGCGACGAGGAAGAAGGTGGCGCCTCCGATGGCGAACCAGTCGCCGGCGAGGATGCCGGAGACCAGGAACAGCGCGCTGCCGACGAAGAACAGGAAGTAGAAGACGATCCGCTGGCCGAGGCTCATGTATTCCAGCGTACCGGAGGAGGAGAGGTGTCTCCGTTAGCCCTCGAACCGTCGAACGACGAGGACGGCGTTCTGGCCGCCGAAGCCGAACGAGTCCTTGAGGATGATCCGCGGGTTCGCTTCACGCGATGTGTGCGGCACGTAGTCCAGGTCACAGCCGTCGCTCGGGTTGTCGAGGTTCAGTGTGGGCGTGACGATGCCCGTCCGCAGCGACTGCACCACCGACACCATCTCGACGCCGCCCGCACCACCGAGGAGGTGGCCGATCTGCGACTTCATCGCTGAGATGTGGAGCTTCTTCGCGTGGTCGCCGAAGACTGACTTGAGCGCCTCGGTCTCTGCACGGTCGCCGACGTCCGTCGAGGTGGCGTGCGCCGAGACGGCGTCGATCTCCTCGGGGTTCACGCCTGCATCGGCCATCGCGAGGCGCATCGCGCGGGCCGCGCCAGCACCGTTCTCGGCCGGCGCGACGAGGTAGGCCGCGTCCGCGCCGACGCCGTACCCCGCGATCTCCGCGAGGGGCTCCGCACCGCGGGCGCGGGCGTGCTCGAGCGTTTCGAGGATGAGCATCCCGGCGCCCTCGCCGGGCGCGAAGCCGTCACGATCACGGTCGAACGGGCGGGAGGCGCGCTCGGGCGTGTCGTTGTAGCCAGTAGAGAGCGCGCGCATCGAGGAGAACCCGGCGAGGCCGAGCTCGCAGATGCCCGCCTCGGCGCCCCCGGCGAGCATGATGTCCGCCGCGCCGCGGCGAAGGATCTCGACGGCGTCACCGATCGCCTGGGTGCCCGCCGCGCAGGCGGTGGTGACGGTGTTGTTGTAGCCCATGAGGCCGAACTGGATGGCGACGTTGCCGCCGGCCATGTTGCCGAGACGCTTGGAGACGTAGAACGGGTCGACCTTCATGCCGCCTCGGTCGTCCATGGTGCGGACGGCCTCCTGGTCGTGCTGCAGGCCGCCGCCGCCGTTGCCCATGATCACGCCGAAGCGCTCACGGTCAGCCTCGGACAGCGCGTCGAGGTCGATGCCGGCATGCTCCAGCGCCATCTTCGAGGCAGCGACCGCGATCTGGCTGAAGCGCGCCATGCGCCGGCCGTCCTTGCGGTCCATGTACTGCGTGTAGTCGAAGTCGAGGCACTCGCCCGCGACCTGGCAGGGGTAGCCCTCGGGGTCAGCGAGGGTCATCCGCCCCACGCCGGACTTCCCCTCGGCGGCGTTCGCCCAGAACTCGTCGAGGCCGATGCCCAGCGGCGCGACGACGCCCATCCCGGTCACCACGACTCGAGGTCGCCCGTCCGCCATCTCGCCTCCAACGCCGGTGTAGCGCCGCATCCTCGCGTGCGCTCACGATCAGTGAGCAGGGATCGTAACGCGACTCGTCCTTGGCGTCGGTCGCGTCATCGGCGGGCGCCGTTAGTTGACCTCGAACACCCGGTCGAGGACGCCGAGGCGAGCACGCAGCACAGTGATCGCAGCCTCGGCGAGCGGGCGGCACTTGAGTTGCAGGTCCCAGTCAAGCTCCGCCGAGGTGTCCATGAACCGCTCGAGGGCGGCGAGCATCTGCGGCGCGCGCCGTGCCTCGTGGCCGGTGTCGAAGGCGCGGTAGCCCTGCAGCTTGCGGGCGCCATCCCCGGCTGTTCCGCCTGCCACCCGCCAGTCCGTGAAGGCAGTGCCGCAGCCCGCCGCGAACATCATCCCGCCGAGAGGCGTCGCGGCCGGGGGGACGCCCTGCGCGAGGGCGCGAGCGGTGGTCCGGCGATGCATCGATGCGTACTCGGCGATGAGATGCCCACCGGGGGGCACGATGTCGGCGAGCGCCTGCAGGATCTGGATGTCGATCCCCTCGGGGACCTCGACGTCGCCGCCCTCGACGGGGACGCTCGCGGCAAAGTCGGTGATCTCGAGCCATTGGTGCGCGGGCGAGCCACCCGAGTGGTGCAGTGCGGTGAACACCGGGGCGCTCGTCGTGCCGAGGTCCGCTGATTCAAGGAACGCGCGGAAGGGGCGCTTGCCACCTCGGCCGGCCGGGGCGACCTGCACACGGAGCATGACGCCCTGTCCCACCGTCGCGCCGTCGAGGGCGCGCAAGGGGTGTTCAGAGTCATCGAGCATCTCGGCGGCTGCTCGCCAGTCGCCGGGCTGGTTCGGAGTCACGGATCCTGCCTTCAGGGGTTTGTGTGCTTCGTGTGGTGATGGAACCGATGAGATGCGCGGAGGCGCGTTCCCCTCGCGCAGCAAGAGACTACACTCCCCGCCCATGACGGACGCCCCCCACCCCGCTGCTCCTCGGTCGAGCGGGCTCGACGAGGCCGCTATCCGCGCCTACGTGGACGTGATGCGCGAGTTGCTCGCGCACGGCGGGTTCGAGCGCACGGGCGACGTGCTCGCGGCGAAGAAGTGGGACTTCGACCACATCACGCGCTGGCTGGATGCTCACGACCGCCCCGACGCGCGGCCGACGGTCCACGTCGCCGGGTCGAAAGGCAAGGGCTCGGTCGCCTCGATGACCGCGTCCATCCTCCGTGCTGCCGGAGCGCGCACGCTGCTGCTCACCTCCCCCGACCTGCACTCCGCCCGCGAGCGCATCCAGGTCGATGGCGCACCCCTCGACTACCGCGAGTTCGCCGAGGTCGCCCGCGCCCTCCTCGACGATCCGGACGCGGCCGGCTGGTCGTACTTCGAGATGCTCACGGTGATGGGCTGGGTCGCCGGGCAGCGTGCTGGCTGCGACTGGCAGGTGGTCGAGGTGGGCCTCGGCGGTCGCCTCGACACGACGAACGCGGTCGCGGGGAAGCAGGTCGCCGTCGTCACGCCCATCGACCTCGAGCACGTTCAGATCCTCGGCGACTCGATCCCCGGGATCGCGCGCGAGAAGGCCGGCATCATCACCGGCCCCTGCGAGGTGGTCGTGCCCCCGATGCGCGCGAGCGCGATCGACGTGATCCGCGAGCGGGCCTCGGAGATGGCAGCGTCTTTCCACGCCCTGACCGAGGAGTGCGCGATCCGCGTCGTCTCGTCCGGCCTCGAAGGGCAGAAGCTCGACGTGCGGACGCCCGTCCGCACCTACCGAAACTTGGAGACCGCGCTCGTCGGCCCGTACCAGGTCGAGAACCTCGTCACGGCGCTCCGCGCAGCCGAGCTCGCGTGGGCCTCGCAGGGCGACGAACTCCCCGAGGAGGCCGCCCGCAATGGCCTCCGCCGCTTCCGCATGCCCGGACGCTTCGAGGTCCTCCAGCGGAAGCCGCTCGTGATCATCGATGGCCTCCACACCCCCCTCGCCGCGCGACGCTTCATGGAGGGACTCCGCGCGCTCCCGGTCCCGAAACGGCGCGTCTGGGTCCTCGGCGTCCTGTCGGACAAGGCCGTCGACCAACTCGCCCAGTCGCTCTTCACCGAGGGTGACGACGTCATCGTGGTGCCGGTCGGCTCGGCCAGGAGCGCCCAGGTCAGCGACGTCGTTCGCTCCGTGAACGCGACCGGCGCGATCGCCCAGCGCGCGACCTCGGTCGCGGACGGCGTTGACCGCGCGAGCGAGCTGGTGGGCCCGTCCGGCGCGATCCTCGTCGTCGGCTCGCTGTACGTCGCCGCCGCCGCGCGGGAGCACCTCCTCGGTATCGCTGGCGATCACGCGCTGGGGGTGCGGTAGGCGGAGTCCGCGCGGAACGTCCCGCTCTCGCCCGGCTCGTTATCTCCTTGCGACGCTCAACCACCCGCTCACTCACCCACCCGCTCACACTGAGCCCGTCGAAGTGGGAGCCCCCGGGACGCCGTCGTGCTGTACCGCGTTCCGCCGTCCGAGGTTTGCCCCGCCCCGCGTCCGCCGATAGCATCGCCGCGCACTGACATCAGCCGTCACCACGAGACTCGCACCGCAGCGTCGCCGCACAGCGACGCGACTGGGGACGTATGCCGCAGACCCTCACCGTTGTCCACGTGCCCGTCGGCGGTGCCGCCGCAGATCATCCGGAGGTGGTCGCCGCGGTCACCGAGGCCGCACAGCGCGCGCTCGCCTCGGGTTCCGTGACCGACTCCCGCGCCATGGTCGGCGGCGGAACGCTCTCGCTCGTCGCGCTGCACGGGGCGGGCGAGCGTGACGCCGAGGTGCATCGCGCGCTCTGGGACGCCCTCGAGGCGGGGACGCAGGCCGCGAGGGCGATCGGTTCGCCGGGTCTCGGCGACGCCCTGCCGGTCGACGCATTCCACGGGAGTCTGCGGGGGACTGGCCTCTCGTACGCCGAGATCGTCATGATGGAGCGCCCCAGCGGGCCGTTGGTCGTCCTCCTCGCGACGGAGTCACCGGTGGGGATGCTGAACCTGCCGCTCGCGAAGGCATTCGCGAATCCGTTCACCACACCCCGACTGGTGACAGAGCCGACGATGCGGCGCGGCTTCAACTTCGAGGTCCACGACCTCGACGAGCCGCGCAAGCGGATGTTCGCCGCGCCGTCGGACCTCCACGACCTACTCCGCTACGCCGCCGAGATGGACCGGTACGTGATCAAGAGCGTCGTGACCGGCGAGGGCGTCGTCGTCGCCGCCGCATCCGTCGAGCGGCGTGCCGATGTCCTCGGTGAGCACGGAGGCGACGACTGGCCGGTCGCCATCGTGCGGGCCGGTGGGGACGGGCCGACGGTCGACGAGCTGATGGCGGCGTTCCGCCCTCACATCGTGCAGCTCCCGGGAGGCTGGGTGGCGCCGACCCAGCCGCGCGTGCTCGCGTTCCACGTCGCGGGCGAGCGGCTGCTCGACCCGGTGGACCTGTTCGCCGATCCGTCGTTCGACGGCCTGCTCCGCGCGCAGGGGCCGTTCATCCCTCGCGCGGACGCCGCCGGAAGCGGCAGCGAGGGCACCTCGGGAGGATGGACAGAGCGTTAGCGGACGGCACGAGGCGCCCACCAACTCGCTACGAACACGCAACTGCTTCTGAT
>Ga0114916_1000286_pt1 | contig 36198 bp, 34 predicted proteins | sample MalvirAntarct_66_FD_83501 | JGI IMG/M metagenome (GOLD analysis project Ga0114916, IMG submission 83501) | Marine viral communities from the Global Malaspina Expedition - Malaspina viral metaG Antarct_66 | ecosystem: Environmental > Aquatic > Marine > Oceanic | place: West Anvers Island... | reverse complement strand
TTATAATTAAAACCATATATGGTTCAAATAAAATATCTTTGACGTTACGTAGTCAATCCCTAGTGGTCGTAGACGTAAGAACGACAATTACTTACTCACTTTATAATAATTTATGAGACGACTTTTTATTATTTTAGGTATCAGTGCCGCCGCGGCCGCGTTAATACTGTCAGTCACCCCGCACTTCCCAAAGGCCTATATTCCTGCGGTTGTAGCACTAATTTTTGGTTTGACGGCCTTCTATTTGTCCAAAAAACATCAATTTCCTAAAAAAACTAGTCAGCTTATATTTCTTTTGACGCTAATCGCTTTAGGCATTACAAGCTATAAAGCGCTATTGACCACTCCAGAGGTTAACATATCTGAACCGTTAGAACAGATTGAGGAGGAGTCTATTATGGAGCAACCTGCCAAAACCTTAGAGGAATTGGAAGCTGAACGTCAGGATGAACTCCAAGAGCAGTAAATTATATAGTATTCTCATTTTACATTACCACAGTCTTCACTTTCGGGTTGTTGAAGTTAATTAGAAAGTAACACCAAATTATTCATGAAAATCCTCCTTATTGTCACCGCCTTTTCCTTAGTTGGCTCATGTGCCACCCCTAGTTACACCAAAAAAATCGAAGCCCTAAAAGAAAGCATTGCATTTAAAAATCCACAAACAGTAAATAAATATAACCAAACAATCACAACGGAAGCATTGCGTGTACATGTGCAAACCTTAGCGTCTGAAGAATTTGAAGGCAGAGAAACAGGACAAGCTGGGTTCGAAAAAGCCTCTTTGTATTTGAAGGATTTTTATATACAGAATGCCATACCATCGCCTTTAGGTGATGACAATTATTATCAAAACATTCCCGAGTCTTATTTTAATGACCGCAGTCCCCCTTCTCAAAATGTAATCGCCTATATAGAAGGTTCGACACATCCTGAAGAACTCCTTATTATTTCTGCACATCTTGATCATTTGGGCGTTGTCGATGAAGATATTTTTTATGGCGCTGATGATAATGCATCCGGTACAGCAGCGGTAATGATGATTGCCAAGGCCTTTATGACCGCCAAAAATGAGGGCAACGGACCTAAACGCAGTATTTTATTCTTACACTTGACTGCCGAAGAATCAGGACTATTAGGATCTCATTATTATGTAAAACATCCTATTTATCCTTTAAATCATACGATTGCGAATTTAAATATTGATATGATTGGACGTGTCGACCCACATTATGAAACACTTCAAAATGATAATTACATCTATGTTATTGGAGCGGATCGGCTAAGTACGGAACTACATTATGTTTCTGAAGCGGCCAACGCGCAGTTTACAAACTTAGAGCTCGATTATAAATATAATGACGACGAGGAAGCCAATAGATATTACTACCGTTCTGACCATTATAACTTTGCTTTTCGTGGAATTCCAGTTATATTTTACTTTAATGGCGAACATAAAGATTATCACCAGCCCACAGATACGCCTGATAAAATTAATTACCCGCTTCTACAGAAACGCTCCCAGCTCATATTTTCCACCGCATGGTATTTGGTCAATAGCGACCATAAACTTAAACTTGACAAGCTTTAAAATGCGGACTATCAATTGTTAAAGTTTGTTAAATGAATTGACGCTAAAACTAAGCATGCACGGTTTTTTTGTATTATCGCACATCTTATTCTAACACATAATAAAATATTAATGAAAAAGCTATTAATAATTGCGGGTATCACCCTCACCACATTTAGTTGTGGCACCAAAACACAGCAAACTACCAAAGTTGAACCAATGCTTCCTGCAGACCCTGCAGCATATGCACAAAGTATTACCAGTGATGAATTAAAGGAAATGTTATACACCTTTGCATCCGACGAATTTGAAGGACGCCACACTGGAGAGAAAGGTCAGAAAATGGCCGTGGAATATTTAAAGCAACATTACATCACTATGGGAATTCCTTCGCCGATTGCTGAAGGTGATTATTTTCAGGAAGTACCTCTGTTAAATCAGAAAGCACCAGAAACAGAACTTACCGTTAATGGTGTGGTCTTCAAAAATTATGAAGATTTAGTAATGTCTGGCTCAGCTGCAACACAAACTCTACATGCTTCTGATATTGTCTATGCTGGATATGGAATTGAAGATGCTAAATACTCAAGCTACAAAGATCTGGATGTCAAAGGAAAGATTGTATTAATTAAAGCTGGAGAGCCAAAGAATGCCGATGGTACCTACGTTACTTCTGGCACCAAGGAAGACACAAAATGGTCTGTTGGTCGTCAAGCCTTATCTTCTAAAAGAGATGTGGCACGCAAAAAAGAAGTAAAAGCACTCTTGGTTATGGATGATGCCTATTTAAAAATGGTCTCCAGATATATGGAATCAGCGGCACAATCAGGAAATGATGGCCGAATCTCACTAAAGGATAAACAAGAGGCCATGCTTCAAATTTTGGTTAGTGATAAATTAGGAGAAGCTTTACTAAAAGGTATTACTACAGACGATGCTTCTAAAACGGTAGCATCAAATTTAAAAATTAAAGTAACCAGCAATTCAGAAGATGTTAATTCTGAAAACGTAGTAGCCTTTATTAAAGGTTCAGAAAAACCAGATGAAATCATTGTGCTTTCTGCGCATTTAGATCATGAAGGCATCAAAAATGGCGAAATTTATAATGGCGCTGATGATGACGGATCAGGCACAGTAGCCATCCTAGAAATTGCTGAAGCTTTTAAAATGGCTCAAGAAGCTGGACACGGCCCTAAACGTTCTATCCTATTCTTACACGTCACTGGTGAAGAAAAAGGCTTATTGGGATCTAGTTATTATGCAGATATTGATCCTATTTTCCCGTTGAAAAACACCGTGGCCAATCTTAATATTGACATGATTGGACGTATAGATCCTAAACGCAAAGGCGATAGAAATTATATTTATTTAATTGGGTCTGATAAATTAAGTACGGAGCTACATGATGTGTCTGAAGCGGTGAACAAACAATTTACCAATATCGAATTAGACTATACATACAATGATGAGAATGATCCTAACCGTTTTTATTACCGATCAGATCATTATAATTTCGCCAAAAACAATGTGCCAATTATCTTCTATTTTAACGGAACACACGACGATTACCACAAACCGTCAGATACGCCGGACAAAATCGAATATGATTTGTTGGAAAACAGAACGAGACTGGTATTTCATACCGCCTGGGAATTGGCCAACAGACCAAATCGCATTGTGGTGGACAAAGCAGAAACAAAATAAAAATGTTAAAGTTTTGAAAACTAGTGCGCTTGTATCAAAATTTTCATTAACTTTATGTCAGTATTGGGGTGCCCATTTGATGAGCTGAGAACATACCCATTGAACTTGCTAGGTAATTCTAGTAATAGGAATACAACAAGCAAAGGGAATAAACAATTTTAATATTGTTGTTCCCTTTGTTATTTTCTAAAGGTTTTTCAATCTTAATCTGTGATATTAATACGTTCAGGACGATTAATGCACCCTGAAAATTCATTTCAACTAAAAAAAGCTCCCTAAGTCGTTGAAATATGGCTAATTGAAATATAAAGATTAAATTTAAGTAGAAAACTTAAACGCGCAATTGTGCCTTCATCTTTAACCTACCTGCATTTTGAGAGCTATACTAAACGATATTGTCCCGCGATTACAACCCTTCGAATACGCACTACATTATGATACTCAATTCATAAATCAGAAGTGGGTCTTAATTAATAGCATTGACGAAGCCAAGGCAGTGTATCTTTTTAAACCTAATAATGAATTGATCATTTCTGAAGATAATCAGATTACCAAAACCCGTTGGAGTTTTATTAACTCTAATTTCATTTCTATTACTACGGAAGATGGTATGATCTTGATTAAAGCCTATTATAAGGATAAGGACATGTTGGTATTAAATCAAAAGGAATCTGAAGATTATGCCTTCTTTATCAATTCCAGCGCTTATGAAACCACGATCGACACAAAAGAAGATGTACAACAATATTTTAAAGACAAATACCTCAAAAAGGCTACTCAACTCATTTCCGAACATCAGTTTTACTATATTCAACGTTTTAAGGAATATGGTCCCTACACTTTAAAAGAGCTCTTAAAGAAGGTAAAAGATAAGGCTGTTAACGCTTATTGTTTAGTCAGAGATGTCAACGAGTCCGATTACACCCAAAAACTTCGCATCATTGACTTGATGCATGAACTCAATTAAAGCAAAAAAGGCAAACCCAATTAGGATTTGCCTTTTTCGTATTATATAATTCTGTTTTTTTAAATATGTAGTGCTCTGTCTTCAGTTGCCGCTAGAGCCGCTTCTTTGGTGGCTTCGGCAAAAGTAGGATGTGCATGAGACATACGGGCAATATCTTCTGCTGATGCTCTGTATTCCATCGCAACCACAACTTCTGCAATCATATCAGCTGCACGTGCCCCAATCATATGGACACCTAATATTTCATCAGTAGCTTTATCAGCTAGCACTTTTACAAAACCGTCCAAATCCATACTCGCTCTGCTTCTACCTAAAGCACGCATAGGAAATTGGCCTGTTTTATAAGCAACACCCGCTTCTTTCAATTGTTCCTCCGTTTTCCCTACCGCTGCAACTTCTGGCCATGTGTAGACTACACCTGGGATTAAGTTATAATCGATATGTGGTTTCTGACCAGCAATTACCTCAGCCACCAAAGTACCTTCTTCTGAAGCTTTATGAGCTAACATTGGGCCTTTAACCACATCACCAATAGCATAAATATTCTTAACGTTAGTTTGTAAGTGTTCATTTACTTCAATTTGGCCTCTATCGGTCAATTTCACACCAGCAGCTTCTGCATTCAAGCCATCCGTAAAAGGACGGCGCCCTACTGATACCAAACAATAATCGCCTTTAAATTCAACTTCTTCACCTTTTTTATTGTCCGCTTTAACAATCACTTCATCGTCATTGCGTTCTACAGATTTCACTTTGTGAGAGACGTTAACATTGAATTTAGCTTTCTTAAACACCTTTGTCAACTCTTTAGACAATCCTGCGTCCATAGTAGGAATGATACGATCCATATACTCAATGACGGTCACTTCAGATCCTAATCTTCTGTACACCTGACCAAGTTCCAAACCAATAACTCCACCACCAATTACAATAAGATGCTTTGGAATTTCTTTCAACTTTAGAGCTTCAGTAGACGTAATGACGCGCTCTTTATCTAAAGTGATAAATGGTAAGCTTGATGGTTTACTTCCTGTAGCTATAATGATATGCTTTGCTTCAATCTCTTCTGTTTTTACACCTGTTATAGTGATATGGGTAGCATCTTTAAATGCGCCTATACCTTGATAAACATCAATTTTATTTTTCTTCATCAAGAATTCGATACCCACTGTAGTTTGATCAACGACCGATTGTTTACGGGCAATCATTTGTTTAAGATTCACTTTAATATCACCAGGAATATCAATACCGTGCTCCTCAAAATGCTTAACTGCATCTTCATAATGATGTGAAGAATCTAAAAGCGCTTTACTTGGGATGCAACCTACATTAAGGCAAGTGCCGCCCAGTGTTGCATATTTTTCAATAATTGCAGTTTTCATGCCTAATTGTGCGCAACGAATTGCCGCTACATATCCTCCAGGACCAGAGCCAATAATGGCTACATCATATGAATTCATAAAATTGTTTTTTGATGTTTGTTAAATTCAACTACAAAAATACGATTTTGATTCACGTTTTACGAATAACCACCTAGGATTTTAAAAAACTTTGAAGGGAAGACAGTCGCTCCTACAAGATTAATAAAAAAGTGCCCTACACTATTAAGATAGGTAGATATTGGTGTGCATTTTGTTGGATAGCAGTAGAATTTAAAAATAGATCTCCGTATGATGACTAGGAAAGCCTTTTCAAGACATCATATCATGATGGCGGTTGTATGTTTCACCTGATTGATCACAAACATGCTGTGCGTACTTCCTATATGATTGATCGAGGTTAATTTGTTGACCATAAATTCCCGGAACGCCTCCATATCTGAAACAATAACTTTTAAAAGGTAATCATAGTCGCCACTGATATGGTAACATTCCATCACTTCTTCCAAATTCGCCACTTCTCGCTCAAACTTAATGACATAATCTTGGGTGTGCTGCACCAATTTAATATGGCAAAATGCTACAAAATTCTTGTTTGCTTTTTCTTTTTGAATCAAGGCTACATAATTGGAAATCACCCCTTCCTTTTCCAATTTCTTAATCCGTTCGTAGACTGCTGTAACAGAAAGATTCAATTTATTGGACAGCTCCTTGTTGGTTTGTTTACTATTGGCTTGAAGGAGTTTCAACAGTTTTTTATCGATGGCATCAAAATTCATAAAGGAAAATTTTTCTAATGAAATACAAAAATATGACATAAATCAGATTGAGTATCTATAAAAATGCTTGATATTAGTTTTATAATCTAACATTATTCATATCTATTGATTAATCATCTAAAAAGAGAGATATTTGAATCAAATATTCACCTAAATTATAACATCCTTATGGCATTTAAACCAGCAAATAACATACAAGATTTACAATATTTTGGAGAATTTGGAGGTGTCAACCCTTCCATATCCGACTCTTCAACCTATACCTTTCTCTCGGCAAAAACCATGTTCGATACCTTTGAAGGCAATGCCGATGGCTGCTATCTTTACTCGCGTCACTCTACCCCTTCCAATTTGTATTTGGGTGAAGCTTTGGCAGCCATGGAAGGCACAGAAACGGCTAATGTAACGGCTTCTGGAATGGGCGCTATTACGGCAGTATTAATGCAACTGTGCGGTGCTGGAGATCATATCGTATCTAGCCGTACAATTTACGGTGGGACCTATGCCTTTCTGAAAAACTTTACGCCTCGTTTTAATATTGAAACCTCGTTTGTAGATATTACCAAGTTGGAAACTGTAGAGGCCGCGATTACTGCAAAAACAACAGTTTTGTATTGCGAGTCTGTGAGCAACCCCTTATTGGAAGTTGCGGATATCAAAGCTTTATCAGCCCTGGCAAAAAAACACAATTTAAAGTTGGTCGTGGATAACACCTTTTCCCCGTTGTCCATCTCCCCTATCCAATTGGGAGCCGATATCGTGATTCACAGTTTAACCAAATTTATTAACGGCTCCAGTGATACTGTTGGTGGAGTGGTTTGTGGCACGCAGCAATTCATTGACGATTTAAGAAATGTCAATGATGGCGCCTGTATGCTTTTGGGCTCTACCATGGACAGTTTACGAGCGGCATCCATTTTAAAGAATTTAAGAACCTTGCATATCCGTATGCAGCAACACAGCGTAAACGCTAAATATTTAGCTGAAAAATTTGAAAAGGACGGATTGAAAACGGTGTATCCAGGTCTTCAATCACATCCATCTCACGAGTTGTTTAAATCAATGATGAACGAAAAATATGGCTTTGGAGGCATGCTAACGATAGACGTTGGTTCTCTTGACAACGCCAATGCCTTGATGGAATTAATGCAAAAACAAAACCTGGGATATCTCGCCGTGAGTCTAGGATTTTATAAAACCTTATTTAGCGCTCCTGGAAGCTCGACTTCGTCCGAAATACCAGAAGAAGAACAAAAAGAAATGGGCCTCAGTGATGGTTTAATCCGATTTTCTATCGGTTTGGATGCGGATATTGAAAGAACCTATTCCATGATGCATGCCTGTATGAAAGAATTAAACATAGTAACGTAAACCTTTTTAAAAATTATGCCAGTGTATTGATGTGCATTTTAACTTCGCACTTCTCATTATCCTATTTCAAAAAAACCAGTGTATATGCACTGGTTTTTTAGTTTGATTATTTATAATTTTTAGAATAATTGCTGATATTTTAAGGCCATTCACCAATAGAATTTACCTTTGAGAAAGTTTTAAAACGCAATCCTATAGCTTCAGATCTCAATTTGATTTGCATAGGTTTGCCTAAAATCGTAACATTACGTACTCGAACATTCACCTAATTAAAATACCAAACTTCTTAATGGAAAGTAAAGACATTAAACCAAGAGAACCTCAGGATGAACACATAATTGAAAATAAAGAACTTAATATTTGGGAAGCCTTAATTCCTGTGTTCGTTTTAGTAGGCATGCTTGCGTATAATGTGTATGTGTATGGAGGGGATGCTTTAGGAGGATCCAATCAATTTATACTATTATTGGGCGGGGCCGTTGCGGCTGTTGTAGGCGTTTTCAACAAAGTGAGCTTTGAACAAATGCTTGAAGAGGTCTCTGAAAACATTAAAAGCACCGGCAGTGCCATTCTCATTTTGCTCATGGTGGGTGCATTGGCAGGAACCTGGCTGATCAGTGGCATTATTCCGACCATGATTTACTACGGATTACAAATCTTAAATCCGACCATATTCTTAGCTGCCTGCGTCATTATATGTGCGATTATTTCGGTTGCAACAGGCAGCAGTTGGACTACCTCAGCAACTGTAGGTATTGCGCTGATAGGCATCGCAGAAGCCTTGGGCGTTTCTTTGGGCATGACGGCAGGTGCAATTCTTTCAGGCGCTTATTTTGGGGATAAAATCTCGCCCATGAGTGACACGACCAACCTAGCTCCAGCTATGGCTGGCACAGATTTGTTTACCCATATTCGCTATATGCTCTATACTACTGTACCAACACTTACAGTTACGCTGATCGTATTCATTGTTATTGGTTTAAACATTGACACCACAGGAACTGCAAATACTGAAAGCATCATAAAAGCTGTAGATGAAGCCATCAACGTGAGTCCTTGGTTATTTGTGGTACCACTTCTCGTCATCATATTAATCATCAGAAAAACGCCGCCTTTAGTGGCACTTCTTATAGGCACGCTCTCAGCGGCTGTTGCGGCACTCATTTTTCAACCCAATATTGTTGCGGCAGTTGGCGGTGGCGACTCCTTAACATTTTATAGCGGTTACAAAGGCCTTATGGATGCCATTACTATTGAAACATCTATCCCAACGAGCAACGAAGCTCTGAAAGATCTCTTCTCTTCTGGAGGCATGTCTAGCATGTTAGGAACCGTGTGGTTGATACTTTGTGCCATGGTTTTTGGAGGTATTATGGATGGCATTGGTGCCTTGTCTGCAATTAGTAAAGCACTATTGAAATTATTTCATACCACATTTGGTCTTTTCGCAAGTACGGTAGCCAGTTGTTTAGCATTGAATCTTACGGCTAGTGATCAATATTTAGCAATTGTGGTCCCAGGAAAAATGTATGCTCAAGCGTATCGCGATAAAGGACTTGCGCCTGAAAACCTATCCAGAACATTAGAAGATAGTGGCACCGTAACTTCAGTCTTGGTACCATGGAATACCTGTGGCGCCTACCATAGTGGCGTATTGGCGGTGGATACCATGCACTATGCCGGATACGCCGTCTTTAACTGGTTAAGTCCGTTTATGACCCTTCTTTTTGCCGCCTTCCGAATTAAAATTAGACAACTCACCACAGCCGATCTTAACAAGCAAGCTTAATTAACCTAGCATCAAAAACCAATTTCACCATAGCTAAAAGTTATAGCAATATAATTTTATATAATAAATTACTATAGTTATTATAGAACTAAAGAGATAGTTTTGTAGGAGAAATTAATAGTAATCTAAAATAAAATAGACTATGGCAATTGTAGGAAGAACATTTCCAAATTTATCAGTGAACGCAATGAATGAGATGGGTGACACCTTCAAACTTAACGTTCTTGAAGAAGCAAAAAAAAATAATAAAAAAGTGTTGCTTTTTTGGTATCCAAAAGACTTCACGTTTGTATGTCCAACTGAATTACACGCTTTTCAAGCCGCCTTGGGTGAGTTTGAAAAACGTAATACGATAGTTATTGGTGCATCATGCGACACTGCAGAAGTTCATTTTGCATGGTTGAGCACTTCCAAAGACAACGGTGGAATTGAAGGCGTAACGTATCCAATTTTAGCAGACTCCAATAGAAATCTTGCCTCTGCTTTAGGGATTCTAGATATCACTAATGAAACCTATGACGAAGAAACAGGACATGTAACAGTAGATGGAGACAACGTGACTTACAGAGCAACTTACATTATTGATGAGGAAGGTACTGTAGTTCATGAAAGTGTTAACCACATGCCACTAGGTAGAAATGTAAATGAATTTCTGCGTTTAATTGATGCCTATACACACGTACAGGAAAAAGGTGAAGTTTGTCCGGCAAACTGGGAAGAAGGTAAAGATGCGATGCAAGCTAATGCTAAAGGTACTGCTGAGTACTTAAAAGCGCATTTAAACTAATTTAGATTGTTATAGAGAATGCAAAGAGGCAATTTTGAACAGCGTATTAAGATTGTCTCATAGTGCTTAATTAACTTTTTAAAAAATAGATAGTATGGTGAAGGAATTAGAACAAGATAATTTAGAACAATTAGTATCAGAAAATGATACGGTAGTGGTACAATATTCCGCTACTTGGTGTGGTAATTGCAGAATTATGAAACCAAAATTCAAAAAATTAGCGACAGAAAATGAACAAATGACTTTTGTGATGGCGGATGCTGAGAAATTTCCAGAATCGAGAAAGTTGGCCTCCGTAGATAATTTACCTACGTTTGCCATCTTCAAAAATGGAGCTTTTGTTAATCAGGTACAAACCAACAAATATGAAGTTTTAAAAGATTTAGTCAATGAAGTTACCAGTAATTAAACACTTGACTCAATTTATTGAGGACAATGATGAAGATTTTGTAGTAGAGACTATCGAAACTTTGGAAAACTTAACCGAAGTGCCTTCTTTGAAAGATGAAGAATTGGATGTTATTGGAGAGTTAATCTCTAATATGTACGGCGCCTTAGAAGTCCACAAGATGGTAAAGGATGGTACTCCAAAAAAAGAAGCTTTAAATAGTTTTATGTCTCGTGTATTGGGATCTATTGACAAATAACTTCAAATCATAAATAAACAAAAGCCACTTCAATTGAAGTGGCTTTTGTATTTCATTGCTTCGGTATCGTAACTTCAATATGAACCTATTTCTTAGCCCCTGGCAAAAGTACAGTATCAATTACGTGAATGACCCCGTTTGATTGCATGACATCAGCGATGGTTACCATGGCAGAATTAGCATTTTCATCCGTGATGTAAATGGCCTTACCTTTTTTCCAAGCCGTCAATGTTCCACCGCTAACCGTTTTAATTGTCGCTTTCCCTTTTCCCTTCTTGATTAACTTTGAAATGTCTTTCGCAGACCAGTTACCTGCAACAACGTGATAGGTTAAAATTGTTTGCAGCTGCGCTTTGTTTTCTTTCATAACCAAGGTTTCCACTGTCCCTTTTGGTAATTTATCGAAAGCCGCATTTGTTGGAGCAAACACTGTAAAAGGTCCTTTCCCCACCAATACGTCTACTAAGTCAGCAGCTTTAACGGCCGCTACTAAAGTAGTATGGTCTTTTGAATTGATCGCGTTCTCTACAATATTTTTAGTTGGAAACATTTCAGCACCACCAACCATTTTAGTGTCTTGCTTCATCATCTTGTTTTGAGCAGCAGCTGTTTGTCCAATAAATAGTGCTCCAAATAATAAAGTTGCGGTAAATAATTTTGTCATTTTCATAATTGTGAATTTTAAGTTTGTATTCGGAAACACTTACGATAATATTTAAATAAGGGTTTTATATGTTCCGTTTTAATTTGATGACTATGCGCGATTCAATTTTTATTCACAATTAAATTTTTTGTGTATCTTACTCAATAGTTTGTTTTCAATTTTAAAAAAGCCACATGAGAGACACTAATTATATCAAAGTTTTTTCGGGAAATTTCATTTATGCACAAATGATCATTAATCGGTTGGAGGAAGTAGGCATCCGTGCCGTTGTTAAGGATGAATCTGAATCCGGAAGATTAGCAGGTTTTGGCTCTCCTATTCAAGGATTTCAAGACATTTACGTCAGTGCGGATGAACTTACTAAAGCTGTTCCCATAGTAGAGCTCGCAAAATCTGACTTAGAAGCAGAAAAAAACCCTGAATAGATTCAGGGTTTTTATTGATATGTTTTTAAGATTAGGCATTTACGGCGTACATCTTATCTCTTAATTCTTTTATTTTCTTATCGTCCATATACTCATCAAAGGTCATGTAACGATCAATTGCACCATTAGGGGTCAATTCAATAATTCTATTGGCTACGGTTTGCGCAAACTCATGGTCATGCGTAGTAAACAGCACCGTTCCTTTAAAATTAGCTAGCGAATTGTTAAACGCTGTAATACTTTCCAAATCCAAGTGGTTGGTCGGTTCATCCAGCATCAATACGTTAGCTCTCATCATCATCATTCTACTCAACATACAACGTACCTTCTCACCTCCCGATAGCACATTGGAGGTCTTTAAAGCTTCTTCTCCACTAAAGATCATCTTACCCAAAAAGCCACGAATATGAACTTCTTCGCGTTCTTCTTCAGTAGTAGCCCATTGACGTAACCAATCGACAAGCGTCAAGTTGTTGTCAAAAAACTCACTGTTATCCAATGGCAAATAGGATTGTGTGGTAGTAATTCCCCAGTTATATTCTCCTTTATCCGCTTTTTCCTTACCGTTTAAAATTTGGTAAAACGCAGTGGTAGCTCTAGAATCCTTGGAGTATACGACTACTTTGTCGCCTTTTGCCAAATTGATATCTACATTTTGAAATAATATATCGCCTTCTAAGGAAGCCGTAAGACCGTTGATATTTAAAATTTGATCTCCTGCTTCCCTATCGCGCTCAAAAATAATGGCAGGATAACGTCGGCTCGAAGGCTTAATGTCCGAAATGTTCAATTTTTCAATCATTTTCTTTCTACTGGTGGCCTGTTTAGACTTCGCCACGTTAGCAGAAAACCGACGGATAAACTCTTCCAATTCTTTTTTCTTCTCTTCAGCCTTTTTATTTTGTTGCGAACGCTGTCTCGCCGCTAATTGAGAAGATTCATACCAGAAGGTATAGTTTCCTGAATAGTGGTTAATTTTAGAAAAATCGATATCAGATATATGCGTACAAACCGAATCTAAAAAGTGTCTATCGTGAGATACCACAATCACACAATTTTCGTAATTCGCCAAGAAATTTTCCAACCACGAAATGGTTTCATAATCCAAGTCGTTGGTAGGCTCATCCATAATCAGTACATCAGGGTTCCCAAATAGCGCTTGGGCCAATAAGACCCGTACTTTTTGTTTCCCATCCAAATCCTTCATCAACGTATAATGGTACTCTTCTTTAATCCCTAAATTAGATAACATGGCAGCAGCGTTACTATCCGCATTCCATCCGTTCATTTCTTCAAATTGCACCTGAAGCTCACCTATTTTATCAGCATTTTCATCAGTATAATCCGCGTATAATGCATCAATCTGACTTTTAAGATCATACAGAGGTTTATTCCCCATAATTATGGTTTCCAATACCGTATGCTCGTCATACAAGTTATGGTCTTGCTCCAAAACTGACATACGTTTCCCCGCCTCCAAATGCACATGGCCAGAAGTTGGGTCCATTTTGCCAGCTAATATTTTTAAGAAAGTGGACTTTCCGGCACCGTTAGCGCCAATAATACCGTAGCAATTACCTTGGTTGAAAGAAGTATTTACTTCGTCAAAAAGGATGCGTTTGCCAAACTGAACTGAAAGATTAGAAACTGATAACATTTTATAGGTTTTAAATAAGCTGCAAAAGTAAAAAATTACAACCATTTTATGAAACTTATTGGTCGCTATTTAAAGGGTCAACTTACAGCGATGAATATTCAGAAATATCAGTATCTACCTGAGACAATAGGCACTTACGGTATGGCATATCCAAACATTTAACAGCGCCTTAACAACAAAGTGCATAAACTAGTTTTATTTTTGTTTGCAACGCACCCAGCACCTAATCTTTTTAGTTTATGAGAATCTACATTATGTCATTAATGCTTTTGTTAACGCTCGTGGGTTGCAAAAAAAACACTAATGATGCGGAAGGTGCTGCTTATTTTGGAGGTGAAATTATTAACCCTACCAATGACTATGTGTTGCTATACTCTCCAAACAGCCAGTCTGAAACTTCAGACACCTTATTTTTAAACGGAAGCAATCGTTTTTTTACCAAATTAGACCCATTACAATCAGGCCTCTACACGTTCATCCACGGTGGACAGTATCAAATGGTGCTTTTAGAACCACAGGATAGTGTGATGTTGCGATTGAATACTATTGATTTTGACGAATCATTGGTTTTTACAGGTTCAGGTGCAAAAAAGAATAATTTTTTAGTAAAAATATTTCTTGAAAATGAAGCCGACCAAGGCAATTTCATGAACATTTCCCAAATGGAGCCAGAACGTTTTGAAAAGTACATCGACTCTGCCCGCAACGAACGCCTTTCGGAACTTTCTAAATTTTCCGATAAAAAAACACTTTCTCCCCTGTTTGATAAAATTGCAGAGACAAGTATCAATTATAGTTATTACAGCACCAAGGAGATGTATCCCTTTGCTTATTATGGGTATAGAAATTTAAGGAACTATAAAGAATTGCCTGCCCAGTTTTACGCCTATAGAGACGATATTGACTACAACATTGGTACTCTAAGCGATTTCTTTATATACAATCGCTTTTTATATTCCCATTTCAATAATATGGCTCTGGAAGAATTTTACGCAAATTCAGATGAGCAAGCCATCTTTAATAAAAACTCTGTGATTTATAATTTGGAGAAACTAAAATTGATGTACGATCGCATTTCCAATGACACCATAAAAAATAAATTATTAAGAAATACGGCACGTGATTTTATTTCAGTTTGCGAAGACTCTACAGACGTGGCGGTAATTGTAGACTCTTACCTCAGCAAAAGCACCAATCCTCAAGATAAAGAGTACATTCAGGGTTTATCTACCGCTATTCGGAAATTGAAACCTGGCAAAGTTATTCCTGATGTCGACTTGGTAAATTATGATAACGAAATTCACGCACTCAGCACCATAATTACCCAGCCCACGGTTATTTATTTCTGGTCTTCTAACCTGAAAATCCATTATAAAAATAGCCACTTTAAAATTATGGACTTAAAGAAAAAGTATCCCAATATTAACTTTATAGCCATTAACATCAACGATAATGACAAGAAGTATTGGAAAAAAACCTTAGATGAATTTAAGTTTTCCAGTGAGAATGAATATCAATTTAAAGATCCGATCAACGCTAAGCAAACCTTGGTCATCAATACCGTTTACAAAATGATTATGATAGATGAGGATTTGCGCATTGTAGATACCTACTACAATATGTTCCACAATTCATTTGAAGACAAACTGAAAGAATTAAATCAATAAAAAAAGGCTCCGTTTTGGAGCCTTTTTTAATATATAGGTGGTAAATAATTAGTTTCCTTTGTTGTAGTCTGCTAAAAATTGCTCTAAACCGATATCCGTCAAGGGGTGTTTTAACAAGCCTGTAATAGAACTTAATGGGCCCGTCATAACATCAGCGCCTAATTTAGCGCAATCAATTACGTGCATGGTGTGACGTACGGAAGCCGCTAAAATTTCAGTTTCAAAACCGTAGTTATCATAAATCATTCTGATTTCTGCAATCAGGTTCAAACCATCCGTTGAGATATCATCCAATCGGCCAATAAATGGCGACACATAAGTGGCTCCTGCTTTTGCAGCCAATAACGCTTGCCCTGCCGAAAACACTAAAGTCATATTTGTTTTGATGCCTTTATCACTAAAATATTTACACGCTTTTACGCCATCTTTAATCATAGGTAACTTCACCACGATTTGCTCATGAAGTTCAGCCAACGCTTCTCCTTCTCTTACCATGCCTTCAAAATCAGTAGCAATAACCTCTGCACTGACATCGCCATCTACCAAATTGCAAATGTTAACATAGTGTTTCATAATATTGTCCGTTCCTGTAATGCCTTCTTTAGCCATTAGTGACGGATTGGTGGTAACACCATCTAAAATACCCATGTCTTGGGCTTCTTTAATTTGCTCTAAATTAGCGGTATCGATAAAAAATTTCATAGAAAAAAATATATATAAGTTGTGTTTTTAAAGTGCTGCAAAGTTACAATTAATATGTACGAGGTCTGTTTTTATTTAATTAAAACATATTAACAGCTTAGCGCGAATTTTAGGCTTATAATTTGTAATGTTTCATCAGCATACGTTCGTACACCCTATCTGGTAAAATGCGCTTTAATACGATAGAAAATTTTTGCATGAACTCCCCTACCTTATAATGAATTTTAGGATGTGTGGTCGTGATGACTTTATAAATCGCATCGGCCATGAGTTGCGGATCTTTGCCACTGCTGACGTGGGAGTCCATCAATTTTAGGGTGTTTCCGTATTGTTGTTTATAAGGCGAATTCTCCAAAATTGGAGCATGATACCGTCCTGCAGCTATATTGGTGGCAAAATCTCCCGGAGCCACATTGGTCATGTGAATATTAAATGCTTTAATTTCCATTCGAAAGGCTTCGGTAATCAGTTCCAACGCCCCTTTACTGGCACTGTACACACCTCTATAAGGCAAGCCCATATACCCAGCAATGGAGGTGACGTTAATAATAAGACCGGACTTTTGGATTCTCATTTGCGGCAATACTGCCTTGATAACCCGAATAGGTCCGAAGAAATTGGTCTCGAAATTGCGTTTAATTTCAGCATCTGGAATTTCCTCAATCGGTCCGGTGATGCCAGCGCCAGCGTTATTAATAAGTACGTCCAATCGTCCACTCTTCGCCAAAACTGTTGTAACCGCTTCATTTATCGATTCTGAATCCGCCACGTCCAATTTGACCAAATGAAACAAGCTCTTCGGATACCGTTCTGGACTTCTACTGGTGCCATACACCGTAAACCCCTTCTGAATTAAAAATTCACCAACAGATTTACCAATTCCTGATGATCCACCGGTAATCAATACAACTTTAGACATGTAAACTAACTGATTAAAAAATGTATAATTTGAGTATGAACTCGTTTCTGGAGGCTAAAATAGGAAGAAGATATGTAAAAGAAGTTTCCTTAAGAAAAGGATTTCACTATAGCGCATAAAAAAAGGCAAGCTACCTACATCACACCGCTACGACCACTTACCTTTGCTGCGTTCCCGCCCTGGAGGATTCAGCAGGAGCTGGTTGTGTAGGACTTGCCAGCTGCAAAGATACAATCTTTTACTACTTTTGCAATGATTTTTTAAACTGAATTTAATTAAATACCTTGCTTTAAAATTTATAACAATGATGTCTTCAACTAAACTTTTTATAATCACTGTCTTAAGTCTTTTATTATGGACATGTGGTGATAATCCAAATGGTAAAAAAAGCAGCTTTTCTCTTAAAACAGATGCTAAGAACAATACAATTGCCTTAGGTGAGACACTTAAATTATCTATTGACAATCCTAAAAACAAAACCATCTCTGATATCACCTATCACTTAAATGGTAAAACAGTTGATGATAATTTTACGACCAACAATTTGCCTTTAGGCGTGCATCAATTAACGGCCAAAGTAACGTATGAGGATACTACCGAGGAAGCCTCTACCACCATTACTATTTTAAACGATAAAGCTCCGGTTATCTACAGCTACAAAATTCTGAATGAATATCCACACGACATCACCTCCTATACCCAGGGCTTAGAATTTTACAACGGTATTTTATATGAAAGTACGGGGCAATATGGCGAATCTAAATTGCGCAAGGTAAAGCATGTTACTGGAGAAATTATTAAAAGTATCAATCTCGACAATCAGTTTTTTGGCGAAGGTTTGACTGTTCTGAATAATAAGGTATATCAACTCACCTGGAAGGAAGGCATCGGCCTAGTCTACAACGCAGAAACTTTAGAGAAAACTGGGAGTTTTAATTACGGGAAGAGTAAAGAAGGTTGGGGATTGTGCAATGACGGCAAGGCGATTTACAAATCAGATGGCAGCAATAAGATATGGAAACTTCATCCAGAAACTTTAGCTGAAGAGGACTATATCCAAATCTTTACCAATACCGGTAAGATTGACAATTTAAACGAACTGGAATACATCAACGGCAAAATCTACGCGAACATTTACCAACGAAATGGCGTGTTGATCATCAATCCTGAAAATGGCGCAGTAGAAGGCGTCATCGATTTTTCGCCACTGCAAAAACTTGTGAAACAACATCCAGATTTGGATGTGTTGAATGGTATTGCTTATAACACTACTACAAACAGCATTTTTGTAACCGGAAAAGATTGGGATAAATTGTTTGAAGTAGAAGTTTTTGTGAAATAGTTACAGTTTTTAACGATGTCAGAATAACTTTACGTTTTCAAATAGTCATTAACAAGAATCCTATGCAAACCTTCGAAATACATATTATTGTCACACAAGATGATTTGGACAGCCTCAACCACGTCAACAATGTTCGATATGTGCAATGGGTGCAGGATGTCGCCGAACAACATTGGAATACCACCGCTACTGATGAGATGCTGAACGATTATTTTTGGGTGCTTCTGAATCACAATATCTCTTACAAAAATCCCGCTATTTTGGGTGATGTATTGACCCTTAAAACTTATATAAAAGAATCTGGTGGGGTTACCTGCATCCGTATGGTCGAAATTTTTAATAAAAATACGGATAAGCTTTTGGCGTCTTCAGCCACCAAATGGTGCTTGGTGGGGCAACATAATATGAAACCTGCACGAATTACCGAGGAGATCAGAACACTTTTTAGTTAATAAAAATCAAAAAAGCTGTTAAAGTCTCTTAATAAACCACTTGCGTAGCTATTATTGGTTTAATTTACTTCCAACCAATCTGATGCCTAGTGATTAAAATTACGTTTTTCTTCTGTCTGTGCAGTTCACTAATGTTCTCACAACAAATAACAGGAACACTTTATGATGCGGAAGCGCATATTTCCGGTGCCAAAATAATGAACGTCAGTTCTAAAAGCATCACTTCAACGGACGGGCGTGGTAATTTTGAAATTTACGCGCATATTAATGACACGCTACTCTTCAGTTCGCTATTCCATCACACCAAACAAGTCATTGTTTTAAAAACTCATTTAGAGGACCGTCAAGTTTTCGAGCTTAAAAAAATTCTCAATGAATTGGATGAAGTGGATATTATGGGTCCAATTGCTGAGAAAAAAATGGACGAAAAGGAAGAGACCAATAGAATTAGCAAACAATTTAAGACGGATATCGAGCGCAAACCCCATTTGTACAGAAGACCGAATGCGAACGCCGGACCAATTGATTTTTTAGAGATTGGTAGGCGCATCCAAAAACTATTCGCACGGAAAACATCAAAAGACAAAAAACCAGAAGAAGTTATTGAAACTACGGTAGAAGCATCAGATTTAGCCACTTTATTTGAAAAAGATCCCTTTTTTAACGACAATTTTCTACTCCTAAATTTAAATATCACCAAAGATTATAAACATCTTTTCTTTACATATTGTGAGACGAAAAACATGTCATCTTTTCTTTTACAGCCTGAGAACAGCATTTATCTGATTGATAGATTTTTAGAATATAGCGAGGAATTTAGAGTAATCCTTGCCGAAAGTCAACAGCGCTAACCAACGTTTTGCAACTATTTTCTCAATTCTCTTTCTTATCTTATTGTATCCGCTACTAAAAATCAGTCTACTTAAAGCACAACTAAATTAATTAAAGCGTTCAGGCAAGATCATAATTTCAAAAGTTATATTTTTGAATCTTATATGAACGGAAGGTCACAATGAAAAGAAGTCTTTATTTTTGTCTTACATGTCTTACCCTAATTTTATGGAGTTCATGCCGTAAAGATTTTGATTTTCAACCAAGTCAAGGCGCATTAACCTTTTCTAAAGACACGGTTTATTTAGATACCGTATTTACAAATATTGGCTCCAGTACCTATAATTTAAAAGTTTACAATAGGTCAAATCAGGACATCACCATTCCTAGTTTACGTTTGGGTCAAGGCCAGGCTTCAAGCTACCGACTCAATGTTGATGGTATGGCAGGTAAAGAATTTCAGGATGTAGAAATTTTAGCTAAAGACAGCCTGTACCTATTCATTGAAACCACCATCGATATTCAGACGATCGTCACTTCAAAAAATCAATTTTTATATACGGATGTGATCGAATTTGATAGTGGTACCAATCTGCAGAAAGTTGATTTGGTCACCTTAGTAAAAGATGCCGTTTTTATCTACCCAAACAAAGATTCACAAGGATTAATAGAAACCTTGACCTTCGACTTAGATGATGATGGTGTTGCGGATAAAACAGGAATTCAAGGCCGATTTTTAAATGATTCAGAATTAAGGTTTACCAACGCCAAACCTTACGTTATTTATGGATATGCGGGAGTTGCCGAAAATAAAACCCTCACTATAGATGCGGGGAGCCGCGTGCATTTTCATACCAATTCAGGTATTTTAGTAACCAAAAACGCATCCTTAAAGGTAAATGGTAAATTTAGCCCTGACCAAACAACTATGGCCAATGAAGTCATTTTTGAAAGCGATCGTTTAGAACCCTTGTTTGAGAACATTCCGGGACAATGGGGCACTATCTGGTTATTTCAGGGGAGCAAGGAAAATGAATTCAATTATGCAACCATCAAAAATGCCACCATTGGAATTCTTGCCGAGAATAATCAAAATACAAGCATCCCAAAATTAACCATCAAAAATTCTAAAATCTATAACTCGAGTAATTTCGGGATTTTAGGACGAGCCACTTCCATAACTGCAGAAAATGTGGTGTTTAATAATGCAGGGCAATCGGCCTTTGCAGGCACTTATGGCGGATCTTATAATTTTATCCATTGCACCATAGCCAATTACTGGTCAACTAGTTTCAGACAGTTCCCAGCGCTGTACCTCAACAATTTTGAAATTTCAGAAGATAATATAGTTAAAACCAATGCCCTTTCAGCAGCCAATTTTAATAATTGCATTATTTACGGAAACGACAATCCTGAATTTCTTTTAGAAGAAGAACCGAGCGCCGATTTCAAGTTTAAATTCACCAATAGTTTGGTCAGATTTGACGATCCCAATAACCGATTTGGAACCGATGCAAACTACGATTTTATAAACACGGTCCTATACGATAACGTGGTGTTTAATAAAGACCCAGATTTCCGAGATCCTAAAAAGAACAATTTGAGCATTGGCGAGAATTCAGCCGCCATAAATGTGGTTGGGCCCAATGGCTATTCAAATCAAGTGCCTTTTGATATTCTCAAACAATCAAGAACTGCTGCTCCAGATTTAGGCGCGTACCAGCATATGGTATTAGAAGAGTAAACCACTGCTCTATCCCGATTATTGCATAAAATAAAAAGACCTCACAAGTATTAATACATGTGAGGTCTTTCCGTGCCAGAGAAGGGGTAAATTACTTATGCAAACAAAGGCTTCCCTTTCATCATTTCATTCACTTTGGCGCCAATAGCGTCTAATTTATCTTGGTTGTCGTGATTGGTAAGTACCTCATCAATCATACCGACTATAGCGTCCATATCAGATTCCTTCAAACCTCTTGTGGTAATGGCTGGGGTTCCTATTCTAATCCCAGAAGTTACAAATGGCGATTTATCATCAAACGGTACCATGTTCTTATTCACGGTAATATCTGCTTTCACCAAAGCCTGTTCCGCATCTTTCCCTGTAATGTTTTTGTTTCTTAAATCAATTAACATCATATGATTGTCCGTTCCGCCAGAAATAATGTGGTAATCTCTATCTACAAATGCCTTGGCCATAGCCGCCGCATTATTCTTTACTTGGAGCATGTAGTGCATGAACTCATCCGTCAAAGCCTCACCAAACGCAATTGCTTTTGCTGCAATAATGTGCTCTAAAGGTCCACCTTGATTTCCAGGAAACACACCAGAATCTAAAACAGAAGACATCATTCTTAAATTTCCTTTTGGCGCTTTCATGCCAAATGGATTTTCAAAATCTTCGCCCATCAAAATCATTCCTCCTCTTGGACCTCTTAAAGTTTTATGGGTCGTGGTAGTTACAATATGGCAATGTGGCATCGGGTCATTCATAATCCCTTTGGCGATTAAACCAGCAGGATGGGAAATGTCAGCCATCAACACCGCTCCCACCTGATCAGCAACGTGTCTGAAGGCTTCAAAATCCATATCACGAGAGTAGGCAGATGCGCCTGCAATGATCATTTTTGGCTTTTCCTTTTTAGCCGTTTCTTCTAATTTATTATAGTCAATCAATCCTGTTGCTTTGTCAACACCATAGAACGAAGGATTGTAAAGTTTTCCAGAAAAATTTACCGGCGACCCGTGAGTTAAGTGACCTCCGTGCGACAAATCAAACCCAAGAATTTTATCACCAGGCTTTAAACACATAGAATATACTGCAGTATTGGCTTGGCTTCCCGAATGCGGTTGTACGTTGGCATATGCTGCGCCAAATAATGCTTTCGCACGGTCAATAGCCAATTGCTCCACTTCATCTACAACTTCACAACCACCATAATAACGCTTTCCAGGATAACCCTCGGCATATTTATTGGTTAAAACTGATCCTGCGGCTTCCATAACCTGATCGCTCACAAAATTCTCTGAAGCAATAAGTTCTAAACCGTGTAATTGTCTTTCTTTTTCAGCTTCTATAAGCTCAAATATTTGTTGGTCACGTTGCATAAATGTTGTGTTTTTAGTCCCTTTAAAAGAGGGTTTTAATGAATATTTATAGTTTAACCAAAAGTACTAAATACAATACTTATTTCAGACAAAAAAAGAATTTTTCATATCATTTAAATAGTATTGTAGTTTGATTGGAAGGCTCGTAATTTTAAGTCTTTTTTGGGTTTTTAATTAAAAAAAATATGTAGGTTTGAATACATTTAAACATAAACTAATTAATCGCAACACTATGCCTTTATCAGCAAATAACCCCGATAGAACATCGTGGCTTCACGTGGGAAAGAACTCTGATTTTCCTATACAGAACATCCCTTTTGGTGTATTCTTAACACGAGATGACATCATTACCATTGGATCTCGAATTGGCGATACCGCCATTGACCTTGGTGCTTTGCATCAATTAGGTTATTTTGAGGATATTCCACTGACGGATGATATTTTTCTGCAGGACACCTTGAATGATTTTATTGCTGATGGCCGTAAAACTTGGCGCGCTGTAAGGGATAGGATTGCTGAAATTTTTGACAGCAACAACACCACTTTAAAAAACAATACCAAACATAAAGAAATTGTGCTTTTCAGATTGGATGAAATTGAAATGCAATTGCCGGTTCAAGTTGGTGATTATACAGATTTCTATTCGAGCATGGAGCATGCCACCAACGTGGGCACTATGTTTAGGGATCCTGAAAATGCATTAATGCCAAATTGGTTGCACATTCCTGTGGGCTACCACGGGCGTAGTTCTTCCATTATTCCTTCCGGAATTCCGATACACAGACCTCAAGGTCAAACCTTGCCAGAAGGTGCGACAGAACCAATTTTTGGTCCTTCAAAATTGATCGACTTTGAATTGGAAATGGCCTTCATTACCACAGATGCCAATGATTTAGGAGAACCAATCCCGGTTAATGAAGCTGAAGAGTATATTTTTGGCTTGGTCCTATTTAACGACTGGTCTGCTCGTGATATCCAAAAATGGGAATACGTGCCTTTAGGACCATTCTTAGCTAAAAACTTTGCGTCATCTATGTCGCCATGGATTGTAACCTTAGATGCTCTCGAACCTTTTAAGGTGGAAAGTCCAAAACCGATCAAACCATTGCTGCCTTATTTGAAATCTAAAGGCAAAAAAGGTTATGATATCAATTTGGAAGTTGCTATCCGTCCAAAAAACGCAAAAGAAGCAATCGTCAGCAAATCCAATTTTAAATATATGTATTGGAACATGTCCCAACAATTGGCGCATCACACGATCAACGGTTGTCCGGTAAATTCTGGAGATATGATGGGAAGCGGTACAATATCAGGTCCTACTGAAGAGTCTTATGGATCTATGTTGGAATTGACCTGGAGAGGCGAAAAACCATTAACCATGAAAGACGGCACGGAACGCAAATTTATCAATGATTTTGATACGGTGATCATGAGAGGACATTGTGAGAAAGACGGCACGAGAATTGGTTTCGGAGAAGTGTCCACCCAATTGTTACCTATTTATAATTCGCAGAAGAACAAGAAAAAATAACATCTCAATATATTAAAAGCTGAAGCACGAAGCGTTACATTACGGATCTTCGTGCTTTTTTTATGTTTAGGCGTCAGATAACATTAGCCGCTCCCTTTACATTTGGCATATAAATTGAAATCCTCTAACTTTAACCCTCTAACACAGAGAATTATGACGTCAAAACTACTTTATGCGGTATTATTTTCACTTCTCGTGTCCTGCAGTGGTAAAAAGCAAATTGAAAAGGCGCTGTATTCTGGTAATTATAATCAGGCCTTACAAGACGCCCTAAGAAAACTTGAAAACACTAAGGATAATGAGCGTAAGCAAGATTTTGTGGTGATGCTACAAACGGCCTATGAAAAGGCCAACGAGCGCGATTTAAAACATATAAAACATCTTCAGAAAGATGGCAATCCTGAGCAGTATAAAACAGTCTATGAGTTATATCTCAATTTAAAAGCGCGACAAAACGCCGTAAAACCTGTGCTCCCTTTACAACTAAGCGGTAAAACGATTGCCTTAGAATTTCCCGATTATTCTGACGCAATTGTCAGCTCTCGGGCTGACGTTTCTGAGCATTTTTACACTAAAGGTTTACAGCTTTTAAAATCAAATTTTAAAGACGATTTAAAAGATGCTTATAACACCTTTCAATACATTGATCAGATCAATCCTAACTATAAGGATGTCCGCAATTTAAAGCAAGAAGCGCACCACCGCGGAACGGATTATGTGATCGTGACCATAGAGAATCAAACAAGGCAGATTATTCCAAGACAGTTGGAAGACGACTTGTTAAACTTTGATACCTATGGATTAAATCAATTTTGGACCGTGTACCACGCCTCTCCTTCACGCGACATTGATTACGATTTTGCAATGGCACTACAATTAAAACAGATTAATGTATCTCCTGAAAGACTTCACGAGAAAGAATTTTTAAGAGAAAAAGAATTTGTAGATGGGTGGACTTATAAATTGGATAGATCCGGAAATGTTGCCAAGGATAGTTTAGGTAAAGATATTAAAGTAGACAAAATTGTTAGCGCTAAGGCGCGCTACGTGGAATTCCATCAATTAAAATCAACCCAAGTGCTCGCTGAGGTCGTGTATAGAGACCTCAAAAACAACCGCACCTTAGATGTGTTTCCAATTAAGAGTGAATTTATTTTTGAAAACCGCTTTGCGATTTATAAAGGTGATAAAAGGGCTTTAGATCCCAATGATTTTGATTTATTGCGGCATAAACGCCTCCGTTTTCCAACAGATGCAGATATGGTGTACGATACCGGTGAAGATTTAAAACTCCAACTCAAAGACATTATTAATGCCTATAAAATCCGGTAATATAACACCGCATGGATCAACTTGAGATCATGCGGTGTTTTTGGATGCATTAACATCCCTATCTCTTTAAGTTTGACAATAAAAGGGAGTTATACAAAAGTATCCAACTGCAAACTATTGATGCTTCCATGGCTATCATGTTTTACCACTACGCCATTTTTCAACACCAATAATTGAGGCGATTCGTGCATCACATTAAATTGGTTAGCAATAGCATTTGAAATATCCCGATGGTTCAACAGGTCTAAATAGTACAAATCGGCTTGACCCTCTTCAAGTTGGTAGTCCTTTTTAAATTGACTGATCACCATCCTACTCACTCCACAACGGGTTGAGTGTTTAAAAATAAACTGTGTTTTAGTTTTAGACCGCTCTTTTATCTCTTCTAATTGCGCTAGAGTATTGAGTTCAATCCAAGGCAAATCGCCAGTTGATTTTGTCCCTTCGCCACCTTTTGATTCATTTGAATCACTGTTAAATAATTTATTAAATAATCCCATAGTGTTTTTCGTGTTTTATCTCATGACCTCAGAATTCCCTGACTTCAAAGTTAGATTTTATAAATAGATTAACGGAACGCAGTCCCTATAATTACTATCTTTATTACATCAGTCGCAACAATTTTGAATGCTTACAAACTGACTTAATGTCTTACTACCACTGAGTTTAAGTGACTTTTTGTCGGTAGCTTTCAATTGGTAAGGTAATTGACCTATACAGCGTACATACACCTCATCGTATTGTGAATTGCGTCATAACCATCGCAAAAGAAAAAATTAAAATAGTGTTACTAACCTATAAAAACATACCCATTAGCGGAGCAAAATTATGAATTTTAACGATTATACCATAAAATCACAGGAGGCCATTCAGCATGCGCAACAGCTTGCCCAGAGTTTTGGTCACCAACAAATAGAAAATGAGCATATTTTTAAAGCCATTTTTGAAGTAGACGAAAACGTATTGCCATTCCTCCTAAAAAAATTGAATGTCAACATGGGTCTTTTACAACAAACCTTAGACAAGCAATTGGAAAGCTATGCAAAAGTTTCTGGAGGCGACATCATGTTGTCTAGAGAAGCTAACAAAACTTTAAATGAAGCGGCAATCATCGCCAAAAAATTAAAGGATGATTATGTGTCTATTGAACATTTGATCCTCGCAGTATTTAAATCCAATAGCAAAATCGCACAAATGCTAAAAGACCAAGGCGTCACTGAAAAAGCCTTGACTGCCGGTATTGATGAATTACGTCAGGGCGACCGAGTGACTTCACAAAGTCAAGAGGACACATATAATTCCCTGAATAAATACGCCAAAAACCTCAACGAAATGGCGAAGAGCGGAAAATTGGACCCGATTATTGGTCGCGATGAAGAGATCAGAAGAATTCTTCAAATTTTATCGCGTCGTACTAAAAACAATCCGATTCTTGTAGGCGAGCCAGGCACAGGTAAAACAGCCATTGCAGAAGGGCTTGCTCACCGTATTATTGATGGTGACGTTCCAGAAAACTTGAAAGACAAACAAGTGTTTGCTTTAGATATGGGCGCACTTATTGCCGGGGCCAAATACAAAGGAGAATTTGAGGAACGTTTAAAAGCGGTCATTAAAGAAGTGACTTCTAGTGAAGGCGATATTGTATTGTTTATTGATGAAATTCACACCCTTGTTGGTGCGGGTGGTGGACAAGGCGCAATGGATGCGGCAAACATTTTAAAACCTGCTTTGGCCAGAGGAGAACTTCGTGCTATAGGTGCTACGACCCTTGACGAATATCAAAAATATTTTGAAAAGGACAAGGCTTTGGAACGTCGTTTCCAGAAAGTTATGGTCAATGAGCCGGATACGGAAAGTGCAATCTCCATTTTGCGGGGTATTAAAGAAAAGTATGAAACCCACCACAAGGTGCGTATTAAGGATGAAGCTATTATTGGCGCGGTAGAACTTTCAGAGCGCTACATCACCAACCGTTTTTTACCGGATAAAGCCATCGATTTAATGGATGAGGCGGCTTCTAAGTTGCGTATGGAAATCAATTCAAAACCTGAAGAATTGGACGTTTTGGACAGAAAGGTCATGCAATTGGAAATTGAAATTGAAGCCATTAAGCGTGAAAAAGACGAAACCAAACTCAAAACTTTGCGTTCCGAATTAGCCAATCTTAAGGAAGAGCGAAATGAAATCAATGCAAAATGGAAGAGCGAAAAAGAAGTTGTTGACAACATTCAAATTGCAAAATCGAGCATTGAAGAATTCAAATTGGAGGCAGAACGTGCTGAGCGAGATGGTGATTATGGAAAAGTGGCCGAAATACGTTACGGAAAAATAAAAGAGGTTCAAGAACAGCTCGAAAAACTGCAAAAAGAATTACAGCAAAATCAATCAGGAAACTCTTTGATTAAAGAAGAAGTAACGTATGAAGATATTGCAGAGGTTGTGGCAAAATGGACCGGAATCCCGGTGACAAAAATGCTGCAAAGTGACAGAGAAAAACTCTTGAAACTCGAAGAACAATTACACAAACGTGTGGTGGGTCAGGAAGAAGCGATTATTGCGGTGAGTGATGCGGTGAGAAGAAGTCGTGCAGGACTACAAAATCCGCAGAAACCTATTGGAACCTTCCTCTTTTTGGGTACCACGGGTGTTGGTAAAACGGAATTGGCAAAAGCGTTGGCGGAATATTTATTTGACGATGAAAATTCGATGACGCGTATTGATATGAGTGAATACCAGGAACGTCATAGTGTGAGCCGTTTGGTTGGCGCACCTCCAGGATATGTGGGGTATGACGAAGGCGGTCAGCTTACTGAAGCTGTAAGAAGAAAGCCCTACTCCGTAGTATTGCTTGATGAGATTGAAAAAGCACATCCAGACACCTTTAATATTTTACTTCAAGTTCTTGATGAAGGCCGTTTGACAGATAATAAAGGTAGGGTTGCCGATTTTAAAAATACGATTATCATTATGACCTCAAATATGGGAAGCTCAATTATTCAAGAACGTTTTGAGGCGACTCAAGATATTGAATCGGCCCTAGAGTCGGCCAAGGTAGACGTTTTAGGCTTGTTAAAACAAAGCGTGAGACCGGAGTTTTTAAACCGTATTGATGACATCATCATGTTTACGCCATTGTCAAAAGAGAACATTGTAGAGATTGTTGGCTTACAGCTTAAAGGTTTAACTCGTATGTTGGCCAATCAAGGTATTACCTTTGATGCGACCAATGAGGCAACTGCGTATTTAGCAGAAAAAGGTTACAATCCTGAATATGGCGCACGACCTGTAAAACGGGTTATTCAGAAAGAAGTCCTCAATGAATTGAGTAAGGAACTACTTTCAGGGAACATCACTACAGACAGTATCGTTTTACTGGATTCTTTCAACAATAAGTTGGTGTTCAGAAACCAAAGTCAATTGGTAGATGAGGCAAAAGAATAAGAATTACATAATATAGTCATGTATATCAAAGCGATATGCAATTAGTTGGTAATTAACGGCACAACTCTTTAAAAAGAGGCGTGCCGTTTTTTTATTGTGATAGTGTTCCTTTCATTAAGAGCAATGCATCTGAAGTTTCTATAATACTTTCATAGACACAAATCGAAACTCTTATAGTATGGGCATAATAAAATATTACAATTTTAAAGAAAGTGAAGCCTTTATTTTTGATGGCTTCATCATAAATCAGGTTAAAGAAGGTGCTGTAATCGAGACACAACACAACGTGCTTTTAAACAATTGTATAAAGAAGCATTTTAGTGGAAAAAACATGGTTTATATATCCAATCGCGCTAAATCCTATGCAGTTAATCCCTTAATTTATCCTAAAGCAGAAAAAATTCCGAATTTAGTGGCCATCGCAATGATTCCCAAAACCCAACTGATGCGGAAAAATGCCGAGTATGAACGTGCGTTTTTTGACAAACCTTATGAAATTTTTGACGATTTAAGCGGCGCATTGGATTGGGCCCACAGCCTTTTAGAAAAATTGCAATGAGCTTAGATACGCTTAAGATTGGTAAAGAATTTTCTTAAGCTTAATCATGATCCAATGATTCTGAAATTGTTAAACAATATATTAAGAAAGTCCAGGTCTAAAATTTTCATAGTCTTTTTATAGGCCTACGTCAGCGTTCATTTAAATCTGAAAAATTAAAAATCAAGGAGTGCACCGCTATTGGACTCATTGCATGAGGTTTAAAAACGCAAGAGTTACCATTCGTCTAAAAGATGAAAATAAACTCCCTAAAAACCACCGTTTGACGTACTTTTACGACACTTAACCTATGAATTTGTTATGGATATCAATACCTATATTGAGCATACGCTTTTAAAACCGAATACCACGGAGAGACAAATTATCGATTTGTGCAATGATGCAAAAAAAAACCAATTCTACGCGGTGTGCGTTAACGGTTGCTATGTTGCTTTAGCCAAACAACTGCTCTCAGACTCTGAGGTTAAAATAGTTTCTGTAATAGGGTTTCCATTAGGAGCGATGTCTACGGAAGCTAAAGTTTTTGAAGCAAAGAATGCGGTTAAAAATGGTGCGGATGAAATTGATATGGTCATCAACATAGGTTTAATAAGAAGCCAAAATTACGTGACCGTATTTAAAGAACTTTCCGATATTAAAACAGCATTGGGTACAATACCTATAAAAGTTATTCTTGAAATTAGCGAGCTTTCGAAAAATGAAATCGTAAAAGCTTGTGAAATTTGTATTGATGCTAAAGTCGATTTTATAAAAACATCTACCGGATTCTCCAAAAGTGGCGCAACGCTCACCGCCGTCAAGATTATAAAAAAGATTGTAAAGGACAAGGCAAAAATAAAAGCCTCAGGCGGCATCAAAGATTTGGAGACGGCATTAAAATATATTGATGCAGGTGCAGACCGAATTGGCACCTCTTCTGGTGTTGCAATGATGGTTGACAAAACATCTTAAAACGATATTAATTTCTATCTTTAGGGTTTTAACAAACCAATGAGTGTACATATTGAAGCCCAAATGGGCGAAATTGCTGAAACCATACTTCTTCCAGGTGACCCATTACGAGCAAAATGGATTGCACACACCTATTTTGATGACCCCAAACTATTCAACGATGTCAGAGGCATGCTCGGCTATACCGGCACGTACAAGGGCAAACCGATTTCCACCATGGGTACCGGTATGGGTGTACCGAGTATCTCCATTTACGCTCATGAATTAATTACGGAGTATGGGGTCAAAAACCTGATTAGGGTTGGCAGTGCCGGCTCCTATCAAAAAGACATCAAGGTTAGGGATATTGTATTGGCCATGGCGGCTTCCTCCACTTCGGGCATCAATAGCCTGCGGTTTAATGGTGCGGACTACGCTCCTACCGCTAATTTTGGATTATTTCAAAAGGCATTGGAGGTGGCAAAAACCAAAAACATCACATTAAAAGCGGGCAATGTTTTGACCAGCGATGAATTTTATGGTGATGATTTTGAAACTTATAAAAAATGGTCAGCATTTGGTGTGCTCTGTGTAGAAATGGAAAGTTCTGGACTCTACACCATAGCAGCCAAGCACAAGGTAAAAGCCCTAAGCATTCTCACTATTTCCGATTCGTTGGTAACTGGAGAGCGTACTACAGCGGAAGAGCGGGAAACCACCTTTAAAGATATGATCGATATAGCACTAGAATTGGCTTAAAACCAACCACATAAAACCCACTAAAATGTTTCGACTATTTACCATCATCAGCATTGCATTGTTTACTATAGGTTGTAAGGCTCAAGAGCATACCTCTTCTGATGTCACAACCTATTATTTTATCCGTCATGCGGAAAAAGACCGTACCAAGCCTACAGAAGACAATCCGCATCTCACAGCAAAAGGTCACGAAAGAGCCCAAAATTGGGATACCGTTTTACAACACATTGCCTTTGATGCCGTATATGCTACGGATTATTATAGGACAAAAGAAACGGGGCAACCTATTGCTGATAGAAACAAATTAGACATCATTACCTATACCACAGAACATTATTTTGATGAGAATTTTAAAGCGGCAACTAAAGGAAAAACTGTGCTCGTTGTGGGACACAGCAACACGTCGCCTGAGTTTGTAAATGCTATTTTAGGAACAAAAAAATACGACCATATGGACGATGACAATAATGGCAACCTCTACATTGTAACACTGAACAACGGCAACGCAATTGATAGACTACTCCGCATTAATTAAGCTGCTCCACCAAAATATTTGAGAGCTGTATTTTAGAAAGGAGCTCTAATTCGCCATTATTAAACATAAGACCTAAATCTATAAAATTGAGATTGGCAATCTTGGGTTTATAATTATTGTAATCTACAAAGCGCAGGCCATTTACCACTCTGGCATTATAAGCCTCTCTAAAACGGTAGCCCATGCCATCAACCTCTTCGTAAGAATAGGCCAAATAATCGACGTTAAATGTGTTTTTATCAATCCAATATAAAAACTCATCTTCATGGTCTTCACCTCCGCCATCTTCAGCAAACGTCACTTTTATTTTATGATAGGCGGTGCCTTTAATTTCTTCGGTTCCTAAATCTTCTTTAAAAACTGCGTCACCGTCCAGTCCGTATGGCAATACGGAAAAATAATGCACGGAGTTAACAGATGCACTGTAAAGCGCTACCAAGGAATCTGACAATTCTACTTTAACATCTTTTTCAAAACGTTCAAATCCGGAATTGCTCAGGACATCCTTAATCTCAGTAACGGAATCCTTTATATACCGTTCCAAGCAAAATTTACCACCATCTCGGTAAGCTTTGTAATGTATGTCACGGAAATCAAAACTAATGTTAGAATGATCAAAGACGTCACCTCCAGCAGCAGCTATCGATTTATTAATTATGACTTCAGCTGTTTCCGAAGCAACAGGTATCTTAGTATTTTCCTTACAATTATAGAAAGTCAGCATTAAGACTAAAATTAGTGCATTACGTAACATCATGTGTTGTTTAAAATTGAGTTTGCAAAATTAAAGATAACAGCCGTCTCTTCTTTAAAAGTTATCTTAAATGTTTTACCTTTGACTTCCTATGCAGAAAAACATCAACATAAAAAATAGAAAAGCACGGTTTAATTATGAACTGTTGGATAAATATACCGCCGGTATTGTTTTAACGGGCACAGAAATTAAATCCATTAGAAGTGGCAAAGCCTCCATTGCTGAGAGTTTTTGCGAATTTAATGAGAAGGGCGAGCTTTTTGTTATCAACATGAATATTGAAGAATATGCTTTTGGTAATTACTACAATCATAGACCAAAAGCAGAGCGTAAACTGCTATTGAATAAACGAGAGCTTAAATCGTTGCATAAAGATGTGCAAACCAAAGGTTACGCCATTGTACCGTTACGCTTGTTCATTAATGACAGAGGTTTTGCCAAAGTGGAAATTGCATTAGGAAAAGGTAAAAAACTCTTTGATAAACGCGACACCATCAGGGATCGTGAAAATAAGAGAAACCTTGACAGAATCAAGAAAATCTACAGTTAGATTCTTTTGTAAAAACAAGTTATGAAGCTAGAAATTTAAGATTGCTATAACAAACAGCAGAGCTTTTTATCGTTAAGTTTGAGAGGTCCGTAACCTATAGGATCGATTACGTCTGTAAAAAAGGCGAATTAAGCCCAACTATATGACAAAAAAACTACTCACGCTCTGTCTTATTATAATAAGTTTCTCAGCCTTTTCACAATTAAAAGGACGAATTACCGACCAAAATAATGCACCACTTCCCTTTGTCAATATTTATGTCGAAAATTCTTTTACCGGAACGACCAGCAATGATGAGGGATACTATGAACTTAACCTGAGCAAGACTGATTCCTACACTATAGTTTTTCAGTTTTTAGGCTATAAAACCGTTAAAAAGGAAGTTCAGATCACCACATTCCCGTACACATTGGATGCCACCCTCACTGAGGAACAGATTTCCTTAAATGAAGTCGTGATCAATAGTGATGAAAATCCTGCGGATATCATCATGAGAAAAGCCATCGCTTCTCGACAATCAAATCTGGAAAAAATTAATGCTTTTAAGGCAGATTTCTACTCGCGTGGATTAATTCGGATTAAGAACGCTCCGGAGAAATTTTTTGGTCAGGAATTGGACGACTTCATGATAGGGCTAGATTCTACACGCAGCGGCATTTTATATTTATCTGAAACCATTTCCGAAATACAGCATCTGCGTCCTGATAAATTGAAGGAAAAAATTATAGCATCTAAAGTTAGCGGAGACAGTAATGGCTTCAGTTTTAATACGGCCAGTGATGTCGATTTCAATTTTTATAACAATACGATCGAACTGGGCAATCAAATTATTTCGCCTATTGCCGATTATGCCTTCAATTACTACAGATACAAATTAGAGGGGGTGTTTTATGATGATAAAGGCAATTTAATAAACAAAATCAAAGTGATCCCGAAACGCGAGCATGACCGCATATTTTCTGGGCATATCTATATTGTGGATAATCAATGGACCATTTATGCAGTAGCACTCGACATTACTGGAATTCAAGCCCAGATTCCGCCAGCAGAGGTTATCACCATCACCCAAAACTTTTCGTATTCAGACAAAGATCAACTGTGGGTAAAATTATCACAGGGTATAGATTTTGGGTATTCACTTTTCGGATTTAAAGGCGATGGCCGATATACTGCAGTGTATAGCAATTACAATTTTTCACCCGACCTGACTAAAAAATCATTCGGTAAGGAGATTCTTTCTTTCGCTACTGAAGCCAATAAAAAGGATACCACCTATTGGAAACGTATCCGGCCTGTGCCGCTAACGGATGAAGAAGTGAGTGATTACTTAGTAAAAGATAGTATTCAAACGGTTAGGGAATCTAGACCTTACCGCGATTCTATCGATGCAAAAAATAATGTCTTTAGAATACAGAACCTGCTTTTTGGTTACAGCCATAGAAATACATTTGAAGATTGGTCTGTAGGCTACAGCTCCCCGTTATCAGATTTTCAATTCAACACTGTTCAAGGCTACAATTCGAAATTAAATTTTTACTACCGGAGAAATAAAGATGAATACCGTCGGTTTTTTTCTGCGAATGCCACTTTACACTATGGCGTTTCCGATGAACGTTTAAGAGCCACTGCAAAGTTTCGATATAAGTTCAACAATATTAACAAACCCTTTTTATCCGTATCAGGAGGTGTAGAAACACAACAGTTCAATGAAGCGCAACCTATTTCGCCATTACTAAATTCAGTGAGCTCACTTTTTTTTGAGGACAATTATATGAAGATTTTTGATCGGAGTTTCGCAGAAGTGGGCTACTCCCAAGAAATTACCAATGGTATAAACATTTATGGCAATTTGGCTTATGAGCGTCGTAAAGCTTTAGTGAACACTACAGATCAAGTGTTTTTTAATGAGGAAGAAGATGCGTACACCAGTAACAATCCTCAATTGCCCATCTCCTTTAGGGTGCCCGCATTTGATACCCATCAGCTATTAAAGTTTAATTTTAATATGCGTTTTAATTTCGGCCAAGACTATTTGAGTTATCCAGATAGCAAGGTGAACATTCCAAATAGTAAATTCCCCACACTTTATGCAGGTTACGAAAAGGGATTTGCCGCTTCAGAACAACAGTATAATTATGATCAGCTCAAACTGCGACTGACCCAACGATTTAATGTTGGTAATAAAGGCGATTTTAAATACAATATAAAAGCAGGTACCTTTTTTAAAGCAGATGACATCGGATTTATGGATTACTATCATCCTAATGGCAATCAAACCCATGTGGGAACCTCTAGTACCTATTTAAATGTGTTCAATAATCTGCCGTATTACGCATTGAGCACAAATACTTCATATTTAGAAATGCACGCGGAACACGATTTTAAAGGTTTGCTCTTAAGCCGAGTGCCCCTACTTAATAAACTCAATTACAACCTGGTTATTGGAGCACATGCTTTTGTAACGGAATATCACAAACCCTATCAAGAATTTTCTATAGGCTTAGACAACATTGGTTTTAAAAAATTCAGATTCTTAAGAGTGGATTATGTACGTTCCTATCAAAATGGTTACCAGGGCGATGCCGTTATTTTTGGATTGAAATTTCTGAATATTATTGAGTAGTGCGGTATTAAACAAATACTCTGTTGTCACTTCGAGTGTTTTTCAAGCACGACAGTGATTGAAAAAATAATCGAGAAGCGTGTAATAGCCAAAATCGAACCACGGTTCTCTATACATTTTAACCAGCCTTCTTTCAGACGCTGCTCAAAACACTCGAACTGACAATCGCCTTATTAATTCTTATCCTCTAAAAGTGGCACAAAACGGAACTCTCCAAATTCATGCTTTTCAAAATCTTTAGGGCCTTTTCTGATAAACAAGGTCATTGTTTGCACCTTATCACCAACCGGAATGACCAATCGGCCTCCAATTTTCAGTTGGCTCATTAAGGGTTTCGGAACAAAAGGTGCACCGGCAGTTACAATAATACTGTCATAAGGTGCTTCTGTTACTAAACCTTTATAACCATCTCCAAAAATCA
>Ga0114916_1000284_pt1 | contig 36310 bp, 33 predicted proteins | sample MalvirAntarct_66_FD_83501 | JGI IMG/M metagenome (GOLD analysis project Ga0114916, IMG submission 83501) | Marine viral communities from the Global Malaspina Expedition - Malaspina viral metaG Antarct_66 | ecosystem: Environmental > Aquatic > Marine > Oceanic | place: West Anvers Island... | reverse complement strand
CTGAAGACCGCTGAGACTGAAAACGAACTTGCGATCACCGCTGCCGAAACATCCGCTGAACTCCGAACCGCCTCCTACGCCCATGATGCGGGTATGGGTAAGCCTCATCGTTGGGTGGTGGATGTGCTTCGTCTTGTACGCCCTGTACTCACGGGGTTTCTTCTCATCCTCGTTGGAGGGATATACTTCACAACCAACGATTTTGCCATGAAAGCTGGCGTGATCGACTCAATATTGTTCATGACTTCTTCTGCTGTTACATGGTGGTTTGGGGACCGTAGCTTGCAGAGCAAGAAGTAGGTGGACGTATGGACCCAATCACAATTGGCCTTGCCATTGCAGGAGCAAAGAAATTACTAGAGTCCGCTACTGATATTAAGGATATTGCTGGTTCAATAGAGCAACTCTTTAGTCACACAGAAAAGGCAGCAAAGAAAGCAAAGAAAGATGAAGGTGACGCTAGTATAAAGTCAGTTGTTGCTGACGTTATTGAAGATCGTAACAATCAAACTAGGATGCGTAATCTAGAGATAGACATAGATAATAAGTTTGGCTTCGGTACATGGGCTGCAATTAAAGAAGAACGTACACGGCGTTTAAACATTGCTGAAGAAAACAAGGTTAAAGCAGTTAAAGCTTTAAAAGAAAAACAACAGGCAGACAAAGAATTTTGGGATCGAGTTACGTATTGGTTAGGAGAGTTTGGTAAACTAATAGCTGTTCTTATTTTAGCAGGAGGAGCAGGGTATCTGATTTGGATAAACCGTTTTGTAGCTGGAACTTCTTAAATGCTGTACGAAATTGGTGTGTACAACAAGCGTGTAAGAGACACCATCAGAGGTGGTGATGATTGGAATAATAACTTTGGCATTTCTGATGGGTTTGAAGAAGTAAATTACTTTGAGTTCCAAGCTGCATCTATTGAAGAAGTTGAAAGAAGAGTTGAACGAGATTTTCCATCGGCTTTAGGGTACGTTTTAGATTACATAAGGACAGTGAAAGATGGCTAAAAAAGATATAAGTCTTGAAGCACACGAGCGTGTATGTGAAGAGCGTAGTAAGAATACCGAGTTGCAGTTTACCGCAGTCAACGCTCGTCTAAAACGTATTGAGTTTATCCTTATGTCTACAACAAGTGCTATCATACTGCTTCTTGTTGGTCTTGTTATTAAGAGCGTGTAAATGCCTGAGATAGAATTACCAAGTGGTTGGGTTGCGTGGGTGGGGTTTATAATAACCGTCACTGCTGGTTTAGCTATTCGAGATTGGGCATCAGATGTAATAGCCGCTTGGAAATGGAAGGTTACGCCGGGCTTCGAGCCGATGGAAACGTGCATTCTTGATGGCGAGAAAGTGGTTATTATCCATATCGGGCTGCGGGAAACAATCTTTGAACGTAACGGCGAGTTTGGTAGAACTTGGCAATACATTCCTTCTTCTAAGATTAGTAACCATGAATTGCGCCGCGTTGTAGGTGACGATAGAATGTTAGACCATAAGATCAACGGTAAAGTAGGGAAAGCGTAATGCCCTTAGTTAAACTTCAATTTAAGCCCGGCGTTAATAAAGAAGGTACGGACTACGGAAACAATACGTGGAATGATAGCGATAAAGTGCGCTTTCGTATGGGATTTCCTGAGAATATCGGCGGCTGGGCGAACTACTCCGCAAGCACTTTCATAGGTACGTGCCGCGCGCTGAATGCATGGTCCGGGCTTGACGGGACGAATCGCTTCGGCCTTGGAACGCAGAGTAAGCTGTATGTTGAGACGGGGACTTCTTACTACGATATCACTCCGATTCGAGCTTCGAGTACCATAAACAACAACCCTTTTGCTATTTCGTCCGGTTCCACTACCGTTACTGTTACTGACACTGGTCACGGCGCAGTTGTGGGGGACTTTGTGACCTTTTCAGGAACAGCCTCTACTGGCGATTCCGCTTTGACGGCTGCGGTGCTTAACGCTGAATATGTTATTGACAGCATTACCAACGCTAACACGTATGTGATCACAGCTTCCGCTGCCTCAGCCAGTGTGTCCGGTTCAAAAGGCGGAGCAAACGTCGTCGCGGCGTATCAAATAAATATTGGACTAGACACAGTCGTCTTTGGCACAGGGTGGGGTGTTGACACCTATGGCTCAGAAGGGTACGGGTCTTCTTCCACCGGAGGGTCCGCTGCATCAGGGCAGCTACGGCTATGGTCACTTATTAACTATGGTGAAGATTTACTCGCCAATGTTCGCAACGGCGGTATTTTTACGTGGGATGCTACGAACGGACTTACCACAAGAGCTGTTAGTTTATCCAGTCTCTCAGGAGCGTCTGGAACGCCAACAATAGCCAGAAAGTTAATTGTCTCTTCTGAAAGCCGCCAAGTGCTGGCTCTTGCGTGTGACCCAGTTGATGATATCGGGACACAAGATACCCTTTTAATAAGATACTCTGACAGCGAGAGTCTTACAGAATGGACCCCCGACACCACTAACGCTGCCGGGTCTCTCCGTCTAAGTGTTGGCTCAGAAATAATCACAGGACTAGCCACTAAACGCGACACTCTGGTCTGGACAAACACCGCTCTACACGCTGTATCGTATATAGGCGCGCCATTTTTCTTTGGTACTAAATTACTATCATCCAACACAAGCATCATGGGACCAAACGCGATGTTGGAGATGGATGAGATTGTCTATTGGATGGGGTCACAAAACTTCTATCTATATGACGGCACCACCAAGATGCTTCCTTGCTCCCTTCGAGATGATGTATTTCTTAACCTGAATCGAGGTCAAAATTCAAAAGTTTTCGCAGCTTCTAACCGTGGCGAGAGCGAAATCTCGTGGTTTTATCCAACAACAGGAAATGAGATAAGCCATTATGTTACTTATAATTACGGTCAACAAATATGGTATGGTGGCACTTTAGTCCGTACCGCTTGGATTGACCGTACTTTTAATCAATATCCTGTTGCCGCTTCTACAGATAATAAGCTCTACAACCATGAAGTCGGTGTCGATGATGGCTCCACAACCCCGGTGACGGCTATTAATTCTTACATCGAAAGCGATGCATTTGAATTAGATTCGGGCGACGGCTATCAGTTTATGTTCGCTAGACGTATTTTGCCTGATATGAAGTTTACAGGCTCATCTGCGACTAACCCAAGCGTAACTATGACATTGACCCCGAAAGACTATCCCGGTGGAGGCACACGCACTGGTGACGCAAACGCCGTCACGAGATCAGCGTCTTCACCTATAGAAGAGTATACCAAACACGTTCATATACGTACACGAGGTCGGAGCTTCATATACCGCATCGAAAACACTACAGCGGGGGTGCGTTGGCAAGAAGGTACGACCCGTCTCGAAGTTAGACAGGATGGCCGCCGATGAGTGGTAAAGTCACGGATAGAGAAGTAGTCATACCGAGATTACCTAGATCAAGTGCGGCGGAGATATCGCCGCATTACATTGACCAGCTTGTTACGGCGCTTGAAAACGCTATCGACGTACTCAATTCAACACGTCAAAGGAACTTTACCTCTATTAACCTTTCTAGCACACAAGAGAATGGAGCAGGTTTAAGAACTGGCGATGTGTTTACAGATAGTGGTATATTAAAGATTGTTCAGACAGGACACGCATACGCAGACACTTTTGTCGGCACAACATCGATAGGAACTGTAACAGTTTCAACACCGTAAGGTACTCTAAGAATGGCTGAAGACAGCGCAACTAAAAAAGCCAGTGCAGTAGGTCAACTCAACGATGAGTTAGCACAAGCTATCTTGCGATCTTCAGAGAACAACCCTTTGGTCGGTTTGGGTTTAGATCGTGTTGGCGTCGATCAGATGACTACATTATTTAAGTATCCAATCAACGCTGATGGATTATATCTTCGAGGAGGAGATATAGAGAAAGACCTTAGCAGAGTAGGGTATATGAAAGGCAGCCCCGTTGATTTAACAAAACCAACAGTAGCGATACCTTTAGCGAATCAAGATGGTAAAACTCCGAGAGACGTTAATCAAACTATGGCTCATGAATACGGACATGCGGGAATAGGCGCACTAGCTAATCTCGATCAAGACCGTATCGGATTTCGTCAATTACCAATCGGTCGCCGCCGAAATGAAATCGCTATGCGCGCTCAAGATTACAAATATGGTTCACCTAAATCTAGAGAAGAGACACTGGCATATTTAACTAATAAATACGGCACCCGCAAAGAGAAAGACCGTTTTTTTAAATATAGTACTTTCGGAGGGAATAACGGCGAACCCGTTTCTGATAAGGATAACCGTGCGGTAAGTGATGGAGCTAGAAGTATATTAAAACGAGGGGAAGATGCGCGTCGAGAGTTGTCCGACAAAGCCGGAAAAATATTATATGATGAGGGTAAGCGAATGAATAGACAAGAAGTCGGCAAGGATATGGCCTCAAAGGGCCGGTATGGCGACACAATGTTGGTTCATATGAACCCCATAGAGGTTGACGCGCTTGCCAAAATGTCCCCCACGGGCGAACTAACTACCAACCCCGATACAGGCCAACCTGAAGCATTTTTACCTTTATTAGCTGCTATGGGAGGCTCCTATCTAGGCGGAGCTATGGGCTACGCCGCTCTAGGCGCTGGTCTAGGCTCGTTCGCCGGGTCTCTAGCACAAGGTGATGACTTCAAAACAGCGTTAGCTGGTGGTCTATTGAGTTACGGCACGGCGGGTATGATGAACGCCGCTGGCGGCACCGATGCCGCCGCTCTTGCTAGTGGCCCTGAAGGCGCGTATGTAGATATTGCCGCAAACGCCGCAGTCGATCCAGCACTTGGTCAGACGATTATGGGCGTACCCGTAGGCTCCGGTTCTGACGGACTGATGAGTCTCAGCCCTGATATTGCATCTGTGGCTTCGCCGTCGTCCTCCTACTTAAACTTCGGCAACGTCGGCGGGCCAAACCCTATGGCTTCGGTGGCTCCAACTGTTAACGACATCTCCTCTTTGCCAACACCTATTCCTAGGGGTGGGCCGTCCATTTATGCAGCAAGGAACTATAATGTGAATCCTGCTGCATTTGGGTCAGAGGCGCTCCCGCCTCCCCGATTAAATGCGGGAATGCCAGTGGGCAATGCATTGAAAGGCTATACTATACCTTCTATGCCATCTGAAGTTACATCCAACGCGCGACTAAATAGTACACTTGATGGTATATACCGACCAAATTTTGATTTGAGTCAATCCGCAGGGCCGCCAAAGTACGCGCAACCCAATATGTTTGATAGAGGCGTTACAGCCTTCAACAACTTACCTGCTGCGATTGGGCCAGATACGATCACTAACCCCGCCTACACTGAGAAGGGCTTTTTCGATAAGTTAAGCTATCTTAAAGACCAAGGTTTTAATAAAAGCGTAAACAACGCAATCACTGGCAACCCAATAGCTACAACCGCAGCAGGTCTTGGATTATTAGGCGGCGGCACTGGATCGCTATCAAATCCGGCACCACAACCCGCTATCCCTGACTTTACGACTGCGGGGAGGACTTACGCAAAGCGCCCCTCCCAGAAGCAAGGTGTTGCCCGCAGCTTCGTGGATGCGCCCGCTGGATACAGACCCGGTTTCGATCCAGAGCGATCATACCTAAGTCCAATAAGTACATATAATCGGGGTTTTGCCACAGGCGGCCTTGCTGCGCTTATGCCCAAAGTCCCGAAAATACTTGCTTCTGGCGGAGATGATCCAGAGTCTGACCCTTCTGATGTGAACGATGTAGCAAACGATACCGATTTCGGTCAACCGGAAGGTAGCCCTATGGCTGGGCCTAACCCCGGACCACCAAATGATCCTATTAGTGTCGGTGAAGTCCTCGGTATGACTGCTCTCGGCGCGCTTACGGGGGGCTTTGGCATGGGTGCATTTAATGGGATTACTAATGCTGTGCAACAAGCCACAGGCGCACCCACAGTAACGAGTGTGCTTGGAAACGCTTTTAATCAGAATAACACTCCTCCTCCTGCCACCCCCGTTGGAAGCACTGCTTCTTTTGGTGGAGGAAGCTCCGCAGGTGGAGGTTCTCCAGACGGCACAACGGGCGGTGATGAGAGTGACAATCCGGGCAACGACACAGGCGATAGAGGAGGCTATGCTCGTGGCGGCGGAATAGAAGATGGCGCTGAACAAGAGAACCCTATTATTACAAACGCTAAAGCCGCCATTGCAGGACAACATCCTGAGCCACAGAAAGCTATCGGCCAGTTCGTGCAAGTGTACGGTGATGAGGCTTTCATGCAGCTTCGTAACCAAGTAATTGCCGAACAATCTTTAGACCAGCGTGAAGATGCAGGTCTGGGCGGCATGATCACTGGCCCCGGCACTGAAACTTCTGACAGCATCCCGGCGAAAATAACGCAAAACGGAAAGCCTGTTGAAGATATCCGTGTCGCGGACGGTGAGTATATTTTGCCGGGTACTACAGTGGAGAAGATAGGCAAAGATAATTTGGACGAGATCGTTATGGCAACTAATGGAAAGCAGCCTAATCAATCATGAGAGTCTCATATATCCCACTTGAAGCCTTCGATATTGTTGCGCCGGACGTAGAGCGTCATTTGGCAGAATCGATTGAAATGGCTCACGGACGCGAAGATATGGAAAGCATTTGGCAGTTATTGTTAACAGAAGAACGCCAGTTATGGATGTTCTTCGATGATGATAACTCGCCGGAAGGTGCATTGGTTACCCGAATCGAGAACTATCCGCTGAAAAAGATGCTTAATCTTATGTTTATTGGTGGGACAAACATAGAGGCATGGCATGAAGAGCTTTTGAACACTCTAGAAAGCTACGCTAAAGAGTATGGTTGTTCTGGGCTTGAGACTACAGGGCGCGTAGGATGGAAGAAATTCTTAGGTAAGTATGGCTGGGACGCGCCTTATCTGGTATGTGAAAAGAACTTCGAGGCTATCGAGGAAGAGGAGAAGAAAAATGCTGCATAAAGATATATGGAATGACGGCCTTGAAGATTGGTCAGACAATGATCGCGGAGACATGTTGTTTCGCGGTGTTTGTTTCGGCAAAGGCGGCGGCGGCAGCGCTCCAGCTCCGGCCCCAACATCATCTACGGTTAATCAAAGTAATCTGCCTGAGTACGCAGAACCTTACTTTACTGGTCTACTGGATCGCACTGAAGACGCAAGTCTTACAGAGTACACTCCTTATGGGGGCCAGAGGATAGCTGAGTTTGGTGACGACACCACGGCGGGCTTCGATGCTATGAGAACACAGGCTCAAGCTGGAACACCACAGGCGTTTACAACGGCTGAAGGCGCTCTAAGTAATATCGCGTCTGGTGCCGGAGACCAAGGTCAATACGCCGATCTAGCCTCATTCACAGACACTGGCGTAGCCGCGCAATACATGAACCCGTACATAACGAATGTACTGGACGCCCAAAAGGTACGCGCTAATCAAAACTTTGAAGAACAACAATTAATGAGAAACGACCAAGCTATGTCCGCTGGAGCTTTCGGTGGTGACAGGCGCTTTGTTAATGATCAGATCGCCAACCGTGAGCGTAATCTCCAGCTCAATGAGATGGATGCTCAGGGCTTGGCACAGGCTTATCAGAGTGGCGCAGACATGTTCAGTCAAGAGAATGCTCAACGCCTTCAAAGAGATGCGCTTAACACAGAGATTTTCTCCGGCAACCGCCAAGGGCAGCTTACGGGTGCGGAACAGCTTCGCGCACAAGGTGTGGCGAATGACGCACTGGCGTTCAATCGGGCTAAAACACAGGCTGGTATTGGTGGTGCGTATGATGAACAAACACAGGCTGGGCTGGATACAGCGTATACAGACTTCACTAACCAACGTGATTATGATCGTAATCAACTTAACTTCTATAGCGGTATCTTACGTGGTGTGCCAATATCGCCAACACAAGAGACCACTACATATAACGCGCCTCCCAGCCAAATGAGCCAGTTGCTTGGTCTTGGCGTTGGTGGGCTTGGTTTGGCAAAGGCATTAGGATAATTTAATGAACATTATTCAACAGCAGGAAGCCCTCAAAAACTTATCTGATATCCAGATCGCTTCTGAGATGCAGCAGCCTTCAGGCCAGATGCCTTTATACCTTATTTCTACAGAGGCTAAACGCCGTGCTGACTTGCGTGAGCGCTATAAGGTAGATGCGTCAGGGCCGCCTCCTGCGTCTACGGTTCAAGAAGACTTGCTTCGCAGCGTTATGTCTAGCCAAATGGCTCCAACCGGTATTGCACAAGGTATCTCCCCGACGCCTCCCCCGGCGTCTAAAAGCGCCTTGCAGATGCCCCCGATGGCTGATCCTTCAGCAGCGGGCATCATGCAAGGCGCTACTCCTCAAGGTTTGCCGGGCAATGCTCAGATGCAACCTCAAGGGTTCGCTAATGGCGGAGGGATACGTTCGCGCCGCACTATGGCCGGAGCATTCGGGCCAACAGATTTTGTTAGTACCATACCTTTTATTAATCGACTAACAGGAAACGCGCCACCGCTACCTCCGGGTAGAGGTATCTTCGAACCTGCGCCCGGAAGTGAGTTTTTCTCTATAAATGACCCGGAACGCCTAGAGCGCCCAGACCCTTCAAGTTCTTCTAGCGCGGTACTTAACCCCAAAGGACAAGCTCAACGCGCGGCTTACAACTTGCCTGTAAGAAATGCTTATATGGATGCTAATCCTTACGAATTTACAGCAACGGCAAGGCTTGGAATAGGAGAAGGAGACCCATCTGCGGACCCTTACGTGCCAACCCGTACTTCGATTGACGCGGAAGACCCATACGTTCCACAGGGACGCACAAGGGATTACGATTTTGCTCCCATTACCCCCAGATACAATGGTGAACGCTCTACAGATTATACCATTGCCGATTTTGGAGGAGTTCCTCGGCCATTTGACGGTAATGGCGCTACCGCCGAACCGCCAATGACACCGCTTCAGCAAGCCGAGGCCAAGCAAGAAGCTTTTTTATCTGGTTTAGGCGCAAACGGCGCGGGCGGCGCGGGCGGCGCGGGCGGCGCGGGCGGCGCAGCAGCTATGCCTAGTAGCTTAAATTTGGACAGTTCTTTTGATTATAAGCAAACATTAGCTGATAAACTTGCTGAATTGAACAAACAGGGCGACCCTTACGCCGATCAAGCTGCCAAGCTGACCGCACGAGAAGATGATATTAAGAGCGACGCTGACGCCAACAAATGGATGGCGCTTGCCAAAGCTGGGTTTGGTGCTGCGGCGGGTACGTCTCAGTACGGGCTGTCAAATATAGCTCAAGGAGCTATGGTTGGCTTGGATGATTATAATGCAAGTCAAAAAGACATCACAGCCCGTGAAGATAAGCTGTTTGATGCTAATACCGCCATGATTGGACTTCAAGAAAACCTCAAGGCTGTACGCGCTGATGAGAGCTATAAGTTTGCTCAAGGTGTGCAATCCGCTGTGGAGACCAACAACAATATCAAGATCGCAGAAAACAGCGCTCTTGTAAAACAACAGGAAATTAAAGCTAGAGAAGAGCAATCTATACGTACCCTGCGAGCTGGCGCTATTGAAAATGATCTTACCAGAGCGGCTACGGCTGAACAAACCAAAGAGACTCTAGAGAGCAGAGAAAGAATCGCTAAGTTGCCACCTAAAGAGCTTCAGTTAGTTAACGAGTTTATTAGACTTAGTTCTAGTAATAAGCCGGAAGACATAAAAGCGGCGAGCCTTCTTGAAAGCAACTTGAACCCTTCATTGAATAAAGCGTTAACTGTTCAAGATAAAAAATGGGGGCAAGCGATGTCAGCGGCTGGAAAGACGATGGAGATGCCGATACCAACTGATAATGAAGGAAAAGGGTACGAAAAAGCTATGGCAGAGTATTCCAACCTCGTTTTACAGAACTTCACCGCTCTTGGCGGCAATGAACAACTGGGGCAATCGTTTATAATAGCTAGGTTAGGTGGGGGTACGAGTTCTCGCGTCCCATCTACGGGGAGCATTGTGAACGGTGTATTTGTTAAGAATTAAAAAGGGTAAATAAATGCCTCGCTCTATTGATATCGCAGGTGTTGGGGCCATTCAGTTCCCCGACGAAATGACGGATGATGAGATTGTCTCCACTATTGAGAACGACATTATTCCGAACCACGACAATGCGAACCCTGACCCGGAGTTAGTTTCTGCGCGCCCTGATCTCTTCCCCGACATAGATCGAGGCTCGTTCTTCGGCGGTCTAGGAAGCGGAGTTGAGCGCCTTGGCCGCGCCCCCGAAGCAGTGGGTGCAGCTATTGGCCGATCACAGGAGGAATTAGACAGCCTTAAAAGCCAGATGTCTGAGGACGAATATAATCAGCGCTACCGGGCTTCGCTGGACGATGTAACAGACCAATTTGGTAGAGGCGAGTATCTTCAATCCGCCGAAACGCTGTTCACTGATGTGCTTCCCCAGACCTTGGGGGAGAGCATTCCTGATATGGGGATCATTGGTAGTGGTGCGGTAGCTGGCGCTTTAGCTGCGGCCCCCATCCCTATTCCGGGTGCGCGGCTCGCTGGAGCCGTCGTTGGTGGCGCGGTTGCTGGATTGCCTACGTTCTTCGGTATGAACGTCGAGCGTCAAATACAAGAGAATGACATCACTGACCCCGACGAGATCGAAAGTCTCAAGGCAGCAAGCGCGGCTGCGCTACAAGGCAGTCTTGAAGGCTTAATCCTACCTGTGTTGAATTTGATTCCCGGCGCTGGACGTATGGCATCAAGACAAGTTTCTGAATTGGTCATGGGGGGTGTCGAGAAACTTACCGCTAAAGGTATGGCTGGGCGCGTTAGTAAATTTGCTGCGGTTGGCGGCTTAACGGAAGCTGTTACAGAAGTTGGTCAGCAGATGCTGGAACGCGCTCAAGCTGGTCTTGATGTTACAGAACCTGCTGCATTTAAAGAATATGTAGAGGCCGCTGTATTAGGCGGACTCTTAGGCGTTGGCTTCGGTGGTGTTGGCGGTGGGGTCAGTGTTCTTAGAACTAAAAAAGGTTTAGCCAACACCTATGATATGATCGAACAGAAGAACGCCGAGCAAGCGCAGAGATTGGCTGGGCAGGAAAGAGACTTAGCTGAGTATGTGGGGGCTATACCTGCCAGAGACGCACCATTACGGATAGAAGCCAGACCTGAACTTCAACTGGAGCCGATCAACGGTGACACAGAGACCAGTGGCACAGAAACCGTGCAGCGCCGGGCTAATGCCACTGAGGGGGAGTTTAATGATCGCAACGAACAGCGGCTTATCGATGAGGCGATGGACCCTGAGCAAACCGGGTATAACGAAGCGCAACGTAAGACGCTTAACGACGTAAAAATCGCTAATGACGCCCTCCAAAGTCAGCGTTACACGCCGGAAGACCTGACGGCCAATTCCGCCAGCATCTCGAAGCAACAAGGTGAGCGCGTCGTACAAGAGGTGTTAGGGCTTGGCAACCAAGAAAAGGCGCTTGACGCTGAGGCCGCAAGGCTAGGGACAGAAGCCAACGAGGCTCTGGATCGTGGTGATAAGGCTGAAGCGCAGCGACTGTTCGATGAGCAGGATGCTGTAAAGGATAAAAAGAAGGAAATCACGGCCCGGATTGAAGGTCTTATCCAAGAGAAGGTGGCGGCTGAGAAAGCGGCTCGTGAGGCGGGGGAGATGGTTGCTCCTGCTCTCGCTCAAGCCCTTACAGATCGTCAAGCTGGTCAAGGTGACGTGACCACAGAACAGAACAGCTACACGATTGAAGAATTAGAAGCGCTCGCCAAACAAGGTGAAGTCACAGGGCAGAACCCTGAGATCGTAGCTGAAGAACTCCAGAAACTCCGTAGGTCTCGGCGTCCAACCACCGAGCTTTACAACAGTATTACTGAACAAGATGTAACTGCACTGGCCGAACAGAAAAATATAAAGACAGGCACAAATTCATTTAACGCGTTAGTAAAATACATAACTGGGGCCGACACGTTGGCCGAAGCCAGCCCTTTCCGTTTGATCCGTATGAGAGAAACGCTAAACGCTATTCCTGACGGAGCGTTTGAGGGTGAGCCAAAAGACCTGATCAACAAGCGCGAGCAAAGCTTTACCCACGGTGAGTTTAACGAAGCTGTAAAGCGCGTATTGAACAACAATAAATCTTCCAAGGGAAACATTGGCGAGCCAAGATACACACAGGCGCTGATGAAAGAGGTCTTTCCAAGTAAATCTTCGCAAGAGATAGAAGACGTTCGTGATGAAATGGAACGTATCGGGTTGATTCGGCCTAACGCTAAGAAAAAAGGCAGCTATCTGGTTGATAACCGTTTGATGCGCGAGGAGTTCATCCCCGCCAACGAGAGTGTTCCAGACGCCAAACCCATTGCTGCGATGGATAACAAGCAAGACTTTACCGTTGAAGAGCGAACGGTTGCTGCAACGGATGAAGAGGGCAACCTCAGACGCGATGAAAATGGCCGCCCAGTCAGAGAGATTGGCTACCATGTAATCGCTAAACCGAAAAAGCCAAGCGCTTTAGATACAGGCGCTGAAGAAGTAATCAGCGTCCATAATAATCTTGCTGAAGCTCAGGAGAACGCTAAACGCTACGCTAAGGCTCCTTCCAAGGTGACCCGCCGTATGCGTAACCCTGAGACGGGCCGCGACAAGAACATGAGTGTGCCGACTACTTCCGCCGATCTGCGCGGCATGGCGGCTGACCCTGCGATGTACGCCGCCGAAGTCAGAGAGCGCACTAAAAACGGCCCAGTCTCAAGTGCCTCGGTAACTCGTATCCGCGAGGCTTTGGAACAAGTAAATGAGCGCCGTGGTTTGCAAAAGCTGGGCATCCCGATCAATGTAGTTAATAGCGTCAGAACAGCCCTCGGCGCAAAGTCCGCAGCTCCAGAAGGCACAGAAGGCGCATACGTCAATCAGATGATCTACGTTGGCTTGGATGTCGCTGTGGATAAGGTGCCACAAGACACACCTGCCCACTTGATCGATAGTGTTGTCCTTCAGAACCTATTGGATGTCTTATCCCATGAGCAAATCCATGCGCTTAAAGGTGTAGGCGTACTTAATGATAGTGATATGAGTATCCTCACCCGCATGGCAACTAGTAAGACCCGCCCGGAAGGGTTCAGAATGTTTGGCGAGGGTCAGACCAAGTGGACTTATTTTGATGACGTAAAGGCGTCTCAACCTAACTTATCGAAGATTGAACTTGAAGAAGAAGCGGTTGCAGAGTTATTCAGGGATTGGACTAAAGACCCGTCCATAGCGACTGGCAAACCCGCATCCCTGTTCCGTAGGATCGTTAAGTTCTTCACTACACTGGGCGGGTTCTTCAAAGAGAACGGCGCTCGTAATGTAAGTGATATCTTTGGCGAGATTGACGCTGGCACTTTGCAGGGTGACGGTGTGGCGACTGAAGGTCTGGCCTCCGATCATGTACAATATAGCGTTGCAGAAGGCCAACCAAAGGCGCTCACTGCACCTGCGCTCACCTACAGAGGCAAGACCATTATAGGGTTTCCGGGGCAAGAACACGCCAGCCTCCGAAACCAAGCCTTAGAGGATGGTAAAATCCCCGAAGATTACGAAGCGAGATATATAACGGAAGGCTTCATGCTCTCCAAAGAATGGGGCGGGGGCTTCGTTGACCGTAAGGAAGCATCTGGTATCGCGCTGGAAGCCGGACAAATTCAGCCGATGTTCCTGAAAACCTACGAACAGTATATTCGTAGCGACCCAGAAACAGAACTGATCTCTAGCTCGGTTATGTACTCCGTGGCTAGAGCCATGTCCGACACCCAACTGCACGACGAGGTCAAGAAGGTTGAGGCTGCGTTTAATGAAGAAGTCTCGCCAGAGGTTCAGGCGTACCACGACGAAGTGATGCAAGAAGACACTGATCGCCACACTCAAGCTGCGGAACAAGATGTAGCTCCGATCACGCTAGGAGGGCCAGACGTAGCGCCTCCCCGTATTGACCAGCCATATATGAGGCAATACGGCGTTAAAGTATATCGTCAGATCAAGGGTGAGTTTAAGAAACCCCTTATTAGACATTTTGCCGCTGCGAATGATCTTGATGCACAAAATTTGGCTCAATCCTCTGCTGCTATAAACAAAGACGCCTTCAGAGTTGATGAGCCTTATATCGATGATCCTAATTGGGATGAAGAGAAGCAAGCTCCGAAGTTTTCTGTGCGTCGTTGGGGTCGAGTGTTAGATAATTACGAATATCAACTCGCAACACAATTCGCTCCCGCTGTATCTTCTAGAGTCGATGAGAGCTTAAATGAAGACACACGAGGTATGGCTTGGTTGGATAGTGGTGAGCCGCTGCCGGTTGTTCTTTTGCAAGGCGTCGATCAAAACGGTGCAGGTTTTGGACGCGAGCATATCGTAGCCAAAGCAGCTCGCTTTGGCAGTGTTAGAGAGATGTCTATCAAACTAAAGGGTATGCTTGAGAAGTCGTATATAAAAGGCAGTAAAGATCATCGAGTAAGAAGATATGTAGCGAAAGACCCCGCTGAACGAAGCGACCTTGACTACCAAATGACTTGGAAAGACCCCAGCGACGGCACTGTATATGTGTTGGGGCTGGAGAAGTACACCAAAGATAGAGTCAAGTATGCCGCTATCGTGACGTTCTATCCTATGGATCGCAAAGATGGCAAGAACGCTGGAGATGTAGCATCTGAGAACGATATTCAAGAGTATATGAGAATGCAAGAGGCGCGGCGTTCGCCACCAAGCACAGTACCGCGCTTCTCTATAGCCCCCGTTCAAGAAATTGAGAAGATGTCGCCACAGGATAAGGTCAAGGAGCTAAAGAAGCTTCAGATATTTAATCTGTTCGATGGCGACGGGGTCAACGCTCAACTCAGAGATGCGGTTAATGATAAGAGCAGGTCCACGCTGGTGTTTATGACACCGGACGAATACAGGCTTATGTCGCTGCGTAATCTACGCAACCCTACCCAAGTGAAAGTTTACGCTGACAACATTGACCGGGGAATGTTGGTGAATGAACTCCCTCGTCTTATAATGGATGGCGGGCGTGACGGGACGTTAGGACAAGTTAACGGCCATGAAGGACGCCATAGGGTACGGGCGCTTGAAATGCTGGGATTCGACTTGATCCCTGTAATAATGATCCACGACACGCACAGGTGGGGCGAGAATCCTCCGTCTGATTTACCAAGTGAACTGAAGGCTCAAGATCAAGAAGATATCATCCCGATGCCACAAAGCGTCATCTTCCCTGACGGTGAGATGACTTCACGTTTGGATGATGTGATTGCTGCCAATAAGTCTGAAGGACAGCTCAGGTTCTTCGCAGGACTTGCTTACGACCAATTGCAGATGGATGCATCTGTTGTGCGCCTCAAGGAGGAGATATCCTATCTGGCCCGGCAAACCTTTGCGACCAGTGGCGGCCTTCGCCAGAAGGTCATCCGCGAACTGAGTCAACCTATGAAAGAAGCTGCCGAGACCCACGGCGCACGAGTAACCAACTCAGCCGCCCAAGGCATGTATGGCGACTTCCAAGAACTATCTGTTAGTTTCGACGCTAGTTTCCCCGGCGGCGAGGGTATGACAGGCGTCAACAACGCAGCCGCTGAAGTTATGTTGGCTGCGAAGCGCAATAAACAAACAGACGCTTTTGCCGCTGTGGAAGTGCCGCTTGACTACGATGGTGATAACGTCCGCCCCGGTCTGACAATCTATTTCTATCCTAAATCAATGGGCGGCACCACAGGCCGGACATTGGAAGAGGTCCAAGAGTTTATTGACCAACTCCAGACTACAAATGTCCAAGGTTACACAGCATTTCAATCCAACGATGCTACGAGCGACACCGAAGGGTATGAAGGTATACGGTTTATCTGGGTGCCAGAGTATACCGGCCTGTCGGAAGCAGACGTACGACAGAACAAACTTGACACTCTTGCGGAGCTTGATGTAATAGTACAAAGAGTAAACGAACTTAACATAGGCAGCGCGAGAGCCGCTAAGTATATCGCTGCGCTAGGTAGAGAAGGAACATACGATGAGACAGCAGAAGCCCTCACCAACCCCGACACCGACTCCAACACTGTTGGAGGAGTTGGAGAGCGCGGGCCTTGGAAACGGTCCGTACGCGACAGCGTTGCGGAAAGGTCTGGCCGAGGAACAGGAACGTCCGGGGATGGGCAGAGCCTCGTTTATGACAACACTGAAGGTACAAAATACTCAGTAGCCCCCGGCCAACAGTTACTTCAAGCTGATCCTGCCAGTCTTGGGCTATCCCCTGCAATGGCAGCGCGGGTCAATCCTATCTACCGTCCCGGCGCTATTCCTGCTGCGCGGATGAAAGGTGGTAACCAAGATGCCGCCCGTTGGCTGGAGACAGCCTTCGAAGGCGAAGCCGTTACTGATATGAAGGCAGAATTGTCGCCTGAGCGGATTGAAGAAGTTGCCACACTCATGGCCGCTGAAGTCCAACTAGGGTTTGCAGGAAGTAGCAACGCCTTCGATTGGTACTCTGGCGCACTAGACCGCGCCCTCGATGTAGTTAAAGTGAAATACCCAATGATCGCTGACGATGCTGCCGCTGCTGAAGCGGGCTTCGGTACTGCGGCTAATGCCCGGTTTGTCTTCACCTACATCATGGCGGTGACCTCACAGAACCTCGCCGTGGACGCCAACGCTATCGCCACTGATAAAGCCTTTGGTGATATGGTAAAGCGTGTCAAAGCGGGTAAATTCCATATGTTGGAGTCTTACGGGACTGGCGATAAACAAAAAGCTATGGCGAAAAACTTCAAGAAGTTTGGGGTTACGCTTGACCGTATGCCCGGCGAGACTTTCCCTGAGAAACTCGCTCAACTCGACATGACTTTTCGCAGAAGCATGACTGTTAAAGATTGGGTCACCGAGTTCAGGAGCTTGGGCATCCCATACACCACTCCCGGGCAGACCGCTATGGACGCCGTAGTTTATGGCTCCTCAATCCTTGGCCCAAAAATTGGTAATGGATTTTGGCAAAACCTCAATCAGAATTTTAACCCACTGACCATCGATCTATGGATGCGCCGCACATGGGGCCGTCTGACCGGGAAGAGTATAGGAAACCCAAGCGCGCTTCCTGAGCAGCGCGACAGATTTAAACGCGCTATCGTCCGGTCAAGGTCTCGTAAGCAAGGCGTCGAGGATCACGTCGAGGCTGCACGGTCTTACGTCCGCTTGTTGGAAAAAGAATTAGAGCAATTCAAGACGATACCCGTTACAGAGTTTGCCACCAAGAAAGCGTTCACTGAAGAAACTAAACGCCTCGCTGCGGAGTTGGTCGAAGCCAAAGAGATCGCTGCCGATCTGCAAGGCATCAAAATCCCTGAAGTCTGGAAGCCAGAATACAACAATAATGATAAGGCTTTGCTCGATTATGCCAAGCGCGCATTAAGTGTGTGGACTAAAGAATATCACCGCCTCGTCAGCGTCAGTAACTCAGAGGAAATCCCCGCCGAGCTACAACCTACTTGGGCTAGAGCCGCTAAGACAATAGTCACGAACTTAGCTAAACCCCTTGATCAAGTAGCCAACGGCACTCAACGCAGACAGATCGAAGCTGCTGGGGCGCGGACGTTAGAGATACTGGCCGAACGTGGGGTGCGAATGACAATGGCGGACATGCAAGCTATGTTGTGGTATCCTGAAAAAGAACTTTGGGGCGCGCTTAGGTTGAAGTTGGATGTGAATGAAGCTGGTGTCCCTGTAATACCTGAAAGTTCACTCAATGAGAGCTATGACACTGCTTTTACTAGAATTTTAGGGAGACAGAATAATGAAGTCCGAGGAGCTGCAAGAGATCGAAGCGGAGGAACTGGAGCAGGAGCCATCACTGGACAAGATGCTCGATCTCAACGATCCGAAAGTGCTATCGGGGTTGACCCAACTAGTGCAGAAGTTGATGGACGAGGACAAAATGAAACTCCGTTAACTAAGTTCTCTGTTGCTGGGCCAATAAACACAGATAATTTTAGAAACTGGTTTAAGAACCCATCCAAACAAGCTCTAAATGAAGACGGCTCTGGCGATCCTAAAGTTCTGTATTTTGGCGCTAGAGAAGATTTTGATGTGATAGCTATGAAACATAAATCAGAGGCAACCTTTGTAAGTGAGTCACCAGATTTTGTTGAAGATTTCATCGGAGAGTATGAAACATCCTATGAAGGCGAATTAAATAGTGAAGGCGATTTTGCACCCATCCAGAAGCGTCCACGGATTTTTCCCGTATTCATGTCTCCTAAGAAGATATTTGATTTTAGAGACCCAGAGCATATTGAGTTAGGGACGCAACATATTAAAACAGTTGCTGCCAACCCTTTTTCTGTACTTGATGGTATTGGTCCGCGAATCGAGCCTTACGAACTAAACGGAATGCTAAAAAGACTAAAACAGGGCGCTTGGGATATCATAGAACCATTCTATTTTACAAAGATGCTACGAGAAAATGGCTTTGACGGCTTTGCAGTCGTAGAACGTCCTAGTGATCCTATCTCTAATATGAACCCTATAAATTATGGGCTGTTCAATCGTGACGATATTAAATCTGTATTTAATGAAGAATATGATCGTAGCGATCCTAAGTTCTCTGTTACGAACCTGAACAGTTTTGAACAAGGTGTTCAAGATAGACTTACCGAAAAAGATAAGACTATCTGGAATAAAGCTAATAAGTATAGAAAACGCTGGCTATCTCCGGGCGGCTTGTTGCCAGAAGGAGTGCTTGATATTAAAGTCATGCGCGACGGGATGTTCCGTGTAGGTGATGATATTGTTATGAGATCGCTTAAGTCTTTTGAGACAGCGGTCAAGAAAGTTTACGGAAAGCATTATCTTTTTCTAACTTCTCAACAGAAAAATAATATCGACGCCCTCTTACATGGCGATGAAAGTGTAAATGTTGACCCAGCAATACGGGGAGCTGTGTTTAAAATGCGTCAAGACATCGATGCAATGTCGGACAGCTATGTGAAAATACTGAAAACACAGATAAGAGAACTTCGCGAACAAGCTCAAGGTTCAAGAGCCTTAGATGAAGAGTACAAAGCTAAAGGAGGCGACCTTGCCGCTGCTCGTGCGGAAGCTCTTGAAAAGACCATCGTGGATAATAAAGGCACTTATGTTTCCCGCTCTTATAAAGTCTTCACCGATCCAAACTGGTTTACTAAACTACCCCCAGAAGTGACCGTTGCTGCGCTTAATTATTTAGCAACTCAATATGACGGCGACTACAATGTGGCTGAATTAAAACTAAACGAACTCGTTAAAGGTGATAAGACCGCATTTATGAATATGGAGGGATTAATAAAAGAGTCCACTCTTGGTGCTAAAGATTTAACTATACTGATGGGCCGCAAGAATATTGCCCCGGAAATACGAGCGTTGTTAGGTGAGAATACCGACGCTGATGTGAACTATGCTCGAACAATGTTAAAGATGAACCGTCTCATCCACAACACTCATTTTCTAAATGTACTCAAAGAAAAAGGTGACGGTAATTTTCTTTTCGAAGAAGGAGACCCTCGTCGTCCACCAGAGGCAACTGCCAAATTAGCTGGGAACTCTTCTAAGGTTATGGAGCCACTTAACGGTATGTTCACGACGCCGGAAGTTAAACAGGCTTTAGAAGATGCCCTTGGAAAAAGTTCGCTACCGCAGTATCTGAACAACGTCATTGGCATCAACGGCGCTATTAAATATGGCAAGGTCGTTCTTTCGCCAGCAACTCAAGTCAGAAACTTCATGTCTGCACCCTTCTTTGTAATGCAAAGCGGTACGTTTGATTTAAGGTATATGAAGTTAGCTATGCAAACTGTGACGGATCAAATCCGAGCAAGAGAGGGTGGCTCTGTGGAATACTACCGTGATCTTGTTAAGAAAGGTGTGCTTTATGATACACCTAACGCTGGGTTGCTTCAGGATTTGTTGGATGATAGCCAGCAAGTCTTTGCCGCGATAGATAACGCTACTGGGTATAGCGCTCCAGCGAAAATAGCCAAGAATACGCTCAAGAGGTGGAATGATAATATTAAAAAAGTTTACCGTGCTTCAGATGATTTCTGGAAGATAGTTGCTTATGAAGGCACCAAGGCGCAACTAGCTCAAGCTAAACCCAACTTGTCAATTCAAGAAATCGAGGCAATGGCCGCCAAACGAACCCGCGATACCGTTCCGACTTACTCGTTAACGGGTAAGGGCATGAAGGCGTTGGGTAGGTTCCCGCTTGTTGGTTCGTTTGTTGCGTTCTCGTCTGAGATAATCAGAACATCTATAAACAATATAAAGCTCATCCAATCAGATTTGAAAGACCCAGACCTGAGACCATTAGCTTACAAACGTATGGTTGGAATGGCGGTTGCTCACGCATGGGCTGGAGCGGCTGCGAGTATGACCGCAGCACTTTATGGAGTAGATGACGACGAAGAAGAAGCAATGCGGAAGTTAGGAAGTCCTTGGGCTGAAAACTCAGCGATTGCTTATTTGGGGCGCGATGATGACGGCAGGATGCGAACGATAGATTTATCGTTTGTCGATCCTTATAATATTTTTCACAAGCCACTCGTTGCGCTGATGCGTAACCAACCTTGGGGAGATAGCCTTGCCGGAGCCGTTAATGAGGTATGGAAGCCTTTCTTTGGATTGGATATTGCCGCTGGTTCCATATTTGAATTAGTCTCTAATAGTAAAATACGCAGTGGCGCGCCAATATTCAACCCGGATGCGCCGGGTCTGGACCAATCTGCGGATATCGCAGAACATCTGATCACTACATTAGGGCCGGGGGTTGTGTCTCCGATTGTTCGCATATATAAAGCTGCCTTCGATAAGAAAACCTCACAAGGTAGAGTTTACAAACTTGAAGATGAAATCGCTGCCACCTTCGGTGTGAGACTTTCCACCTTCGATCCGAAGTTCGCCATGTATTATCGCGTGAGCAACTTTAAAGAACAACTGAGCAATGCAAACTCTTATCTATATAAAGCGGCTTCAGATATCAATCCTGTCGATGATGATGCTTTAGCCTCTGCCTTCAAGAGTGCTAATGATATCAGGGTTCGTGGATATAACGATATGATGCAAATTGTTAACGCTGCACGGAAATCAGGTTTGAGTAATCAGCAAATTAGAAAAATATTGAGAGTTTCAAATCTATCTAAAAAATACTCGAACGCTCTGGCCCGTGGCAAAGAAGCTCCGAAGTGGAAACTTGGCAACACCTTCCTCAAAGGCGCTACCAAAAGAGCGAAAACTCTTATTGATAGAGAGACTGCTGATGAATTTAGGAGACGTAGGCGGCTGGTACGTCAGCTTTCGCGTACTCTGCAACAGTAGCCGCGCAATTCAATACGTTAACCCAGCAGGTCTTTACGAATGTGATTGGCGATATCTTCACCCATCGTCATACCTGTAGACATCTTAACGCCTAATCGAGAGTTCTTCGCCACACGCTCACATGCAGCTTCAACTCCCAATCTAAACCCCGACTCCGTTTCAGCCAATGTTGGCGCAGTCTCAGGTTCTGCGCTCTTTGAGGTTTTTGGCGGGGTCTTGGCCGTCTCCTGTTTGCGGTCTGGGTAGCGACGCGGTTGGTAAGTTTTCGGGGGCATTGGCAATAATTCCTTCTTGACGTTTCATGTGGTGCAATAGCTCTATCATCATGAGGTGCGCCATATCACGATCTATTTCAAAGTTACTGAACCTACCATCTGGCATAATCAGCTTGGCATAACATGTGGCCTTGGGATCGTTTGAATATTGGAAGACCATAGCGGGTTTTAATTCAAGTCCATCAGTCATCTGGATTTCATCTTATCTATAAAAGGTTGAGTAAATCCTTCATAAGGAATGTTTTCAACTATTGGGTGGCCTACCTCTGTTATCACCCCAGCTTTGTCTCGACAAAGGGAGTTATATATCTCCACCAAAGCTAATGCCCGATCAGATATTTCTCCGTTTTCAGGCAAGAACAACTGAAGACTATCGTCCTCAGTTAAAACAAGAGCGGTGTCGTTAGCATCAAGCACAGAAGTCTGTCCTCTTAGCACAGTGTAGGCGTCTTTCATTTCGCCAAATAATGCATCTACATACTTCAATTCATAGTCTCCTTGTCTATTGGCCCAGCAGCATACAATATCATCTGCTTAATAGCCCTCATGTCATCCGCTAAGGCGTCTTGAAACCCCCTATCCCAATACCACAACTGTCCGATATGTTTTGCAGACTGTAGATATGGGTTTGATGTTAATGCCTGACCGCGATGATACGCGGTCTGACCATCGTGGTATTCAGAGGTAACAAATTTAATCTCCGTCATGTGGTCTCATCTCTTTAATTTAAGCTTCCATAAAATATATGGTTCATCACAGACATCATCACACGTTTGAGCCGGAATAGATTTTGCATCGGGGTCCAACGGAGACTTCCCAACGTAATGCCACTTAGCGCCTTGTGCTACTTGCTCTTCGACAGTCTCAAAAAATTCTTGGTTATCAACTCCGAATAAGCTGCCAACTGAAACCATAAAAACCAAAATTAAATCCATCATCCGTCTCCTTCTTCTATATCATACGGCCTCATCCAGATCGGCGTCTCTTCACCGTGCCACCCGCCGCCGATGTTAAACTCAAAGAACTCTTCGGCATCATCATATGTCATGGCGTCCCGTTCCATCAAGATTTCAATGATCTTACCAACATCATAAACGAGCAGGTCTTTCTGGCCGCAGCGTGATCCAACGCCGATTATAGCATTGTCCAGACCGTCAGCTTTGAGCATCCTTCAAAGCCCTTTCAGCCAGCATTGCGTAGAACTCAACACCTTCAGATATAGCGGCGATGTCGCGGATTTCTTCTAAAGCGGTACGCAACCGCTGGTTTTCTATTTGTAAAGCCTTCACCATTGCTTGAGCAACATCACTCATTTTACTCCTTCCTTCGTGGTCTATCATCAATGAGCGTACCAAAATCTTGAGCGTCTAAAACTATAGCGCAACATGCCATGACATTACCTAGATGAGATTTAGTGGTGTCAGGATCATTGTCTTCGATCTCTTTCCACTCTTGGATATGACGCAACATTGCGTTGATATAAGTCATAGCCTCCACCGGATCGTCCCGCCAGTTCCACGGCCCGTACTTATCTGCGCCTAACTGGTGGGCGGCGGCCTGTGCCTCCATAGAAACCTTGGGTATCAAACCTAAACTGGCTTTTGCATCTCCATATTGCTTCTTAGGGTTAGACATAATTTTCTCTATTGTGCTTTTATAATTTGACGTGTATGTTACACCCCACACTTCGGAAGTCAAGGATAAGAATTAATGGGTATTAAAGCCGCCGCTATCGAAGAGATGGATAGCCTCATGAAAGAGTTTGACATCTCGCCCAGTAGAATAGGTCGAGACTTATTTAATAATCCTAACTTTTACAGCAAATTATTAGACCCTGAAACCAAGGTTACAGATGTGACGTTGGACCGTATATTTTCATATGCGTTAAAGATGAGGGGACAGCAAAAGCTGCCTCTAGGTGACTGAAGGGTCGCTTCAGAGATACTTCAAAAGTGCTTGCACTAAAGAAGGTATTCTCTGGAGAAAGATTAAGTTTGAGGGGCAACGAGGTTGCCCAGATGTTATGATAGCCTACGGGGGTCGAGTAGTTCTCGTTGAACTAAAGAACCCGAACAAGAAGGGACGATTAAGCGCATTACAAGCTAGACAGATTGCCAAGTTCAAACAAGTCGGAATAGAGGTCCACGTAGTGGACAACAAGGATCAGATAGATAATGTTATCCGAGAAATCGTTAAAACCCGAACAGGTTGAGGCCATTGAGCGCCTAAGTACTCGTAAGACAACTCTATTGGTAGCCCCCACAGGCGCTGGCAAGACAGTCATTTGTTTGAGTGCTATCCAGAGAATACTTGCAGCGGGAAAGCTGAAGCGCGTCATCGTGGCGTGTCCAGCCAAGGTGGTCAGCGTGTGGCCCAAGGAAGTGGCGAAGTGGCCGCATTTGAAGGGGCTGATCGTAAAAGACTTAACGGGTGAACCAGAGATACGTTCTGCCAAGTTAGACCTGCCATTCATTGGTGTTATTGTGGTATCCCTCAACAACCTAGAGTGGCTGCTCAACCAAGATCACTACGCTGACGGCATCATTATTGATGAGCTATCAAAGGCCGCTGGCCGACAGACCAAGGGTCTGAACACCAAGGTGCGCGGCGACTGCTTTATCTGGCGTGTCGGTATGAGCGCCACCCCCGTCAGCCAAGACTTCGAGAAGCTATTCACTATGTGTCGGCGTGTCGATAAGGGCAAAGCCTTTGGCACCAACAAGAACAACTACCTCAACAAGTATTTCTATTCAGATTACATGGGCTACAACTGGACCCTCAAAGAAGGCTCCTCCGCTCTCATACTGAGCCAGATCACGAAGCTGGTTCACATGGTTGGGGATACCAAAGAAGCAGACCTGCCTAAGCTCACAGAAGAGTTCATTCGGTTTGATATGCCAGACGCAACCCGTGTCGCGTACAAAAAGATGAAGAAGCACATGCTTGTGGGTGATGTCGCCGCAGTTAACGCAGCCGTCCGCGATGGCAAGCTCCGTCAGCTTTCCAGTGGGTTTGTCTACAACGAGGCCAAGGCCGTGCTTAAGTATGATGGCGCACGTATTGATGTGGCGGTGGATTGGTGGTTAGCGCGTAAGCGGCCCTGTGTAATCTTCTACGAATATGTGGAGCAAGGTGCGCGCCTAAATCAGGTATTTCGTAAACAGTTGTCGGCTAATATTGATGACTTCATCAGCGGTAAGGGTGAAGTTCTTATCGCCCAGATCAGCAGTTTATCTCACGGTGTGGACGGCCTCCAGAATGTCTCGCATGATGCATTGTTCTTCCATCCTGTCTGGTCACGGGACCAAAAAGAACAGGCCATTGGAAGATTGTGGCGCACAGGACAGCAGCATGAGGTCACAATCACCACGTTGGTGTGCGACAACACGTTGGATGATGTGGTTGTGGCTCGTGTCGAAGGCCGAGCCGAATGGATGGATTTATTTACTAAACATATGGAAGGCAGATAATGGAACACTCTAACAAAGGCGCATCAGGAGCGCATAGATGGATGCCTTGCCCCGGCAGCGTTAATGCTGAAAAAGATTATCCTCGCGACACAAACAAGTACGCCGCTCAAGGCACAGCCGCCCATGAGTTGGCTGAGAAATGTTTACGTGTCGGGCAAGACGCTAAGAAATTTATTGGCAAGAAGATTAAGGTCGAGGGCATGACCTTTGAGGTAGATGGTGAGATGGCGCGTGGCGTCCAGCTTTATCTGGATGTTGTGCGGGAGGATCGAAACTATATGAAGACGAATAAGATACATATAGAAACGAAAGTTGATCTTACTAAAATCCATCCGGGGTTATTTGGCACCAACGATGCGGCGCTTTGCACTAAGACTAAACTTAATATCTATGATTTTAAGTATGGTCGTGGAGTAGTTCAGGCAGAAGATAACGTACAGTTATTATATTACGCACTGGGCGCACTCTTAGAAATGGACCCGCAGAAGAAGGTCGAAGAGATTGAGATGATCATCGTCCAACCTCGTGTAGCTGACCCAGTTAAACGCTGGACTGTGTCCCGCCAATACTTAAAGGATTGGGCGAAAGTACTCAGAGCCGCAGCCATAGCGACTGAAGCAGAAGACGCTCCGCGCATCCCCGGTGAGAAACAATGCCAGTGGTGTAAGCATAGGTCGGCTTGTAAAGAGTTGGAGAGTATGGCACTTGAAAAGGCGATGGTAGATTTTGATGAAGAAGGCAATCTTGAATTGCCAAATGTATCGATCATGGGGGACAACGCTCTTGCTGAAGTTTTGAGATGGTCGCCTATTATAAAAACATATCTCAATGCCATAGAAAGCAAAGCCAGAAGTATGCTTGAGGCTGGCGAACCTGTGAGCGGATACAAATTGGTAGATAAGCGTCCCGTTCGTAAGTGGACAGACCCTGCCATTACAATAAGAGGATTAGTTGAGCTTGGCTTAGATGACGATGACATGTTTAAAGAACCTGTTTTATTATCGCCAGCTCAAATGGAGAAATTACTCACCAAGGATCAGCGCGCTGAGATGGCTGAACTGGTGGTTTCCGAGAGTTCCGGCTACAAGATGGTGCCGGACAGTGACCCTGCTGATGAAGTGTCCGCAGGTACAGTCAGCGATTTTGCTGACGATTAACCAAGACTGAAAAGGAAGACAAGTATGTCTCAAGTCAAAACGCCACTGGCAAGGTTAAGTTATGCCAGACTTCACACTCCTGAGAAGGCCAACAATGGCAAAGATAAGTACTCTGCAATGTTGATCTTCGCTCCGGGTGAAGACCTTGAAGCCCTTGAAGATGCCGCATGGGACGCAGCTATGGACTTCTACGGCTCTGAAGCAAAAATGCCTTCAGGTGTAAAGAAGAAGAAACTTGCTAAAGGCTCAGGTTGGCCCTTCCGCGATGGTGAAGACCAAGATGGTAAGGACGGCCATGAGGAAGGTGGTCAATATATAAATGTATCGACTTATGGCACAGCCCCGAAAGTTGTCCGCAAAGTCGGCGGTGTCATGCATAAAGTAGAAGCTGATGAGATTAAGTCCGGGGACTATGTAAAAGTTATGCTGGCTGCCAAAGGTTTTAAAGTTGACGGCAACTCAGGTGTCACTTTCTACATGGGCAATGTTCTACTCGTTAAAGCCGGGGATGCTTTGGGTGGCGGGTCAACTGATCCGAACTCAGATTTTGATGATGAAGAGGATAGCGCTGAAGCGGAAGATATTACTAATGTCGTTCCCATTAATGCGGATGACAACGACGACGACGACTTCATCTAGAACTAAGACTGAAGGGGAGGCATATCCGCCTCCCCTTATTTCTATCTATTATGGAAGATGCTTATGCCCGAAATGCTGAGAGTAGATTTCGAGACCCGCAGTAAAGTAGACCTACCAAAACGTGGCGTTCATATATATGCGGAAGACCCAAGCACAGATGCTTGGTGTATGGCATACGCATTTGATGACCAGCCTGTTGAGCTATGGGTCATGGGTGAAGATTTGCCAGCAAATATACGTAAGCATGTTGAGGCTGGGGGATTACTAGGTGCGTGGAACGCATCATTTGAGTTGGCTATTTGGAATCACATCATGGCCCCTCGATATAATTGGCCCAAAATAAAAGCATCACAATGCCGCTGCACCATGATGATGGCTGGAGCTATGAGCTTGCCTCTTGGTTTGGATCGCTGCGCTTCTGCCATGAGTTTAGATATATCTAAAGATCAGCAGGGCTACTCACTCATGTTACGTATGGCGAAGCCGCGCAAAGTAAACCCCCTTACTTGGTGGGATGTTCCAGCGCGATTAGAAAAACTACATAATTACTGCAAACAAGATGTCGAAGTTGAGCGCAAACTGGCTGGTAAACTCAGGCCATTAAGTGATAAAGAACAGGCGTTATGGGTGCTTGACCAAGAAATTAATAATCGTGGTGTGCCTGTTGATCTAACTTCAGTCAACGGCCTTATTGGTTGGTGCAAACAAGAACGCATCCGTTTGAATAATGAGATGGTAAGAGTGTCAAACGGCCAAGTCACGAGTTGCGCTGACTTAGTAAACCTCAAGAGATTCGCCAACTTAGCATCCGTTGCTAAAGAATCTTTGATTGACGCTATAGATACCAAAGAAGGCGTTGTGTTAGAGGCTCTTATATTGAGGCGCGACTTTGCCAAGACATCCACTAGAAAGCTAGACGCCTTTAAGATAGGCACTATGGACGACAATATGATGCGCGGCATCTTTCAATTCTATGGTGCGGTGTCCACAGGCAGATGGTCGGGCCGTAGGGTCCAGCCGCAAAACTTTCCTCGCCCAACCTGTTCACAAAAAGAGATCGAACGGCGTATTGATGATGGCGATATGTCGAGCTTGCAAGATGTGTCGGACTGTCTGCGTGGAATGATCGCCGCTAATAAAGGTGCAGAACTTGTGTGCGCTGACTTCTCCGCTATTGAGGCCCGTGCTTTGGCGTGGCTGGCTGGGGAAGATAAAGTTATTGATGCTTTTATAGAGGGTCGGGATTTATATAAGATCGCCGCCGCTGACATCTATGGTGTCAAGTATGAAGAGGTCACTAAAGATCAACGTCAAGTGGGTAAGGTGGCTATTCTTGCACTGGGCTACCAAGGAGCCAAGGGTGCATTTAATGCTATGGCAAGTGGGTATGGGGTGAAGCTACAAGATGCACAGGTTGAAAAGATTGTTGCGGCGTGGCGGGACGCCAATCAAAACATCGTCAACTGGTGGTACGATTTAGATCGCGCCGCGCAAAGAGCCATAACGCATCCCGGCGATAAGATGAGAGTTGGCCGAACAATATTTCAATATCACCATGGGCATCTGTGGATGAAGATACCTTCGGGGCGCTTGATGTGTTTCCCCTTGGCAAAAATAAAAACAATCGACAAGCCGTGGGGTAAAGGTAAAGCCATTACCTATATGGGAGAGAATACATACACACATAAAGTCGAAAGGCTTTCGACATATGGCGGCAAGATTGCCGAAAACATCACCCAAGCCATTGCTAGAGATTTACTGGCTGAGGCTTTGGTACGTGTCGAGGCTGCTGGCTACAAAGTATGTATGCATGTTCATGATGAGTTAGTCGCGCACCTACATGAAGGTGGTGGGGTAAAAGAGTTTGAAAATATTATGGCTGAAGTGCCAGCATGGGCAGATGGTCTGCCTCTGGCTGCTGAAGGTTGGCAAGGAAGAAGGTATAGAAAATGATCAGGAAAAAGTTTGCAGCAGCATTGGCTGCTAAAAGTTTTAATATATTTAGATTACGTCCTAATGATAAAAAGCCTTACGCAGGTGGGTGGCAGAAAGAAGCCAAGCCTGATGGTAAAGCTTGGGCCAATGGTAAAGATTATAACATCGGCGTCGCCACAGGCGGTGGGTTATTGGTCGTGGATATCGATATGAAAGAGTTTGACGGGGAGGCCAACTGGACTGCGTTGGGCATCAAAGAGAGTCCGTTCCAAGTAAAGACTCCATCAGGTGGGCGGCATCTTTATTATGAAACAGATGTAGATGTATCCAACTCCGCCAGCAGTATATGCGACGGCGTAGATATAAGAGGATTGGGCGGATATGTAGTCGGCCCCGGAAGTGAATTAGATGGCGTGGCTTATAAGGTTATAACTATTGGCGCACAAATGTTGAAGGCACCTGATGGGCTTATAGCTATATGCAACAAAGCTAAAGTACGTGAAGACGAACATGATATTCCTGTGGGGGATTTAGACACACCTGAGAACATCAAGTCAGCCAAGAAATACCTAGATCAACACGCGCATATATCCATTGAGGGATCAGGCGGTGACGCCACGGCATTTGGTGTGGCTGCACGGGTACGCGACATGGGTATATCGGAAACTAAATGTCTTGAGATGCTCATGATAGAGGCTGGATGGAATGACAGGTGCGAGCCGCCGTGGGATATAAATGAATTAGAAGTCAAAGTAGGGAACGCTTATAAGTATTCGTCCTCCAAGATTGGCCGTGATACGGCTGAAGCTCAGTTCGCTGACGAGCCAGATAGTGGCCCTGTAGTAAAACGAACACTGTCTGCAATGGAACGCTTTTATCAGAGGTTCTCTTACATAGCCATCGGCACCTCGCATGTCATTGGCGAAGAATACATCGGCCCGAATGGCCGTCCCCGATTCACGACATATGGTGAGAAAACCTTCCACGGCATGACTGTCGCGGATTACTTCATAGATGACGATGATAAGAAGGTATACATATCCAGAGCTTGGATCATGTCTGAGAAACGCCGCACCTATCGTGGCTTTACATTCGATCCGCAAGTCATCGGCCCCGTGCATGGTAAGTACAACCATTGGCGGGGCTTCACACACCAGCCTATATATGGAATGACCTTGGAAGACGCCAAGGCTGGCTGTGATAAATATCTAAAACACATACGTGATGTCGTATGCGGCGGCGATATAAAATCATACAAGTGGGTGATCAATCACTTCGCGCATCTTATCCAATATCCTTGGAAGAAGCCTGAAACCGCTATCGTTGTCACAGGTAAAAAGGGTGTGGGGAAGTCTCTTATCTTTGATGTAATCGGTGCCTTGATGCGGGACAATTACATAGTTACTGCTGAGAAGCGTATGCTCTTGGGGCAGTTCAACTCGCACATGGAGAGCGCGCTTGCGTTCCAGTTTGAGGAAGCCTTCTGGGCCGGAGACAAAGCCGCAGAGGGAAAGCTCAAGCATGTGATCACAGGTAAAGATCACGCAATCGAGCGTAAAGGTTACGAGCCTTACATGGTACGCAACTTCGCAAGAATTTACATAACGTCCAACAACGCATGGGCCATCCCCGCCACAGTAGATGAAAGACGTTTCGGCGTATTCGCATGTCTCGCATTAATGCGTGGAGACAAGGCGTACTTCAAGGCTATTTATGACCAGCTTGAGGGTGAAGATAACCACGGGTTTAAATGCTTAATGACGGCATTGTCATTGATGGATGTGGATCAAACGCTGGTGCATGTACCGCCAAAGACCCAAGCATTGGCTGACCAGAAAGAGGAAACTCTGGATATCGAAGCTAAGTGGTTACATGAATGCTTGATGGAAGGCGCTATATCAGGCACCCAAACCGGTTTTGAAGATGGCGAATTATGGCCTGTAGATGTCTTATGTCAGGATTTATATGAGATATATAGGGACTATTCACGGGATCACGGCTTTCGTTACTCACAGTCGGGGAGGGCTTTTGGGAGGCGTTTAAATGATATGCTTGGTAGTAATGTTACTAGATCGCGTCTTATGAGAAACAATAAACGTCAATATTTTTATGTATTTTCTGAATTGGAATACTGCCGTGAGGGTTTTGAAAAGTGGTTTGGGCATAAAATCGAGTGGGATTGAAAATATAAACGGGGTAGTGGGGGCAGTGAGGGGGCAATAAAAAAGGCGTAAGCTGTTGATATCATTAAGATTGCCTCTTTTGACCCGTTACCCCCTTGATAATCTCACCCCGCTACTCTGGACACGCACGGCACGGCGGCGGGTATTATTATTTATATTCTTACCTATACCTATTATTTTAAGGGGGTATATAGGGCAACAAGGGTCAAAGCCTTGGTGAGCTTGGGCTTGAGTTGCCCCCTTATCGATGCCCCCTTGAAAATTAAGGGGGTAGTGGATATTTTGCATGATTTTGTTTCTGGTAGGGGTGGAGGAGCGGCTAGGAGCCGTTTAGAGGGGTGTTGGCCTATATCTGGGGTTTGGATACCCCAGATACAGGCCAAGGGGTTAGTAGGCGTATTCAGGCGGCGGCTAGGTGTTCATCCGCCCATAGTTTATATGTGTTAGGTAGGGCGTGGATGGCGTCTTTGCCTTTGTCGGTCGGATGTATCTTGTTTTCATCAAGGGTCATAAGCAAGACGCCTCTTGTTGAGCTGATGAAGTGTTTGGATTTCCAAGGGGCTGAAGCTTTACTTCGGACCTGCACAATCCATTGCCTGTTGTCGGCTACGATCTGGGCGCGAGGGTTGATAGCTAATACGTGGACTTGAGTTTTATTATTCATAGGTTTTTTTCCTTGAGAGCTTGTTTGATGAGAGAGATTATTTCTTTGGAAACAGATCGCTCCTCTGAAAGAGCTAGAGCTTTTAGACGAGGGTGTAGCTCGGGTTTAACCAGTACAGTGACCCGGATATCTTTTTTCTTCTTAATAGGGTTAAGCATTTTTAGTTTCCTCTAGTAAACATTGGTCGGCCAATCGTGCAACCTGTCCACGTTTGGATGTCCATATTTTTTTGAATGCTGGATCATTTGCGCGGTCAATCATCTTATTGAATGCCCGATACATGTTTAGGTATTTAGGGTCAGACAATGTGGCTATGAGTTCACGGGCATTGTTGGTCATGGTTCAGGTGTCCTTTTGCTTGAAGTGATCATCAAGTGCTTCGTGTATTTCATTACTTGATGCGAGGCTGGTGCTTGCAATAAGCATTTGCGGGATCAGGAAGAACGGATGTGTTCTTTCTTGGTTTTCTTCATCCCTGTCGATGTCTAATGTTGTGAAGGTTAGCTTGCCCGTTTCATCACGATGGTATTCGATACCATCGATGCCGTGATGTTGGTCGGTGAGTAGGCTGTTGGTGTTCAAGCAGTCGTCACACCAATCGCGGATACGTTTGATGACCGCCTTGGTCACCGGGTTGAGTTCGCTGTTCATTTTAATCATGATAGTGATCACTCCTTGTTATACGATTATGTCGAGTAAAGTACCTCGATCAGTCACTGCGTAGATAACTGGCTTGGTTGTGGGTGAGGTGGTAGGGATGTTGGTTGTTACCAGTGCGCGGTTATCGTTGCTGGCGGTCTGGCCTTTGTGATGGTTTTCTCTGGATACTTTACGGGGCGTAGGTTGGATGGGTTTGATTTTTACCAATATAATATATTCTCCCTTATCTCTGCTGAAGTAGTTTCCATGCGGTCTCTAATCTTTCGGCGGTCTCCATTGCTCCTTGAGAACGATCTTGATATAGTTTTTGACGGGCTATATCTACAGCTTGGCCTACCAAGCGGACGGCTTCGCTCCAATCGCTTTTCTCTGCAAAGTTTGGAGAGAGTGCATCCCAAGTATTTTTGTTTTTCATAAGTGATCTCCCGCTGGCTATTGGGGTTAAGCATTATCGGTTTCATACGATACAACAAGGCGTACAGGGTCAAAGGGGTGTAGGTCTTTAACCGCATCTAACAGGGGTTCAAGTTTTTCACTGTCGTAGCCCATGTTTTCGTGGAAAGAAAACGTAGCAATTTTATCTGACTGGGGCTTCTTACCTTTGACTTGATAATCGTTGAAAGCTTCGATGGATAATTTGTTGATATACATTATTTTGTTTCCTTCTTGTTTTGGTTGGGGGTGTGGGCGGTCTTAATAAACAAACGCATCGAGTAGTACTAAAATTACAGTTATCGTAAAGCCCGCCGATAGTGACAGGAAAAGCCAGCAAAATTTTACAGTTGTAGTCATGATTGTTCTCCTTATATTTAATTATTTATCTTGCGTGGAAATCCACCCAGCGCTATCGTCCCCGATAGCGCTGGGGAACTTTTGAATATCTAGGGTTAGGTGTGCTTCTTTAAAGTTTCCACACACCTAACTAACGAAGCCTATCCCCGGCTCATCTGAGCAAGCCCTTGTCTGCGGGTCTTGAACCCGCTTCCATCGTCACAGTGTGGGACTGCCGACTAGCTGGTCACTACCCAGCGCGTATCCTTAATCTGTTACATTCCACAACTCTTCACACCTTGGCTGACATGACGCTTTGCTTCTTTCCTGCTTATGCGGTTGTGCTGCCGCATCCCAAAGCCCATACCTGCATCCATAAGCTTATGACAGATATCATCAATGTTGTCTGATCGCAGGATATTGGTGCTGGTATAGGCGGTCACGTCATCGGCATATTGCGCGAAGTCTGCTTTGTCTTCGAAGGCCGTGATCAATCTGATGCCTTTTCCTGCTTCGTTTGTTACAATATAAATCATTTTATTTTCTCCCTATGTTGCTCGCGTCTGTGATGACTACACCTTGGTCACCCTGCATATTAATCACATTGCTTTCACTTAATCTTATGTTAAATGGTAAAGATAACGTGCCACGGGATTGCATGAATTGGTTCCATGCGTTGTAGGTCAAAGCTAATCTATCCTCAGTACTGGAGCATAAATATACATTTTCTAAAGCGCGAACGATGTGGGTTACGTGTAGTTGCGTCATGATAGTGGTTCCTTTTAAGTAGATGAGGGGAGGCGTTCCCGCCTCCCCGATTAGCTATGCGGCTTTGTTAAAGGTAACGCTTACGACTTCGCCGTAAGGTGGCTTGCCGTTCCAGAAGGCACCAGTGGTTGCCCAGATCACTTTGCAATCAGGCTCATCGGCGTACTGGTTGTCTCCGCCATCGGTGAATACGATGATGGCTTCGAGGTCATCAAGCAGGTCATGCTTCTCTGCGTATTTGAAGGGGGCAGAGAATGTCGTGCCGCCATCCTTGCGGCGTACCAGCTCAGGCGTATCGCCTCTCTCCAGATACTCAGGCTCGGCACAGTCTGTATCGAACTGGATGAGCATCACGCTTTCAGGGTTAAGCTCCTCGCAGATCGCTGAGATGTCGCTCATGAACTGGGCGAACTCTCCAGATGATACGCTGCCTGATGCATCTGCGAATATTGCAATTGGACCCATACCATCTCGCTCGACTGACGGCATGATGATGTCGCCGTCCATATAAAAACGATTAGGCTTGGAAAACGAGAAGTCGCTAGGGGCATCATCTTGCAAACTGGCTTGTATAATATCTGACCAATCTTGAGATGGTGCATTGTCAGCGGATATCGCATCTGCAAATCCACTGGGCAACTGCCCCCGTCCCTTGGCGATACTGACCGCCGTACTGATCTGGCGGGTCAGTTCACGCTCGACTTCTTGTAGCTCATCCGGCGTCAGGGCTTCACCGTCTTCGCCTGTAGCATCGGACACGCCACCCCAAGGACAATCCCCTGCACCTTGATCGGGCTGGGTCTCTTCGCTGGGCTGGGTCTCTTCGCTGGGCTGGGTCTCTTCGCTGGGCTGGGTCTCTCCTCCTACACCTGAGCTTGCCTCGCTCTTATTATCAGCCTCTTTGTCACCCTCTTTTTTGAGCAGGTTGTATACCTCCTCAGTGGTCATACCAAAATACTTGGGATCGAACAGGCCATCTTCAGGCATCTTATATTCAGGTCTCACGTAATGGGCAATCTCTCTTAACCAACGGCTGCTGGACCTGCGGAACTGATCAACAGTCATCTTGTAGCGTAAGCCCATATTGACGATCTGGGCATTGATCACATAGTCGGCGGCGTTATTCCACAAACGTGGATCACGGTTGCCCCGCCGCAGGTGGTGCTTGAAGACTACGTGCAAGATTTCATGCAAAATGATGAACGATACTTTGTCCTGATCACATTGGTTAGCAACGAAGTCCGCACACCATAACAAGTTTTTGCCGTTGGTCGCCATCGTCTCGACTTTGTCATCTTGTTGCATGTCGAGGCCCAGCATAAGTGATGCAAAGAAGGCTTGATTTCGCATGATAAATTTGCGGCCAACGTCCAGTTTGTCGAGCGCACGTTTTTCTGGTGTATTTTTCATGATCGATATCTCCCATTGATTGTGAGTATTGGTCAGGCAGTGTTGCCGAAGACCCCGTCCAGATCAGACAGAATATTTTCGGCGGCTTTGACTGTTGCCTCACGCTTGTTTGATGCCTCAGCCTCTGCCCTCTCCGCTGATTTGTTATCACCCTTGACTGCGTCACCCCGCAACTCAGCGGAGCTTACGACTGTCAGCTCTGCGGCGATATCCTTGGCTAGTTTGTCTAGCTTTGGGCATCCCATGATATTCAGAGCTGGCAACGTGTCAGCTAAAGCTGCCATACGCTTCACCAAACTGTCGCGAAATGTGCTTGTTCGTTTGGTATCGGGCAAGGCGTCTCCGTAGGTCTTAAGCGCATCGATCATGTTCTTAAGCTCCCTGCGGACTTTGTCGTGTGTCTCTGTCGCAAGGGTCTCGATCCGCTGTTGATCGGCGGCGTTGGCGTCTGCCACTATGCGGTCCATCTGGACCTTATCGAGATCAAGCATTGTGTTACCACGATCCGGTAGCACCTCAGTCTCGACACCTGCGAAAAATGCTTCGCGCATTTCGTCCGCTGTTGGTATGAGGCTGGGATCGTACAGAGTGCCAAGGTTGTCCTGAGCCTCAGCGATAATATCTGATCTGGCTCTGACGAATTGATCGACTGCATCATTGAAATCGCTGATCAACTCATCCATTGTGGAGCGCCACATGGTGTATTTTTTGGTTGTGATGATGCGAAAATCATCGTTCCAGCAACCTGTCATTGCCAGATGCGAGTTGCGTATCTGACCCTTGATCTTGTCGATATTCTTGAACAAAGGATTTTTCCGATTGATGATCGACTTGGTCACGGCCACCTGATCGACGCTGGCTCCATACTGATCGGCAGTGGAAGCCGTTGCATCCTTGTCTTTCTTCTGGGTGCCGAATAGTGAGGTGTTAACCTTCACCAGAATTGCGCGCTGGCGAAGGTCATATTTGTCTGAGG